>Ga0206951_1060_pt1 | contig 29621 bp, 31 predicted proteins | sample Alteio_BWOrgHeat_38_FD_152974 | JGI IMG/M metagenome (GOLD analysis project Ga0206951, IMG submission 152974) | Enriched cells from forest soil in Barre Woods Harvard Forest LTER site, Petersham, Massachusetts, United States -... | ecosystem: Environmental > Terrestrial > Soil > Temperate forest >... | reverse complement strand
TTACGCTAGATCGGGTCCCGGGGATCTAGGACTTTTCAACGTATCGCTTAACTTCGAACGGCGCAAGGGCGGGGTGCTCGTCGCTTCCAAAAAGGTCGAACTGGGGCAATGCATTGGTGTCGCTGATGCCTTATGTGTAGGTTATTACACTCAGGAATCTCGGAGGCAAGTATTTGTGTCGCTAGAGTGCCAAGGGGTTAATTCCTTTCTGTTTGACTTCGATGGCACGAGGGCAAAAGTGCTTTATCAGGGCGGCGTCACAGGGGGTTGGTATGGAGAAGGTGGTGGCAGGGTCCGGGCGTTCCCGACTTGGGACAACAAAGGGCATTTCGCGATCCGAGAGCAGTTTTGGCCGAAATACAAGCTGGTAAAAGGACACAGGGTGCCTTTCTCCGGTGTAGTTGTTAGGACGCTTCCCATTAAGGGGGGAGTCTGATTTGCTAGCCCGCGGGTGGCTTGAGACGTCGTGACCGTCTGCTCCGGGCCCAATGCCATCAAGTTTTTTTTGTCGCGGACCCTTCAGAACAGCTCGACGTCTTGTAACCGATGCTCCCTCGCCCTTTTCCGAAAGGGAGAGGGCGGGGTGAGGGATCAAAAGGTAATCGTCAATAGTCGATATTCGGCGTCGGAATTGGAGGACGCGTAACAATTTGTGCAGCCAATTTGGAGCCATCCGCCTGTGCAAAGCTCTAGCTATGCTTGGACCTTCTAGGTCCTCATCACATACAGATTATCCGGAAATACAATGAGCCAACGTCGCTTTTCACGAAACCACCCTCACCCCACCCTCTCTCCCTCATTCAGGGCGAGGGAGCCTATGGCTACGCTCGCGCTTGAGTTACAATGGAGCGTGGCTACATAGTCCTACTCCTCGTCAATCATCCGAATAGCGTCCCGCTAAAAGGTTGATGGCCGTGCGATCCGTGCGGGCCTCCGGAACCGTTTCGCGATCGTCTCGAATTCTCAGGTTTAACCGTTTCGGTCATTTTACGGTCTACCACAAGGCGATAACCCCAAGAGAATTGTTACAACTGACGCAATTTTAAATGGAAACCCGAAACCTTAAAAATTCTCAGTAACGTTTTCGCGCCTCCGCTGTTTAACTAAATGGGTGCGCGATGAGCAATACAGGAATTGAGGCGTTGATGCAGCAGGGAGCGTGGGATGACGCGATTTTGGAGTGCAAGGCAGTTTTGCAGCTCCAGCCGACAAACGCGCGTATCCTTGGCTGCCTTGGCATGTGTCACTTCCGAAAAGGGGAATTCGACAAAGCCATCGTCCCATTTCGCAAGGCATCTATCCTCGATCCCAAGTTCTGGGAAGCAGGCGTGAAGCTTGCCCAGTGCCACGACCGTCTAAAGCGGTACGAGGAAGCGTACGAGATCGCAAAAGAGTGGCTGCGCGTGCGCCCGCAAGACCACACTCTTCAGGGCCTCGTAGAAGCCCTGAAATACCAAGTCCGTGGCAACAAGGTCGAAGGGTGGGAACGAACCGCCCACCTAGCCCACGAAATCAAATTCGCAAACGACTGAACGGACCACCCCGCACTCATTTCTGACGTGTTGCGTTAAACGCATTTTGCGGCGAAGCCGCGTAGCCGCTGGCCCGCCCAGCGTTTTGCTCGGAGTATCTACTACGCTTTCTTCGGTGGAACTACTTCCAAAGGGCTCGTCTCTAATCCCAACAAAACGTCGGGCGAGCCGACGGCTACGCGGCTGCTCCGCAATTCGGCTACGATTTTGTCACCTGGCCGACTGGCGCCCCGACTCCCGTCAGAATAGCCCTTCCACCGACAGATACCTTTCGCCTGTGTCGTAGCAGAACGTCAGCACGGTGCTGCCTTCTGGGATCTCCGGCAACTTCTGCGCCACGGCCGACAGAGCGGCGCCTGACGAGGCGCCTACGAAAAGCCCCTCCTCAAGTGCTGCCCGTTTGGTGTAGGCAAACGCATCTTCTTCGGTGACTTGGATCACGCCATCCAAAACGTCCATGTGCAAGTTCTTCGGAATAAATCCGGCAGCAAGCCCTTGCAGCTTATGTGGGCCTGGCTGCCCACCCGAAATGACGGGAGATTTGGTTGGTTCCACCGCAAAAACCTTCAGGTTCGGAAACTTGGGCTTGAGAATCTCTGCGACGCCAGTAATGTGCCCGCCGGTTCCAACCCCTGTAATAAGGTAGTCGATTCCATCGGGGAAGTCGGCGAGGATCTCCTGGGCGGTTGTCTCTTGATGCACTTTTACGTTGGCAGGGTTGTCGAACTGCTGCGGCATAAACGATCCAGGGGTCTCGGCCACAAGCTCGATCGCACGATTGATCGCGCCCTTCATCCCTAACTCGCGCGGCGTCAACTCGAACGTTGCGCCGTACGCCGCCATCAGACGTCTTCGTTCGATCGACATCGATTCGGGCATCACCAGGATAAGGGGATATCCCTTGACCGCCGCGACCATAGCGAGGCCGATTCCCGTATTTCCCGAAGTCGGCTCGATGATGGTCCCTCCAGGCTTTAGGGCTCCTGTTGCCTCGGCATCTTCGATCATGCTCAGGGCGATGCGGTCCTTAATGCTGCCGCCGGGATTGGCCCGCTCCAATTTGATCCATATTTCATGTTTATCCCCAAACAGCCGGTTGGCTTTTAGGTGGGGTGTATTGCCGATTGTCTCAAGTATGTTGTTAGCCTTCATAACGATTAGGTTTCCTTAGATATTGAATTCAATATCTGCTTCTAGACCGAGTTTTCGGGGACGCACTTCGCTGCTTCTTCCCACGATTGAGAACGGTGGGATCGATTCGGTAATCCATGCGTTTCCGCCTACGACGCTGTCATGGCCGATCTCAGTCTCGCCGCCGAGAATGGTGCCGTTTGCATACACGACCACGTTGTCGCCCAGTGTGGGATGACGCTTCTTGCTCGACAAATGTTTCTGAACAACCAAGGCTCCAAGCGTCACCCCTTGATAGAGCTTGACACCGTGGCCGATGACAGCCGTCTCTCCAATAACGATTCCAGTGCCATGGTCTATAAAAAACGAACGACCGATGGTTGCACCGGGGTGAATGTCTATTCCTGTGTGGTGATGGGCATGTTCAGACAAAAGCCTTGGAAGAAGCGGGAAGCCCAATAGGTGCAGCTCGTGGGCGGCCCGATGAATTGCAATGGTATAGAATCCGGGATAACCAAGGATCACTTCATCGACACTTACGGCTGCCGGATCACCGTGATAGATTGCTTTGGCGTCGAGCAACAATGCTCGGTAAATCTCTGGCAGCCGCTCGACGAAGGATCGGACGATATCACCCGCAGGAATGGAATAGTTGGGCTCTAAAGATGCGAGAATATTTCCCAGAGTCGTCTCAAGCCGTTGAATCTCCGCGTCGAGTTGTCCGGGATTGATCTCGATGTGATCGGTGAAGTGCGGGAACAAGACGGCAAGCAATTCGTGCGCAAATCGTTTGGCTGCCGATCTAATCTGGAACGGAAATCGATGTGCGACTCGACCAGCCATTAACTCATCTACCAACTCCTTGTTCTTGATTTGAGAGAGTTCCATAACGTCCTGCTGTGTCTACGAGGGCAACTCCTAGGTCGTGAGCGACCGCTACAGGTCGAAATGCCCACTTGCGTAGATTCGTGCCACCGACTAAGATAACCAGCAGTAGGAAGAGTCCTAGGAGTGCCCTCAATTGACGTTTGCTCAAAGCCCAGCTGAAATCCAATCAATAGCCGAAACTTTTCGACATGGCATCAACCGTATCGCGATCTCGGAGGACGGCCAACGAGTTGCAATTAGCGATGTGGACATGAATGTCAGCGTGTACGACGGGCCGGAAGAGGTTTTTTCAGAAAATTTCAGTTCGATCAACGAGAAGATCAAGCCAACTGAGCGAATTCGTGGGATGGCATTCTCTCCGAACGCGGATTTGATTTACGTGGCTGCCGGAGACATCGTGCAAGCCATTAGAATCGCCAGCCGTGAGGTTCAGTGGAGCTATGTGGCTCCCAGATCATTTGGTTTCCTAATTATTTCACCCATAAGTTTGGATGTTTCAGACGATGGTGATGTGGTCGCAGCGTTCGACAACGGAAGCATCGCCGTTTGGGACAGCAGCGGAATAATGAAGTCCCTTTGGCACGACAACGATTCGCCGAGGATGGTCAGGTTTGTCCCTGGAGGCGAAAGAGTCGTTGGAACCGACAGCTTTAGCCTATGCATGTGGGATGTGAAGAAGCGCAAACGCAAGCTGAAACTGGGATTGTCCGGTCGCGTCTACGGAATGGATGTTCACCGCTGTGGAACCATCGTGGCCACTCGGACGCTGCAAGACGTCGTGCTATGGGATCTGGTTCTGAAGGATATCCTAGGCGTAATTCCCGTGGATCCCGGAACCCCGATTCTCGCACTTCACCCATTTGAAAAGTGGGTCGCTTGCGGCGAAAAGGACCATATCAAAATCACCGACTTCGATGGCAACGTGATTCTGCGACATTCACTTCATGTCGCTTCTGCATTGTGTATGGCGTTCGACCCTTCGGGCTCCGAACTATACGTCGGTTGCACCCATCATCAATTGATCAGAATCCCCATGAACGCTCCCGAGGAATCATGGAGCCCTATCTAAGCGTTGGGCCAATATTGTAACCAAAGAGGCACCCATTTGTATTTGCGAAGAGCCCTTGTGGACGGCGGTTCTGTGCCGCCGGTCTTGCTTGTAGTTAAATGGCCCACAAGCGGAGGTATATATTTCTTTGGAAACGCGATGAGCCGGCGCTCACAGCCTGGGATGAAAATTGGATTTCGGCTGGGGCATGGCAACTAGCCTCGAATGCTGTATCGCTTAGCGCTGCATCGCACTATTCGTAGGAGGTTGAAAATTGAGATCTACGCGCAGTTCATGGCAAGCCAAGTTGGACCGAGTGCAGGAATGGAAGGTTGTCGACGGCGGAAAACGAATTCCCGGGACGATGTTGATCCCAACGCCTAGACAAATCGAATCGGCGGTTCGGGAAATCCCGGCTGGCGCGGTTTCAAGTCCAAAGCTTATTCGTCAAACTCTCGCCAAGCGCTTCGGCGCAGATACGACCTGCCCATTGTGCACGGGAATATTCCTTCGGATATCCGCAGAGGCGGCCGAAGAGATGCGTCAGGCTGGAAGTTCGGAAATCACCCCCTACTGGCGCGTGGTCGATCAAAAAGGAAGGCACAACGCGAAGTTCCCCGGCGGAACAGAAGCGCAAGCTGCAATGCTAGAAAATGAGATAGGCCAGCAGCTTAGCAGCAGATAAGACGGCAGCGTTGTAGCGCTAAGCGTTAAAGCGTGCGAGGGTGGTTTCTCGGTTTCATCAAGTATCCATTTTTCGTTCCCGTAGGGGGCCTTGCCACGGCAATCATTATTGGGGAGGGCATTCGCCACCATTTCAGGGCTAGCGGTCGCCAGTCATAATCGAACTTAATATGCTCGGCATTGTCGTCACGCTCATCGGTTTGACTCGTCTATGGGCGCGTGCTGACTACCCGAAGTACGCCGATCTTCGGCCGCAAACGCTTAACGGCGTATCCGCATTTGTCGCCGTTCAAGATCTTCCGTTTATACGAAAGGGCGTCCAGACCCACCAGTTCACCAGCTACGATCGAGCCGGCGATAATTACGACGCGGACTACTTTCCGCTCTACAAAGAATCCAACGGTGAATGCGTGCTTTTCGATTCCTTTGGTCCAGGCTGTCTTTACCGTCTGCACGCCAATCTCTGGAACGGAGACCTGACCGGCATAAATGTTCGCTTCTATTTCGACGGCGAATCCAGGCCACGAATCGACATGGATGTCACGAAGTTTTTCAGCCCCGAGAACCCGCTGGGCATTTTCAAGGAGCCAAACGCGCACATTGGAGGTGGCTACCGATTTGTCTATCACCCCCTTCTTCTACAAGAAGCGCCTAAAAGTAACCCTATCTAGAGAGCCCTTTGGTGAAACTCCACTGTGGGACAAATTACCCTGGCTTGGTCGATATGACCAACATCCGGCTCGACGAAACCATTGGTACAACTTCACCTATCACACCTTCTCCGAAGACCCAGGGATCCAGTCGTGGACCAAGCCTGCTGATATGACGTCCGTCGCAAAGCTTTGGGATCCAGCCAGAATCGGTGACCCCATCCTCGAGGTCGCTGGAACCAAAAAGGTTTCTATCGATATGCGCGTACTAGCTGGCGCCTCAAAGGAGATTTTTTCACTTGACAAACCAGGAACCATCACTGCTATCCGTTTTGCGATGAGTAAGGCTGACGAAGCCGCTGTCTGTGATGCCTGGATCCAAATACGATTTGATGGAGCCACGGTTCCGCAGGTCGAGGCGCCTCTGGGTTGTTTTTTTGGGGTCTATCGCACACAGCCATCAAAGCGCATCGCCTCAAGATTTGTTGGATGCAAAGGTTCGGATATGTATTGCTACCTACCCATGCCCTTCTGGAGGAGCGCAACTGTCAGCCTTTTGAATCGGGGTACGAGTTCGATTTCCAATCTTCATGCGGACTTGAGCTTCGTTCCGCGTGACAGACTTCCGTATCCGAAGGAGTTATGCGCCTACTTCCATGCTGTCTACCATCGGGAATCTCCTCGAACTGAGGGGCACGACTATCGCTACGCGGACTTGCGCGGCCAGGGGCAAATCGTGGGTCACTTCACGTATCGCACCAACACGTCGATGGAAGAAGACGAGCGCACCTACTTTGACGACAGTCGAACACCGGCCGTCTACGGTGAAGGTTTCGAAGACGACCATAACCAAGGATGGGGATTGCGAGATCTCCAACAAGCGATCTACGGGTCAACTGCGTCAGACGGAGGTTCTGGGGCGCCTTGGCGTTTCTTCACGCCCGACCTATACGTGTTCAATTCTCACGTTCGTCATGGCCACCAAGTTTATGGGCCAAACTCTCCGCTTGGGCATGAAGGGATGTATCAGGTTGGAAATGAGGAGAGCGTGACCTTCCTTTACGCTCGAGAACGTGAATCCTTGATTCAAACCGATGAGTTCGACCCTGGGAACCCGGAATCGGAGAAGCAGCACGCTTACCGTGTTTTCGGCTCACGTCAAAACAAGAAAGGACGTTGGTGGTACGACGGCGAAGAGAACAATGTCCTTTTCAAACTGCCTCCGATTTCGGACGACGGAATCTCAACCGACCGAGGAAGCCAGTTTCGAGTGAAAATCGATCCTAGCAATGAGGGTATACGAATTCGACGCCGGACAGACAAGGACAATAATCGACAGCTCGCAAACGTATACATCGACGGAGTCCGGGTTAGCGAAAGACCGTGGTACAACGTCGATTTCGAACGTATATTCCGTGACATCCGGTGGTACGACTCAGATTTCGAGATCCCCGCTCGATACACGCGCGGTAAGCGAAACGTTACGATTCGGATCGACTTTGTGTCCTCGAAGTTGGCCCATTGGGACGAGTTCCGATATTGGATTTACAGTTATCGCTAGGATCTTGCGGGAATTCCAAACCCTTAGTGGTTTTGCACCGTATGACCTCAGCGATCGCGACTAAAATGGAGATACTTTGAAACGGCAGTATCGAAGCGGCACGTTGGAAAAAGACTTTCACGTTCTCTTTGACGAGAGTGCAAAATGGCAGTGGCCATTTTTGGGCGAGGGTCTGATCGGCACGATTATCAGCCTCGGGATTAATACGTTCCTCGCATCCATCTTTATAGGTGTCTTCTTTCATTTTCACCTCGACCACAACGAGTTCGCAGCCTTAGCAGGGGGCATTTTCGCGTGGGAGACGGTGCGCTTAAACTGGCGCTGTATTCGCGATGCAAGTCTGCGGCAGCGACTGCGACGAAAGTATTTGCCAGCGATCGAACATACAGAAGCTTTCGAGCTGCTTGAAGAAGCAATCGCTTCGAGAAAGAAGGGAGTGGTTGAAGGTCTTGGAGCTAAGGAAGAAACCGAGGCAGGCTTGATCCGACTCTGGAAGGCCGCCTTTGCCGAGGCCGAAAGTTTGTCAACGCCACAATCTCCCACACTCGTTTTGGCGGATCCCTTGGATGCCGAACCAGTAGGCAAGCACATCAATCGATATTTCGAAGAGAGATCGGCTTCGTATCAGGAAATCAACGGATAACGCCTGCGGCTGTTTTTATAGGACAAATAGGACGGATAGGACTTATAAGGCAAATATAGGTCTTATGTGTCCTATTCGTCCTATCAGTCCTATTTGTTGCGTTGGGCTCTGTACGTCTGGCCGTGCGTACTCACCCAATCAGCCAAAGGTCGAAGGCTCGCAGCTGCGCCGTTGTGTAGGTGAATCGAGTCAACTCCAACAATGACAAAGCCCGCACCTTGCTCAAGCTCGGACTGGCACGCGTCCGACGTGACGCCGAACAAACCGTATGGGATTCTCCTGTCTTTGCACGCTTCTCGAATTCTTCCGATAGCAGCCTGAACGTCCGGATGTGAAACCTGGCCCATTAGATTCATGCTGGCTGATAAATCGTATGGACCAATTAGCACTGCGTCGATCCCCTTAACTTCAAGGATCTCTTCCAGATTGCTGACACCGTCTCGATGCTCGATCTGGACGATCAAGGCGGTAGTTTCATTGGCCGAATCGACGTACTCCTTAAACCCGGGACCATACCCGTGCGCTCTTGCAACTCCAACGCTTCGCGTTCCCATCGGTGGATACTTCGAGAATCGAACCGCCTGCTCCGCGTCGCCCCGCGTGTTGACGAACGGAACGATCACTCCATCGCATCCTATATCCAACGCGCGCTTGATCTCTAGTTCGGATCCGTTGGCTAAACGAGCAACGACGTGAACACGATTGCCTGCTACCTGCAAGATATTCTGAGCAAATCCGGTAGAGATAGCGGAGTGCTCCAAGTCGACGAATAGCCAGTCAAATCCAACCCGCGACAGAATCTCGACATTCTCCAAGCTAGGAATCCCGACGATCGTGCCGATTAACGGCCTGTCTTGACCCAGCAGCGCTCGAAAAGTTGGTCCGTTCATTCGTGGATTCAGTATAGACCCCGACAGTAACTGCACTCGAAGCTCGATTTGGTTTAGCGTCCGCAAAGCTCGGTTCCCGGTATAATCACTCTCACGCGCTCGTAGCTCAGTGGATAGAGCATCAGCTTGCGGAGCTGAGGGTCGTAGGTTCGAGTCCTATCGAGCGCGCCAGTTTTTAGGGGACACGGGGCAGGCGCGCTTCGCTTTAGGGGACAGGGTTCTCGCAGGGACTCGCTTTTGAATCTTCGAGGTCAAATACATTCTCGATTTTTGTCTGAGCGACGTTTTTGTGGTCGCGGTTTCTCTCATGGAGTCGATACTCGTAGTCTGAGCATTTGTTTACGTCTTGGATTCCTTATTCCGCTCACTCCTTGGCCGATTCTCCTTTAGATTTACTTGCAGGGCAGGTACGCCTGGTCAAATCGTCATGTCGCGGAGGCTTTGCATGCTGTGGTGCCTCAAGCATTGGCATCGTGCCTGGTAATTTCTCTCCTTTCGCTCATGCTGCTACTTATTTCTCGCCACGATAAGTGGGTCATGCGTCCTTGGCTGGTATTCGCGATGCTGAATTTGTATCTGCTTTGTCAGTTTATTCTAAGTAACTCGGACATCTACGCTTAGACGATCGCGTGTGTCGATCTCAGTTTTTTGCGTAAGCCCATTGACAATGGTCATACCCTGTAGGGGTATCATATCGGAGGATATGAAGGTTGGGAGTCGGGTGAATGTTGACAAGGTTGGCGCTTTTGCGAGCGCGGCTTGCGCAGTTCACTGCTTGTTGAGCGGCCTCGCACTCGGCCTACTCTCGGTCTTAGGAATGGGATTCATTGGTTCTACAACCACAGACGTTATCTTTCTGTCCGTGACGCTGTCCGTTGCAAGCATCGCAATCTTCACCGGAGTCCGACGCCATCACTCTTGGAGGCCCGCGGCGCTCTTTATGATCGGTGTGGTTTCCATCGTCATCAGCCACTTTGTGCTCGACCACGACAGCAAAGATCTACCAACTAGGATTCTTACGACAACCCTGGCGGTAATGGGTGGAGTGCTTCTGGTCGCCTTCCACGTGCTGAATATGCGCTTGCAGAAAAAGTGTTGATCTGGGAAGCGTTCAAGGGAAGCGTTGGAGCGTTAAGCGTTGAAGCGTTCAAGGGCGGAAACAGTTTTGAGGCGCCTGAGAAATAAAATTAGCGTTGGAGGGCGATTCCCAGAGCACTCCAACGCTTTCAGACTACGCCAACGCCATCGGCATGATGACGCAGAAATAGCCGGTGTCGTCATCGGCTGGGCGGAACACGGCTGGGCGGGAGCTTTCGGTCATTTCGATCCGCACGCCGGGACCCTCAATCGCTCCGAGAGCATCTTGTACGTACTGGCCGTTAAATGCGATTTCAACTTCACCGTTGCTAGGGATCATCATCACTTCTTCTTTCGCTTCGCCCTTTTCTTCAGAGCGTGCCGCCAGGAGGATCTGATCGCCCTCTCCCTTAAATCGCACCCGATTGGCGTTGTCCTTTGCGAGAATCATCGTGCGTTTGACTTTCTCGGCGAGTTGGTCGACTTCTACCATCCAAGCTCTTGTGGATTCGGCAGGAACTACCCGCTCCCAATTGGGATAAGTACCTGCTAGGAGTTGCGAAACGACCTTTGCCCCTCCAGCCTCAACACCGAGACGGCCCCCCCCAAACTTGATTTCGACATCGTGGTCGTCAGGGATTGGTAGAGCTTTAATCGCTCGAAGTGCTTTTTCTGGCACAACTGCGTTGATGCTTGAACCGATACCTTCTTGATCGATACGGCGAACGGCAAGTCGATGCGTATCCGTGGCAACTAGAGTGAGAATTTTGCCGTTATAGGAAAAAAGGACGCCCGTCAAAACGGCTTTATGCTGTTCTGGCGTAACCGCGTAAATCACGGAATCCACCGCTTTTCTTAGTAAACCCATCTGGAGCCGAAGCTCACCGTCGCCTCCAAAGGAAGGAGGTTCTGGGAAATCTTCGGCATCGAGGCTCATCATTCGATATTCGGAGGCGCCCTGCTGAAGCAGAACGCCGCCATTTTCCAATGTATGGAGTTCGATGTCCCCATCGGGCATGGAACTGACAATGGCTGCAAGCAACTTCGATTGAAGACAAATTGCTCCCGGATCCGCGACAAAGCAGGCGAACTCGCGCTCGACCCACATTTCGCCGTCGCAGCCAATGACTCGCACCGAACTGTCGAATCCCTCGATCTTGAGATACTGGAGGATGTTGACGGAGGTACGTACGCTGGCGGCAGCCGCAGCAGCGCTAACCGCCTCGAAGAACTCCTTACGTGGACATACAATCTTCATGGGTAACGGGTCGCTTAGCCCTGGATGGGCAGGTGATATTGAAGGTGAAGGGGCGAGGGGGCTTTGGGTTGGATCGCAGCGCCGCGCGCGTAAAGTTTCATGAGGATCCTTTGGTAGGACTCTTCGGTGTATTCGGGACCAGCATCGCTGTGCAATAGGTCCACCACACTTCTTAACGTGGCCATGTCTCGGCCAAGTGCTAGATCATCGGCCGCAGCCGCTTCCATCTGTTCATCAAGTTCGCTGGTCAGTTCTCGACCAGCGTAAAGGTCGACTAATTTTTTGTAAAGTTCATTATTCACGGCGTCCGCTCCATGGCGCTTCCTAGCTTGTCTCTTAGTGCTCGCCGACCCCTGTAGAGTCGTGACTTCAGCGCCGGTACGCTGATTTTCAAAATGTCGGCGGCTTCTTTTGCACTCATCTCTTCCAGATCGCAGTATATCAGCGGCTCCCTGTATTCGAGGGGCAGGTCGTTGAGCGCTTGGTGAACGGTGACCCGAAGGGTCGTTCGCTCCTCGGCGCCCGAGTACTGTGCGTCTGGTGGCAACTCCATAAGCTTGTGTTGCCGTAGTTTGTCGATACATAGATTCCGCGCAATGCGGAATAACCAAGTCCGAAAGGCACCATCGGCGCGAAGTTCAGCTGAGCGCCGAACCACCCGCAGGAAAGTTTCTGCGGTTGCGTCTTCTGCATCCGTGCGATTACCAAGCATCCGAAAGGTGTAGCGGAAGATCCGCTCACCATACAACTCATAAATTCCGCCAAGCGCGCTGGGATCGCCCTCCGAGAGAGCGGTGAGCCAACGTTTTTCGGCCAGTGAGTCTTGTAGTGCGTCATTCGGCATAGGGAAGGACGGGCGCGCCGATCAATTCGATGCGCGGGTTGTCAGTTTAACACTCCGTTCCCTTAGATTGCTTTACTTCCTGAACAGATCCCAAGAAGTTGGTGAATTGCCTCATCCGCCAAACCCAAGGCCCCATTTCTTCTCTGGCTTCCACCCGCCACGGGTGATTCCGAAGTGAGCGAGGGCCAGTTCGTCAAGCATCTCGTAACAAAGCGGACATCCTATCAATCCGGAATGAAGCGCCTCCTCCTGCGTGGACCGGCAGTTTGGGCAAATTCCTGGGTGCCGTTTCAAGTGGCACATCGCAAGTGCGATCGTCGAGAGTCCGGCGTCCGGCACCAAAATGTCTACGCATCCGCTGCATGCCCACGTTTGGACGCCATCCTGCACGATCCTAAAATCAGCCGACCTGCCGCACGTCGCACAGGGTTCGCTCAGAAGGGCGCTCCAGTTGTATTTGTCAGAACTCGGAACCTGCCCATCAGATCTTGAGTGATTGGCCCAGGCACACCACATCCGATCTTTTTGCCGTCGAGGCTTATCATGGGAATAACTTCCGCCGCCGTACCGGTCAGAAAAGCTTCGTCCGCGCTAAAAACGTCGTATGGCGTGAGGATCGTCTCTTCGACGTGGTAACCCGCGTCTTTGGCTATTGCAATGACGGTATCTCGAGTAACTCCGCGGAGAATTCCGCACGAAGGGTGAGGCGTGCGCACGATGCCCCTCTCGATAAGAAAAATATTGTCTCCAGTACACTCCGCGATTTGGCCCTGATAATTCAGCATCAATGCCTCCCCTGCACCCATCCGGTTGCCTTCTTGCTTGGCCAGGATATTCGCTGCGTACCTTCCGATGCATTTCAGCCGAGGATCCAATGAGTCGGCGGGAATGACTCGTATCGACGAGGTCACAACTGACAGCCCCATCTCATAAGCTTCGGGCGTATAGAGCGTGAGCGTCGAAACCATGATCATCACGTTTGCCCGACGATCCATGCCCTGAGGATCGAGGCCAAGACCTGTTCCACGCGTCACATTCAACCGAATGTATCCGTCGCTAATATCTGCTTGGCTGCAAACATCCAAAATGGTCGCCCGTAGATCCTTCGGGCTCATGGACATCTCGTATCCAAAGAACTTAATGCCGTGGTATAGCCGGTCTAAATGCTCGTCGAGTTTCCAGACGCGATGCTTATACATGCGAATGCCTTCAAAAAGTCCGTCTCCGTACAAATGCGCGTGGTCGGCAACCGTGGTCACCGCCGACTCTAGTGGCGTTATCTGGCCATTCAGCCAAACCAATTTAGGCATAGAACAATTTTACTCGAACGCCGTTGGGGTCTGGGTGGCGGGGAATGGGGTTGGAGTAACGGAGTGTTGGAGTAATGGAGTGGTGGAGCAATGGAATGAATTTAGCGAAAGGAGTCCCCGGATGATGGGGTATCGGTCAGCAGAATATAACCGAGCGCATAAATGCTTCACTTTCCTTCGGGCCAATACTACATCACTCCAACACTCCACTCCCAATTGACGACATAGGTCTTATTGTAAATTGCGGGAACACTTGCGCCCCAAAAATGTCATAATTTGATAGCTAATCTGTATTAAATGGTTACCTAGATTGCTGAGTGCTCTTAGACGCTTTAACGCTCAAATTCTTTAAACCTTGATTGCCGAAATACCTGTATGAAAAGACTCGCACTTAGCCTATGGCTTACATGCCTTGGAAGCGCAATTGCGTTCGGGCAAGTCCCGCTCATTAGATCCCACACGTTGGTGGCCGGCATCGATCTGGGAGGAATGAACTCCGAAGATGCGGCGAAACGACTTCGCGTATGGTGGGAAGAACAAAAGCACCGTGAACTTATTGTTCACACTGAGTTGAGCAACGAACCCCTTCCAAAACTTACAGCGGAAGAACTCGGGGTTACGTTGGACGATGCCGCATCCGTTTCAAAGTTGCCTATTCAAGAGTTCGCCGCCGGTACCTTAGGCGACCAAGCGAACCAGACTTTCGCGCCGGTTTATCGACTCATCCCTTCGGAAAAGCTCACCAATCTGTTCAAGAACCACATTGGCAAACCCAGACATGCGCGGGTTTTGCTGATCAAAGGCACAATTTTTCGCGAACCAGAGATTACAACCTACGAATTGAATCAGTCGGCAATGCTCGATCAGGTCGGAGCTGCTCTGAGGGGAGACGGGATAGTCCATCTTCCGATCGTCCAGGGCCAAAAAGTAGTTCCAGACGAGAAGTTGGCTGAGATCACCGATATCGTCTCATCTTTTTCTACGAAGTTCCCGAGGCGTCAATACAACCGAAATTCGAACATCAAACTTGCGAGTTCGAAGTTGAATGGAGTTGTTCTTTTACCCGGGCAGACACTCAGCTTTAACGGGACGGTCGGAGAAAGAACCGAAAGGCGTGGGTTCAAGTTGGCAGGTGTCTATAAGAACGGTAAGCACGACACCGGTATCGGCGGCGGAATCTGTCAGGTCAGCACTACTCTTTACAATGCTTGCCTTTTCGGAGACCTCCGGATCCTTCGTCGTTCGAACCACTCGATGCCCGTCGCATACGTTCCGTTGGGAAGGGACGCAACCGTCGACTACGGAAATCTTGATCTGGTTTTTCAAAACGACAAGCCGTACCCGATCGCGATTAGTTCCTACTTCGAGCCGGGGTTATTGACCTTTCGAGTCCTAGGCAAGAAGGACCCAGCCATCACTGTAAAACTAGAGGAAGTCGGCGGAAAATCTTGGGATACCGGAGTTGAAATCGTTCACGATCCAAAGCTTCCGGTTGGTGATAGGGAAGTGATTGAGAAGGGAAGCCGTGGCCATTCGATCACGACATACCGCCTGGTGTATCGTAATGGCGTGCTGCAGGAGAAGCAGCTTCTGAACCATAGCTACTACGGGGGCGGAGAAAGAATCATCGCCGTCGGCCCTACCGTGCCGCCGATTGCGGTCATTCCAAAGGCAACCGCTCCACTTTCCAATACAGCAGTCGTCCATCCCTGACCGACCACTTCCGGGGAGCGCTGACGCAAGTCAGCCCAAGGGTCGCGGACGCAAGTCCGGCCTGGGAATTGCGGAGGGGCGCAATCATAGATATCGGGCGAAGCTTGGTTTGCTCGGAGCGGACTTGCGTCCGCGACCTTTGTGCGGACTCGCGTCCGCGCTCCAGATGAGTGCGCGACCTCAATTATTCAGGGGTGAACTGCGCGTTCTTCATGACAACAGTGCTGTCCTGTCGAGCATGAACGTCAATTGAATTTGCCGCGACCAGGGGGAGCGCTGACGCAAGTCAGTACAAGGGTCGCGGACGCAAGTCCGGCCTGCTTTTCGCTCGAAGATCCGACCATTCGGCCCTAACTCAGAGCCGCGTGGTCCGCTCACCGCGTAGGATTCAGAAACTCAAATCGAGCTTGAGCATCTCGAGAGCACGAACTCCAGGACCATTTCGCAGGATCGGTGCAAAGTTTGGCCTTCACGGGATTCCACTCGATATAGTGCTTCACCCCGTCGAAATGCTTTTCGTTTCGAATCAAACGATCGAAATAGTCCGGCTGCCAATATCGGCCGCTCCTGCCGAAAACTCGGTTGACGGCTCCTGCCGAGGAAGACTTGACTCTTTTCAAAATGTCGCCCAACCTTTTGCCTGCGCACGGAGTTATCAGCGCATGAACATGGTTTGGCATAACGACCCAGGCGTGTAGGATGTATTGAGTCCCATGGTCATGAAACAAGCATTCCTGCACCGCCCGAGCCGCTCTCGGGTTTCGCAACAGACATTCTCCATGCCCCATGTCGCAGTACGCCTCGACTCGTCGGGCCAATTCCATCCGTCTCGTAGAGTCGCCTAGATGAGCGAGTTCGGCTTTCCATCCTTCCAGCAGACCCGCCGGAAGTGAGTCGGCAGCACGCCAATTGACGAACTGCGGTACCTCGCCCGCGTCGATATGCGGAAGGTAACCTCGCGAGTACCAACCCCTAGGTTCGCTCATGCCTTAATATTAAATCTCGGAGCGTCAATTTTGATAGGAGAACCCAGCAGTTTCTTTGATCAGTTTCTGCACGCTCGTACTCTGGCGCCATTTCGAAGAAGTGACACGCGAGGAGCGCTGACGCAAGTCCGCACAAGGGTCGCGGACGCACGTCCGGCCCGGGAATAACGGAGGGGCGTAATCATGGATAACGGGCGAAGCTTGCCAGCCTGAGCGGACTCGCGTCCGCGCTCCGCCTCCTCCCCGTAGGTCCACAAGACTTAACCGCGCGCCACCCGCAACAACATCGCCGCGCTCTTGAACTTAAACGTCTACTAAAACGGTCAGTAGCCTGCTGGAGCGCTGACGCAAGTCAGCACAAGGGTCGCGGACGCATGTCCGGCCCGGGAATAACGGAGGGTCGCAATCATGGATAACGGGCGAAGCTTGTCAGCCTGAGCGGACTTGCGTCCGCGACCCTTGTGCGGACTCGCGTCCGGCGCTCCTCGTATGTGCTCTATTTCAAATGGATGAGGCTAAACCTTGCGCCGCTCACCACGACATCGCCGTATGAGCGATAGTCGTAAACGCTGACAGGGAGAACTTTGGGGCCTAGCACAACCATGTAGTCGGCGCCGATCTCCTTAAGGATCGCGTGGCGTTGATTGTCGTCGATCTTTCCAAAATAGAGGCTACCGATTACCGATCTTCGTTTGTTGTAGTCGGGTGTTTCGCTCCAATGCCCGGCATAGGAGTAGATGCCGGTCAAGCCTGATGCAATCGGATTCAAGTCGGGCAGCGTCGGCGTCAAGCTCTCGCTCCCGTTCTCCTGTGTTTTTGCACCGAACGCAGCTGATGGGATACCGGGGGGAGCGATAAATACATGTCTGCCCTTCAGACCATCGAGGTACTCCATGATCTTTCGGACATCGGGTTCCAAGAAAACAGTCTGTACCGAAGTGTTCGAAGTGTTGGCTTTGATGAGTTGGATCTCGCGAGCCAACCATCGAATCGACGTTGCGCCCAGCACGATCGCGGCCATCGCCGTTCCGAGGGTACGTATTGATCTGTCTTGCTTGCGCAGAGCCGCCTCAACTCCATAGGCGGCCAAAACCGCCCAAGGAATACTCAGGCCCATGGACAGCTTTCTTTGAAACAGTCCTGGGAAATAAATGGCTACCGTGCCTACCAAAGCCCATGAGATAAAGAGATTGACAACAGGATTCTCATCAGCCAGCAAGGCGGTCGCCGCCAGGGCAACGATCATTACGAATATCCAGCCGCTCGCATCAAGAAAGTATTTGTCCTTCGAGCTAAGGGCCGCCATGTACATGCCAAGAATTAGGAGCGAGGCCAACCCCACCCCTGCCATCCGTCGTTGCTTTTCCTGCGAGTCTTTCACTGGTCGGCTTGCAAGTCCCACCAAGGCCAAAACCATCATGAGCAAGTAGCCGAAGAGAACGGCCCTGAAGTTAGCGGTGGGAGTGTCGGTTTGAGCGCGTGCCTGGAAAACAGCATCGGTTTTAAGGACATGGATAAACCAAATAGCCGCGGGTAAGACGCCCAGCACGATGACTCCCGCTCGTGCAATCCACTCCTTGGTGACTTGCTTCCGAAGAACCGAGGCAGCAAGAAATCCCACCATCACGAGCGCAATCAATAGAACGTCGTAGCTGTGGATGTTCATGAGGATGCCGATCGCTATCGCTCCAGGCAGAACCGGCTTCCAGCTGTCTCTGGCTTCCAAAAGGCTGTTGATAGTGATGAGTATCAGACACAGACTGACCATAAACAGCCCGTTGGTCAACATGGAAGGGAAGACAAAGCCTTCGGGTTGCCAGACGTCGGTAGGCAACGAACCTCCGAGTAAATCGGAAATGACGGGCGGGGCGGCGCTGACAATCGCGACACCGAACATGTGCCAAACCAGAAATCCGATTCCCCCTCCGATGACCACGAAAACCGTCGCGAGACGGGTCGACGATTCGGTCCACTCAAGCTTGCGGATGAGTTTGGAAATCAAGACAACAAAGAGCCCACTGAACAGGAGACGGCTTATCGTCGACGCGAGCGAAATTCCTGTCACTTTCGCAATCAAACCGAGGACAAAAAAGTAGATGTGAACGGTGATCCCGGGCTGCGAATCGGTGGTGAATCGGTTGTCAAAAAAGAATCGCCCGTCCATCGCCTGGCGCATCCAGGCCGAATACACCATCTGGTCATCGGTTCCGAACTGGTAGCCCAAATACGAACTGCCGCTCGGAGTCGTCAAAACTCCGATGAGAAACGGAAGCGCGGCCAAGCATCCGGCGGCCGCCACCAAGATGATCAGAAACTTCCGATCAGATGATGCAGGGGAAATCGGCGCTGCTTGTTCCACGTTAATTAGGCACACCAACCGGAATCGTCATCGTAAGCCCTACGCGCATCGTGGACCACCGGATGTACAAGGAGCGCGTACCCTCAGTCCACCGCCATCCTGTTACTCGGAGTTGGAGCCTTTCTGATGGGCTGAAGGGCTTGAAGTTGGGTCCCTCTCCTTCGTTCCGACGAGGGAGAGGGCAGGGTGAGGGAGTATCAGTAATCGCCAAGAGTCGAATACGAGCGGAGCGAGCCACGCTCCGAATCCGAAAACTTCCGGGTTGCTCGTACCGATTCGAGGTGCTCTTTTCTGTTCTGAGTGGGCTTCGACTTAGCTTACAATGGACTTTTGACGATAACTTTTGATCCCTCACCCTGCCCTCTCCCTTTCGGAAAAGGGCGAGGGAGCTCCGCTGCGAGTCCTCGAACGAACCAGCGAGCCTCCCGAACCAAGAACTGGATGGCATCAGACTCCTAGTCCGCCCGGGACTTTGGTGCGGCTGCGACTGCTCAAAGTTAGTCGCGCAAATCTTTCCTCTACTGCCTGATGATTTACGGAGATATTGACCAGGATGCGAGGTCCGCTGCCATATCAAGGCTCCGAATGCGGACGGGGCGTCCGCGGCCCTTGTGCGGTCGAGTCCCTCTCCTTCCAACAGATCTGTTCGCCCTAGCACCGTCCCTAATCCTTCGGCACGGGGCGGCCCATGCTCTTGTAGATCTTGATCATCATGTCCGAATCTTGTTTGGCAACCGGATTCGTCGGATCTACTTTTAGCACTTCACGATAGATGTGCAGAGCTTGGCGGTACTTCACTCGAGGCGGCAACACCGGCGACGTCATGCTCTCGTGACCGTACAATGCTCCGATCGTCGCAAACTTCTTTTGCGATTTCTTATCCTTAGGGTTTTTGGCGAGCGCCATTTTGGCTGCCGTAAATTCCTTTTCAAGCTTCGTGAGCCTAGCTTTGTCGGCCGTAGTCGGCACCGCCTGGCCCATTGGAGTTCCCGCAGGTGGGGTTTGGGCAATACAGATGGAGCACGACAGAAGGCACGCCGCAAGAATAGTTAAGACAGGATGAGGCTTCATGCCTTTAGTTTAGCAAGCCTGCGAATATTTGTTCGGTGTGGGCCAAGAAACGCATCCATTTCATTTTGGCTCCGTTTTATCAAATCGAGCGCTTGGTCCTGTGACACGTTAGGCATTTGTTTCGCGGCTTCCATCCGGGCCAATGCATTCTGCAGATTCGCCGGTATCAATCTATCCCGTTCACTTCGGGTTGCGTCTTTTGGGAGCTTTAGCATGAGTCTCAAGTCGGCGTCCGCCCGATCCCAAGCAGTGGTTAACGCTGATTGAGTGGAGCGGGCACGCCGATACGTGTCAGCGAGGGCGTCAAGCAATTCGCGCGAGCCTCTTTGTGCCGGCTTCGGCTCTTCCGAGAGTCCAAATCGCTTTCCCAACGTAAAGATAACCACGACACCCAAAAAAATCAGTTGCTGCCAGGCAGCGTTCGCCCAGGGCCCAATCGTTTCTAACAAGCCATGCTCATGCACATTGCCGAAGCTGGCTTCAGTGAAGACAACGCGCTTGCCGGGTTTCGCCAGAATCGAAATCATTGCGGCAAATGCTTTTGCGTTGTCATTGTGGTTTATAAAGCGATTCGTGATTCCGATGCCGTCTTTTGCAACCAGTGCTACCCCTTTATCCAGGCGGTAGGCTCGCAAAAATGCACTCTTTCCGTCGTACCACAGCGTGATGCTGGAACTAGATTCGCTGTCTTCAGGCTCCTCGAAATCTTGGTTACTTGGAACGGACGACGAAATCTTGAACGATTCACCAGTTGTGGCATCCTTTACGCTGGTCGGCGCGGCGTCGGCAACGAGACGAGACGTTGCAAAGAAATCTTTTTGTATCGGAATGACTATTCCCGTACCTCCTTCGCTAATGAATTTCCAGAAATAGGTCTGAAATTCAGCCTCTTGTGAAGGTCCCCCGAGCGCTTTTTGATTTTCGTCGGACTGTCTTTTGAACGCTATGGCAACGTCATTCGGCCCTAATTTGGGGCGGGGCTGTTGGTCTACGACGACGTTAACGCCATGCAGCTTGAGCAGCTCGCGAAATGCCGAGATGCCGCTTGGTGAATATGAGCTTGCCTCTGGGTTAGAATCAGTATCCTGCTGTCCGAGTGAGATTAGAAACCCGGCAATAATCAACAGACCCGCAAGTCCCCAAGCGATCGGAGGCAGTCCAGTTCGCTTCATGCGACGCCTCGCAGCTTCTCCGAGATCTCCTGGTACCACGCTCTAAATTGATCGACATCAGGTTGACCGCGGGTCTGAAATCCGTACCAAATGCGATCGAACCGCTGAGTTGCCTCAGTGAAATCGATCAACTCTGGGCGATTCGGACTGGCTTGAATTCGTGTAAGATGCTCCCAGTTCGTCTCGCCACGATCAAACCTCGCCACGTTGTGTTCGTCGAACTTGAGCAAGCAGGCTAAATACAGCGCTCTCACGGACTCTCGGTATCTACCGGCCGCGGCGTGCGCATCTGCCAGCTGGAGCCACTCGTCTAAGGTTCGCTCAGGCTCGTCTTCTTCAAGCAGAGTTTTCGCCCGTCTTGTCAATGCGCCCCTCCAGTCCAAGAAGCGAACGAGATAAAACAGCAGCGCCAGAACAGATCCGATCAACAGAGCCCAAATTGCGTACACGACCCATTGTCCGATCAGCGGAAAACCACCCGGCGAATTAGATGACTCTTTCGGGGAATTCAAGTGAATATTCCTGAGTCGTTCAATGGCATCGCTGAGCCAGTTTCTTTTACGATCTACTCCCTGGTCCCGATACAGCGGTGACTTCTTGATCCGATTGGCTTGGGCTTGGTCGACGTCGGACGGAACTCGGCTCTCAGCGCTGGCAGCAAGATCGACCATATTTCGCAGGTCTTTCGCAACCGCGTCCTTATCTGATTCTCCGGTCGCGTACGCGTCGAGGTCGCTTTTGATATCGGCGTGGTTGGATATCGCTTTGGACGCCCCGACAATTCTGATTACCTGATCTGGAGTAGACGCGTGGAGCAGTTGCCGTTGTAAATCGGCATACGGTCCTGCAAAGCAAGCCGTACAAATAAGGGCAGCACTAATGATCGAAATTAGCCGTATGTGAGCCATGTGCGATTTCGGATGCAAGGACGTCGATATCAAAGCCCTCTAAGCGGATTCTTCGCTCGTAATAAACGATTGTAATCACCGATGCCCAAACCGGCATGAGCGTCCAAATGACGACAAAAGACGGCAATAAGTCGAACGCTTGCAAAAACAGCTGTTCACCGGGAAGAAACGAAAGGAGGCTGGCAAGATGATCTCTAATATTGAATATTTCAATGAAGAAGTACAGCCCGGTTCCTACAACCAACGTGAGGAATAGCAGCAGCACGTAAAGCGACCAGATCGTTCCCGTGCCGCTAAGATGGTAGCCGACCTTTTTAAGCAGTATTCGGCTTCGCTTCGATGCCATTCGTGAGCCGACGCCTTCTAAAACGGCTACCGGCGCTGCAAGAGAATCGAAAGCGACAATACAAAGAAACAACACGCCGCCCAAAACAAGACCAAATGCTCCGATCGCCACGACGATGCCAGCCCACTCATCCGTGTCGGGAGTCGACTTTGCAACATAACCTCCTATCGCCATGACACATGTGGAAACGATGATTCCCGAGATTGATAGGCACAATTCCTTCAAATTGACCACAAAAAGGCGGGGAAGGACACTCCTCGCGGCTGCTGCAGCTGCCTCTGGGTCTGGCACGTTTCCAAGCATGTAGTCTGAAACGAGATGTACGACAACGGAAGATGTGTACGAAACGCCGAGTAGAAAGAGGGGACCTCCGACAAACACAGCCATGCCAAGCGTGCCGGCAATCTCGCCAAAGAATTGGAGCCCGTTGCCGTTGCCATTCGTTGTGAACAGGTTTGGGAGCACAAAATTCTGTACAAACCCGACTGCGGCTAGGCACAGCAATGCAGGTGCGACGGTTAACTGCAAGAATGTGAGCCCCAATCGTTGGTAGATACGAAGGGCCGTATCCAACACCTCACTTGAGTTCATCAGCCGCAATCGGTTTTTACGGTCGAACTTGGCGCCGCGCTGGGAAAGGTACCGTGCAACCGGATCGGACGTCACTTATATTAGTGTATCCGTCCGGAACGCTTCACAATCTGAAATAACAATGACGCCGTTAGCTATTTTGATATTCGCAAAAGGACTCACCCAAGAGACGGACATTAGCAGCTATGTCCAAACGGATCTGCAGGACGTCACCCTAGTAGCAAAAATCATAAAAGGCGATCAAAGTGAGCTCAAAAAAATCAACAAGGACTTCGGTTTGAGCTACCAGTTCAAAGAATCCACCATCTCTATTAAGCTACCGCTCAAAATGCGAGCCGAAACGAAGATCGAGGACAGCACCATCCTTTACGTCATCAACGGGACCGATCTGATGACGAGTTTTGCCGGATTGCATTCCAAACAGAATCTTGCGACTAAACCGGGCAGACGCCAGTCCTCTGTTGAAATTGGAATCCTCACGCCCGACCTTTTCACGTCGTTTCTAGATGCGAAGTTTGTGGAGAAAGATAATGTGACCGGGGCTGCCGTTTTCGATTTGACGTTCAAACAGAGCGACATCGACAAGACAAGAAACCGAGTCTGGATCGATCGATCCAAAAAGTACATTGTTCGCCGGAACTGGTTCAACCAGGAAGGCAAGCAGCTAGCCACATTTATGTATACGAATCCAATTGAAGTCAATGGGGTCTGGCTTCCAACGCACTTGGAAGTAAAGAACAGCGAGGACAAACTTGCCGGCGTCACGGATTACACCGGAATCAAAGTAAATTCGGGACTAAGCGACGCAATGTTTGTCATCAAATAGCCGAGAGTCTGGAAGCGTTAGAGCGTGTAGGCGTTCGAGGGCGTGCAGAAAGGGAAGAGGGAAAAAGCGAGATGAGAAAGGGGAGATTATGGGTTGTGACAGCGCCTAAAGCGTGCCTTGCTTTCTCAAGCAATCTCAAACCGCTGCCGGTTGCCAGCCGTACTTCATGTACTCCCGATGCCAGGTGCCGTCATCGTACAAGTCCATGACTGTATAACCTGGCGGGGTTTCCTGGAACGGGCCCTTCCACCAGTTGCCGCAAATCGAACCATTGCAAAGGTAGCTAACGCTGTTGTAGTCAACTCTATCCACAAGGTGGAGGTGCCCACTAATTGCAACCTTTACGCTGCCGTGTTGGTGGAAAATATCTTTTACATGCCGGGCGTCAATGTGCATCAAAGAACCGGGAATATGCCAATTGCCGTTGTATTCCGAATTGCCAAAAAAAGCGCTTGAGGCAGATAGCAATGGGATGTGCGACATAACCAGGGTGGGTTTGTCTGCGTGGGCAGCCAAGTCTCGCGCAAGCCATTCCACTTGGTCGGTGCCAAGCCGCCCGACGTAGCCGCTAGGACACTTCGCAACGCTATCGAGGACAACGAAATGCCACCCCGCTTTGTCGAAGCTGTAGTACGCATGGTCCATTTGTAGAGTGTCGAGAGCCCATCGCTTGCCATAAAGCGGCTCATTCGGATTTACTGTTCGGGAGTTCCAGCCCCAAATGTCGTGATTCCCCAGACAGTATTGAACCGGCAGATTATTGCTATTCCTCATAACCCCGTGGAACTGCGACCATTGGTTCCGCATCTGCGTCGCATCAACCTTCGATCCTTCGAATATCATGTCGCCGCCAAACATAATCATTGATGGCGCGTCATCAAGACCGTTTGCATGTTCCAAAGCCTTTGCGAGCCATTTTGCATCTGCCCCGTGTTGGTTAACATGTGAGTCAGTAAAATGAGCAAATCGCAGAACCCTTTTTCGACTCGCTTTTCCCTTTCGACCGTCCGCAAAGGAAATTCCCGGAAGTAGGCAGGCAACCCCTGCCAAACCTGCGCCTTTCAATAGATTACGTCGCGATGTTTGTTCAGAGGTCATGTCGAGGTCACTGGGTAAGAACTCTTTAATGTTACGCCGAAATTAGGTCCTTATCCCTATTGCAGACGCAATTGCGCTTTTTAAAGCTTTGACGGATAGCATGTATCGCAGTGACGCTGAGTTCTTGCGGTATGTGGCGCAAGTTGGGCCCGGAAAAGTGGAGGGTGGAAAGGGGAAAGGGAAAAGGGCCGAAGCCGAGGGAGCGTTAGAGCGCTAAGCGCAGGAGCGTTCGAGGCTGAGGGGAAAGTAGAAAGTAGAAAGGGGAAAGGGGAAAAGGGCCGAAGCCGAGGGAGTGTTAGAGCGCTAAGCGTAGGAGCGTTCGAGGGCTTAGTAGAAAGTAGAAAGGGGAAAGTAGAAAGGGCCGGAAAGCATGGGTCCCATACGTCCCATAGGGGTGATAATATACTTGACGAAGCATTTGGTGGTATAATAGATGCATGAAACCCGATGTGCATGTTCCTGAAACTCTCCTAGAGGTTGTTCGCTACTTCTCCGACGAGCGGCGTGCCTTCGAATGCGTCCGCGATCACCGATGGCCGAATGGGGTTAAGTGCCCGCATTGCGGTTCCGACCGCATCAAGTTCATGGAGTCGCGCCTCAAGTGGAATTGTAACGCATGCCGCCAACAGTTCACCTGCAAAACTAAGTCGATCTTTGAGGATTCGCCCTTGAGCCTGACGAAGTGGATACCCGCGCTATGGCTGATCGTCAACGCGAAGAACGGTATCAGCAGCTACGAGGTCCACCGGGCGCTGGGTGTCACACAAAAGACCGCGTGGTTCATGCTCCACCGGTTGCGCCTAGCGATGCAGAACGGCACGCTAGAGAAGTTTGGCGGCAAAGACGGCACACCAGTCGAAGCGGATGAAACCTACATCGGCGGGAAGGCGCGGAATATACACAAGTCCGTGAAAGAGCGAAAGGGCATTAACTCAAACCCCATGAGCGGAAAATCGGCCGTACTCGGTTTGCTGGAGCGCGGCGGTCGCGTCGTGACGTTCCATATCCAAGACACCAAGGCCAGAACCATGATGCCGCTCGTCAAATCGACCGTCAAGACGGACTCTTGGTTCTTCACGGACGCGAACAGCGCGTACGTCATGGCAGGCGATCACTTCCGGCACGACTTCGTCGATCACGCAGTCCAATATGTTGACGGTGTGGTTCATACCAACGGAATGGAGAACTACTGGTCTTTGCTCAAACGGACGATCAAAGGAACTTACGTAAGCGTCGAACCGTTCCACCTTCACCGATACTTAGACGAGCAAGCGTTCCGGTTCAACGAGCGAAAAGGTACGGATAAGGAAAGGTTCCGAATTGCTTTGACCCAGGTCTCGAACAAGCGCATCATGTACAAGCACTTAACCGGCAAGGAGTTGGCCGCCGGAGCTTAATGGCGATATACTAGGACATGGCCCAAAAACCAAAAGACAAGGACGCGGCCGTCTGGGAAAGCCCAGAGTTCAAGAAGCTTTCGGAAGGACTAACGCAAGTCCTGAAGATGCCCAAGTCCGAACTCGAAAGAAGAGAGGCAGAAGAAAAGGCGCAAAAGGCCAAATGAGTTTGTTTGACGATCTCGAATAGAAGTTGCCGCTGCTATTCAGGTCGGTTCCAAACCTCGGATGCAAATCTATTATATCCGAGGTTTTAATTGTGCATGGATTACAAGATCCCATAGGGCAGGTTACATGCCCGCTCACCAGCGATCGAGTGGATCGCTTTACTCAGATCGAGACAATGGCGAGTCCCTACGCTAATAGTGCAATCGCGGCCATCGACAGATTCCAGAGCATCATCGGTGAATATCGCCAAGGCCTCATGAGTTCAACAGCATTTTGCGTCAAGGCATCGAACCTAGGATGCGAACTCACTAGCTTAGAGAGCGCAAAGGTCCGCGACAGGTGGGCTATTCTCGACCCTCAAGAATCACAGTGATACGGTTTATCATTTCCGTTAGCGCATCGGCGGCGCTACGTGTTGGGCCCAGATCTCCAGAGTACATGACGGGAACTCCACGACGCTTCCTCAGGAACAGATCAACTTCTTCTGCCATGATCTTCGCTTGCTTCAGTACCACCAATCGTGCGGTGAGTTCTTCCACACTGAGATTCCAATTACCTTCCATCTTCTATCTCCTTGGCGTACCCCGTTCTAGTGATGCAGGCGGGGACGCCTAACCTAGAGATTATGATAAAGTCGCGAGATGCAGCCCGATACAAAATTGACACCGAAAGAGGTAAAAGATTTCGAAGCGGAAATGCGGCGAGGTCGACCGTATCTCCTTTTCGGAACGGTTATGTATGGGTGCGTCGCCCTTATTTACCTATTTACTGTCTGGACACTTTTTTCTCTAATGGGATGGTTCGGATTAATCATCGGACTACTTCCCGGTATAGACGCTGTAGCCGCTGTATGGCTGACGTGGCACAAAGTTGGTCATTTTTTCACACCTTATAACATCCTGTTCGTCTCGTTCCTAGCACTATTGGCCGTCCAAAAGATTTGGTGCGAAATACTTTGCTGGCAGGTGGATCACAAATACGGCAGCGGACGTAGCTGACCGGATTCACGGCTAGACAAGCTTTCGAGTTGTAGGAATCGCCCTAACGAGTTGCCGCATGAAAGGCGGGATCTGGGTCATGAAGTCCCATGCTTCTGATTCGGTGAACTCGCGCTCGTCTGGGTGACTTACTTGGTTCCTTGCGTCGCGCACATTTTCAAACCGTCCGAGTGCTAATTTTCTTTCGGCGATGAGACGCTTAGCTCTCACCGTCCTGGGCGATGTATTTTTGAGCTTGGTGTCGATAGCCGCCGCCATGCTGCCCCAGTCATGGTCGTGGATCTTTAGCCCAGAATTAGTGCGACGTTTCGTCTGCGATACATCCATGACACGCCCGAATTCGCGAAGAGATGCCTCTACTACTTGGAACAGGTGGTATACGCATGCCGTGTATCGCTCTAATGCGATGCACTTCATGGCTTCGCTCATATCGTAACGACAATCTGGAAACCGATCCCACACGTGACGTGACCAAAATTCTACGGGAGACTTTGCATACATCTCCTTCCGTTTTGGGGTCTCGATGTAAATGAATTGGCAGGCAAGGAGCTCGCGTAAGAACGTGAAAAATAAATGGCGGAATTCGGATCTAGCCTGTTCCTCTGTGAGTGAACCCTCAAGGGCGCTCCTAACCCCCATTATTTCAATTGGCGAGATGGTTAGGCCTAGAATCCTACAATGAGTGCTAAGTAGATCCAATGTCGCTTCAACTGCGGAGCCAGTAGCCTCGTCGCCCGGAGCGACACCCGCTAGGTCACTCAAAAGCTTCACGCAGGTGGTAAAGGCGGCGGCGTTAACTTCGAGCATTTCCCAAAGGCTCCATAGCCTTTGGGAATCTTCCCGCCATGGCATCGGACGGTATGATCGAACTAAAGGCGGTTTAATCATACCCACCTGCTTCGTGAAGTATATTGTTGCCCCCATAGGTCCTATGAGTCCCATTCCGGGAACCGCGGAGTGACCGGAGTGACCGGAGTGACCGGAGTGACCGGAGTGACCGGAGTGACCGGAGTGACCGGAGTGACCGGAGTGACCGGAGTGACCGGAGTATTGTGTAAATCAGTTAAGAAATGAAAAATAGCAAGGCAAAAGCGCGCAATCTCTTGCAAACACACTTAAACTTTTTCAGAGTTCCCTCGACCCTCGACCCTCGACCCTCGACCCTCGACCCGAAACAGGATCACTCCGCCGCTATGTCTGAGCGGTACCTTGCGCCTTCAAAGTCAACTGCCGATGCTGCGCGGTAAGCGAGTTTTCGAGCGTCGCGCAACGTGGGGCCAGCGGCGGTAGCGGTTATGACACGGCCACCATTGGTCACGAGTTGATTCTCGATCTTCGTCGTCCCAGCATGAAAGAACTTCGCTCCAGCTGGGCATTCCAATAACTTGATCGGGCTTCCTTTGGAACTTAAAATCGGATAATGCTCACTCGCGACAACCACCGAAACCGCAGCATTGGGCAAGACTTCAGGCGCCTCAATAAATTTGCCAGTTGCGGCCGCTAACAGTGCGTCGAGGAAGCCAGAGCCAAGTCGAAGCATGACAGCCTCGGTCTCCGGGTCGCCCATTCTAACATTGAATTCCAAACATTGTGGCTCGCCTTCGTCCATCATGATCCCCGCAAAAAGTGTCCCTCGATATGAGATACCTTGCATTCGAAGCGATTCCAGAGTTGGTCGAACAATCGAATCCTCAACTTGACGAATTAAATCCGGGGTGACCCACTCGACTGGTGAGAAGGCACCCATGCCTCCTGTGTTTGGTCCCTTGTCGCCATCAAGCGCCCGCTTATGATCTTGGGCGACCGGCAGGCTGACGAAGTTCTTGTCTCCGACAATGGTGAGCAGGCTGAATTCTGGCCCTGCCAATCGGTCTTCGACGACTACTTTTGACCCCGCTAATCCAAATTGTTTACCCACAAGCATCTGATGAATCGCTTCTGATGCTTCATCGAATGTCGAGGCGACGATCACCCCTTTACCGAGCGCATTGCCGCTCGCCTTGACTGCAACTGCCTTGCCTGCGTCGAATCGCTGACGAGCAAATTCCTTTGCCAAATCGGAATTAGTAAAGGTCGCAAAGCTGGCGGTCGGAACTCCAGCCTGCTTCATCAAATTCTTGGAAAATACTTTGGAACCTTCGAGACCAGCTCCGTCCGCGCCAGGACCAAATACGGTAATTCCGTTTTCCCTTAGGACGTCTGCCAATCCCTCAATGAGAGGGTCCTCAGGCCCAACCACGACCAGATCGATCTCCCGATCAACGCACAATTTGGTCAGTTCTTTGTGTTTTTTAGGTGATATTGAAACGATCTCGACGTCTTCGCCAATACCAGGGTTTCCCGGTGCCGCAATGACCTCCGCTTCTTTCGACAATTTCCAAGCCAACGCATGCTCGCGGCCACCACCGCCGACAACCAGGACTTTCATGTACTACGATTGTAGACGGACAGAGGAGCGAGGGGAAAGTAGAA
>Ga0206951_1058_pt1 | contig 30016 bp, 26 predicted proteins | sample Alteio_BWOrgHeat_38_FD_152974 | JGI IMG/M metagenome (GOLD analysis project Ga0206951, IMG submission 152974) | Enriched cells from forest soil in Barre Woods Harvard Forest LTER site, Petersham, Massachusetts, United States -... | ecosystem: Environmental > Terrestrial > Soil > Temperate forest >... | reverse complement strand
AACCGCCGCTTGCTGTGTTTGAGGCACCAGCAAATCCTGCACCCGGATGCCCGAGCCCCATAAAGCGGCAAAGTAAATTAAAACCGCTGAAATCAATAAGCCAAACAAATGCGACAAACGCCACACCGCCGATTGCGATAACCAGGACGTCGCCTCCCCCGTTCCCCACGTCAGCCACAGCGCCAAGACCAGATTGGCGAAGAGCAGCCGCACAGCAAAGAATTTCCAGCCGGCGCGCGGCACATAAATGTTGTCGCGTCGCAGACAATAGTAGAGGCAGCTGGCGTTGACTAAAGCGGCCAGCGAAGTCGCAAGCGCAATTCCGGCATGCGCCAAGGGGAAAATGAAGAGCATGTTCAAAACCATATTCGCGACCATGGCCACAATGCCGATGCGGACCGGTGTGCGCAAGTTCTGCTTGGCGTAGAAACCCGCCGCCAAGATCTTGATCAGCATGCAGGGCGCGATGCCAATGGCAAACATCGCCAAACTTTTGCGGGCCATCATTACGGCGTAATTATCAAAGCGGCCATAGTGGAAAAGCGTGCTCAGCAGCGGAATAGAAAGGGTCGCTAAGACCACGGCGGCGGGAATGCCGATCAGGAGAACCATGCGCAGCGCCCAATCCAGCGTTAAAGAATATTGCTGCGGCGAGGAGGAAGCGTGGTGACGCGACAAATGCGGCAGGATGACTGTAGAAATCGCCACGCCAAAAACGCCCAACGGGAATTCCATTAAGCGATCGGAATAATAGAGCCAGGAAACCGAACCGACGATCAGAAAGGAAGCGAACAAGGTGTCCAGCAATAAATTGATTTGCGACACGGAGACACCAAAGAGCGCGGGAACCATGAGTTTTAGCACGCGGGTCACGCCGCTATTTTTAAAATCCACCTGGGGTCGTGGCGCAAGACGCAGGCGCCACAAAAAAGGCCACTGAAAGATCATTTGCACCAGGCCGGCGACAAAGACGCCCCAGGCCAGAGCCTTGATCGGCGTGCTAAGCAGCGGTGACAGCCACCAGGCGGCGGCGATCATGCAGAGATTGAGGAAAACGGGGGTGAAGGCTGCCACCCAGTAACGGCTATAGGTATTCAGGATTGCGCCGGAAAAAGCCGTCAATGAAATCAGCATTAAATAAGGGAAGGTAATGCGCAGCATGCTGACGGCAAGATCAAAACGGGTGCCATCAGCGGCAAAGCCTGGCGCAAACACGCGCACAATCCAGGGCGCGAGGACCATGCCCAGCACGGTTACGATCAGCAGCACGAGGCCCAGGGTGCCCGCCATGGAGTTAATGAAATTGCGGATGTCTTCCGCTGATTTTTGCTTTTGATACTCCGACAGCACCGGCACGAAGGCTTGCGAAAAAGAGCCTTCGGCAAAGAGGCGGCGCATGAAGTTCGGAATTTTGAAGGCCACGGAAAAAGCATCGAAGGCCGCGCCGGCGCCGAAAAGCTGGGCTGTGACCATGTCGCGCAGAAAACCAAAGACCCGTGAAATCATCGTCATTGTCACGACGACGCTGGTGGATTTCAGCAGGGATTTACTCATGCCACAAGCTCGCTATTCTTTTGCAGCGAAAGCCGCAGTCCTTGCAGCACCAAATCCTGGATAATGACATTAAAAAGTCCTTCTGCCTCAAATAAATAAGCAAAGCCGCCGGTGCCGATGACGACGGGCTTCTCGCCCTGGAACTGCTCGACCGCGATCATTCGCAAAATTTCCCGCATGGCCCCTAAATGTCCATAGTACAGGCCGGCCTGGATATTTGTCACCGTGCTTTGCCCGGTGACCTCCTGGGGCTTGAGGATGTTCACCGGCGGCAATTTGGCCGTGTTCTCGTTCAAGGCCTTCATGGCGATATGAATGCCGGGAATAATCACGCCGCCCAGGTAAGCGCGATCTTTGGAGAGGATATCAAAGGTCGTCGCTGTGCCCAAATCGATGACGATGAGGTTCTTTTCCGGGAAGAGATGCATAGCCGCGATGGCGTCGGCAATACGGTCGGCGCCGACTTCATGGGTATTTTTATACTGGATCTTCAACCCCGTCTTAACGCCGGCCTTGAGAAAAAAGGGGTCGATGCCAAAATACTTGATCAGCGAGGAGCGCAACGAATAATCGAGGGAGGGAACCACAGAGCAGACGGCGATTTGCTTGATCGAGGACGGATCCAACTGGTTTTCGCGCAAAATACTCTTGAAGAAAACACCGAGCTGATCGGAGGTGCATTGCAGATCGCTGGGATAGCGGAATTGTAATTGCAGCTTGTCCTGCTCAAAAACGCCGCCATAAATATGGCTGTTGCCAACGTCGAGACATAAGATCATGAGGTCTGAACTCCTATGGGAACCACGACAATATTATCGATCAATCTCACGTCGCCCAATTTGACCGCCGCGAAACGCCGTCCATCATACTCCTCCACGTAGTCAACCGCAAAACCCTTTTCCACCAGTTGTTTTTTGATCTCCTCGCAGGACAGGTCGGCATGAAAGAGGGCTGGAAAGAGCCGCGCCTGTTCATATTGCTCCGGCGTCAGACGCGCATTACGCGAGCTGTACGGCAAACCGAATTCGTTGCGGAGCGTGGGGCAAATGACGACCTCCGTATTGATAAAAAAAGCTTGCGTCAAACCGCGGATTAAGGCGGCTTGCTGGAAGTCCTTCTCGCCCAAATAGAGACGCTGGGCGCGGGCTAGGAGCAGGAGCTTGAGAACGATGGTTAACATGCCGGTAAAATGTCCCGGCCGGCAGGTGCCCTCGAGCTGCTCGCTGAACTCAATCTCACTCACTTGATAGGCGTAATCGTCGGGATAGAGTGCTTGTGAGGCCGGAGCCAGCACATAGTCTACTTTAGCCTCGCGCGCCAGGGTGATATCGGCTTCCAGGGTACGGGGGTAATGGACATAGTCATTCGCATTATTGAACTGGGTTGGGTTGACGAAAATGCTCAGCAGCGTCACCGCGTTCTCCTGCCGTGCGCGCTGCAGGAGACTGAGATGGCCTGGGTGCAGATTGCCCATGGTGGGGACAAAGCCAAGGTCTTTGCTGAGCGTGCGCCGCAGCTCTTGCCATTCAGCAAGGGATTGGATTACTTGGGTCATGGTTGTGTTTCCTTTGTTTTAGCAGGTCAGTTAATAACAGTGTTCTTTTAAATCCGGATACGTTGTCTGCTTCACTTCTCCATCAAAAGCATTCAGCGCATCGCGCACTAATTCAAAGCCATTTAAAAAGGTCTTCAAAAACTTTGGCTTGAAGGATTGTGACATACCCAGCAAATCATGCCAAACCAGAACCTGTCCGGTGGTATGCGGTCCGGCGCCGATGCCAATCGTGGGGATGCTCAGGCTTACTGTAATTTCCTGCGCCAAATCGGCGGGGACACATTCCAGCACCAAGGCAAAGCAGCCGGCCTCGGCCAGCTCGTGCGCTTCGCGCATCAAGCGAGTCGCAACTTCCGGCACGCGGCCCTGGACCTTGAAACCACCCAAGCCGTGAACGGATTGTGGCGTGAGGCCGATATGTCCCATCACCGGCACGCCGGATTCCACGATATGACGAACCGTTTTGAGATTGCCAGCAGCACCTTCCAGCTTCACTGCCTGCGCGCCAGCACGCATGATGCGCTCAACAGCCTCTATGGTGCGGGCACGACTTTTACGATAGGAGCAGAAAGGCAGATCGCCGACGATGAATTTATCAGGAGCGCCTTTAGCAACGGCCAGTGTATGTTGGACAATCATGTCTACGGTCGCGCCCAGGGTGGTGGGACAGCCATGCATCACCATGCTGCCACTATCGCCGACCAGAATGCAGTCCACCTGGCTTTCATTGAGAATAGAAGCCGAGCAATAATCATAGCAAGTCACCATGGAAAGTTTGAGGCCATTCACTTTGCGGCCGTGAAAATCATGGATGGTCATAGCGCGGGTTTTAGCGGGTTTGTGTATGCTCATTTTAATCTCCTGTAAGGATCGATGAAGACAGGATCGATTTGCGCAATGGCAAGACACGATTTAAGAAGAAAACAGCAATAATATCGAGACAGCAGTGAAAATGCCGCGCCGAACGGCCAGAGCCAAAGAGGAGGTAACAAGGTACCTGTCGCATCGATCAAGTCCTGAAAAACGGGTTAACGCGCTTAGTTATACCAGAACTTAGCATGAAAAACACCCTCTCCAACAGCTTGCGGGAGGGCGGGGATTCTGGCATGATATGCATCCTTAAAGATTGGCTTAACCAGATAAATCGGAGAATACCCTTGGCAAATACAGCTCAAGCAAAAAAGCGTGCACGGCAGTCCGAAGACCGTCGTCAGCATAATATGGGCATGCGCTCACAACTGCGTACTTCCATTAAGAAAATCCACACCGCTCTCGCTTCGAACGATAAGAATGCGGCGGCGACCAGTTACCGAGAAGCCCAGCCCATTATTGATAAAATGGTCAGCAAAGGCATTATTCACAAGAATAAAGCCGCACGCCATAAGAGCCGCATCAACGCTCAAATTAAGAAACTGGCCACTGCTGGTTAATATTTAGCCTATTCTTCCCTATGACAAGCTTAATTTAAGGGCAGTGAGGATAGTACAGTGCTCGGTTAATTCTGTCCTCCTGCGGCCCTTGTTATCCTGCGTAGCCCTGTCCTCCTGCGTAGCCCTTGTCCCCCGGAGCGCTGTATTAGGAATAAGAGGTAAAATACATTAAGCTGACAGAACATTAAGCTGACAGCAGCTCTTCCAAATAATGCATCGTTTGCTGTACCAGCTCGCGCGTACCTGATTTATCCAGACCGGAAATCAGAAAGTACTTGCCCTTCCACTTTAATTTTTTGACCATTTTATGAACAAGCTCTTTCGCTTCTTCAGGAAGCAATAAGTCGCTTTTGTTAAAGACCAGCCAGCGCTCTTTCGCAATCAAGTCTTCATCGTATTTTTCCAGCTCTTTGGCGATGACTTGAATATCTTTTAGGGGTTCACTGCCGTCAATGGGAGCCAAGTCTACAACCTGCCAAAGCAGGCGGGTGCGGGCGACGTGTTTAAGAAAGCGAATACCCAGCCCTGCGCCTTCAGCGGCACCCTCAATGAGACCCGGCAGATCGGCAATCACAAAACTACGGTGTTTAGACGCCCTGACAACGCCTAGATTCGGATAAAGGGTGGTAAAGGGGTAATCGGCCACCTTGGGTCGCGCGGCGGATAAAGCGCGTATTAGCGTTGATTTACCGGCATTGGGCATGCCAACCAGGCCGATATCCGCCAGAACCTTGAGTTCCAGGCGTAAATTGCGCTTGTCGCCGGGGGCGCCGGGAATGGTGCGGCGTGGGGCGCGGTTGGTGCTGCTTTTGAAATGGGTATTACCGATGCCGTGGCGGCCGCCTTTGGCCACGCAAGCGATTTGTCCATTGGTGTTTAAATCGACGATGAGTTCATCGGTATCATCGTCATAAACCATGGTGCCAACGGGGACGCGCAAACAGAGGTCCTCGCCGCCTTTTCCGGAGCAATCGCGGCTGCCACCTTTTTCGCCATCCTGGGCTTTATAGGTATGCACAAAACGATAGTCGACCAGGGTGTTAATGCTTTCATCGGCGCGCAAATAGATGCTGCCACCGTCGCCACCGTCACCCCCGTCTGGGCCGCCGTGCGGCATGAATTTCAGGCGTAGAAAGCTGCAGCAGCCATTGCCGCCTTTGCCTGCTTCCACATCAATTTTAGCTTCGTCTATGAATTTCATGCGTTTATGAAGGAGGGGTTTATACCTCCTCTCCTGGAAGAAATAAAAAAAGCGGGCGTAAGGCCCGCTTTTTCATTATTTTAAATTTCTTTAGGCAGCCGCTGTTTCTTCTTTGCCGGCTTCCTGGCTAATGGGTTGAATGCTGACAGTGCGCTTCTTCAAAGGACCCTTCACGCTGAAAACCACCTTCCCTTCCACTAAAGCATACAAAGTATGGTCACGTCCCATGCCGACATAATGGCCGGGATGGAAATGCGTGCCACGCTGACGAACAATAATCATGCCTGGACGAACCAGCTGACCACCATATTGCTTCACGCCTAAATACTTTGGATTTGAATCGCGGCCGTTTCGCGTACTACCACCGGCTTTCTTATGTGCCATTAGTCACCTCTTAGGCTTTAATCTCAGTTATTTTAACTTGGGTATAGGACTGACGGTGCCCCATTCTCTTCATGTGGTGCTTACGGCGTCTAAATTTCAGGATGCGCACCTTGTCATGACGACCATGTTCCACCACGGAGGCGGTTACTTTGCAGTCCGTGAGAAAGGGTTTACCCACTTGAATATTTTCGCCTTCGCCAACCATTAATACTTGATCAAAGTTGACCGTGCCACCGGCTTCAACAGGCAGCTTTTCTAATTTGAGAACGTCCCCTTCTTGGACGCGATATTGTTTTCCGCCACTGATAATCACGGCATGCATAAAAATGACTCCACTAAGCTAGAATGCTAAAAAAGTGAGGGGATTATAGTCAGATTTAAGCTTCTGTGCAACAAGGTTCTTTAGGCCTTTTTAGTTTATCTATTTAATACGCTAAATACGGCATAACTGGATGGCAGAGCCGGGTTAACGCCGGCTGAATTGCAACGGGTTAATAAATAATTTATGATGCGTATATATTCGTTTCACCCCTCTATATCCCCTTCCTCCACGCCGTTTGTGGAGGAAGGGGTTAGGGGAAGGAGGTATAAAATTAATTCATGATCAGCGGGTTATAATTAATAATACCTCCTCTCCCTAACCTCCTCCACCAAAAGCGTGGAGGAGAGGGGAATTTAAAATGAGAACCGAATAGTTACTTATGATGCTTTCGAGCACAGCGAAGAATCTCAGCGTTCTAATCACTAGGAACTCTCCAACAACATGAATAATATAAAAATATTGTGCGTCATCCCCAGCCGGATTCAATCAACCCGCTTGCCTCGTAAAGCCTTGTTGCCGATCCAGGGCAAGCCCATGGTGCAATGGACCTATGAAAACGCCAGCCGTTGCCGGACCATGACCAAGGTCGTCGTAGCAACCGACAGTCTCGAAATCGCCGAAGTGATCACACGCTGCGGCGGCACGGTCGAAATGACCGATCCCCAAATTCCTACAGGCTCTGATCGCGCCGCCGTGGTCGCGGAGCGCTATCCGGAAATGGATGTGATTATTAATCTGCAAGGGGACGAGCCCTTTATCAAGCCGCAGATGCTGGATGAATTGGCGCAGCCTTTTTTAAAGGGCGATATGCCCGAAATGGCAACCTTAGCCTATCCCTTGATGCCGCATGAACAACTGGATCCCGGGGTTGTAAAGATTGTCACAGATGTGAAAGGGAATGCGCTGTATTTTTCGCGGTCCATGATTCCCTATTTGCGGCAGCAAACCGAGGTGCCGCTTTATCATCATATGGGAATTTATGGCTTTCGGCGGGATTTCTTAATGAAATATACGAAGTTGCCACAAACGCCGTTGGAGTTGGCGGAGAGTTTGGAGCAACTGCGAGCCCTGGAACATGGCTACCGGATTCGAGTTTGCCCAACGCAGCATCGCACTCTGGAGATTAACACACCAGAAGAATATGAGCGGGCACAGGAATTTGAGTACGCTGAGTAAGGGCTGAGAATTTTCCACGCCTCCTTACCGTTCATCCATGCAAAGCGGGCGTTGTTAAATAAAGCAGATTTATTCAACAATGCCTGCTTTGCGTAGAGGATGGGGCGTTTCGTGTTCAACTTGTTTCATGAGCATTTGTTTCCCATCCCCTGGTTTCAAGCGAATAAAAATGATCCCCGATAGAAAAGTGAGAACGCCCATCAGAAAAAATGCCTGATGAAACACGTGCGGCGTCAGCAGCAGTGGTTGGTGATGGATTTGCGCGGAAAAATACCGCAGCAGAATCGCGCCAACGGCGACGCCGAGGCTTTGCGAGAGCGTTTGGGTAGTACTGGTAATGCTGGTGGAGGCGCTCAGCTCGTCTTCGTGGAGGTCGGCAAAGGCCAGAGAATTCATGCCGGAGTATTGAGCCGCGATGAAAATACCGAGGGTAAAAGTCAGACCGGCAATGCCGTAGACAGGGGTCTGCGTATCGATCATTTGAAAAAGCCAGATGACCAGGCCGACCATCAAGGTATTAATCAGCAGATAACGCCGATAGCCGAGGCGGCGCAGAATGCGAATTGCCAGGAATTTTGAAAAGATCGTGCCAAAGGCCATGGGCGCCACTAACAAACCCGAGAGTTGCGCGCTGTAGCCTAAGCCTACCTGCTGCAGCAAAGGCAGCAGGAAGGGCATGCCGCCGAAACCGAGACGTGCGCAGAGATTGCCGAGAACGGAAACTTGAAAGGTGCGCTTGCGGAACAAGGCCGTCTTAATGACGGGAGCGGCAACATGCTTGGCGCGCACAAAATAAACCAGCATCATCAAGGCAGAAACGGCGAGCTTTAGGAAAATATTATTCAGATTAACATCTGTTTCACTCAGCTCGGAGAGTGAAAGGCTGAAAACCGCCAGGCTGCCGCCGAATAAAATAAAGCCGACAAAATCCAGCGGGTGCGCTTGGCGCGGAGTGGCGTCTTTAAAACTCAAGGCTGCCAACGTCATAGCCAGGATTCCAGCCGGGATATTCACCCAGAAAATCCACGGCCAGGATAAATGGTCGGTGAGCACGCCGCCAACCAGCGGACCGAGCATCACGGCGACGGAAACCACAATAATCACGGCATTCATGGCTTCGACGAGTTCGTGCTTTTTGAAAGTGCGGGCGATGATCAAGCGGCCCAGCGAAATCATGAAGGCGCCGCCGACGCCCTGGATGCTGCGGGCAATAACGAGCTCAAGCAAGGTATGGGCGTAGCCACACCAAAAGGAGGTGAAGGTAAAGAGCCCGAGAGCACTGATAAAAATGCGCTTGACGCCATATTTATCCGACGCCCAGCCGCTAATGGGGATGAAGACGGCGAAGCTGAGCAGATAGCTGATCAGCGCGACTTTTAAATCGACGGGGTTGACCTGCAGGCTGCGCGACATGGCTGGAATAGCCGTGTTGATAATATTGGAATCCAGGACGTCCATGAAGAGCGCTAGGGAGACGGTAAAAACAGTAACTCTTTTAGCAGATAGAAACATTTGTTAAATCACAATTCGGCAGAGGTCGATTAAAGCGGAGGGCAAGACGCCCAAAGCCAGCACAGCGACCCCATTCACCGTTACTGCCAACTGCATATCCCAGGAAAGCGTCACGGGCTTGCTGGCGTTTGCTTCGGTTGGCTCTTCAAAATACATTAGCATAACGACTCGCAAATAATAATAAGCGCCAATCAGCGCAAACACGAGAGCGGCGACCGCGAGCCACACCCGGTGCGCTTCGACCAGGGAAACCAGCAGGCCCAATTTAGCGAAAAAGCCGACCGTCGGCGGCACACCCGCCATGGAGAACATCAGCAATAAGAGCATGAAGGCCAGCCAGGGGTTTCTGGCATTTAAGCCACGGTAATCTTCCAATTGATCCGCCTCGATGCCCGTACGGCTCAGGAGAGCCACGATGCCGAAAGCGCCAGCGGCAACCAGGACATAGGTTGTAATATAAAACAAAGCGGCGGAATAGCCGTCGTGGGAACTGGGCCCGGCGATAATACCCAGCAGGCTGTAGCCGATGTGGGCAATGGAGGAATAGGCCAACATGCGTTTGATATTGGTTTGCACGATGGCCAGCAGGTTACCGAAGAACATCGAGAGGAAGGCGATCACAGTCAAGATTTGCTCCCAAGCCACATGCAGCTCGGGCAGCGCTTGTACCAAAATGCGCATGGTGATGCCGAAGGCGGCGATTTTAGGCGCGGAGGCAATAAAGAGGGTTACGGATGTCGGTGCACCTTGGTAAACATCGGGCACCCACATATGGAAAGGCACAGCGCCAAACTTGAAGAGCAAGGCGGCGAGAATGAAAATCAGGGCCAAGGAAACCGTGGCCGTTGGCGCAGCGTGGATCAGGCGCGCGATCTCGGGGATTTGAATGCTACCCGTTAAGCCGTAGAGAATAGAAATACCGTAAAGCAGCATGCCGGACGCCAGAGCGCCCATCACAAAATATTTCATTGCGGCTTCTGTCGCTTGTTGGGAATCTTTGTGGGAAGCCACCAAGGCATAGAGCGGCAAAGAGAGCAGCTCAAGCCCCAGATAAATAGTCAGCAGGCTGTAGGCCGAGGCCATGACAGACATGCCCATAACGCAGAAGAGGCCGAGAATATAATATTCGCTGGAGGCTATTTTGCGTTCCTCGATATACTCCCGCGCATAGGCGAAGGAGGCGAAGCTCATCACGTAGATGAAGAGCTTGAGTAAAATAGCAAGTTTATCGACGACGTAGTGGCCGTTGAAAGTGACGAGCAGTTCGGCGTGATGACGGTATTGGGCAATGGCCAAAAGGAAGGCGACGACGAGGGTGGCCTGCACTAATAAATAGGTAAGGAAGCGGAGACGTTGCGGAGTAAAGACGTCGATTAAGAGAATCAGGCCCGACAGAATAAGCAGGGCCAATTCCGGGCTAGCGAGTGAAAAAATCGGCATAGTAATGGTTCCTAATATATAAATTCTTTATTCCCCGCTAAGCAAAATAACTAAAATCCTTCGGTAAATTCATCGCCAGACCATAAGGCATGCTTTGCACCAGTAAATGGCCCAAGGTCACCTGCAGCACGCGAATCACAGGCTCGGGATTGAGGCCTAGCCAGAAGACGCCGGCGCTTAGCAGGAGATAATTCGTCACTTCAATCCAGTTTAAATCCTTAAACGAGGCCACCTGGTCGTTGGTAACGGGGCCGAAGAAAACACGCTTGTACATCCAGAGTGTATAGGAGGCACCGAGAATCAAAGTGGAACCGGCGATCAAGGCGATCCAAAAATGCGCGCGCATCGCGCTCACGATGACCATGAATTCACCGACAAAACCAGCGGTCCCCGGCAAGCCAACGTTGGAGAGCGCGAAGAGCATGAAAAAGGCCGCGAATACCGGCATGGTATTCGCCACGCCGCCGTAGCTTTTGATCAAGCGGCTATGATTCGCGTAGCGGTCCGCGAGCCAGCCGACGCCCAAGAACATCGCGCCAGAACCGAAGGCGTGAGAAACCATTTGGATCACCGCACCCTCGAGGCTCATATAGGCGGACTGCAACTGGTGCGTGTCCTGTACAATGTCATAGACCATGAAGCAACCCAAGGTGGCGATGCCCATGTGTGAAATGGATGAATAGGCGATTAATTTCTTCATGTCGGTTTGCACAATGGCAATGAGGCCAATGTAAACAATGGCGATCAGTGAGAGAATGATCATCAGCCAGGCCAACTCCTGACAAGCAACCGGCAGAATCGGCATGTTAAAGCGTAAAAAACCGTAAACACCCAGCTTGAGCATCAAAGCCGCCAATACCACTGAACCGCCGGCCGGGGCTTCGGTGTGCGCGTCCGGCAACCAGGTGTGCACCGGCCACATCGGCACCTTCACGGCGAAGGCCAGCAGGAAGGCGAAGAAAAGCAGCTTTTGTTCATGCAGCGTCAGCGGCAGACGATAAAAACTTTGGATGTCGAAGGAGCCGGATTGTTGCGCCAGGTATAAAAGCCCAACCAGCATGAGAATGGAACCCAGGAAGGTATACAAAAAGAACTTGATGGATGCGTATTCGCGGTTGGCGCTGCCCCACATGCCAATGTTTAAATACATGGGGATCAGCATGCCCTCCCAGAAGACGTAGAATAAAATAGCGTCCATCGAGGCAAAAACGCCGACGATCATGGCCTGCATGGTGAGGAAGGTCGCCATGTATTGCGCCACGCGCAGCTTGGTCGCTTCGATGCCGGCGAGAATCACCAGCAGCCCGGTAAAATTGGTCAGGATGATCATCACCAAGGAAATGCCGTCGATGCCCAAGGAATAATGAATTTTATAGGAATCAATCCAGAGATAATCCTCGCGGTACTGCATCAAATAGGTGGTGGGATCAAAGCCCAGATAAAGCGGGACGCAGAGCAGGAGGCTGAGAATGGCTACGATGACCGCGATCCAACGCGCCAGATTGGCGTGTTTATCGCTGCCCGTCATTAGTACGAGAACCGCGCCGATCAGCGGCAGCCAAATCAGCATGCTTAACAGAGGGAGATGAAATTGCATAAGTCTTGTTCTTACCTCACATACCAAACCAGAAAACACATCAAACCGAGGACCATCACTAGAGTATAGTGATAAAGGTAGCCCGTTTGCAGGTGGCGCGAAACGCGCGCAAACCAGCGGACAGCCTCGCCTGAGCCATTGACACAGATGCCGTCAATTACTTTTAAATCGCTCACCGTATATAAGGCCTCGCCGGTTTCGCGAGTGCCTTTGACCAAAACGGCCTGGTTGAATTCATCAAAACCGTATTTATGCACCAAGATGGCGTAGAGCCAGGAAAATCGCTGCTTGAGCGTTGCTGTCCAGCCCGTAAAGCCGACGTTGAAGATCCAGGCAGCCGCAACACCGGCAATCACCAACCAGAAAGTAAGGCCGTTCATAGCTTCAAAGGCCATGGCCAGCACGCCGTGGTAGTCTGCGCCCAGCTGCTTGATCACATCGTGCTGCGGCAAAATGAAAACGCTATCGCCCAGTAAACGCGGCGTGGAAAAGAGCATCGGCCCGATCAGCAGTGCGCCGACGATCACGCTGGGAACAGCCAAGGCCAGCAGCGGGAGAAGCACAACCCAGGGTGACTCGTGAATCTTGCCCTGCAATGCCGGATCGAAACGTTCTTCGGTATGGAAGGTTAAAAACAAGGCGCGGAAAGTATAAAGCGCCGTGAAAAAGGCGCCGGCCTGCACGCAGAAATAAGCATAGCCCGCGCCGGGGAGAGTGGAGAGACGGGTCGCTTCAATAATCACGTCCTTGGAATAAAAGCCGGCGAAAGGCGGAAGGGCTGAAAGCGCCAGGGAGCCGATTAAAAAGGTGAAGTAAGTCACCGGCAGATAGCGGGCGAGACCGCCCATTTTACGCATATCCTGCTCGTGATGTAGCGCAATGATCACCGAACCGGCTGCCAGGAAGAGCAAGGCTTTGAAAAAGGCGTGCGTGACCAGGTGGAAAATTGCCGCATCGTAGGCGGAAACACCGAGTGCCACGGCCATATAGCCTAATTGCGACAAAGTCGAATAAGCGATCACCCGCTTGATGTCGAATTGAGTGACGGCCAGTAAGCCCATAAAGAAGCAAGTGGTCGCGCCGATCACCAGAATGACACTGAGCGCCGCGGGAGAATATTCAAAAATCGGCGACAGGCGTGTCACCATGTAGATGCCGGCCGTTACCATGGTCGCGGCGTGAATGAGGGCGGAAATAGGCGTTGGGCCTTCCATCGACTCCGGGAGCCAGACATGGAGAGGAACCTGAGCGGACTTGCCCATGGCGCCGATAAAAAGCAGCAGACAGGTCAGCGTAACCGTTGTCATACTGGCGCCGCCGGGAAAAACCCAGAGGGAATTCAACAGTTTGGGCGCCTCGGCAAACACAGCTTGATATTGCAGACTGCCGAAGTCCGTGAGGATTAGGGCAATGCCTAAAAGAAAACCTAAATCCCCGACCCGATTGACGATAAAAGCTTTAAGGCTACCCAAGGTGGCCGTGTCGCGTTTAAACCAAAAACCGATCAAGAGATAGGAAACCAGGCCAACACCTTCCCAACCGAAAAAAAGCAACAGGAAGTTGTCAGCAAGTACCAGCACCAGCATAGAGAAGGTGAAAAGTGAGATGTAGCTAAAGAAGCGTTGGTAGCCAGGATCATCGGCCATGTAGCCGATGGTATAGACGTAGACCATAAAGGAGATGAAGGTGACAATGCAGGCCATCACTGCGCTTAATTTGTCGATTAAAAAGGAAACGTCCATCTGGATGGTGCCGGCGTGGGCCCAGGTATAAAGCACCGTGGTGATGGTGGGATAATTAAGCAGAACCATAACGTAGAATAGATAACAGGACAACGCGAAAGAGACGGCGATCAAACTGATGACGACGCGATGGGTCGCCGTGCGGCCAATGACTTTTCCAAAGATGCCAGCGACGACCGCTCCGAGGAGCGGTAGTGCAATAATCATGTAGGTTATCGTTATTAAATCCACAAGTTAGCCTCTCATATATCAATTTTTCCTTACCTGTACTAACACTACCCCTTCAGCGTATCCAGCCGCTCAATTTCAATCGTGCCCTGACGGCGATACATCACTACCATAATCGCCAGTCCAATCGCCGCTTCGGCGGCCGCGACGGTCAGGACGAAAAACACAAAGACCTGGCCAACCTCATTTTTTAGAAAATAGGAAAAAGCGATAAAATTGGTGTTGACTGCGAGCAGTAGCAACTCCAGGGACATCAATAAAATAATGATGTTTTTGCGGTTAATGATAATTCCCGCAATTCCTAAGCCAAAGAGCATGGCCGCTAAAATCAGAAATTCATTAAGAGAGATCATTTTTCTTCTCCGGGGGCATTTTAACCAGGCGCACGCGGTCTTCGCGGCGCACTCTCAATTGCTCGTTAATATTTTGCGACTTACGCTGCTTAGGAGTACGGTGGGCCAGGCTGATCGCGGCCACGATTGCGGCCAGCAGTAAAACGCCGGCGATTTCAAAGGGGTAGGCATATTCGGTGTAAAGCACCGCGCCCAATTGGGTCACGTTGCTGTAATCGGCACCCGGCGGCACCGGTGCGGGCAGCTGGGTGAAAGAGGAACCGAAGGAGATAATCATCAGCGCGACCAGCAAAAGCACCAGGAGGATGCCAAATGGGAGATAGCGGGTAAAACCTTCGCGGCTGCCGGTGCTATTAGCATTCAACATCATGACGACGAAGAGGAAGAGGGTCATGACGGCGCCGACGTAGACCAGTAAAAGAATGAGCGAAAGAAATTCCGCGGAGAGGATCATCCAGACGCCGGCCATGGAAAAGAAAGTCACGACCAGGGCCAAAACGGAACGCACCGGGTTGCGCACGGAAATAACCACCAAGGCGGATACAACCGCCATGGCAGCAAAGATGTAAAATACAATATGTACGACTTGCATGCAGCCTCTCTATAAGTCCGCTCTATAAATCCGCTCTATAATCCCCCCTCCTCCACGTTTTTGGTGGAGGAGGGGGTTGGGGGAGGAGGTATAAAATAAATTACACTCCACATTAATTTAGCGATATATTTTTTCCTCTCCTCTCTCCTTCGCAATTGTAGCCTCATACTTATCACCAATCGCCAGGAGTTTTTCCTTCGTTAAAATCTGTTCGCCGCGCTGCTCCATGTGATAATCGCTCATGTCGGTGAGCACGATGGCGTCCACGGGGCAGGCTTCTTCGCAGAAGCCACAATAAACGCATTTAAAAAGATCAATATCGTAAAGCGTGGTGCGGCGGGAGCCGTCGTCTTCGCGGGGCTCGGCTTCGATGGTGATGGCCAAGGCTGGGCAGACGGCTTCGCATAATTTGCAGGCGATGCAGCGTTCTTCGCCGTTGGGATAGCGGCGCAAGGCGTGAATACCCCGGAAGCGTGGAGAGACTGGCGTCTTTTCTTCCGGAAATTGAATGGTGATCTTGCGTTTAAAGAAATAGCGACCCGTGACGCTCAGGCCTTTGATCAAGTCCCAGAAGGTCGCGCTTTTAATGTAATGTCTTAAACGGTGCAGCATATTTTACCCTTATTCTAACCCTTCACCAGAATTTATTTAAACCAAGGCGGCAAATGAAATTGCACCGCCAAAGCCACCACCACAATCCATACCAAGGTCAGCGGGATAAACACTTTCCAGCCCAAACGCATGATTTGATCATACCGGAAACGGGGGAAAGTCGCTCTAAACCAGAGATAGCAGTAGACGAAAAAGCTCAATTTGAGACCCAACCAGATAAAGCCCGGCACCCCGGCAAAGACTTGCTCCAGATACGGAATACCTTGGAAGGGAGAGAGCCAGCCGCCTAAAAAGAGGACGGTGATTAAAGTGGAAATCAGTATCATGTTGGCATATTCCGCGAAATAGAAGAGCGCAAACATGACACCGGAGTATTCCACATGGAAACCAGCGACCAACTCAGACTCGCCTTCCGCCACATCGAAGGGTGTGCGATTAGTCTCGGCGACGCCGGAAATCCAATAAATAATAAAAAGCGGAAACAAAGGCAGCCAGTACCAATGCCAAATGCCGCCACTTTGCGCTTCAATCACCGTTTGAAAGTTCAGGGAATTTGCGGCCATCATGACGCCGATCAGAGCAAAACCCATCGCGATTTCATAGGAAATAGATTGTGCCGCGGCGCGCAAGGCGCCGAACAAGGCGTATTTGGAGTTGGAAGCCCAACCAGCGACTAGAATACCGTAAACACCGAGCGAGGACACCGCCAGCGAATAGAGTACACCGGCATTGAGATTGGCGAAGACCATGCCCTTATCAAAAGGCACAATGGCCCAGCCAGCCAAAGCAGTGCCGAAACTAATCATGGGAGCCACTAAGAAAAGATAGCGATTGGAAGCCGTCGGAAAGATTAATTCTTTGGTCAACAACTTGAGCATGTCCGCAAAAGGCTGAAAAAGACCGCGCGGCCCGACGCGATTGGGACCAATGCGCGACTGCATATAACCGATGACCTTGCGCTCCAGGTAAGTGAGATAGATCACGAGCACGACCAAGGCCAGGACGAGCGCGACGATCTTGACCAGCAGCCAGATTAATGTGATTAAACTTGCCATAAATCTCTCCGTTACCTCGACAACTCAAGCGTTCCAAACAGCTCACTCAACCCCAGCGTTTCCTTTATCCCGCCCGGAATCCACGCCGCTCTTGACGGAACACGCTCATCCAGGACCAACGGCAACCGCACGGCCCCATTCTTTTGCTTAATCGAAAGCATATCTCCCGCCTTGAATCCCAGCTCCTGCGCATAGACCGGGTGCAAACGCACAGCAGCCAATTCACCCTCGACGATTTTCTGCGTCGCTTGCAGCGCCTTGGCGCGGCGCGCCAGGCCGTCCACCGCGTAAAGCGGGATTTCACCGATGCGGGAAAGAGTCAATTCCGCAGGCGTCGGTAGCGCCACGTCCTTCCAGCTGATTCGGGTCTCTACCCATTCCGTATTTTGCACCGTGACACGGATTTCATCGCGGATCTGGTCCACGGTTTCATAGCGGAAACCCGGTAATTGGAACAGATTGCCCATGGAACAAAGCGCCTTCCACGCAGGCTGGGCGTTATCCGGCAGAGAAGCGACCGGTTTGAAACTTTGCCAATCAAAGGCAGCGTTGACAAAAGTGCCGGAAGTTTCCGTAAAGGGTGTAATCGGTAAAATCACCTTGGCCGCTTCGCGCAAGGCCGGACTATCAAAAGTGGAAAAAGCGACGACAAACTCAGCCTGTTTGAAGGCCGAACCAGCCAATACCGGGTTAGCAAAGTCGAGGTCTGGCTCGAGGTTCAGCAAGAGATAGCCTTTGCGGTTTTTTTCCAGCATGGCCTGCACATTCAAACCAACGTGCGTGTTGATCTTGCCTCCGGGACGCCGATGTGGCACCGCACCGGCCAGCCAGGCCCCGGCGGCGTTCGCGCCCTCGGTCAAGAAGCCCAGTTTGGTCTGCGTGGTTTCAGCGATAAAAGCAGCGAGACGGCGTAAAACTGAAGCCTGCGGGTGATGAAAGGCCAGAGCGCCTACTAAAATAAAACCCTGTTTGCTGTTTTTTAACTGTTCCGCCATGACACGCTGAGTCTCATCGACGGTCACGGCATCCAGGAGCGCCGTCAGCTTGGGATCCAGCTGAGCCGGAGTTTGCGCCAGCAACGCTTTGGCCACACCGGCCAGGGCATAAGCCAGCTCATCCGGAGCGACGATCTTCTTCGCCTTCACGCGGAAGTGGAAACGATAGTCCATGGGATTGAGCGCCAAAATCGCCGCCCCTCGCAAATACGCCTTGCGCAAGCGCAGTGCCGCGACCGGTTGTTCTTTTTGAAGATTGGAACCCAGCAGAAAAATACAGTCGGCCTTTTCCAGATCAGCAAAGGCGGCATTCAACCCCGGAGCCAGCGGCATTTCCGATTGATCACGAAAATCCACCTGCTTTAAGCGATGATCGATGTGTGAGCTGCCAAGACTCCGCAACAATTTTGCAACAGATAGAATTCTTCCAAGGTGGAATTCGGCGAAGCCAGGGCCGCGATTTGATCGCCACTGCTGGTAGCCATCACCCGACGCAAGCCGCCGACGGCATAATCCAACGCCGGCAACCAATCGGTTTTTTCCCAGCGGCCATCCAATTTTACCAGGGGCTGCGTCAGGCGATCGGCGTGCTCCAGTCCTTCATAGCTAAAACGGTCGCGATCAGCGATCCACATTTCATTCACATTGAGATTTTCACGGGCCACCACGCGCATCACCTTGCCCTTGCGCGTATGCACGTTGAGATTGGAGCCTACGCAATCATGCGGACTCACACTCGGCATCTGCGTCAGCTCCCACGCGCGCGCGCGAAAACGGGAAGGCTTCGCCGTCAAAGCACCCACCGGACAAAGATCTATAATGTTGCCCGAGACTTCGGACTGCAACGCATGCTCAACATAGGTCGTGATTTCCATATCTTCACCGCGATTGACTGCGCCCAATTCGCGCAGGCCGGCCACTTCGTCGCCAAAGCGCACACAGCGAGTGCATTGAATGCAGCGCGTCATTTCCGTCGCCACCAAAGGACCGATGTCTCTGTCCGCGACGGCGCGTTTGCCCTCACAGTAATGCGATTTAGACGCGCCATAGCCCATGGCCAAGTCTTGTAATTCACATTCGCCGCCCTGATCGCAGATCGGGCAGTCGAGGGGATGGTTAATCAGCAAAAATTCCATCACAGCACGTTGCGCCGCCAGCGCCTTGGGTGATTGGGTGAAAACCTTCATGCCCGGCGCCGGCGGCAGCGCGCACGCCGGCATGGGCTTAGGTGCTTTTTCCACGTCCACCAGGCACATGCGGCAATTGGCCGCGATCGAAAGCTGTTTGTGATAGCAAAAACGGGGAATATAAATCCCCGCCTCATCCGCGGCCTGGATCACAGTTTGTTGCGGCTTGGCCTGGACCTTTTTGCCGTCTATTTCAATTTCAATGAAATCGGTCATGGTTTTTTACCTCCTCTCCCCGCCCTCGCTCCCAACGGTGTTGGGAGCGAGAGGGAACTTAGGTAGGGCAGCTCCTGTGTTTAATATGGTATTCAAATTCATCATAAAAATGTTTCAACATGCCGCCAACCGGCCAAGCGGCGGCTTCGCCGAAAGCGCAAATGGTGCGGCCTTCGATATTTTTTGCGGCGCGGCGCAGGTTTTCAATGTCGTCCACGGTCGCCTGGCCACGCTCAATGCGATGCACCAAGCGATAAAGCCAGCCCGTTCCTTCGCGGCAAGGCGTGCATTGCCCGCAAGATTCATCCATATAGAATTTTGAAATACGTTCCAGCACGCGCACCATACAGGTGGTTTCATCCATCACGATGACAGCGCCAGAGCCAAGGCCAGAGCCGGCTTTTTGGATGGAATCAAAGTCCATGTCGAGCTCCATCATGAGGTGCGCAGGCAGGACCGGCATAGACGATCCCCCGGGAATAACCGCTTTCAAACGATGGCCCGCGCGCACGCCGCCCGCCATGGCCAATAAATCTTTAAAAGGTGTTCCCAACGGCACCTCATAGTTCCCGGGCTTTTCCACATGACCGGTGACGGAAAAAATTTTGCAGCCGCCATTGTTCGGTTTCCCGAGTTTGAGGAACCACTCTGCGCCGTGCTGCAAGATGACGGGAACAGAGGCAAAGGTTTCCGTATTATTGATGGTGGTTGGACGTCCATAAAGACCCCGGGCAGCGGGGAAAGGCGGCTTGAAACGCGGCATACCCTTCTTGCCTTCCAGCGAATCCATCAAAGCGGTTTCTTCTCCGCAAATGTAGGCGCCGGCGCCCAAATGACTGTAAATTTCAACATCGACGCCGGAGCCCAGCACATTCTTGCCGAGAAAACCAGCGCGGCGCGCCTCTTCCAAGGCAGCTTCGAAGCGTTCATAGGGTTCCCAAAACTCGCCGCGAATGTAGTTGTAAGCAACAGTCGCACCCATGGCATAGCAGGCCAGGGCCAAGCCTTCGATCACCTGGTGAGGATTAAAGCGGAGAATATCGCGGTCTTTGCAGGTTCCCGGCTCGCCCTCGTCGGAATTACAAAGCACATATTTTTGTCCGGGCATATCATGACGGATAAAACTCCATTTCAGCCCCGTGGCAAAACCCGCGCCACCGCGGCCACGCAAGGTGGAAGCTTTAATGACCTCGATCACTTTTTCCGGTGAAACTTTTTCGCTTAAAACTCGCTTCCATTGCTCATAACCGCCGGCCTGCTGATAAGTCGCAAGCGTCCAGGGTTTTTCCAGATTCAGCGTGCGAAAGCAAATTTCGTTAGCCATTGCGATTCATCCCATCTAAGATCTCGTCCACCTTTTCCGGCGTCAAATTTTCATAATATTTTTTACCCAGCTGGAGCATCGGCGCGCCGACGCAAGCACCCAGGCATTCGGCCTCACAGAGCGTGTACTGGCCATCCGGCGTGGTGCCATTGAGCTCGACGCCCAGCCGTTTTTTCAAATGCTCGACGAGGTCTTCGGCGCCGCGCAGCATGCAGGAAATATTCGTGCAAACGGAAATCACCTGCCGGCCGACCGGCTTTAAATGATAAAGCGTATAAAAAGTCGCGACTTCATAAACAGCCGTGCGCGGCATTTCCAAAAAGTCCGCCACGGCGTCCAGCAGTTCCTGCGTCAGCGAGCCGCCATTTTCCGCCTGCGCGTAATGCAAGGCTTGCAAAACCCCAGAGGCTTTTTTATCCGGCGGATAACGCTTATTCCATTCCTCGATTTTCGCGCAGAGCGCGGGCGACAAAGCGGTCATTAGCGGTCAATCTCCCCAAAGACAATATCCAGGCTCGACAAAACAGCGACGACATCTGCGATCATGTGGCCGCGAATCAGTTCGTCCAAAGCCGCCAAATGCGGAAACCCAGCCGCGCGAATCTTCATGCGGTAGGGTTTGTTAGCCCCATCGGAAACCAGATAGACGCCAAACTCCCCTTTCGGATGCTCAATTGCCGCATAGGCCTCGCCCTGCGGCAAACAAAGCCCTTCTGTCATCAATTTAAAATGATGGATCATGGCTTCCATGCTGACTTTCATATCCGTGCGCTTCGGCGGCGCGATTTTATTGTCCTCGATCATGACGGGGCCGGGATTTTTCCGCAGCCACTCGACACATTGGCGGATAAGGTGATTCGACTGCCGCAACTCTTCCATGCGAACCAGGTAACGGTCGTAGCAATCGCCGGTTTTGCCGACGGGAATGTCAAAATCCAGTTGATCGTAGACTTCATAGGGTTGCTTCTTGCGCAAATCCCAGGCCACGCCGGAGCCGCGCAGAATAGGCCCCGTGCAGCCAAGCGCCATGGCTCGCTCCGGCGTCAGCACGCCGATGCCCACCGTGCGTTGTTTCCAGATGCGGTTATCGGTCAGCAGGGTTTCATATTCATCCACGTGTTTTGGAAACCGTTCCGTGAAATCCCAAATGAAATCCAGCAAGGACCCTTCACGGTTAGCGTTCCAGCGAGCGACCTCTTTTTGATTGTGCCAGGGCGAAGGCTTGTATTGCGGCATTTTATCCGGCAGATCGCGATAGACACCGCCGGGACGATAATAAGTGGCGTGCATGCGCGAACCGGAAACGGCTTCATAGCAGTCCAGCAGGTCTTCCCGTTCGCGGAATGCATAGAGAAGCAGCGTCATGGCGCCAATGTCCAAGGCGTGAGCGCCTAGCCAGAGCAAATGATTTAAAATACGGGTGATTTCGTCGAACATCACGCGGATGTAGCGCGCGCGCACCGGCGCGGCAATGCCGAGCAGCTTTTCCATGGCAAGCACATAGCCGTGCTCATTGCACATCATGGAGACATAATCGAGACGGTCCATGTAGCCAATGGTATGAATATACGGTTTACTCTCCGCCAATTTTTCCGTGGCGCGATGCAAAAGCCCGACATGGGGATCGGCCTTCACCACCGTCTCACCGTCCACTTCAAGAATCAAACGCAACACGCCGTGGGCCGCCGGATGTTGCGGGCCAAAATTAAAAACATAATTGCGAATTTCGGGAAGTTTATCAGTCACCGCTCTTTTCTCCCGTGTATCGATTGTCATGACGAATCACTTTGGGCTCCAGGATCCGCGGCTCAATGCTGACCGGTTCATAGACGACGCGCTTCAACTTCGCGTCGTAGCGCACTTCGATATTGCCGATTAAGGGGAAATCCTTGCGGAAGGGATGGCCGATGAAGCCATAGTCCGTCAGAATGCGGCGCAGATCGGGGTGGCCCTTAAAGAGGATGCCAAATAAATCAAAAGCCTCTCGCTCAAACCAATTGGCCGCCGGCCAAATATCAACGACGGAGTCCAGCGCAGGCTGTTCATCGTCCACGAAGGCACGCAAGCGGATGCGATGATTGTTTTCCAAAGACAGCAAGTGATAAACCACCGCAAAACGCGGCTTGGTCCACTGCGACGCCACTTCGGAGAAATCCCCTTTCATTCCGCGGCCAAAACCCGTGCGGGTGGTGGATTCCGTTTGCCACTCCGAGCAGCCATATTGCAAATAATCGACGCCACAAACGTCGATCAGCGTTTGGAAAGCATATTTAGGTTTGTCGCGCAGCATGAAGCAAAGGTTGCGCAGGAAGTGACGATCGACTTCCAGGGTGAGCTCGTCATTCGCGATTTCTGAACGTTGAATCCAGTCGCCGAAGTTTTTGTTTGTCTCTTCTTGTAAAAAGTGAAGATCAGCCATGCTCGCCCTCGCCCCAGCGCTCGATGATTTTAGTCCGCGGTGTTTCGCCGCGGCGAATTTTATTCTGCAGCTGGATGATGCCATAAACCAGCGCTTCCGCCGTTGGTGGACAGCCCGGAACATAAATATCGACGGGAACAATGCGATCGCAGCCACGGGTAACGGAATAGGCGTAGCTGTAATAGCCACCGCCATTGGCGCAGGAACCCATGGAAATGACCCACTTCGGGTCCGCCATTTGATCGTAAACCTTGCGCAGGGCCGGAGCCATTTTATTGCATAAAGTGCCGGCGACGATCATAACATCCGATTGCCGCGGGCTGGGGCGGAAGACCACGCCAAAGCGGTCCATATCGTAGCGGGAAGCGGCGGCGTGCATCATTTCGACTGCGCAGCAGGCCAGGCCAAAGGTCATGGGCCAGAGTGAGCCAGAACGCGCCCAATTGATTAAATGATCCAGCGATTGCACATAAAAGCCGGGTTTGATTAAATCGCTCATTCCCATTCCAATCCCCCTTTTTTCCACTCATAAATAAAGCCAATGGTCAAAAGCCCCAGAAAAATACCCATGACGCCCAAACCAAACCAACTGAGTTTGCGAAAAACCACGGCCCAAGGCACTAAAAAAGCGGTTTCCAAATCGAAAACGATAAAAAGAATGGCGACGAGATAAAAGCGGACATCAAAGGGAATGCGAGCGTCGTCGAAGGGAGGAAAACCGCATTCGTAGGGGGAGAGTTTTTCGGCGTTGGGTTTGCGGGGACCTAAAATATAGCCCAACAGCGGGGCAATTAAACCGCCAACCACACCAATCAGCATGAAGATTAAAACGGGCAAATAATTCTGCAGCATGCATTATCCTCTTTTGTGGCGGACCCACAACCTCTCTCGCAATCGCTATTATATATTATTTTGATTCATTTTGGTGCCGATAGACGGACTCGAACCGTCACGGGTTTCCCCACTACCACCTCAAGATAGCGTGTCTACCAATTCCACCATATCGGCCTGCGATGCTCCTCAGAATAGGCTTTAACTATTCGGAATCTTGGGCAAAGGGAGCTCTTTTGCCGGTGTTTGCTTCGCCTGCTTATATTCTTCAGTCGAGATATAATTGAGCGCAATGCTCGTCGTAAAAAAAAGGAACACAAAACCAATGGTCAACCGGAGCAAAAAAGAACCCGACCCCCGGCTACCAAAAATGGTCTGCGAGGCGCCAGCGCCAAAAGCAGCACCCATGGTCGCACCCTTCCCTTGCTGCACAATAACCAGGGCAATCAGGCAGATTGCCACTATAATGTGAACAAGTAATACTAATTGGTACATTTTTTAAACCTCTTTATGTTCTTTCTTTGCCATGCGCCAGAGCGGCATCCCCCACTCTCGGTCAGGGTTCTTCACGCAACCCTTTGGCCCAACTTAACCGCCATCGCCTCTTGGCAAATTGCTAAAAAGCTCTTGGCTTCCAAAGAAGCGCCGCCTACCAAGCCGCCATCGATATCCGGCATGGCCAACAATTGGGGGGCATTATCCGCTTTTAAGCTGCCGCCGTAAAGTATACGGATTGTTTGAGCAATATCAACCTCCTGTTCAGCCAAATAGCGGCGAATGGCGATGTGGACGGCCTGGGCTTGTTCGGGCGTCGCGGTTAAGCCAGTGCCAATCGCCCAGACGGGTTCATAGGCAATAAGGGCCTGGCGGAAAGCGGAAATGCCGGCCTTTTTCACGACGGCAGCTAACTGCTCTTGAATGACTTTTTCCGTTTCGCCACGTTCCCGTTGTTTCAGGGTTTCGCCGACGCAGAGGATCGGCTGGAGGCGGGCCTGCAAAGCCGCCTGAAACTTGGCAGCAACCAAAGCGGAATCTTCACCGAAGAGCGCGCGGCGTTCGGAGTGGCCGACGAGAACATAACGACAACCGAGATCGGTCAACATCGAGCCGGAGATTTCACCCGTGAAAGCGCCGTTTTCGCCTAAATAGAGATTTTGCGCGCCCCAGGCCAGGGAAGTGCCCGCCAGGAGATCCCGCACCAAGCTGAGATGCACCGCCGCCGGGAAAACGACCATATCGATCGAGGAGGATAAATGCGGTTCCTGCTGAATGCCCTCAATTAAAGCCCGGACACTCGAACTGAGGCCGTTCATTTTCCAATTTCCTGCCACCATGGGCTTGCGCATGAGAAATCCTTGTTTGTATTGAGTTATGCTCGATGGCGGATTGTAGCGGAAGGGGGGGAAGAGAGGCAAGTTGTCTGTGTGGGGTTAGCTGATTTGCCGCTTGCTGATGTCTGCCTCCCCTCTATGCTTTTTGGGCGTTGTTGAATAAAGCATATTTTGTACAAAGCCCCCTCTCCTCCACGCTTTTTGTGGTGGAGAGTTGGGGGGCATAGACGTCAAGCTAAGCCCCCCTCCTCCACGCTTTTGGTGGAGGAGGGGGTTGGGGGAGGAGGTGTAAAATTAATGATACTCAGCATTTAATGATTAATAATACCTCCTCTCCCTTGCCCTCTCCTCCACCAAAAACGTGGAGGAGAGGGGATTTTTCGCTTAGCTTGACGCCTATGGGGACTTTTTTGTTAAATGGGATTTATTCAAAAACACCGGCGAAGGATCTCTAGCTGCTTGATAAAAAAGGGTGGATTAGGCGTTTTTTGCCGTAATCCACCGAGTCAAATGATCAACCGCTTTAGATTCGGTGGATTACGACGCAAAAAACGCGTCTAATCCACCCCTACTCGACCGCTTAATAAAACTGCTTTGAATTATTTTTAATTTTCCATATCGCACTAATAAAGCCTACCTCGACGAAAACCTACCTCCTGCTTCGGAGTGTCAAAGACGAAGGAGGATGTGAATCGTCAACTAAATCTGAACTCACAGCTAGACTTACTCCACCACTTTTTGCGTTGTCCAGCTTTGCTGCAAATGAGTCGACTGCTTGGACAGCCGTAGCACTCTTGTCATATGTTTTACTCGTCTTCGCCTTACCTAACACATAGTTTAAAGACTCCGCCAGCTTCAGAAGTTTGATTTTAGCCTGCTCCTGTTCAGCTTTAGGCAGTCTCTCAATGTTTCTGCTTAAATGAAATACCAGGCCTGCTGCCGCCTCTACAACCTGGCCTAGGAGACTGGCTGATGACTCTGGGAGTCGTCGGTAGCGGTCATACTTATCCTCTTCAGCCATCTTATTCATATTTATAACCACTGCCCTAACTTCATGAAGCTTTGTAAGCCCTTGATTAAAGTGAACTGGCTCACACCCCGTATCACGCGCATGTTTTGCTTCAACCGCAGCAGCACTCACGCTTATCGCTGGAATGAGATCCTCTATAGCTCTTAGCCTCAGCGCCGGATCTTTCTCGCCTTCCAGTTTTGAGTTCAGTGCCTTGAAAGCTGCATTCTCATCCATATCCTTGTCCTCGTTCTCACGTTCAAGACCCTCATGATCTGCACTCGCGCCCAGACCCAAATCTGCAGACCGAGACGCATCTGGGCCCGTACCCGTAGCAGTAGTAACCGCCGCGCCTGTAGCACCCTCACCAGCACCCTCGGGAGAAGATACAGGCGAACCTGTATCCAAAGCTGTACCACGTCCGGAATCAGTAGGCGTAGTCACTTCTATCTTTTCTTCCCTCTTTGCTTCCGTCCGGGTACTCGATACCGCGCTCATATCTGAAACAGCTGGATCGCGTATCGCCGGTTGATCCGATACCCGGCCATCTGGACCGGGTGCTGGTATCACCGCCTTGCTTGATACTATGCTGGTATAAGGAGACGTCGCTATACTTTTTGCTTCCTTCGTTTCCAAAGAACCGCTAACCCCTTCCACTCGGTGATCCGCGGGTGCTTGTGATTGTTTTGCTTCCAGATCCTTTTCCGGTCCAGCCTCGCGCAGAAACGTATCAAGCTTTCGTGATAATTTCAGTCGCTGGCTGTTCGTTAGATGGCCCTCAATCGTTAAGCGCTCAAGCTCCGCCTGCATTTGCAGAATTCGTTCTTTATCGCCAGGGCCTACGATACCTTGCCAGATCATGGGGCCCGAGTCCTTCTCGTGGGGCATTTTGGGGTCACTCTCGACCATAGCCCTCAGGCCGCGCAGCTGTTTGACGCCGAGACGCAGCTTTTGTACCTCCCCCCCGCCTCTCAAACGCCTACTCGTATCCATACAGAGGTGATCCATGTTTCTACTACCCCCGATACCGAAGGTCATGATATCGCAGCTTTTAAGCTGAGCTTCCAACACGCCAGGCGGCAGCTGAAGCTGATGTGGCTCTCCTTTATCATCAATATAATACAGCTCATGCTCTTTGTTTGCATTTTCTAGAATAATATAGCTATCACGCTTGAGCTCTTTCGGATCAGGAAGGTGATCCGCCTTCACTCTGAAAATATCAAGCTGCTTTTCCGCCAAAAGATCCATCGTCAAGCTGATATGCTTATACAGATCATTTTGAGAACCCGAGTAAAATGGTTTGAAATGTTTAAGACTGGACTCCGGCGGGATAATGCTGATCGTGTTCTGTCCAGCTGCGATTAAAAAATTCATTTCTTCACGGGTGTTTTTCTTAAACAAGTCCTTATCCAGCACAAAGCCCCACGGCCGGAATTTATAGGAACCCGCGGTTATGGGGCTGAAACTCTCGGAGCGCATCAGCTTTGCCACCATCGTTTTATTGGGATCTCTCCCTTCCTCCGTAAACGCGATGTGGTGTTTTGGCGGGGGTGGGTTGTTTGGGTCGATATTTGGGTCATTATTGACGAGATGATAAATTCTGCCAGGCTCATAGCTATAAACCTTTCCCTTTCTTCCCGCCACGCCATATTCACGCTCAACTTTTGCTAAGCGTGTCACATCCTTTGCGGTGCAAGTATATCGTTGAGCCCCTTTCTCGTCGTCACCACTCTTAAATCCCTCCCGCTCACGAGCAACCTGGTTTCTTACGCGTTCACGTTGTTTCCTCACATGCTCCTGCATAAACTCGAAATGCGCCCCGGCTTGTTGTTCCAGCAGCTCTGTAGCCTGCTTTTGGATTTCAGCTTGTCGAGCTGTTTTGGCCGTAGCTGAAGTTTCTAGTTCTTTTGCTTGCTCTTGAGCGGCTTTTTGTGACGCTTGCAACGCTTCAATTTCTGTTTGGATCTCTTTGGCTTTTTCGGTAAGTTTTGCTTTCTGAGCCTCTTTATCTTTAGCCCCATCAACAGGTTCTGCTTTTGCATCGAGAGCAGGAGCAGAAGCCGACCCCCTTTCTTCGAGTTTTCCCTCCGGCTCCGCCCCTCCTCCCGCCGGCGACCTGTCTAAGGTTGTTAATTCATCGGTGATTGCTTTCTTTTGCGCCTCTAACTTTGCCACTGCCGCAGCCACTTCTTTGTCCAGCGCAACCTGAAACTCCTTCTGCTCCGCTTGCACTATATCTTGCGCCGCTTTAGCCTTTTGCAGGTTATCGCTTACCCCTTTATGACAGTGGTCAGCATACCAATTTTTTTGCTTCTCAAATTGCTCTTCCGCACGCACTTGCAACCGCTCTAGCTGATCGACAAGCATCGTTCTGGTTAGCGTGTCCGGCGTGGTTTGTAAATTATGAATCTCCTGGGCACTTTGCACTTCCTCAGCCAAACGGCTGATATCATCTCCCGTCGAAACAAGCTGGTGCTGTTTGGCCAACTGCATGAGTTGTTCAACTTGTTCTTTCAGAGAAAGCGCAGGGGTTGCTCCCGTTATTTTTTTAAGCTCCTCTTCTGAAACTTTAGCAAGCACAAGCTTTTTGCCAAGCTCCACTATAATATACTGCCTCGCGGCCTCAATCTGACCTTCGAGCTTAGCATCCGGCGCTAATAGGACTTTTAGGGAGGAAAATTCCTGATGAAACAGGCGCTCTGCGACCGGCACAAGCTCTCTTGTAACAAATACTTTGGCTTTACTCGCATTAAGCTCGTATGATTTTTCCCTTCGCATTTTCCGAAGCAGCTGATTCGCTTGTTGTACATGCAGCCAGGCGGGTCTTAGAACCTCTGGCACTTTTGCCTCGGTATCTTTCAGCTTTTGCTGCGCCGCTCTGATAGGTGCTATCGCATCTATTTCAGCTTTACACAGATACGCAGCACGCGCTGCTGCCTCGTAGTTCTTTACTAATCCCTGTAGCTTGTTGAACGCATCTTCACTTTTTGTCTTTTGCGTCTCCGCTTGCCGTAACTGCTCTTCTAATCTTGCCATTTTAGCTGAGGGAGTGTCTTTCTCTTCCTTTGGTATTAGGGCTATCTCCTTCTGCAGTTTCTCAACCCGGGCGAGAGCAGCCTCTTTTTCTTTATGCAATTTTTGTAGATCGGCTTTCGCTTGCTGTAAGTCTATTGCATCCACACCCGGATCAGGTTGATATCCCTCCAAGCCTTTAGCCGCCTTCTGTTCTGCCGTTTTCGCCTCCTTTAGTGCCTTTTCCAACGCATTGTAACGTGCATCAATTCCGTCTTTTTCCTCATAAGCATCATATTGCCGACTGCGGTAACTCAGCAGCATTGCCTTTTTAGGATCCCTATCGGCCAGCCCTTCCTCCTCCAACTTCCATTGATCTTCGCGTTCATCATCTGCTAACTGCCGAGTCAGATCTAAAACGTTATCCCACTCAAGCATAGTACTGCCGCTCTCTCGAGCCTTTTTTGCCTCCTCATAAGCTGCTTTTGCCTTCTCTTCATGCTTTGTCAGCGCTTCACTCTGCTTCTGAATTTCAGTGCTGCCCAGCGGCAGCGGCGAAGCAGGAGCGGCTTTCCCCTCCCGATCTCGTAAGTGAGCAGCCAGCACCTGCTGCTTCTGTGTAAGCGCTTCTGAAGGTCTCGAAACCCCTGGAACGCCTACCGCACTTGCGTCTACAAAACTCTTGAATTCCTTCGCCAGCACAGATTCAACATTCTTTTTCCACTCCTCTAGCTTAAATTCCTCTCCTGCCAGCACGCGTTCATGAATCTCTTTAAAAAACCCTCTCACACGCTCGTCAAAAAATGCCAGCTCACCGGCGGTACAGCCATCCTTCTCAAGCTTCGCTCGCATTTTTTTCAAACCCAGAGAGAAGGGGCTGTCCGCCACCTCACCCTGAGCATCGAAGGAAACATAGGTTGGAAGGTCGCGCGGAAGGCG
>Ga0206951_1046_pt2 | contig 31204 bp, 18 predicted proteins | sample Alteio_BWOrgHeat_38_FD_152974 | JGI IMG/M metagenome (GOLD analysis project Ga0206951, IMG submission 152974) | Enriched cells from forest soil in Barre Woods Harvard Forest LTER site, Petersham, Massachusetts, United States -... | ecosystem: Environmental > Terrestrial > Soil > Temperate forest >... | reverse complement strand
ACTGAATTCAAAACACTGGACTACCAATTGTGTTGTATCCTCTGCACGGCCACCTGACGCATCTCGAGCAACGCGGGCTGGCTACCAGGATAGAGAACCAAGGCAGAACACGCTGGAACCTAATATGAACATTTTCTGCTGCTCAAGCCGTACCAGGAACTTCTGTTCACTTTTGTTCCATCAGAATCAATTCTGAAGTCAGGTTGTCCTCAAGACGAACTGGAATCCCGTTCTGTAAGAGCTGGGCGCCCGTCATCTCCACCGCTTGCCCGGAATTTTGGAAGTGGATGGTATAGCTCCTGGAGAAGTCGATGCCCCTAGGCATAAATTTGTAGGTAGAGTCTCCAAATTGAGAAGTGCGAAAGACACCTGTCACGTCCTTTCGTTTATCTGGCGATCCGTATTCCAGCACAACCCAGGGCGAAGGATCCATCATCGGCAGAACAGGCGTGTGGTGGTAGACCAGGCCATTGGCCATGATCGGCAACACCTGTTGCTTGTAAAGATCGACGCCCTCTCGAATTCTGGCCCCAAGAAGAGGGTCAAGTTCCGGCAGGGTGGGACTAATGCCGCGAAAAATTGGGCGAGACATCATTACGGTATCGAGTTGCAGGTTCAGGTCTCCATCTTCCTCCAAACCACCGCTCTCAGTGCCGAAGGTACGCAACAATATTTCTGGAGGCAGCAGCCACGTCATTCCATTCAAAATCTTCAGACCTCGTGGTGCGCGCAGCCAGTCAGATAACTCTGTATTTTGAAAGCGTTGCATGATGCCATAGTCCAAACGCCCACCGCCACCAGCGCAATTCTGGAAGATTACATTGGGAAACTTCTTGTGCAAGTGATCGAAGATGGCATACAAGGCTTCTACATGACGCCATTGCGTATTCTCGAGGAAGCCATCTTTGATCCTGTTTCCGCCCTCTTCTACAGAATTGTTGTAGTCGATGCGGAAGAGATCGAGATCATACTTCGTGATAATTCTTGCTATTTCCGACTCTGCCCACGCCGCGACTTCGGGGTTGGCAAAATCCAGCTGTCTCCCGTTGGCGACAGGCGTTCCATTCCTTGTGAGAATCCAGTCGGGATGCTCTTTCCGCAAGTTTGCTGCGGATCCAACGCTCTCGATCTCAACCCACAGACCAAATAGCAATCCCTTCTCTTTTGCATAGTTGCGCACGGGATTCACATCGTTTGGCAGCCATGCTCCCGCATGCCAGTCGCCAACATTTTTCGCCCAGTTGTTGGGTTCTGGGCCATACCATCCCGCATCGATGACGAAAGTGTCCGCGCCGATGGAAGCTGCGATATCGACTTCACGTTTCAGTCCGGCTTCCGATTCGTGATCGACGATATAGCCGCGGTGATTGGCTTCCACGAGAGATCGCCGGCCGGACACTGGAGCAGGAAGAACAAAACGCCGCACATGAGCGTGCAAGGTCTGTATCACCTGATCCAGGTCTCCGTGCATGAGCAACAAATGTGTTTCGGGACTACGAACCGTTTCGCCGGGCTCAAGAACGCGCAATACCGGGTCCGCGGCGGAAGGGCCAAGATCGAAGAAGAGTCGTGCAGCGTCGGCGGCATCCTCGTCCGCTCTCTTTCCTTGAGCTCCGGTAACATTCATCGTCCAGTTGCCGCTCCATGCCAGCGACGCTACAAACCATTCGCCAGTAGCCTGATTGTGCGCGAAAAAAGTTGGATGTCCCCACCCGGACTTGCCCCGTGTTCCAGAAACCGTTACCGTCCCGCTTTCAACCGGATGAAATTCCCAGGCTCCTTCATGACCCCAGTCCTCGTATTTCGCCGTGGCGATTTCGAAGGGAGCTTCATTGCCAACCCGCTCTTTGTAGCCCGCAGTTTCCCAAAGCATCCCCGACCAAGGCGAGACAGATGTGATCGCTGTGGGTTTTGTACCGGTATTCGTTATGTCGAGCCAGCGCACCATCACCGACTCTCCATGCATCAGCGTATTCAGTTTCACAGTGATGGGACGTAGAGTGCTTTGGAGCTCAATCGTCACCAGTTCGCCGTCTGGGTTCGTCTGATGCTTTTGTTCCGCGCGGATCCACTTCCAGCTGCCCGCGAGATTTTGCCCTTCAATTCCCAGTTGAAACGAATCGCCTTGCAGGCCCGATCGCTGCTCGCTCTGGCCCTCGAGGTGAAAGTCAGGCTTGATCTGCCCTGTTGAGGTCCAATAGCGATTCACCCATCGCCCCTGGTAAAGCTCTTCATCGCAAACCATGAGACCTGAGGTAAAGCGCACACCAGGGTTCGTCTCAGTGCGAATGACTGCATTCTCCACCGGAGCAGTTGATGCCTGCCCATTAGCGAGCGTTACCGGAAGTACAGTCAAGCAGGCAGTAAGGTATAGGAGGCGAGATCTTCCCAACTTCATTTCGTCACAATCCTTCTTAGTGGTCATCCTCGGTCGCTTTCAAACATTGGGATGTGCCACGGCAGAGAATTCATCTGATCGCGGACAACACAAAATCAGTGAACTTCTTCGAGGTAAACCAGATCGCTGGTGTACTTGTCTGGCAGACGAATCTGAATCCCATTGCTCATTAGCTCGGCTCCCGAGTAGGTTGCATCCGCAGTTGAATGGTCTTCAGTCGTAACCTTGTACTTGGTAGTGGGCGAAAGGCCTTTCAACGAAATTCTTTGTGCCGTCGTGTCACTATTTGGTCTAAAGATGTAAAGAGTGCCGCGTTTAAGACTGGGACTCCAGTAGAACAGTCCGTCCCAGTGGTATCCGTCTGGTCGCGGCATGATGTGGTGAACCTCAACATTCTGCAGGATAGGCCTGATCCAAGATTTATAAATGTCTGTCGATCTCTTGACCTTGGCACGCTGTTCCGATGTCCAGCCTGCGCTATTCGTTGGGTCAATCTGCCATTGGTTCATCATGGACGAGCGCCATAGATAAGGTTCTGGCGCATCCGACACGATGTCGTAAAAATTCTCATAGGTGTAATCCATTAAAACTGCCGGAGGAAAGGCGAATGTCGAGTCATAGATGGCTTGACGGTTCGGCAGAGATGACAGTGTGTCATTGATCGCGATCATATGAACGCGGCGGATATCTCCAAAATCTTTAATGTGTCCGGATCCTGAACATCCTTCAAGGATCAGATCAGGAAACTTCTGCATCAACGCTTCCTGCACGGCATAGTAGCCAAGAGTAGACCAGTAACTCACATCCACCCCGTAGTGATGCCGATGATTGGGCTGCTGGCAATTGGTAACAATCGGCGTGTAGTCTGTCTTGAAATAGTCCAGCTTATATTCAGCAGTGACCCGCTGGGTCGATTTCTCCACCCAGTCGCGCGCTGGATCGTATCCGAGATCGATCAATGCGTTCCAGTTAATGTGCCCTTCCGGATCGAGTTTCGGAGGCGAAGCGAACCAATCCGGATGCCTGCTAATGCTTATTGCACTAGGATCATCGGAATTGGATCCATGAGTGTATGCCATCCAAAGCCCAAGCTTCATATTGTGGGTATGGACATATTCTTCGATGAGCTTTGATCCGTGAGGGAAACGTTTTGGATCCCATCTCCAATCGCCCGATTGGGGAAACCACATGGCATCAACTACGAACGTCTCAAATCCCAGTTCCTTGGCCAGAGCGGCGCTCCGAAGGACGCTCTTCTCGTCGGCATTTGCGCCTCCACCATCCAAATAGAGGTTGTACGCTAACGTGGGATGCGCATATCCGTCAGGAAACTTCGGCACCAGTTTCTCGAGTACGAAGCGGTGCAGTGTGTAGCTTCCGTCGTCGATATCTCCCGTGTAGCAGCCAACGAAAGCGGGTGGAACCAGAAATGTCTCACCTGCTTCAATATCTGTCTTGAACGAAGGCAGATTGCCGACATCAACGCCTAACTCGCCAGGAGTTTTGTCTGTGCTTCCCTGCCTGGCATCGCTATGAAAACGGATTCTGCCGATTCCTGAGAATTCCCAGCCTACATACAGTCCCCGCGAAGTTCCTATCTCAAGCGCTAACCACGGAACAGGACTAGCCCCATCTGTGGGATCGCTGACGAGAGTTTCGTCGGAATTTTTCCCGACGCTGCGAGTGAATGTGCCTCCTTCGTCGGTAGCGTTGCCGCCACCGCGCTTGATCCACCATGCATCCATTGAGTCTTTATCGGGAATGATGAGATGGCGTAGTACCAAGCTATCCTGATGGCCGATGGTGATCGTTGCCTGGGAATGATTTGTAATCGTAAGCCAGTGTTCGACTGGTCCGTGTCCCGGACGCGCTTGCCAGATAGACTGCAGATCCGTAGCCAAAGCCTGATCGGAAAATCGCAACACCAACTGACCGCTCTTTGCGTCGAAGTCACCCCCAACGTACTGCCATTTCGCTTCTTTTGTGTTCCCCTGCTGTGTAATCGATGAGGGCAGCGTCTCGGGAACGGGTGCCAACAACCAGTTCTGAGCATCTTTCTTTGAGCCCACTTTTACGATTGTCGGCGTGCCGTCCTGGATCGCCACGACCACTGTAGTATCGTCGGTAGTCAAAGACCAGGAGCTCTGAGTTTCTGCCCCTTGCACAGCATTCCAAGCGCTAAGTAGGAAGACAGCCACCAGCGGCATACATTTCATGACGGAAAGACCTCTTGCTCAATGGAGGGCGCACATCAGAGGAGCGCTTTGACCGCCCAAGATTAGTCGACAGATTTTATTTTTGTCAACATATATGTTGACAAAAATGCCTGCAGTAATAGCGTCTTAAAGCTATTACTTGGAATGAATAACGAGCATTGGAGCGAAACAGAGGGAAATACTTCAGTGATTACCATAAGTTATAGCAATCGTGGCCGATCCGAGGACGATCAGCCCTCCCCAAAGTGCAACTCTGGATTTCAAGCTTACGCCCTTCCATTCACCGGCAATCCACCCGGACACATTCGCGGTGAAGATGATGCAGATCTGATAAATGCTCCAGCCAATCGAAGCTCCCAAAACCCCCAATAGAGTACTCGCAGTCCCGTAGGCTGCAACTGAGCCCATCCACAATGCACCCATGATTGTTCCCAGAAGGACTTCCGGCCACATTGGGAAGAAGTTTGCCCAACTGTTGTTACGGCGAAGAAGCCAGAGCGCATAAACAAGATTGGGGACAGCGCCTCCGGCCAGAGCGATAGGCCAGACCGCATAAGGGGCATCAGGCGCTGCGGCATGTTGACGAAGGGCTTCCGCTATAAGGCTGTCTCCAAAAGCCAAAGCGTAATTGAGCATCGGCGCCAGCAGGCCGGCGACTCCAGCCAGCACAATACCGCCGACGTAAGACTGCGCTCCCGCACTCACTGGCTGGTTACTTTGCTCCTGCTCTCTACGAGCACCTGCCCAACAGCAAAGAGCCACGCCGATCAGCATGAGAAGCATCCCTAGCTGGAGTACCATCCCACGACCGGTTTTGAGAAACCCCGGGTGTTGCAGCACGATCGGCACCAGGCTCCCCAAGGCAGCGCTTAGCCCGAGCGTAATCGCGAACGACAGTGCCATGCCGATGCGTACAACCGCTAATCCGAATAAAACCTGAGCACAGCCCCATCCGCATCCGAAAAGGAAGGGCAAGGCAAAACTGCTGATTGAAACGTTGCTATATACCGCGCTCAAGTGTGGAATTCTGAAGAAAGCAATTCCCCAGGGAATAATGATAAGTGCCACAAGCGAGAAGATGATCCATGCGTTTTCCCATTTCCATTTACGCAGGTACTTCAACGGCACCATGCAATTTCCAACCATGACACCGCCTACAACCGCTAACAGAATGCCCAATTCCGTTTGCATGTACCACCTTTCTTACACGGGACGCGCGCGTTTTTGGTGATCATTGCGGCGAAGCACTCATCATCTTCTTCGCGGTTCAGCCCTGTCAACATATCTGTTGACATTAATCTTGACGACAAAATCCTCGATTCCGCTCAGTGAGCTTCACTCAATTCATTTCATTTACCGGGACCTAGAGCAGGACGATATGAACGAAGAGCCCGGTTGTGTCACCGAAGTTTGTCTTGTTCTTCCCGTATCCGACAGCAAAAGTAACAATGTCGCCTTTCTTCAGCGTTAACTTGCCTGAAAAGGCTGCCGTCGGGCTAGCTCCCTCTACTTTGTGGAAGGCCGGATCCCCTCCGTAGCCATCAATATCAGCGCTAAAGAGTTGCGTATCATTCGAGAGAACGTGCACATCGGTCGAAGACAAACCGAAATGGATTCCTTCAAACTGGGCTGATATTTGATATGTTCCCGCCATCGGCGCCACGAAGCGAACCAGGCTGTATTGGCCTGTGTTGCTTGCTTCCATAGCAACTTCGCCCGCACGCGCGGCCCAACCATTGCTCGAGCCAAACATGGTATTTTTGCTGCTGTTATGGGCAATGTAAGGATACCAACCCGGCCCCGGCGCTTTGCTGAAGCTAGGGTGCCAAAACCCGATTGGAGCGGCCTGGTCAGCGTATCCGTCGAATCGAAACTCTTTCGGATCCAGCGAATTGCTGGCGGAATAACCGTATTGCCACACGTCGTTGGGATTGTGCTGAAGAGAGAAATCAGCGGACAGATCGAAGGTTGTCGCCACCTGCGAGATCGCAGAGAGAAACAATAGGGTGATTACGGTATGCAGCATTCCAAGACCTCCTAATCGAATCTCGCAGTGATGCTTTCAGTGTCTCAACCTAGAAAATGCAGACGACATCGTCATTTCTGTCCCGTGATTGCAGGAATGAGTTTTGCGCTACCTTCAACCACTTTCAAGATCTGGTTGGCAGGAACATCAGTAAATCGGTCCACTTGTGTCGACGGCCAGTGAATCTCGATCATGTCGATGCGACTGGCCTTACCCAGTCCAAAATGAATCCGCAGGTCATTCTGCGAATAGAAACTTCCACCGCTGCGAACCTCATCTATTTGTCGATGATCCCCAGTGACGCAATGAACGCGCGCTCCGATCGCGCTATGGTTCGACTTGCTTCCCACCAGCTTAAGCGTGATCCAGTGATTGCCCGTATGCGAACTGCAATGGAGAAGCTGAGGTACAGAGTTTATCGGATTAACCAATACATCGATTAGGCCGTCGTTATCGAAATCCCCGAAAGCGCAGCCGCGCGAGCTGGAAGGATTTGTTATGGCACTCCCGGCAACCGCCGAAACGTCGCGAAACTTCCCATTCCCCAGGTTTTCATAAAGAACCTTCGGTTCTTTATAGTGTGCGGGGCCATTCAGGCGTTCAATCTCCGGATAGACATGCCCGTTTACGTAAAATATGTCGAGCCAGCCATCATTGTTGATGTCAAGAAATCCTCCTCCCCATCCGAGAAACCGTGAATAAGCAACAAGCCCGGCAGTTTGCGTATTGTCTAGAAATGATCGCTGGCCGTCATTGCGGTAGAGGTTTGGAAGGTCGTCGGAGAAATTGGTTTTGAATATATCGAGAAGTCCGTCGCAGTTATAATCCCCAGCGGAAACTCCCATGCCCGATTGATTGCGGCCGTCCCGGCTCGTTGCGACTCCGGCCTCGAGGCCGCCTTCAGTGAACGTGCCGTCTCCGTTGTTCCAGAACAGATAACTCATCTCACTGTCATTTGCGACGTAAATATCCGGCCAGCCATCATTGTCAAAATCAGCGACAAGTACGCCGAGGCCATAATTGGGAGAGGCTTTAGCGATGCCACTCTTTTCCGTCACGTCAGTGAACGTCCCATTCCCGTTGTTTCTGAACAGAAAATTTCGAGCTCGCGGCAGTCCTTGTGGACCGCAATTCACCGGAATGCCCTGGTAGAGACATGAAGCCATTCCTGGAAGGGGCGTGGTCTTCAAATCGAGGTTTACGTAGTTGCTCACAAACAAATCAAGGTGCCCATCCTTGTCATAGTCCAGAAATGCACACCCCGATCCCCAGTGCGTTCCCTCCGTCAGCAGTCCCGACTTCTCTGTAACATCGGTAAATGTTCCATCGCCGTTATTGTGATAGAGGACATTCTGGCCCCAGTACGTAACAAAGAGGTCGTCATATCCATCGTTGTCGTAGTCCCCTACACATACACCCTGTCCCCAACCGTACCGCGTTAGACCAGCTTGCTTTGTCACATCCGTGAAGGTGCCATCCCTATTATTGCGGAGCAGCCGATTTGAATGTCGCGGAGAATCACCAGCATCCAAAGTTGTTCCATTTACCAGAAAGATGTCAATCCAGCCATCATTGTCGTAATCAATGAAAGCGGCTCCGCATCCCGTTGTTTCCAGGATGTAGCGATTACGATCCGTTCCACCATAAATAGTCGGTTCGGTAAGGCCCGCGCCGGCCGCAATATCTTCGAAATGAATTGGGTAGCTATCCTGGGTGGCACTGGCTCTCGAGAATGATTTCACAACTGCGGCCAGGAAGCCAATTGATAAGCCGTAATGCATGAATCGTCGACGAGTGATCCGCTTGACCATTGTCGGATACTGTATGTCAGAAAGCCGTCTTCCCATCAATCACCCTGAGTAGAGCACTACGAAAAAGGACATCAGACCATATTGCTGCAAATTTGAGGATGCGAGTGATCACTATTTGGGGATGCTGCTGAGTTGCAGCGGATGGCCTCCGCATGAACCCAAATCCTCGGCGTGTTTCAATTCGATTTGTGCCTGATCATTTTGTCCGGCCTGCTTCAGCGCGTCTGAAAGCTGGCACATCGTCTGTACTTGGCCCGGCCTCAACGAAAGCACGGACTGGAATTCCCGAACAGCGCTTGCCCAATCTCCCTGCTTTTCCAGCGCAACAGCAAAGTTGTAATGGATCATTGGATCTGAAGGAGTTTCCCGCAGAGCAGCGTTAAAGGCTCGATTCGCTTCTGGCCAGTTCTGTTCAGCGCTCTGGGCTATGCCCATGTAGTGGTTGGCTTCTGCAAAATCAGGATCGCTAGCCAGGGCTGCGCGCAACGATTCGATTGCCGGAGTAATTTTGCCTTTCTTTAAGGAATCGATCGCAGTATTCGTTGCGAGAATGGCCTCGCTACGACGCGAAGCAGCGGAAGACACATCTCGAGATCGTCGAAATGCCTCGGCAGCTTGATCCTGTTTGCCATTCGTGCGTAACGCAGCTCCCAGTGCACTTAGCACATCAGCCCTGCTGGGATCGAGGTTCGAAGCCGCTTCCAATTGCCTAACTGCCTCGTCAGGATTTTCTTCTGTAAGTAGATTTCCATACTTGAGGCGAAAATCGACATCATTCGGACTAAGCTCTGATGCGCGCTGGTAATGCGGCAGTGCGCCTGCGGTATCGCTCATTTGAGCCAGAATCTCACCATAATAGAATTGCGCACGCGCGAGGTCCGGTGCGATTCGGACCGCGATGGATATTTCATCCACAGCCTCTTTCAGTCGATCCATCCGTTTAAGCGTAAAGGCGAGATCAGCATGCGCGTCAGCAGAATCGGGTTGGACCGCAATAGCTTTTCTGTAGTTGTCGACGGCCGCTGGCAAACCACCTTTATCTCGCATGGCCTGTGCCAGATTCAGCAATCCGGCTACGAATTTTGGATTCGCTTGCAATGCACTTTCAAATTCTTCGATTGCGCCCGAGAGATCTCCGGCTTGGTCAAGAGCTACTCCAAGATTGTTGTGCGCTTCGGCCGAATGAGGCTGGAGTGCCACTACACGGCGAAACTCCTCTACAGCACCCTGAGTGTTCCCAATTCCGGAATCAAGCATCGCCAACTGAGTCCGTGCTGCGTACATATCAGGACGCAGACGAATCGCTCTTTCCAGCGCTTCCATGGCACTGCCCACATCGCCCTTTGCTGCAAAGGCATTTCCTAACTCAAATTCAGCTTCGGGGAAATCAGGTCTGATGGCGATGGCGGCCTGCAAGTTTTCGATTGCGGAGGGATATCGTTCCTGGATCGTCTGCGCTGTGCCGAGGTTGTACAGCGCGTCTGCGTAGCGGGGATCGATCTTTAAAGCTGTTTCAAATTCCTGCGTAGCTTCTTGAAGAGAACCTTTTCTGGCAAGGGCAAATCCATAGTAATTGTGCGCTGGAGCCGAGTCAGGTTGACGAGCTACGACCTCGCGCAACAGTTCCACCGATCGATCGATCTCGCCTTTTTTGAGAAGTGCGATTCCCTCATCAAGCGCGTTGGGCTGCGCCTGCTCCGCGAATGCACAGCCCGCCAGAATGGCAAAGCATAGAACACATCTCAACATTAAAAACGCACCGTACCCCCTAGTTGCATTCGCCTCATGATATCCGCAGTGCCATTAATCACACCAGCCGTGGATGAATCGACTTGACCGTTTGGCTGCCCGAGATTCGTATGATTGAAAGCATTATAGGCTTCCCATTGAAATTCAAATGAGGATCGTTCTGTGATCTTGAACGTTTTCTGCAAAGAGAGATCGGCACGAAAAAGATTTGGACCCCAAAGACTGTTTCGCGCGGAGTTTCCGAACTGATAAAGCGCAGGAATGGCATAAGCCGCGGGATTAAACCACATATTCCTGCTCTTGTCCGATACTAGCGGGCTTACTCCACTTACAAGGTCAGGTCTCAACGTGCAGCAATTCGAATTGAGCGAAGCCGCATTGCCAAGAGTCGGCGAAAATGGCAGCCCGGATTCAAGCGACCAAATCCCCGACAATTGCCATCCCCCGACAACCTCGTTGAGGATACCAGGTTTATTCAGATACGCCCTGCCTTCTCCGACCGGTATTTCCCAGACGTGGCTGGCGACAAATACCAATCGACGATTTGAATCTTCAGGAGCCCTGTCTCGGTTTGTCAAGAACGGATCCATTGCGTTATGACCGCCGAAATCGTAGGAACTGCTCCAAGTTAAAGCGGTCGTGAGCATTAATCCGCGCGAATACCGTTTTTGAGCTTGTACCTGAAGAGCCTGGTACCCGATGTTACTTTGATTGCTCTGATTGTAAGCGTTAGTCGTGAATTCATAGACATTGTATGGCTGACGTAAATTGATAGGACCTGGCCCCGGCGGCGCCGCGTTCGCATCGTAACGATAAAACAGATGTCGATTCGCGCTGCCAACATAGGCCATGGTTACCGCAAAATCACCGGGGAAACTGATGCTGAAGAGAGAGGTTCCACTGATCGACAGAGTTTGTCGGATTATGCTTGTTCGCGCCGAATCCGGCTGAATTCGGAGTGGGATACTGACCAGGATTTCCGGCGGCGGCTAATATTTCGAAGCCATTGACAAAAACGGGTGGACCGCCTGCAAGGGTGAGGGAGGGCTGATACGAATCGGAAACGGGGGAGATATCTTGACGAGTCGCGTTCGGCCAGTCGTTGGTGATGGCGCCGAAATTTGCCCCAAAGAAGCCATTCGTAAACGAGCGCGCATACCCTCCACGGAGTACAGTGTTCTCGATGCCGCTCCATGCAAAACCAACCCGTGGTCCAAAATCAAAGTAGTTTTGATCTACATTGGCGGTTGCGCTGGAATCACCATAATTGCTGATAATGGTGTCGGAGTTGGTGAAATTAAAGTTGGCAATGCCACCTTTCTGTGGGGATGTAGGATACCCGATGAAGTCATAACGTAAGCCGAGCGTAAAGGTCAGCTTGGGCGTCGCATGCCATGTATCCTGTAAATAGAAAGCGTTATCTGTGTTATGCGCCAGCGGTAGATTGTTAGCGTAGATAACTCTTCCGAAATTGCTGACGTCTCCCAGCAGGTAGGTCGCCATCGACAGACCCGACGTCGGTACCGCTGCACTTGCTGTGATGGTCTGACTGAAGCCATTCGCCGCGCAGACACCGGTATTATCGCAACCAAAATCGCCCTGTGAGGAAGTATCACGGCGATCGCGCCACGCAAGAAGGACGTCTCCGCCCATCTTGATCGTATGGTTGCCGCGTGTCCATGTCGCAATGCCGACAAAGTTGTACTTCCCGTAGTTGTCTACCTGGTGCGTGTGGGCCGAGTTGCCATAATTAAACGCTCCTACAGGCCCGCCAATCTGGAAACCTGCCAAGCCTCCGCATGAGTCACACGCATTATTAAGATTCGGAATCCCAAAATCCTGAGAAGTATTCGAGCTCTGATCGAGCGCATCCGAACTCCATATGTTGAATGTCCAGCCGAACCTGCCTTCTAGCACGAGGTTTGGATTGAAGATATGAGTAACATTGCCGACAGCGCTGTTTTGATTACCTGACTGAAGATCGCTGCCCGGATAAATCATCTGACCATAGGCCGGAACGGTTGAGCTTTCGTTCGTCTGCTGTCGGGTATATCGGCCAAAAAAATGCGGGTTGCGTCGGACAAGGCATAATCGATGCGAACCGTTCCCAAATCTGCATTGATCGGATTTGTCTGCGGCGCAACAAAGTTATTATTGGCACCGGCTCCTGGCACGTTCGGTAAAGGAAGCTTCGCAAGCATCGCCTGAACGATTGGATCAAGACGATTCGTTGGAATTTGATTATTAGGAAACTGAGTGCGACCAACTCCCTGAGAACCTCCGGTGGTTGGATCAAAAATAGGATTCGTCTCGGCGAGACTGCTGAAATCTCCATTGCGAAATTCTGGGACGGGAACGGTTGTCAGAACTCCTCCGCCTGAGCGGACGCGGTAGGCTTCGTAGTAACCGAAAGCGAACAGTTTATCTCGCAAGATCGGCCCGCCAAGGGTTCCGCCGAACTGATTGTAGACTAGGTGACCTGGTCCGTTGGGCTCCGTAAAGGGGTTGCGTGCTGACAAGGCATTGACGCGGTTGTATTCATGGGCGCTTCCATGAAGCTCATTGGTTCCGGACTTAGTCGTAAAAAGCTGAACAGCACCTGCGGCCTGCCCTAACTCAATATCGTAATTTGAGGTTATGAGCTGATATTCTTGAAGCTCATCGGTTGACGGTACGATGGCCGGCGCACCGCCCACTCCCTCGGTATCATCAACGCCATCCAGCAGTTGACGATTTAACTGCGCACGCTGACCATTTGCCTGGAATGAATAATTGGCAGATCCAGATGCGCTGGGAACGCCTTCGTTGCCGGTACTCATGACGACCCCGGCCTGCAGTGCCGCAAAGGCTGTGGGATTTCTTCCTTCGCTGGGCAGGTCTACCAGCTGCTTCGATTGGATCGTGAGACTAATCTCCACCTTATCGGTCTGCAACTGCGGCGCATCACCACTCACCATCACCTTTTGTTGTACGCTGCCGACCTCGAGATGTGAATCGAGCCGGACTACCCCGCCGATGTCCACTTGAACACCCGAATGCGACAGCCCCTTGAACCCGGGAGCAGTGATGTCGACGTTATAGGTCCCGGCAAGCAGGTTCGCGATACTGAAATATCCAGAGTTATTACTGCTAGCAGAAGAAGGCACGCCTGTCTGAATATTGGTTGCCGTTATCTGAGCGCCAGAGACCGAAGCTCCCGACGGGTCGGTTACTTCCCCATTAATTGATCCCGACACGGATTGACCGCGAAGCCTGAGTGCGCATTGAGTCATGACCAGCAGCAGGCTGATCACTAGAAGAGATCGACTTTTCATTGATATTCCTCTCAGACGTTCCCGGCGAGAACACAATCAACTCCGCAGCCAGTCGATAGAAATGAGTGCACCGGCAAACTAAATCTGGACAAGGAGATGTGTCAAGACAAAAATGTCAACAGTTATGAAGACATTTCTGAAGGCGAAAACTGCAAATCTATCGTCGTCCGGTCTCGATTTTGTGCCTGAACCAATGGGCCTCGCCCCGCTATCTGAATCAATATGCCCAAGATCCGTCGGGGCGAAGACAGTCAGCAAATCGCTAGTTCCGCTAATTTAGCTAGAATGGCAAGTGATATATGCGAGATAAGAGCGAGCTTCGGACTGTAACGGCAACAGAGAGAGTCGAGGAACATATTCGACAAGCAATTTACAAGGGAGCATTGAAACCGAGGGAACGAATCATTGAAGAAGATGTTGCCAAACAGTTGGAATGCAGTCGCGGTCCTGTAAGAGAAGCCTTCCTACGCTTGGAACGAGATGGACTGATCGTGACTGTCGCCCGTCGAGGCACTTTCATTCGGGACATTTCCGCGTCGTCAATTGAGGTTATTTTTAGCATGCGCAGTAAGCTCGAGGCCCTTTGCGTGCGTTACCTGCGCGAGCACATGACAGGCGAAACCGAGCAGTTGCTACGAGATGCGCTTAAGAAGATGAAGGCGGCAGCAGTTAAGAATGACGACGAGGCATTTCTCGACGCAGACATGCACTTTCATCAAACGATCTGGAAGCTTTCGAACAGAGTTACGCTTGAAAACACACTCAGCAAGATCATGAATCCGTTTATTTTCATGCTGGCTCGAGCTTATTCAAGCCAAACGCCGATCGCTGTAAGGTATAAAAAACATGCCAGGTACTTGGAGACTATTCTTACGGAGCCCGTATCCAAGGTAGAGCACTCGGTTGAACACTATTTCCGGGAACTTGCGATCGAACTTCTTTCGAAGCTTCCTCCCCAATTCTGAACCTCGCCACTTTTGGATACTCACGATTCGATCAAAGTCATGCAGATTACCAATTTAATGTCAACATAAATGTTGACATTAAATTGGCGCACGCATAGATTGTTCCCGTCACCATCTTGGGCGGATATCGACGCCTCGCATCAGTCCCCAAGACTTGTGATGTATGAAAGCCAGCATGCTCATTTCTATTAGAGAAACGGAGGAAAAAGTGAATCGGAGAGAATTCTCAAAGTTATGCGCATCTGTAGCAATCACCGGCGCCACGTTCGACGCATCTTCAGCAACCGAACTCGATCAACGCCAGGCAGGCGGATCCCACACTGAACCTGGCACTCGATCCAGTGAAGACGCATATGTTCGGCGAGAAGAAATGACGTGGATCATAGGCACCTCAAAGGTAGAGCAGAGGATTAGCCTGCAGAATGGTCATCTCTTATTGAAATCATTCAAAAATAAAATTTCAGACCGGGAGTATTTAGATCGCGGCTCCGATCCGGAACAAATTCGCTTGAAGATCGATGGCGTCGAAGTGACATCATCTTCGTGGAGTTGGACCTTTATTGGAGATGATAGTCATACGTTAAGTCAGGGAGAAGTGCAACTAGACCTTCGACTTCGCAGAGATCTAATCGAGGTCACAAAGCATTGGGTAGTTTATCCCCACACTGCAATTATTCGCGAATGGCTGACAATAGATAACTCATCACAGCAGGGGATACACATACAGAACCTCTTTTTTTTGAACACCCGGGCGATGGGAGAGAGACCGGACACATTGGAATTGGCCTATGTGAGCGGTGGCGGCAACTTCAATGGAAGCCAGTTGTTAAAAACTGAGCGAATAAACCGCAATTATGCGCGCACCTTCGACTCAAATGTCGGCGTGCAGACCGGAAATTACAGCGCATATCTGCCTCTTCTCATGCTTCGTGACATTCACGCAAACAACACGATGGCAGTAGGGTGGGACTACATGGGTCACTGGGCGTTGCATGCAGGAGACCAATCTGGCGAACAGGTTGGTGTAGCGATCCAGCTCACGGGCTATGACGACCATCTTGCGCCCGGTGGCCGGCTCACTACCCCGAAAGCGTTCACCGCGGCTTTCAGCGGTGATCTTGATGATATTGGTAATCAGATTTTGGATTGGCAGTATCAGTTTCTCTGGGAGTTCACGAACCCGGAGTATTTTGGCAAAACGCGTTGGGCTGTCGATTGGCCCTCGCCATGGGTTGGAGATGGAGGAACTCCATGCGCGGATAATTGGGGGCGCCGCTTAGCTCTGGACCTGCGCTACACAGATCTTCTCCGCGAGTGTGGCGGAGATATTCTGTGGGATGATGCTGGCTGGTACGATCGCTGGGGCGATTGGAATGGCCCAAACTGGCAAATGGCGACGGCTTATCTACGCAAGCACAGTATGCGGTGGGTATTGTGGCAACCCACCTTCCTTGCGACGCCCGAAAGCGCGGTGGCACAGAACCATCATGACTGGGTCATTCCCGGCCGAATGACATTTGAACAGTCAATCCGTGAGACGGCAACGTGGCAGAAAAAACTTCTCGATGAGAATGTGTCCAAGTGGCAGGACTACCAATGGCGATATGACATAGCCCCTGCAGTCAGCATAAGCGATACAAAACTTTTGGCCGCCGATCAGAACTTCCGGGGGCTACTCGAGCAGTTCAAAACAAGTCATCCACAAAGCGGAGTGGATGCCTGTGATGGAGGAGGTCGGTGGATCAGCTACGACATTGCCCGGTTGGCAGAATCCGGTGAATACACCGATGGCGGTGTCGGCCCATACAGTGGCTACTATACGTCCCTGCTAGTTCCTCCTGACAAGCTTCATAATGTGAGCGACTTCGACCACACCTACTACAACGCCTCCAGCGATCGTACGCACTTGGCTCTCAACCCGACGTGGTATCGCGATCCCGGAGACGGCGAAGATCTTGAAGCCATTCGCAAGGACTGGGAAATTTATCGCTACCTTATCGCCAAAGGAGTGGCCGGTCGCTGGAGCCACATATTCCGACCACGGGTAAAGGGCGACGATCCTATCTGGTATTCGCAGCGAATGAACCAAAATGGATCCAGCGGGCTCATTATCACCAAGCATGCCAAAATTGGCACTGAGTATTTCTTGGTTAGTAAGCCAATGTCGAATTTTCAGGGCGATAGATTTGAAGGCGGCCCAGCACAGATGAGCCAAATATCAACTACCAGCGCAGTGACTTTGGATACTGGAATCTATGCAGACCCGATTGATGATGCATATCGGTATTATGGTGTTCCAGGCGAAGTTTACGGCCCCTTGAATTTTCGCTACCAGACACAGGGCGGAGACAAATCTTACGCCACGCAGATATCGAAGCACGGCGTTACCAATCACGTTGGCACACGATTCTTCGGCATAGCATTCCAGACCGGCAATGAGCCAGTCACAATCTCTGAACTGGGACAGTTCGATCCCGGCAATAATCAAGGCACATATTCTCTGATGCTGATACGCGCAGCGGACAGCACGGTCCTTGGCTCAGTCATCTTGGACATGAGCCAGTCTCCTGTTGATTCTTTAGGCTTCAAATATGCAAAGTTAGCCAATCCTATCCGGCTCGAGCCGGGACTGGACTCTCCGATCACAATTTTCCCGAATGGACTGCAACCGGGTTCGACCTACGATGTTCGGACTGACTATTCCGGACTACGTGAGCAGAGATCCGGCGCAAGTCTCATGCGAGAGGGCATCACTCTTTCCCATATTCCTCCAGGCGAATTGATTATGTTTAATCTACCCGACTATCCGGGATCGGGAATGAACAAGACTATCCCTGCGCCTCCCCTCAATGTCACTAAACGTGTCGGAACAAACCTGGGAACTCAAGGCGTCGAGGTGGCGTGGTCGGCTCCATCTGGAAACGGTTGGATCTCCTACTATGAGGTCTTGAAAAACGGAAGCGTAATCGGTAAGACGGCCAAAGGCACGTTCTTCTTCGATCATTCGCCCACAGCACGCTATCAGATTGCTGCCAGGTATGAGGTACGCAGCGTAGAGGGAGACGCAAACCGCGGCGCGTTGATTCCTGCCGATGAAATTCCGGGAGACGCAGAGACACATGATCCTCTTGGCGAGTTTGGACCATCGCAGGGCGGCAGCGGTTGGAGATACGAGCAGTCTTTCGACCAGAATATTTATGAGAACCTGACGTGGGAGAATGGCGGCTATGAAGGTTTCTGGGCCGGATCGGGCCTGGGACGGATTGGTAGAATCTGGGCGCAGGCTTCCGCAAGGGCAGAGATCATCAGAACGTTCGTTGTTTCAGCGAATGGCTCTCTGAGGATCTCCGGACAGATACAGAAGGATCCAAGCGCTGAAGCAGTGTTTCCTGTGTCGGTGCGAATTGAGCATAATGGCGAGCCAATCTGGCCGGCATCCGGATGGGCGACTGTTCCGGCGTTTGGCACTCCCGCTTCTCACACGATTGAGAACACAGCTGTGCTACAAGGAGACAGCATACGTTTCGTCATCAAGCGCCTCGGCGAAAACCGGGCTGTACCAATTATTTGGAGTCCGATGATCCAACTTACGAGCAAGGGCTAAGTAGACGAAGAATCAAGATCATCAGCTCCTTTTTACCAGGGTTGCGCCGCCATCCACCAGGAGCGAAGCACCTGTCATGTAATCCGAATCACCGCTGCAGAGGAAAGCATATGCATCGGCAACAGATTCAGCGGTTTGCATTTCATTGAGAGGAATCGCGGCGGCAACACGATCGCGAAATGCTGGGTCAGCATCATGAAGCTTTTTGCTCAGTCCCGCGTAGACGATGCCGGGTGCCATCGTATTTACGAGTACACCTTCAGATGCAAGCTCCTGCGCCATCACCATTGCCATCATTCGCAAAGCCGCTTTGCTTGCTATGTAAGATGTGCCTTGCGGAAAGGGCATGTCCTGGACCCAACTTCCAGTGAACAGCACCTTTCCCCGAACCCCGCGTTCAGACATAGTTTGGGTAACCATAAGCCTCGCTGCCGCTTGAGCAAGATGAAAGGCGCCGAAGAAATTGACCTCCATGGTCCTTCTCAGATTTTCCGGATCCAATTCCAGGAATTTTTCATTGGCGACCATACCAGCGTTTGCGATCGCTACGTCGAGACGGCCGTGCGTCTCAACTATTTTTGCCAACGCAGCATCGACGGAGGCCCGATCAATTACATCGCAGTACAAGTATGCGACCTGTCCATTATTCGAGAGGTCTTCGGCCAGAGTGTCCTTTGCTGCTCGATCGAGAAGAACAACTTTAGCACCTTCTCGCGTGAGGCGCCGCGCCGTGGCCTGGCCGATGTCTCCACATCCACCAGAAATGGTCACCACCAAACCCGATAATCGCTCTATATTATTCAAACTTTCCTCGTTTCTTCTTGCAATCAAAGCTATGTCGACCTCTCCGTTTAGATGACCCGTTGTGTCCCTCAAAGAATGATCAAACCGTCGAACACACACTTCTCTTCATCTATCCACTCAAATATAAGACGCATACTAGATTGTCAACTATTTAGTTGACAATCGAAAGGACGAAGGCTAGCATTCGTCTTTAAAACTTGCCAGGATTCGATGGCACCAAGACTGACATTTTATAAAAATATGACCTCAGAACATTCCTCTATCACAGGGCAGACCGTCCTAGTAACAGGAGCCGGCCAGGGACTTGGCAGGGCAACTTGTTTAGCGTTCGCGCGACGTGGAGCAAAGATCGCTCTGGTAGACATCAATGAAGGAACTTTGCACGATGTGCGGGAAGAACTGAACAATAGTGGCGCCGAATGCACTGTGATCGTCGGCGATATTTCCTCTCCTGGCGCGCCTCAGCGGGGTCATTCAACAAGCGCTGGATCAGTTCGGAGCTCTCAATGTTTTAGTAAATAATGCGGCTGTCTCATCTGTGGAGTCACTTCTTGATGTAACAGAAAAGGAGTGGGACAAGGTATTCGCTGTTAATGTAAAGGCGCTTTTCTTCCTTCTTCAGGCAGCTGCTCGAGTCATGAAAGAGGCAGGCGGCGGAAGAATCGTAAATGTGTCTTCGCCCGCCACTCGTATGACGTTGACGAACTATACCTCTTACGCCACCTCCAAAGCCGCGGTCGATTACATCACTCGCACCGCAGCTGCTGAGTTAGGCCAATATGGCATCACCGTAAATGCGATTGCACCAGGCCGGATGGACACGCCTATGCAACGTGCCACCGAAGAAGCGAATGCCGCAGCAGCAGGCGTGGACCTGCAGACTCATATGCATTCGCGCACGGTCGACATCCCTATGCGGCGCCGCACTACTCCAGAAGAGGTAGCGGAAGGGATTGTCTGGCTGGCAAGCCAAACTGCCTCATACGTGACGGCTAATCGCCTGAATATTTCCGGTGGCCTGGAACTGGATTGAGGTAAGTGTGATCCCGTTAGGGAACGAGTGGAATACACAGGTGCAGTTCCTGAATGCGAGGTTGGAGTTTCATCTGTTGTGATTCGGTACACCCGGACCTGAGACACAAGCGGGGCTCGCAGAGCTACGGTGGAGACGAGATGCAAGTCGTTAAGATAGAGACCATACGCAATGCCGCGCATCCTCACGTTCTTTGGGTCCAGATTCATTCAGACGATGGGCTCGTCGGGCTCGGCGAAACCTTTTATCTTCCCGGCGCGGTTGAAGCGGTCATACATGACGCCTTCGCCGGCTTTGTTTTTGGCCGGTCCGCTTATGACTTGGAAAGCATCTGGGATCAGATTTTTAGCTACTGCAACTTCTTCGGCTATGCCGGAGCTGAAATGCGTGCGTTATCCGCGATCGACATCGCATTGTGGGACCTGCTTGGACAAAAAGCCGGACAACCAATCTTTAACCTGCTGGGCGGCAAGGTTCGAGATGACATCCTGATCTATAATACCTGCGTCGACAGCGATATATATCGAGACCAGGAGGCATTCCTGGAGCGACCGGCTGCGCTGGCGCAGGATCTTCTGTCACGTGGCATAACCGCTATGAAGATATGGCCGTGGGATCGCTTTGCTCCCTTGCTGCGGTCAACCACAATCTCCGGGCCTGCGGGACAAACTGCAATGGGACCTTCGGGCTCATTCTTGTCATCACGAAATCTGGAAAGCGGCTTGGCAATCGTGAAGGCTATTCGAGATGCAGTCGGCAATGAAATGGAGATATTAATCGAAGGTCACTCACGCTGGGATCTCAACTGCGCAGTTCGTATCGCTAGGGCTCTGGAACCGTATGGCATCCTAAGCATGGAAGACATCATGAAACCGGATAGCATAAGAGATCTATCCCGGTTGGTATCGGAGACGCGGGTGCCGCAAAGCGTCAGTGAACGTCTATTCACGCGATTTGCTTTCAAGGAAGTGTTAGAAGCAAAAGCAGCACATATAATCATGCCCGATATCGTATGGACCGGCGGCATAACAGAGGCACGCAAAATCGCGATTTTAGCGGATGCTTTCCATTTACCAATTGCCCCTCATGATTGCACTGGCCTTGTTACCATTTTTGCGAACATGCACTTATGTGCTGCGAGCACGAATGCAATGATTCTTGAGACTGTGCGTGGATATTATGAGGGCTGGTATAAATTGGTCTATACAAATAATGTTCAGATTGAAAATGGACGGGCCTTACTCCCCTCAGCTGCTGGCCTCGGCACAGGTCTGAAAGCTGAGTTCCTTGCAGATGCGCAGACGTCTACTCGAACAACCTGCTTGTCCTGACTTTCACATATTTAAGGCACTTATCTCGCGGTTTCAGGAGAGCTCTCCTGGCCGAGACGCTTTTCCCATCCCTCGCGATGAATGTTGAGATACGCGGATGGATTATACGGGTGCTCTCGGGCGACATCCACATTGAGCTCGACACCCAGTCCCGGACTCTCAGGCAGACTCAGATGTCCATTCGTTGGATCAAGTTTGGGTGCCCACGTAACTAGATTTCGAGTCCACGGCTCATTGAATGGATCAAAATGCTCCTGTATTAAGAAATTCGGCACGCATGCTGCAAGCTGGAGACACACTGCCGTCGCGACTGGGCCACCGCTTTGATGCGGAGCGATCCAACTGCCGTGAGCCAATGCAAGATCTGCAACTGACAGGGTGTTCGAGATGCCGCCCAAACTCATTGGTTCAGGCTGAAAAATGTTTATCCCACCACCTGCGGCCAAGGTAAAGAACTGGCCGATCGTGTCATACATTTCACCCGTAGCCACTCGGATGGGACATCGCAACGCTACCGAGTTCGCCGGTGCCTCTCGCTCGCGAGTCGTCGGCTCCTCCCACCAGTAGATATCCAGTGGTGCCAATTTGTGAGCCGCGCGTAGCGCATCCGTTTCCGTAAACCTGGCGTGAACATCGATCAGTATCCGCAATTCTGAACCAAAGCGAGAACGAAGAGCGGCGATGATCTCATAAGCAAATTCCAGCTCATCGCTTTCCACAAAATCGCGGGCCAGTCCGAATGGGTCAAGCTTGAGCGCCTTGAAACCCTTTGCCACCGCTTCTTCCGCAGCTTCTACAAAGTCTTTAGGCGATCGCTCACGGCGATACCACCCATTTCCATAACCGAGAATCGAGTCCCGGACTCTGCCGCCGAGCATTTGATAGATTGGAACGCCGAGAGATTTTCCCAGGATATCCCAACATGCAACTTCAACAGCGGCGACTGCCGTGCGATGAATATGCCCCCCGTCGAGGGAGACGCTTTCCATCAAAGACTTCGCGATAGCCTTCACATTTCGTGGGTCTTGGCCAATGACGAGGTGTTCAAGCTCGTGAACGGCGGTTTCCGTCGTTCGAATAAATCCGTTGAGCGTGCCTTCTCCGACGCCATGCAGACCGTCATCAGTCTGCACAATGACAAAGAGCCAGTTCTTCCAGCCTGCGCCCACCGCAATCGTGTCAATGGATGTTATTTTCATGATGATTTCTAACCAATGCTGCTGAACGGCAATTAGCTGCGGACCAGTTCCAGCGCGGCCGCGGAGATGCTTGTCGCATCTAGCTGGTACCGATTTATCAGATATGGAATAGAGCCGCTGTCGCAAAACACGTCTGGAATTCCGATACGCCGCATTCGCACTGGGATGCCGCCATTCGTAACTGCATCAGCTACTGCGCTTGCCAGACCGCCTGTGATGACATGATTTTCGGCGGTCACCACGCGCGGAACACGGCGCAACAGCGAAACGATGCTTTCTACGTCAAACGGCTTAAGCGTGCTGACGTGCAGCAGCGCAGCTTGTATACCTTGCCCAGCCAGTTGATCCACAGCCTTCAGTGCGCGGGCTGTCATCAAGCCTGTGCTGATAATCGCGACATCAGTGCCGTTGCAAAGCAGCTTTGCCTTCCCTAGTTCAAATTGATACCCCGCGGGATCTAGAGTGACCGGGACTTGGCCTCGCAACAACCGCATGTAGACTGGGCCGGGATGCTCCGCGATCACAGGGATTACTTGTGTCAATTCGGTAGCGTCACAGGGATCAATCACAGTCAGATTAGGAATCGATCGCATGAGAGCCAGGTCTTCAATGCCTTGGTGCGTACCTCCGTATCCGGTCGTCAATCCAGGCAGGCCGGCAATGATCTTCACATTCGCTTGCCCCAGGGCCGCTCCGATCGCGATAAAGTCATAAGCTCGCCTCGTCGCGAATACACAGTAGGTCGTGGCGAAAGGAATGAAGCCAGTGCGCGCTAATCCAGAGGCCGCACCAATTAGGTTCTGCTCTGCCATCCCCATTTGAAAGAAACGTTCAGGAAATCGTTCGGCGAATAGGTGGATATCGGTATATTTGCCGAGGTCGGCGGTGAGACCCACGATGCGCGGATTCGTTTCGGCAACCCGAATCAGTGCAGTCCCAAAGGGTGCATTTTCGGTTTTCTCCGCACCATATGTATCAGAGCTGAGAATGTTGCCGGTCACTCCAGGCGTTGAGAGCTTCGACAGATTGTTCACGAAATCCTCTCGTCGCCGGAGGGCGTCATACCACTCTCAAGCTGCTCGCGGAGCGCGCTCCACTCGCTGGCATCCACGCGAATGAAATGATTCTTTTCCCGCTGTTCAAAGGCTCGTACGCCCTTGCCCATTAAAGTATCGAGGACGATCGCGTGCGGTTTTCCGTTCACTGTCTTCGCTCGATCGATAGCGTCAACCAGCGCACCGACGTTATTCCCGTCGATTCGTTGTGTGTCCCACCCAAATGCTTCCCATTTCTGGTGGACTGGCTCAACGTTCAGCACTCGGGCAGGCGGTCCGTCTGCCTGCTGATTATTGCAATCGATGAAGGCGAAAAGTCCATCCAGCCTATAATGTGCCGCCGCCATGGCGGCCTCCCAGGTAGCTCCCTCCTGCAATTCTCCATCGGATAGAAGAGTGAATATGCGTGCCTGTCTTTTATCCAGCCGTAGACCCAACGCCATTCCAACAGCCTGCCCGAGTCCGTGGCCCAACGATCCACCAGTCATTTCGAAGCCGGGAGTGATTTCGCTGCCGGACATCTCCAGCCTCGATTCGTCGGCTCCGTAGGTATCCAGCTCATCGATCTCGATCACGCCTGCCTCTGCGAGGGCTGCGTACAGTCCAATCGAGTAATGCCCGATAGAAAGCACGAAACGGTCCCGATCGGACCACTTTAAATTTTTGGCGTCATACTTCATCTCGCCGAAGTACAGAACAGCCAGCAAATCGGCAATTCCCAGCCCTTGTCCCACATAACCCTGGCCTACTCGTTCAGCCATGCGGAGCACGTGCCTACGCAGCGATAAGGCCCGCTGTTCCAGAGATCTGATTTTAGATTGCGGTTCTGAAGTTTGCGCGTTGTTCATCACTGCTCGCGATCAAAGACCATTTCCTTCGCTCTGACTGTCGAGTGGCATTGGCATCAATCTTCAGAGCAAAATCTAGGGTGCTAACCTTGCCAGCTTTTATGCTGACATCGAACTTATAGTGAAAGTAAACTTCGATGTCAAGACAAAATTGACGACAATTATGTTGACATTATGAGCGATTAATAAGCCAACAGATAAGAAGGCCGACGCCGGCATTCTTTGTCCTCTTCGAGATAGGGTTTCTTCAACCGTGATAATTCAAATGAGAAGTCTCGCGGCAGTAAACGTTCCGGCTTTCATCGGAATTGTGCTAGAAATAGAGGCGTGCCAAAAACCAAGGCCAAATCAAGCGGTGGTTCGGCGACGGAACGAGTCGAGGCTTACATTCGAGAGGCGATACGCTCCGGCATGCTGAAGCCACGTCAACGATTGACAGAAGAAACCTTGGCGAAAACGCTGAAGTGTAGCCGGGGCCCAATCCGCGAAGCTATTCTGCGTTTGCAGCGGGATGGTCTGCTTGAAACACGACCTCGACGGGGCACTTTTATACCCGACATCTCTGCTGAATCAATCGAGGTCGTCTTCAGCATGCGCGGCAAACTCGAAGGCCTCTGCGTACGCTACATGCGCGAATCAATGACGCCGGCGAAGGAACAAAAGCTGAATTCTATTCTCGCCGAGATGAAGGCTGCCACCAACGAGGAGAACAACGAACGCTTTCTCGAAGCTGATCTTCTTCTTCACCATACCGTGTGGCATTTTTCAGAGCGTGAACAATTGGAACGTACGCTGTCGAATGTTATGAATGCCAGGATCTTCTTGATCGCGAGAACTTTTTCAAGCAGGTTGCCGATCCATCAGAGATACAGAGATCACGAAAAGTATCTCAATATTGTTTTGCGCACCCCTCTCACGCGCGTTGAAGCTGCCGTTGAACGTCATTTTTCAGAATTGCACGAACGAATTTTTGGCGGACATTCTGCCAGGCAATTGATTGCATCTCTCTAAACATTCCGGCTTCTCCGCAAAATAAAGAGCGCGTCTATATCGAGTCATCGATCTAAAGCGTATTTTGCGGGAAATCAAACTCCAAAACTCGGCGCCTCTCTCCTCATCCAACTCATTCTTAATGCTTTAGAAGTGAGTATATCTTTTATTGTCAACAATGTTGTTTAAATTCATGTTGACACTTGTTTGAAGAGTGAGATAACTTTCGCGACGCTAGGCTAACGCTCCACATCTTGCCTTGCCTCAAAGTTTCTGGACGGCTTTTGCGACGCTCAAATCCAGCAACAATGCGGATGAGGCATTACTAGACGGGGCCACTCCTAAACAGCTTCCAAAGGAGACCACAATGAACACGGCCTTGTATCGTTTCGCAGTATTGCAAGCATTTCTATCAATTGCCAGTATTGGCATTCTAGAGGCGCAGACAGCGGTTACCGGAGCCATAAACGGCTCTGTGCGGGATCCTGCGAATGCAGTTGTGAGTGGGGCAAGCGTTGAGGCTACGAATACAGCTACAGGGGTATCTGATCAAGCACTTACCAATTCGGCCGGGCTCTATCGCTTTCCTAGCGTTCTTCCCGGAGTTTATTCGATCACAATCAAGAAGGAGGGCTTTGAGCAGTACACCAAGCAGGATATTAATATCCAGGCGGGAACGGTTGTTCCGTTGGACGTCGTCCTGCCGGTCGGCTCAACAAGCACTACCGTCACTGTTTCCGGCCACGCCCCTGTCCTTCAAACAGACACAGTAGAAGTAAGCCAGACCATACTCCAGAAGCAGATCGAAAGCCTTCCCACTTTCGGAAACAACATCACCCGTTTGTCGTTGCTCGCTCCCGGCGTGTCCATGGCTTCTGGTCAGCTCGATCTTCATCCTGAAAATTCAGGCGAAGACTTTAACGTCAACATCAATGGCGGACAGACTAATAATAACGCTCACATCCTGGACGGCGTCGAAAATACGGAAGCGATTCAAGGCTACTCTTTGCTGGTGCCAACTAATGCCTCGGTGCAGGAAGTGAAACTCACGACCAGCAACTACGATGCAGAATACGGTAGCGTGAGCGGTGGGGTCTTCCAGGTAACAACCAAATCGGGAACGAATAGTTTTCACGGATCAGCCTTTGAGTACTACCGCACTGCAGGATTCTTTGCGGCGGATTCTTTCAGCCAGCCCAACGGCGTTCCAGGCAACGTCTGGAACCAGTTTGGCGGAAGCGTCGGCGGTCCGATCAAGAAAGATAAGCTTTTCTTTTTCGCCGACTATCAGGGAATGCGGAATAATCTTTCTACGTCCAGCCTCTACACGTCACCCCTGCCCGCATTCAGAAATGGAGACTTCAGTTCCGTCGCTGCAACCAACCCAATCTATGACCCAGCAACAGGCAACCCTGATGGAACCGGGCGTACGCAGTTTCCCGGCAATGTTATTCCAGCAAATCGAATCAGTCCCGCCACAGCAAATCTTCTGGCGCTGCTACCCTCCCCCACCGATCCTTCGCTAGCGGACAACAACTATGCAATTTCTCGTCCAGGCATCTTCGACCAAAATCAGGTGGATGCGCGTGTCGACCTTTTTGCTACCCCTAAGACTCTCGTCTTTGGAAAGTTCAGTTACTTCCACGCACACTTTCTCACGCAGAATGTATTTGGCTCACAAGGAGGCGGCCCACCACTGGGGGGAATTCCAAATTCGGGAGATTCAACGGACGACGTATACAGCGCAATGGTGAACTATCAACGCACCTTTTCTCCATCGCTACAACAGGATTTTCGCTTCGCCTTTTCGCGAATCCTTATATCGGAATTACAGCTTGACGCAAGTCAGGATCTGGCAACTCAGGTAGGCATTCCAAATATCAACTTGGGCACCGTCTACACCAGCGGTCTGCCGACGCTGAACGTCGATGGGCCGACGAGCGCCTTCACCATGGGAGATATAGGACTTCCTTTCTTTGAGCACGAAACTAACTTGGAGTTTTACGACACATGGATGAAGACCGCCGGACGGCACGCCTTCAAATTCGGTGGAGACTTTAAGAAGTTTTACGGAATTCGGACTGACGTTAGCGGGCGCGGTTCTTTTGATTTCTCACAGAACATCACTGGCGACCCAGCCGTGTCGAATTCGGGCCTGGGCCTAGCAAGTTTTCTGCTTGGCCTCAGTGACAGCTTCGGCAGAGACATCACTCTCGTCCAGCCTCAGGAAAAACAATGGAGGCTATCCTTCTTCGGCGACGACACCTGGAAGGTTGGTCCACGCTTTACTTTATTGCTTGGAGTCAGATGGGATTACACCACACCTATCTACACGCCGGATGGCGAGAGTGTGGGAAATTTAGATCTCAACAGTGGCAACGTTCTATTGACGAACCTGGCTGGTAAATATGCTGGTGTAACGACTCTAAAGACCGAGTTTTCGCCGCGTGTCGGTGCGTCTTATCAGCTATTGAGAAATACGGTCATTCGGGGAGGATACGGACGCAGCTATTTTCTCAATCCCTACGGAGCCGCTTTCGGGACTGAGGGTTGTTGCTGGCCGATCAAACAGAGTCAGTCGTTCAGTCCTACAAATTCGTATGGAGCCCTGCCTTTTACGCTTGATCAGGGACCAGGTCTGCCCGCCCCGCTCCCTCCTTATCCATCCAACGGCCAGATTCCACTTCCAAATGGCTTTTCGCAAATTTTTCCCGGTACCGGAAACTATCCTCACAGCTACAACGACGGCTGGAATGTAACGGTAGAGCAAGTGTTTCCGCACGACTTCGCCTTCACCCTTGCGTATCTGGGTAATGTTGGCCGCAACTTATGGGACAACATAGATGTGAACGCACCCATTCCGGGTCCAGGCGCATTCAATCCGCGTCGGCCATATTTTGCGAAATTCGGCTGGACAACAGGAGAAACTCAACGGAGCAACGAACTTGCCGGCTATCCGGAACTTAAAAGCAACTACAACTCGCTACAAGCCACGATACAAAAGCGTTTTGGCGGCGGCATCAATTTACTTAGCAATTTCGCATGGGCCAAATCGCTTGATGAAGGAACATTCGGGCCTCAGAACCAATTTGACTTTGCGAGCAACTATGGGAATTCCGACGCTGTGCGGCCTTTCTCGTGGGTAGCTGCTGCCGTTTGGGATCTTCCATTCGGGCACGGCCGGCTGTTCGCCAGCGACCTAAGGGGCCCGGCGCAAGCCATCGCTGGCGGATGGACTCTTAGCGGAATTTTCAATTTTGAGGGCGGTTTATTTTTTACGCCCACGCTCGCTAATAACGCTTCGTTGAATTCCACGATTGGTCTAAGACCAAATCGCATCCGCAGCGGTCAGGTATCCAATCAGAACCGGCACAAATGGTTTGACCCAACTGCGTTTACCGTTCCTGATTTGTATGTCTACGGTAACTCTGGCCGTAACATCCTCGCCGGGCCGCACTTCACTGCCGCCGATTTATCCTTGCAAAAGGCTTTTGCCTTCACGGAAAGAGTTCATCTTGACCTCAAGTGGGATGCGTTCAACGCCTTGAACCATCCGAATCTTGCAAATCCCAATGCAAGTGTCGATACCAGCACTGCAGGACAAATCACAGGCATCGTTGACTTTAGAAGACGCATGCAAATTGGGGCTCAATTGACCTTCTAGCTGTTTCCAACGAACACTATGTGCCTCGGGGTACAACCCGAGGCACATATCGCTTATATCTGCTTAGCCAATCGTGACACGCAGTACGTATGGAAGTTACATGTGGAATAAGGGCATGCGGAATTTTCGTTCGCTACCAGATCCCATTAATAGATAAGCACATCCGGGAGTTACCATGTCAGATGCTTTCAAGCCGACCGACATACGCAGGCGCGATCTTCTCAAATTAGCGGGCAGTAGCGTTCTGCTCTCAATGCTGGGCGCGCGGAGCGCGACCCGGGCTGCAGTCGACAATGATGTAACGTTCGTCTCTGACGAGCTTTCACTCATCTTACATTTCACGAACGGAGGCGCTCACCAGCTTCATTCTCTACGCAACTCGAAAACAGGTTTTGAATGGATTCGTGCGGGTACTTCAATGGACCCGATCTTCACAGCTGCGGCAGTCCCCGCGTTAACGTGGAGTTCTTCACCTGGTGAACACAAACACGAATCTAACGGCGATCGCCTTGAATTCATCTCTAAGGGCAACCACATTCGTGCGAATGTGGCTCTGCAAACCTTTTCGCATGCTCCTATCGTGGAGTTTCAAACCGAGTTTCACAATATATCGGGGACTTCGGTCCCGGGTGTCACAGCCTTTGGCCCATTCCGTTTCGCGCTTCGTGACGATCTCGGACCGTTGCAGGTACACGCTCTCCGGCGCAATCAGTATGGTTTTGAATCGATTCCCGTCAATGGGCTCGTGAAATTGTCAGGTGGAGCGTGGAATGCCCCCGAGTATGGTGGTCTGTTGCTGCTTGAGGCTGTTGGCAAAGACGAATTTCTCCTGATAGGCATAGAGTGGGAGCGCGGTTGGAGTTACCGCATTGAGAAAGAAGGCGATGGAACCTGGCTCAGCATCAATGTCACGGACCTGACTCACAACCTTGCCTCAGGTGAAAAGCTCCCTGCGCCCCGGGTGTTTCTTGGCCTGTCTCATGGTGACCTCGATCACGCGTTTCTTACCGCACGGCATTATATGCAGGAGCATGTCTTCCCTGCTCCTCTCCAGAATTGGCCATGGGTTGTATACGACTTCTGGGCGACAGATGCGGAAGGAGTAGAGGAGGCCCTTCTGCGCGAAGTAGCATTTTCGGCCAAACTTGGAATTGACGTGTTCAACATGGATGCCTCCTGGTATCTGGGCTCATCGAAGAAGGGTACTGGCGACTGGGGATGCGGCCTAGGCAATTATGCCGATGACCGCCAAAAGTACCCCAGCGGACTCGCTAACATCTCGCATCGTGTGCACGAAGCGGGAATGAAATTCGGCCTGTGGGTGGGACCGAACGTTGCGGATAGCCGTATCGTCGGCACTACGATTCCCAAACAATGGATCGCGCAGATTGATGGGAAGGATCAGACGCTTCAGCCTGCGGGATGGGAAAGCTCTGTGCATCAGGTCTGTTTGGGCTGTCGCGAGTATCTTGATTTCCTGAAGAAGGAACTAACTCGCATTGTCCGAGATTTTGATCTCGATTGGCTCAAATGGGATAACTCAGGGATTCCCGCAAGTCCGGCAGGGTGCAATCGCGCCGATCACGGGCATCAAGCGGGTGATGGAGGCTACGCCGCGCTCGTCGGACAGTATGAGGTATTCGATCATTTGCATAGCGTCTTTCCCAATCTTGTGCTGGAGCAGTGTGGATATGGGAGCAGGCTCGACTATGGATTAGCCCGAACAATTAGATCAAATTGGCTAAGCGACGCTAGTTACCCGTCAGATCTTGTTCGCAACAATGCCAGGTTGGCAAGTTATCTTTATCCCAGCGCTGACAACGGCGCGTGGATCGTCTCCGAAGACGAGGACCTCGCGCGATACGCAAGCGATCCTGCAATGTTGGACACCATCTTCAGAAGCCGCATGATGAGTTTATTCGGCTTTGGCACTATCAACGGACAATTGAAGGAGAGAGTATCTCTTTATCCGGAAACTGTGCTCAAGTCTGCGCGACGGCACGTTGCACTATACAAACGCTATCGCCACCTGTTGCAGCATGACTGCTATCATTTGCTTCCCTCCGGCAATACAAAGGAAGCCCAATGGGAAGCAGTTCAGTTCATCTCCCCCTCCCGGAAGGAAACGGTCATCCTGGCATTTCGTGCCAAAAGCACACAAGAGACGATACAACTTCCACTCCAGGGACTCCTAGAG
>Ga0206951_1057_pt1 | contig 31225 bp, 26 predicted proteins | sample Alteio_BWOrgHeat_38_FD_152974 | JGI IMG/M metagenome (GOLD analysis project Ga0206951, IMG submission 152974) | Enriched cells from forest soil in Barre Woods Harvard Forest LTER site, Petersham, Massachusetts, United States -... | ecosystem: Environmental > Terrestrial > Soil > Temperate forest >... | reverse complement strand
GCGATGCCAAGGAATACCGAGATCTTTGCTCCCACTTTTGATGGTACGGCCGTGGTTCGACTTGGCGACGTCACGCAAGACGCGCGGTACGGTCGCATGTCCCCTCATTTCGGTATGCCGGTCGGCCATTTGCCGGTATGCAGTTACCTCGCGGTTCCCGTCAAATCAAGTTCGGGCGAGGTCTACGGTGGGCTGTTCTTTGGCCATCCCGAGCCCAACGTGTTTTCAGAGGAGTCTGAGCAGGCATTAGTGACGCTCAGCGTTCACGCAGCGGCCGCGATTGAGAACTCTCAACTGCATGCAGCACTCCAGCGGGAGTTGGACACGGCTAAAGAGGGAGAGGAGGCAAGCCGGATGCTTGCGGCAATCGTTGAGTCGTCAGACGATGCAATCGTTAGCAAGGACCTCAATGGCATTATTACCAGTTGGAATCAGGGCGCCGAACGTATTTTTAACTACACGGCTGCAGAAGCGATTGGCCAACCGGTAACAATCCTAATTCCGCCAGACTGCTTAGACGAAGAGCCGGATATTTTGAACCGAATCCGGCGCGGGGAACGAATTGACCACTATGAAACAATTCGCCACCGCAAAGACGGCAGCCGGGTTGACGTTTCCTTGTCCGTCTCACCCGTCGTCAGCCACGGAAGAGTGGTCGGTGCATCAAAGATCCTTCGAGACATTACAGACCGCAAGCGAAACGAGCAAGCCTTAAAAGACGCCGCAGAAGCCCTGAATCGCGCAAAAGATGAACTAGAGTTGAGGGTAAACGAGCGCACCGCTTCTCTTCGAGAAGCCATCGACCAACTTGAGGAATTCTCCTACACGGTTTCCCATGATCTGCGAGCGCCTCTCCGGGCGATGAGTATGTACAGTAAGACTGTCTTGGCCGACTTCGCTGAAAAGCTTGCGTCGGACCCGGAGGTGGTTCATTGCCTCAAGAGAATTGGTGAGAACGCTTCTCGAATGGATCGGATGATCCAGGACGTCCTAGCCTACGGCCGGGTCGCGAGAAATGGGCTTATCCTTGAGCCAGTTTCACTCGATAAACTTGTCCGAGAGCTGGTCCAGCACTATCCAGAAATGCAGTCGCCTAAGGCAGAAATCCGCATCGATCCGCTGATGGACGTCGTTGCACATGAGCCTTGTTTAACTCAGGCTATTTCAAACCTAATTTGCAATGCGGTGAAATTCGTCGCTCCCGGAGAAGTTCCGAAAGTAACCATCTGGACCGAGCGGCACGATGACCAAGTTCGTCTTTGCCTCGAAGACAATGGTATCGGCATAGACCCTGCCTACCAACATCGGCTTTTCAATATGTTCGAGCGCATACATCCAGATCTCGAATACGAGGGTTCGGGAGTCGGCCTTGCAATCGTCCGCAAAGCAGTCGAGCGAATGCGCGGCAAAGCAGGCGTTGTATCAGATGGAGTAAGTGGCAGCCGGTTTTGGATTCAACTACCTGCGCCGGAGGAGCAATAATGACGAGCAACGGACACACCTTCTTAATTATCGAAGATAATCCTGATGACGTCTTCGCCCTTAAGTGGGCCTTGAAGAAGGCGAACATTCTCAACCCGGTGCAAATCGCATCCGACGGTAAGGAAGGATTGGACTACATGAGCGGTGAAGGAATTTATGCGGACCGCGAGGAATACCCGCTGCCTTGCCTTCTGTTTCTCGACCTCAAGTTGCCTTACGTTAACGGTTTCGAGATTTTGGAGTGGATCCGACAGCAACCAGAACTTGCTTCCCTCGCGGTCGTCGTCTTATCGGGGTCTGACGAGGCTCGCGACCATCTCAGAGCGACTCAGTTAAATGCGAGTTACTATCTCGTGAAGCCAGCCATGCCCTCGGATATCGCGCGAATCATCGCGGCGATCAAGATCTCCGAATGGGTTGAGTGCGATCCGTTCGTCGCTGCGTGAACGAGTATCGCTGACTTTTTAAACTTTCCACTGGAGTTTGAATTCTGGAACAGTGTCTTTGGGTTCCACGGAGGATATCACCCTGCCCCAGGGCAACTCCCAAGTCAGTTCTTTCGCTCCCTTGGGCCACTCCTTACGAATCACCCTAAACATAGTGCGGGCAATTTCCGAAGAAATGAGATACCGCTCCGCAGTTGGCGGACCTAAAAGCTTACTTAGTAACGCATCTTGCTTTGCCTTAGTCTCGATTTCTGTGGCATGGTGTCCACCCTTGAGTTGAGCCTTGAACGCCATCAGAACTTCGCCACTAAATACGAGCGTAAAGTCAAAGTCGCCATAAAGCGTCTTCACCGGGATGTGAGAAAACCACCGCGTGATCCGATCTGTGCCAGACAGACGGTTGCCGATCAGATTTGCTAGATGTTCGACCGAAAGACCAGGTGTCAGCGTCCATTGTTTGTCCAAATGAACGGACCCAGTTGTTCTGTCAATGAGCGGATCCATATGGCGCGATTATAAACCTATCATACGCATTTTTGGGTACAGATCTATTCACAGATTATTTAACTTAAGTTAAATAATTTGTCCCATCAATTCCACTCAATGCGGAAATCAGCCATCCCCTCTTTCAGTTCGACGGACGACGTAACGGTTCCCCATCTGCATTTCCAGGTAAGTTCTTTTGCTTTTTGGGGCCAATCCTGGCCAAGCGCTTTTGCAAAGATTCGATCCGGGATCGTCCGAACAACCGGCCTCTCCATCGTTGGACGTCCAAGCAACTCTGTTAGGAAACCGTCGTGCCTTCCTTTGATCATGGCCTGTTGGGGCCCGAAATCAGACTTAATGGTTGCCTTTACCGATCTGAGGGCACCCTTCTTATAGAACATGCTCACGTCGAGCACCCCATAGAGGGTACTGACTGAAAACGGCGACGTCCATACCGATTTGTCTACACGCGCCCGGTCTGCTGGAATGATATAATTCGCGACCCGGTCGGGCGACAGTCCCGGAGTCAGTACGAGGTCGTCTCCAAAACGAACGGCTCCGGTGGCTCGATCAATAAGCGGACCCGCTGGCATCAATATATTCAGACGTCACTCGCGCAGAAAGGTTTGCAAAACTGCAAGGGTCCAGTACTTGTACCAGGAAGTTGAGACCGAGCTTCATTGCGCACTTCGACCTGTACTTCCTATCTCAATTCCCATCCGACCTCTACTACCGCATAGTCAAATGTGTTGGCCCACAACAGCGTAGACTTAAAGGAAATGAATTTCACAAGTATTCGCGAGGCGTTGGAGGATCTTAAAGCGGGGAAGATGATCATCGTCGTCGACGATCCCGATCGTGAGAATGAAGGAGACCTCGTTATGCCGGCGGAGACGTGTACACCGGAAGCGATGAACTTCATGATCAAGTTTGGGCGTGGCGTTCCGTTTATCCCCACCACGCGTGAACGTTTGGTGCAACTTCAGATTCCAATGATGACGAAACAAAACACGGCCCGACATGGAACGGCGATGGCTGAGACCGTCGACGCATTGCATGGCGCAACTACGGGTGTTTCCGCCTTTGACCGAGCGCGAACGGTGGCTGTCTTTGTGGATGACCTCGCAACGCCAGAAGATTTAGCTCGACCGGGGCACATTATTCCGCTTCGTGCGGAGGCAGGAGGCGTACTCAGGCGGGCGGGGCACACCGAGGCAATCGTCGATCTATGTATGTTGGCCGGATTCAAGCCGACGGGCGTCGGGTGCGAGATTCTTAATGAGGACGGCACGATGATGCGCCTTAACAACCTCGTACCGTTTGCCAAAGAACATGGTCTAAAAATTGTCACGATCGCAGACTTGATCGCTTACCGACGAAAGAACGAAAAACTCGTGACGCGAGTCGCAGGCCCCATCGATTTTCCGACCAAGAGCGGTCACTTTACGCTCTATGCCTACGAGACCTCGGTTGAACCTCACCCCTATGTAGCCATTGTGAAGGGAGACGTTTGCACAGAAGAACCGGTTCTTGTGCGGATTCATTCGAGTTGCCTAACGGGAGATCTGCTTGGGTCTTTACGATGCGACTGTGGTGATCAGCTTACAATGGCTCTTCAGAAGATTGAAGAAGCGGGTCGGGGAGTCGTCCTTTATATCGCTCAAGAGGGACGCGGAATCGGACTCATTAACAAACTCAAGGCTTATGAACTTCAGGATCAAGGATTGGATACGGTTGAAGCCAATGTCGCGCTTGGATTCAAGGCCGATCTTCGGGATTACGGTCTCGGTGCTCAAGTCCTGGCGGATCTTGGCCTTCGAAAGTTGCGACTCATGACGAACAACCCGAAGAAGGTTACCGGTATCAAAGGTTACGGCCTAGAGATTGTCGAGCATGTTCCGCTGATCGCCTCAACTGTTACCGAAAGGGTGAAATACATGGGCACCAAGCGAGACAAACTCGGCCATATGATTCCGAAGGATTAGGTCGCTGAAGAGAGCGTTAGAGCGTTAAGCGTTGAAGCGTTCAAGGCCAGTTCCAAGGTAGTAATCGCCCTCGAACGCTCCAACGCTATTAGGCCGATGAACAAACCTTCCAAACTAACTGGTCTCGACTACTCGGTGATGATCGGCGGGCCTTTGATTTTCGTGGCGATCGCGGTCATCGGTATTCGCGCCCTGTTAGGTGGGCAGCCCGTGATTGATCCGGTGAAAATGCTTCGCGATGGGGCGGTCTCGACTGGAATGAGCGAGCACGAAGTCCTAAATAAAGTTGGCCAACCCAAAGCTACTATCGAAAACAAGAACGGCGGCACAACATTTCGGTACCAACACGGCACCTGGGACACCGATCGCAGCACCTTCGTCGAAGAGGACGCCTACATCGATTTTGATGAAAGTGAACGAGTGTCAGAAGTAAGTTTCGAGTCCAAGACGCCATCGCAGCCGAAATAGTCGGGAAGCGTTGGAGCGTCAAAGCGTTCGGGGATGAGCGTTGGAGCGTTAAGGCGTTGGAGCGTTCAAGGGCCGCTCCAAGCTAGTAATCGCCCTCGAGCGCTACAACGCTTAACGCTTCAACGCTTGATCCGCTTGACGCTCTAACGCTTTACCCTAGCCTCCCTCGGTAGACTGCGTGCTCAATGGATGAAGGGCATATTGGAGTGGACGAGAGCGGTAAGGGAGACTTTTTTGGACCTCTCGTCGTTGCCGCATGCTATGTAGGACCCGAGCACCTCGCCGAATTGGAAGGCGTCAAAGACTCCAAGAAGCTTTCAGATGCGATGTCACATCGACTCGCAACAAAAATCAAAGCCATTTGCCCTCATTCAATCATCGCCATGGGCCCTGCCAAGTACAACGAACTGTACGCGAAGTTTAAGAACCTGAACACACTTCTAGCGTGGGGGCATGCGCGCTCCATCGAAAATGTATTAGAGCTGCATCCGGCGAATTTGGTGATCTCCGACCAGTTTGCTGCGGGTGGTGCTGCAGTAAAGCGGGCTCTATATGAAAAGGGGCGCACCATCGAATTCCGATCCATGGTGAGGGCGGAAGCAGACATCGCGGTGGCCGCCGCTTCGATCCTTGCCCGTTCGGAGTTTGTCAGGCGCCTCGAGCGATTGGGTCAAGAATATGAGATGGAATTGCCTAAAGGTGCAACCAACGTGATACCTACCGGTAAGCGATTCGTCGCCAAATACGGACCCGATGCGCTGAAGAACGTCGCCAAGATGCACTTCAAAACTTCGGGGCAAGTCTTGGGGTGAGGCGGCAATGCATAGGTCTTATAGGACGGATAAGACTCATAGGACATGTATATGGTCGGTCACTGAAGCCCCGCATGTCCAATATAGGTCCTATGCGTCCTATAAGACCTATAAGTCCTAGATCGACTTAGACCCATAATCCCCTCATGACCAGCGCACTGCTTGTAGCTCTTAGCGTGCTTGCAAACTCAAGCGGCCAAACACACTTCTCACGGGGCTTGCCTTCGGATCCCGGCTATTTCCCCATCGCAGTATGGCTCCAGGATCCGTCGAACGCTTTAAGGTTCAAGGCTGCGGGATTTAACCTATATGTTGGTCTTTGGCAGGGCCCAACTGAAGCGCAGCTAAGTGGCTTAAAAGCCGCCGGAATGCCGGTGATTTGCGAACAAAACGAAGTCGGTCTTTCCCACAAGACTGATCCCATCATCGTGGGCTGGATGCACGGCGACGAGCCCGATAACGCCCAGCCAGTTAAAGGGGGCTACGGGCCGTGCATTCCTCCCGCGCAGATCGTCCAAGAATTCGAGAAATATCACCTTGCTGACCCAACAAGACCGGTCATGCTTAATTTAGGTCAAGGGGTCGCAAACGATGAGTGGCTCGGTCGCGGAAACGGATCGAGCTTGAAGGACTATGAGACCTACGTCAAAGGAGGTGACATCGTGTCCTTCGACGTCTATCCGATTGCTGGCCTGCCAAAACCCGACCCGGAAAACTTCCTTTGGTATGTCCCGAAAGGTCTGGATCGCCTAGCCAGTTGGATGGGTGGCACTGGATCTCGGTGGAATTGTATCGAGTGCACCCGTATTGGTGGAGGCAAGAAAGCGAGCCCTCCTCAAGTTAGGTCCGAAGTGTGGATGTCCCTAATCCATGGTTCCAAGGGACTCATTTATTTTGTACATCAGTTCAAGCCGACTTTCGATGAACACGCGCTGCTTGATGATCCAGAAATGCTACAAGCCGTTACTTCGTTGAACGCGCAGATTAGATCGCTGGCTCCAGCGCTAAACTCCCCGAGTTTGCCAAACATAGTCTCCGTGAAGTCCTCCTCAGACGCCGTGCCTATCGACTTGGTTGCAAAACGACTGGGGCATGATCTATACGTGTTCGCGGTTGGAATGCGAAACGGTCCGACAGAGGGAAACTTCACTATTTCACGGACCTTAAGACACGCGGTCGCTCATGTCGTTAATGAAAATAGATCGATCAATATCGTAAACGGAAGATTTTCGGACAGGTTCCGTTCTTACGAGCCACACATTTATCGCATAGAAGAATAGTTGCGGAACCACCTGCCGGCATGTTTGTGCAAAAACTTCCGGGCCCTACTATGCTTTGTTTCACACTTCCTCCGAATTTCGAACCCGTTCAAATGGTCCAATCAGGGACATACGCGCTCTATCTTTACGGAGTACCCAACGGAATGGTTGTTGCCCGACAAACCGTCTACCATGAGAAGGGGAGAGCCTCTTACGTCGATTTGCCCGTCGTTATCGGCTAGAAATCAGGCATTAGGCGGTAAATATCGACCATCCTTAGAAACTGTGCGCCCATTTGCGCCATCCAACTAGAGGAAACCACAAGATGTACTCGATCGTCGCATTGCTAACCATTGCCTGTATGCCTCAGGATCCGACTACGGTTCCGGATACGATGCCCGGTAAACGGCTGACTGACTTCATGACCGCGTTCAACACGACCGACGAGAAGCAGGTAGACGCGATGATTAGCCGCACGTTCGCCAAGTCGGCGCTTCGGATTCTGTCAAAGGAAGAGTGGACGTCACGAATCGCCGGGGCGTTCAAAGTTGCTCCGATCTCGATAGACGCGGTGCTCAAGTCCACCGATTCGATCCTCGTCGTGCGCCTGAAATCAAAATCCATTTTGCCATTGGGAATTCGCTTGGATTTAGAGTCGGAAGTTCCGTATGGGATCCTTGGCGCAAAGATGGGGCCTCCCGCCGAGCTGCTCGATTCGACCGCTCCAAAGAAATACACGAATTGGAAAACTCTGGGCAATCTGGCCGAACTTATTCGAAGCGACAATAAGCTGCCGGCATTGTGCGTCGCCTACGAACAATTGGGGCAGAAACCGGAGGTCGAGGTAGCTGGGTTCAAGTCCACCATCGATAAGGAAACGATCGAAACGGACGATCGCCTTCTTGTCGGCGGAATTGGGAAGGCGATGACCGCTACGTTGATCGCCAAGATGGTTGAGCTTAAGAAGCTGTCATGGGATTCGACGTTAGTGTCGGTACTTCCTGGGATAAAAATGTCGGACGCTTACAAGGGAGTAACCGTCGACCAGCTCCTTCATCACCTCGCACACATCCCGCAGCGTGCATCGATTACAGGCGATACAATTGAACAATTGGCTGCAAAAGGCTCATCCGCGACCGATATCCGCATGGCTTTCGTAACGAACATCTTGTCTCAAGACCCTGAAGATGAATCTAACGGCCAATCGACGTACGACGATGCCGACTTTGTCGTTGCCGGATTCATGATTGAGAAGCTGATCGGTAAATCTTACGAATGGCTGATGCAGCGGTACGTCTTCGATCCGATGAAAATGTCCACCGCCATGATTGCTCCATTGGGCGCGCCTGAGCAGGTTGGAAGCCCAGGGAGCGTTTTTGGCCACATGCAATCCGAAAATAGTTACGCGCCGTTTCAGATACCTGCGTCAACCGCGGGCCTGATGCTGGCGCCCGCGGGCACAGGAATATCCTGTTCTTTAGGGGATATTCTAAAGTTTTCCGAGTTTCATTTAAAAGGGCTCAACGGCGATCCGCACGTGCTGACCGCGGATTCGTACAAGCGAATCCACAGCCTGCTCAACGGCAAGGGCTCCGCTGCCGGCTGGACGATTAATCCGTCATTTGCCGGAGAGCCATGCCAGTCCATTGCCACGACTGACGGGACCTTCTACGCCGACCTGACAATCTGGCCCGCAAGCAATATGATCATTGTCGCTGTAACAAATGCAGGCACGATGCGCCACCCTTCGCCGACCTTGCAGGCGGTTTTGGCAGTGAGAGATCGATTGGAAAAGAAGGATTAGCGAAAACCCGCTCGGCCCCGAAGTCGCAGAAGTCCAAGATTTCTCTGATGGGTTCTCTTCCTTAAAAAGGTGCCTCTGTTACCGGCGTCGAATGACTCTATGTGTTCATTTTGATCGCTGCTTTGTGCGTTTCGGGAGCAGGAATCCAGTCGCCGAACTTCGCCGTTTCACCGACCGGGAGAGATGATAATCCGGGGACTAGCCATCGGCCGTTTAAGACTCTAGAGCACGCCCGCGATGCGGTGCGCATATTCAGACGCGATCACACCGATCTTAACAAGCCTGTGGTCGTTCTCTTGAAACCCGGTAAGTACGAGTTAGAGCAGCCGTTGCGACTTGAACCTGTCGACTCAGGTACACCGACTTCTCCAACGATTTACCTTGGAGATCGGGCAGTTCTCAGCGGAGGGCGCCAAATTCATGGCTTCCACACCGACAGTCACGGTTGGTGGACGACAACGCTGTCCGATGTGCGAGCCGGCAAATGGCGATTTGCCCAGTTATTCGTCAATGGTCTGCGCCGCTATCGTCCCCGGTTTCCTAAGGTGGGGTATTACAATATCACTGCCGACGTGCCGCCGAGCGAGGCAGCCAAGGGGCATGGATTTGATCGATTCGCGTTTCGGCCTGGAGATATCAAGCCCGATTGGCACAACTTGAAGGGCGTCGAAGTTCTGGGCTTTCACATTTGGGATATGTCTCGAATGCGGATCGGCGCAATCGACGATTCCTCGCACATCGTCACCACAACTGGGCCCACCGGATACGACGCTGGATGGGCCACTTTTCCAAAGGGAAACCGTTACATCGTCGAGAATGTCCGCGAAGTTCTAGGAGAACCTGGTCAGTGGTATTTGGATGACCCAACCGGTGAACTGACTTATATACCGATGGCGGGTGAGAAGTTGGACAATTGCGAAGTGATCGCACCTAGGATTTCTCACTTGGTCGAGATTCAGGGCGACGTTGCGGCTCACAAGTACGTCGAGCATGTGGACTTCAGAGGCATTTCCTTTTCGAACACGAACTGGACGCTGGGGCCTCAAGGCAGATTCTTTCCTCAAGCTGAGGTGGACTTAGGCGCAACAATTCATGCCGAAAGTTGGCGTGAAAGCACGTTTGCCGATTGTCAGATTTCTCACTCTGGAGAATACGGAATCGAGTTTGGCGGAGGATGCCGCAAAGTCTCCGTGGAAAACTGCCAGCTTACCGACCTTGGTGCCGGAGGGGTCAAAATTGGTGAAACGCGGTTGTACGACGACGAGCAAGACACGGCAAGCGAAATAACGGTAAAAAACTCTGTAATCTCCCATGGTGGACGGTTGCATCCGGCCGCGATTGGCGTTTGGATCGGTCAATCTTCGCATAATAACATCGAGGGTAATCAGATATTCGACCTGTATTACACCGGAGTTTCGATTGGATGGACATGGGGCTACGGCAAGAGCGAGGCACACGACAATCGCGTGGCCAACAACGAGATTTGCTATATCGGCCAGGGCGTCTTAAGCGACATGGGTGGTATCTATACGCTCGGTATCGAGCCGGGCACGACATTGGATGGCAACGTCATTCATGACGTCGATAGCTTTAGCTACGGAGGTTGGGGAATCTATCCGGATGAAGGCAGCTCTCACGAACTGATCGAGCATAACATCGTCTATCGAACCAAGAGCGGCGCGTTCCATCAGCACTACGGTCAAGAGAATATCGTCCGAAACAACATCTTCGCGTTCGCTCGCGAGGCTGAAATCATTCGGACAAGAGCGGAAGACCATTTGTCTTTTACGTTCGAACACAACATCGTCTACTGGAAGAATGCGCCTCTGCTCGGCAGCAATTGGTCCGGCAACAACTACAAGCTGGATGACAATCTCTATTGGCGAACCGACGGGAAACCTATCGATTTCGCGGGTATGACTCTGGAAGCTTGGAAAGCGAAGGGCCAAGACATTCACTCAGTAATCGTCGACCCGCTTTTTCTGGACGCCGAAAATGGCGACTTTCGATTAAAGAAAAATTCGCCGGTGAGGAACCTTGGATTCCAATTGCTGACCGTTGGGGACCGCTCGACCCATGCGAAAATACTTGCGACATCGGTCATATTCCCAGCATTTCCAACGATAAACTCTAATCGCGAGTAGTCCGCAGCCCTACGCGGGCAAAAACCATCCCGCGATAACAGCCATTTCCGGTTCCCAGCCAACACTCCAGAACTCCACCACTCCAGTTGCTTTTCCTGCCAATCGCCCAGCCAGACGTCAGGGACTCCTGAGAATCATCGATTCTCCAAATCCCCGCGACTATTCCAGTTTCGATCAGAACTCCAATACTCCATCACTCCAGTTTCTTCCCGGTCAACCGCGATCACAATCAGTAGAAGGTGCGGCAAGTCGGCTATGCTCAACTCAAGATGAGGAATCGCTTTTTAGGGCAACTTGGTATATGCCTAGTGGCCGGTGTGTTTTTCGGTGGTTGTAAGTCCGCTCCTCCACCGGGTGATGGGACAGCGTCGCCCGCGGCGATGAATAGCCCGGCGACAACTGGCTTACAAGCCGGTCACACTCCGCAGCAAGGTGGTGGCGCCTCCAATACGGATCCCGGGATACTCCCGATGGGCGGAGGCGCAATGAGCCCAGTCACCAATCCCGGCGCGGTTGACGGCGCCGGGAGCAGCGTCGGACAGATGGCGAAAGAACGTGCCAAAGCGGCAGCGAGTAGGGAAGGAGAGGCGCCGGCCACCACGTCAACAGACGATAACTGACCGGCATCATCTAGAGCTTAGTGTCGGTTACGCGAAGAACCTCCTTGATGGAAGTTTCACCACTTACAACCTGTCGGATGCCGTCTGCGAGTAGCGTGCTCATACCTGAGTCGATGGCAAGCCTCAACATTTCATCTTGGGAGGGACACTGTATGAGTTGCCCCACCAACTTCGGGTTGCAAACCAGAAGTTCGAAGATGCTGATTCTTCCAAAAAACCCGGTTCCGCGGCACTTTGGGCAACCAACGGGCTCATACAAAACCGCATCGTCTGGTACCGGGTACCCGGCTCTCCTGCCGTGTCGCGTGACGTTGGCGATGACTGCGCGGTTTTCTTCTTGGTTGGCAATCGCCTTGCAATGCTGGCACAGACGTCGCATCCACCTTGTTGAGACAACGGCGTTCAAAGCAGATGAAATCACGTATGTCTCAATGCCCATGTCAGTCAGCCGCTGGATTGCGCTCGTGACGTCGTTTGCGAACATAGTCGATAAGAGGCAGACACCTTTCAGAGCAGCATCCAAAGCCGTTTTGGCCGTTTCTTGATCCCGCAATTCGCTGCACATTACGATGTCGGGATCTTGGCGAAAGGCAGATCGAAGCGCAGCGGCTAAAGTTAAGCCTATACGATCCGAAGCTTGTATTTGCGTCGTCCCGGGCAGTTGATACTCGATCAGGTTCTCGGCGGTCACGATCTTGACACCGGGAGAGTTGAGTTCTGCGAGACACGAGTAGACCAACAGCGTTTTTCCGCTCCCGGAGGGTCCGGTGGCAAGAATCAGCCCATTGGGCCGGTCTAAGCAAGCACGAAGCGAGACCAGGTTCGCGGGGCTCATACCCGATTGATCGAGAGGGCGGAGCGCCGCGCTTCGATCTAGAATTCTCATCGCAGCACTCTCGCCGAAAGCGGTCGGCACGGTGCTAACTCGAATGTCGAAATCGGTTCGGTCGAATTGAAGCTGAATGCGCCCGTCTTGCGGCAATCGCTTTTCGCTAAGGTTCATATCGGCCATCTCCTTAAATCTGGCGATGAGGGATTCGTGCAGACGAATCGGTATTTGGCGGATGACGTGGAGTAGACCGTCGATGCGAAAACGCAGCCGGATAACGCTTCCCATTGGCTCAAATTGAATGTCGCTGCAGTTGCTTTTGAAAGCAAGCCGCAAGATCCCATCCGCTAACTGCACTATTTTGCTTTCGGCAGACTGGCCTTCAACCGAGATTGGAGCGAGGTCTTCGTCTGGCCTCTCCGTTCGTAACTCCTCTTTAAAAAAGCGAAGTTCTGAGTCGAGCTCTCCAAGCGCCGACGCATCTACGGCGATGGCTACCGGGCCGCGCTCGATATAAGCCGTTAAGTCAGCTTTGCGAAAACGCCATTGCTTGCCAACCTTCACGCCTTTAATCTCGTCCTGACTTAGCAATCTGTAAAGCGTCGTCTTGCTGGTATCTAGAAATTTGATTGCTTCGTCGAACGATAGCAACTCTTCCGCCGAACCCGCGTGCGATTCCGAATTAGGTTCCAGACTCATCGATTCCTCCGTTCCCGTAATGGGTTATTGAGCATCATAGCACGGCTTGGGAATTTTTCCAAGAAGATCTTTTTATTCCCAAAGTTCTTTTTGGGAATTCCCGCAGTGGAAACGCAATTATTCGCTATGGGAACATATGGAGTTTCTTCTCTCCGATCGACGGACCTTTGAGTTTGCTATCCGTCTATCTCGGAATTGTCAATCGATCATCACCGCAGGCCACGGCGACGGCCAAACGTACGTACGTTTTGACAATCGGCGCCTCTTAACTAATTCTCGAAAGCTCTATAGACCCAAGACTGTTCAATCCTCGTCGTTGTTACCACAATATGCGGTAGGCACTAGGCTCTTTGAGGACTTCAGCGCAATCTCCTGGAGACCTGCTCTTTTTAGCCTGGCATTCAGTGGGACAAGCCGTGTCGCGACAAGCCGATCCCAGTCCTTCAAGACAGCAAGCGCGACTGCTTGAGATGTCTCAAACGCTTCAACTGCTTGGTGTGTCGGCGCCATGTCCGATTCCTCGACAAGGGCCATAACACCGCTTAAGCCTGCAATCGGCGCTGACAGCTTAGGGTTGATCTTCTCGTAACCGATTCGAATTGCCTCAACATCGTTTTTGAACTCATTGGGTAGATCCGCGAGACGACGAGCGGACTCTTCGATCACCCCAGTTGCATCTCGCAATCGGCTGATGGATAGGTAGGCTCCATACGCAACTCGAAATTGCTCCCGCAGCTCTGCAGTAGGGGTTTTTAGACGTGGATCCATTCTCACGTTTAGTTGCTGACGGTAGGTCTTGCCCCCGGTGCGGAGCCGAATTTCATACTTGCCGGGCGCAACCCACGGACTGCTTGCTGCCGGGGCTGTGTCATGAAAAATTGACGCGATCGGATAATTCGAGCGACCGCCGAGTGGCGTATAGCGCATATCCCACACAAATCGATGAAATCCTGGGGTTGCAAATAACGGTTGCAGCGGCCGAACCCAGTACATCGGCACTTGAAGGTCTTGCTCGCGAACTTGGACTAGCTTGTCTTCGCTCGAATAGCGGCGAACCAAGTTCCCGTGGTCATCGACGATTTCCAGCGTCACCGGACCACTTGAATCGGTCCCAAGATAGTAGTCGAGAATCGCTCCGTCGGGTGGGTTCTTTCCAGCCGGTTCCTCAGGAGGCAGCGGAGTGTCGGTATTGTTGTTCCAGTGAACGCGCGTAGCCAATTCAGGCTCGAACAGGCGAGTCGAATCATCGTTCGCGGCAAGCTGTCGTAGCGACGTGATATCGTCCAATATCCAGAAGGAGCGTCCATGAGTGCCAACGACTAAATCATCATCGTGAACAACCAGATCCCGAATAGCCGTGGCCGGCATATTCAAACGCAAAGGATTCCAATGATCGCCATCGTCGATTGAAAAGTAAACCGCGTTCTCGGTTCCAGCGAACAAGAGCCCCTTGCGAACCGGATCCTCTCGAACCGCGTCGACCGGAGCGTTGTCCGGCAGACCGGAGACAATCTCTGTCCAGGTCGCGCCTCCGTCGTGTGTTTTGTAAATATACGGTCTAAGGTCATCAAGTTTGAACCGGCTTACCGAAGCGTATGCGGTGTGCGTGTCAAAGTGGCCCGCATCCAGCTGAGTCACTTTGCTCCACGCGGACATGCCGTGTGGTGTCACGTCGTTCCAAGTTTTGCCACCGTCTCTTGTGACATGAATAAGGCCGTCATCAGTACCCGCCCAGAGCACGTTGATGTCTTTGTACGACGGGCCAAGCGCGTAGATCACGCCACGACGAGCGGGGCGCTTGAACACACTACCCGCAGGCGGATCTGCGACTTCCCGGGTTAGATCCGGGCTGATAACCTGCCACCGAACTCCGCCGTCCGAGGTCCGAAAGACAACGTTGCCCGCCAAAAAGAGCACGTGAGGATCTGCTACCGAAAACATGAGGGGAGCGGTTCGCAAGAAGCGATACTTGCCCCCAAAACGCCCAACCTGCGGGGAAACGTTCTGATTTTGACCCGTGATCATGTCGTACCGACTGACCTTTCCTCCATAAATCAGGTTGGGGTGCAACGGGTCCGGCGCGACGTAGCCATACTCTTCAGCACCGACCGGGTGCCATTCGCGAAAAGTAATCTGGCCGTCGTTGCCACGACTCGAGACGCCGGCAGAACCGCTTTCCTGCTGTCCGCCATAAACCCAATACGGATATTGATTGTCGGTAGAGACGTGATAAAACTGGGCAGTCGGTTGGTTGTACCAAGAAGTCCACGTTTCGCCACCATTCGTAGTGAGCGTAGCGCCTTGATCCAAAGCCAACAGAATGATCTTGGGATGGTTCGGGTCAATCCAAATCGTGTGATAGTCGTCGCCTCCGGGAGCGCCTTTCCATGAAAAAAAGCTTTTCCCGCCATCGGTAGATTTGTAGGTCGAGGTGTTTGCGATATAGACGACTTCCGGGTTCTTTGGGTCTACCTTAACTTCTGCGAAGTCGCTTCCTCGTCCCCATATTCTTCTCTCGTCGTCGACTAGTCGCCAAGAATCGCCTGCGTCGTCCGAGCGATAGAGTCCGCCGCCTTCGGTCGCGTCAACCAGGGCATAGAGTCGCTTAGGTTCACTGGGTGCAACGGTAATTCCGATCCGACCCAGGCCATCCGCAATATCAGGAAGTCCCTTTTTTAGTTGGCGCCACGTCGTCCCCCCATCGGTTGATTTGAAGAGGCCGCTTCCAGAGCCCTGCCATTCGCCGTTTTCCCAGGGGCCTTGGCGGGCCGCCCACATGTCGGCGTAGATCGTATTCGGATCGGTGGGATCGAAGGCGAGCGCGATCGCCCCAGTATCTGGATCCTTATACAAGCATCTTTCGAATGTGTCGCCGCCATCGAAAGAACGAAAAACGCCTCGTTCCGAATTGGGGCCATATGGGTGGCCAAGAACGGCGACAAAGATTCGCTTAGCGTCTTTGGGATCTACGAGAATGGCGCCGATCTGTTGACCATCGCGCAGCCCCAGATGGATCCATGACTTTCCGCCATCGGTCGTGCGGTAAATGCCGTCGCCGGTTGAGAGATCCGGGCGTTGCAGCCCCTCTCCGCTCCCGACATAGATCGTGTTCGGATCGGACGGAGCCACAGCCAACGTCCCAATGGATCCGGTCGGTTGGTCGTCGAAGATCGGATTCCAGGTTCTTCCGAAATCTTCCGTCCTCCAAACGCCGCCATCGTTCACACCCATATAGTAGAGACCTGGATGCGAAGGGACTCCAGCAGCGCCGACTGTCCGTCCTCCCCTAAAGGGGCCAATCATTCTCCATTGAAGCCCATCGTAAAGTTTCGGACTTACGGTTTGTCCCAAACACGTGCAGGCTAAAGTCGACAAAACAACAGCAAACCAAGTCCGATGAATCGTCATCACTAGCATATTAGCCAATGGAATGGGCCAAAATGGCGGCACTTAACCGGGTTCCACCCGCCAGCGACAAATGGGTTGACATGATTAGCAACAATTTTTCGCAATAATCCTGGTGCTCTGCGGGGTAATTCGTTATCGTGAATCAGCGATACTTACTGGTTGCAACGTCCGCTGGGGGAAAAATGAAAAAATCTGCTGTAATAGGAATCGTTTTCGCTGCCACTTTAATACTTGGAGCCCAATCTTGGGCGTATGGACCCGGTCGAGGCCGCGGACACGGCGGTGGTCACAGTAGCGGCAAAGCCAGGGCCGCTCACAAGGCTGCGGTGGTGAAAGCCGAGCACAAAGCCGAGGCAAAGGCGAAGCACGGAAAGCACTAGTAGCTTAATCGTGACGATCGTTTGATCGTCTGGGTATTTCTGAAGGCGCGTCAAAGCTGACGCGTCTTTTTGTTTGTCCTCAGTTCGTTTTCGCCGGAAATAGTGTGGTGTAGACGAGATAGGCGTTCAAGCCAGCGATCCCTGCCGCCATCGACCAACCGATGAGCCTCGTCGCCAATCCGTTGACAAAGTCTCCCATCTTTGCCCGATCGGAAGTGAACTGGATGAGCGGCACAACAGCGAAAGACAATTGAACCGACAGAACGACTTGGCTGAAAATCATCAGTTTGCCGAGCCCCTGCTGGCCTGCAATCGCAACTGCAACGATGGCAGGCGCGATTGCCAGGAGCCGTGAGATCATGCGCCGGAGCCAGGGCTTTAGTTTCACCCGCAGGAAGCCCTCAAGAATAATCTGCCCTGCCAATGTGCCCGTCAGCGTAGAATTCTGACCCGACGCTAGTAAGGCGATCGCAAAGAGGGGCGTGGCAATTGAGATTCCGACGATCGGAGTCAAGAGTTGATAGGCTTGGTTGATTTCGGCAACGTCGTGCCGGCCATGTCGAAAAAAGACCGCAGCGGCAAGGATCAGAATCGCGGCGTTCACAAAAAGCGCTAGTGTCAACGCGATCGTAGAGTCCGTGTAGGCCATCTTGATCGCATCCTTGAGCTCTGCGACCGTTCTCCCGTATCGCCGCGTCTGAACGATCGACGAGTGAAGATAGAGGTTATGGGGCATCACGGTAGCGCCAAGAATCCCGAGCGAGATATAGAGCATGCTATGGTATTTCAGGATGCCTGAATCAGGAATGAAGCCCAAAAGCACTCCGTGCCACTCCGGTCTCGCAAAAAAGATCTCGATTCCAAAGATGACCATCATCGTTCCGATAAGCGTAATCACGAACGTCTCGATCCATCGGAATCCACGACTTTGAAGGGCAAGCACAATCAAAACGTCCGCTGCGGTGACTGCGACGCCAGCAACCAGATTTAAACCAAACAAAAGGTTGAGGGCGATTGCAGCACCAATAACCTCTGCAATGTCGCATGCGACAATCGCAATCTCTGCTGAGATCCAGAGCAAGATCGAAGCAGGTTTCGAATAGGAGTCGCGACATGCCTGAGCGAGATCCCGGCGCGTGACGATGCCTAGTTTTGCGCTGAGCGACTGAAGGAACACCGCCATGAGGCTCGATATCAGAACAACTGAAAGGAGCCTGTAGTTGAACGCGGCTCCGCCCGCAATATCGGTTGCCCAGTTGCCCGGATCCATGTAACCCACCGCAACGAGATAACCTGGCCCCACAAACGCGAGCAAACGTCGCCAACCGGGCCCACCCTTAGGGACCGGTATCGAACGAAAGACTTCAGGGAGGCTGGGTCGGTCTGACGGCGAGTGCCAAGCAGCATCGTAAGCGGCCGACCCCGGATCGGCCGCTCCGCAATCTTTCCCTGCCTCCTCATCTTTCCCAGTCAACAATAGTCGTTATACTACCACGAATTGTAGCCTGTACTACACTTATTAGGCATAGCGTGAATTATTGGCCGCGGGTAGGTATTCGTCATTCTCGTTGGTCGGTTCGTTCTCCGTTTCCGATTATTGAACATGAAGTCCCTGTTCTCAGTCGCTGCCCCGAATTCGGACCAGGGAGATGAGGCAGCTTCAGAGATGTGGGTAGGACAGGCTTTTCCGAAAGGGTCTCTCAAATTCGCCGGAGCGAAATCGAGCGAAGCGGATCGTGAATAGGGCTAGGGATCAAAGGGAATCGTCAAGAGTCCATTTCAGGTATGTGTCGCAGTTTGCTATGCTCAGCTTGTGCTTTCCCTTTTCTGTGTGACTCTCTTGTCGAGACAGATTTTCACGCAACCGCCGACGAGCCAATACACTAGGATCGTTCTGTCCGAGTTTACGGTGATGGTGAGCCCGGCTGCCGAAGCGTCTCGGAAGCTCCTCAATCCCGCACTCGACCTACTGTCGTACCGGCTGAGGCAGGTTAAACAAGAGGTGCCCGCCGCCGCGTTCGATGAACTCAAGAGAATTCGGTTTTGGATTGAAGTCAACGATCCAAAAACGACAGCTGCCTACCATCCGGACGCAGCGTGGCTTCGGGATAACGGTTATAACACCGACATGGCTCACGGGATCGAGATTGGCAACCTCCACAACTTCCTCGCCTGGCAGCATATCCAACCGTCCATGATCCTCCATGAACTGGCCCACTCCTATCATTTCTTGCATGTTGGGGAAGACGACCCCAGCATCACGGCAGCATATGACCATGCGGTGAGCAGCCACAAATACGAATCGGTACCCTTCGTAACCGGCGGCCTTCGCAAGGCCTACGCCCTAACGAATCGGTTCGAATACTTCGCAGAGTGCAGCGAAGCTTATTTTGGGCGCAACGACTTTTATCCGTTTCTCCGGAGCGAACTCAAGGAATTCGATCCGGAGGGGTATGCGGCAGTTGAGAAGGCGTGGGGCATTAAGAAGTAAAGATTATTTTTCGTCAAGACCTAAATGCCTGAGGAACGCGCCAAGGTTGGGCGCACGGCCGAGGTAGTCGTGCAGCATATCCATCTCGTCCTCCGTACCACCCTTCGAAAGAATCTTTTTCCGATAATACATTCCTGCGGATGGGCTCAGGAGTCCAAGCTGCTCAAAACGCTGGAACATATCTTGCGCGTAAACCAGCGACCACTGGTATCCATAATAGGCAGCCTGGTAGCCGATCAAATGGGTGAAGGATGCCTGGAATAAGGTGCCCGGCACCCCCTTATACATCTCAACTTGCCCCATCGTATCGATGCCGACTTTGGTTGTGTCGCAGATTCCATCCGGAGCGGTGTGGTATTTCTGATCGACGATCCCGTAGTAGAACTGGTGCTCGGCCTCAAGACCACTGCCTAAATAACGCGCTTTGAGCATCCCATCGAGCAGTTTCTCCGGGAACGGCTGCCCGGTTTTATAGTGCCTTGCAAAAGTCTTGAGTACAGTCGAATTCCAGACCCAATTCTCGAACATTTGCGACGGCGCTTCGACGAAATCCCGGGCGACCCCGGTTCCTGCAAATCGCTCTAGCTTGGCCTCGCTGAGCAGGTTGTGAAGGCAGTGTCCAAATTCGTGAAAGAAGGTCTCAACCTCGTCGTGAGGCAAGAGGCTGGGTTTTTCGTCGGTTGGCTTTGTAAAATTGCAAACGAGTGCCGCAAGCGCGGGCTGCTCCATTCCGTTCATAAAGGTCTTGTGGGGTTTGAGCGACCAACATGCGGCGTGGCTGTACTTTCCCGGTCGAGGAAACAGGTCAATGTAAAAATGACCAAGCACTTTTCCCGATGCGACATCGTCAACTTCGAACAGCTTGACGTCGGCATCCCATTTCGGCAACCCCAAGCTTTCGATGTCCGAAGTTACTTCCTTGTATTTCAAGCCGTATAGCGATTGGGTGACGGTAAAAAGTCCGTCCACGACTCGCTGCATCGGGAAGTACTCGCTGATCTTTGAGCCGTCCACCGCATACTTGCTCTTCATAAGGAGATTTTTGTAAAAAGATTGGTCCCAGGGGTTGAGTTTCGCGTTCCGGTCGTGAGTGTGGGATCGCTTCGCAGCTAGAAACTCCTTGTAGTCCACAAGCGTTTTCTTTCTCACGATCGGCCTCAAATTGTCGTAGAACTTGGCAACCGTGGCTGGGTTCTTTGCCATTCTGACTTCGAGCTCGAAGTCGGCAGCGGACTTGTAGCCGAGCATATGGGCATCCTCGTATCGAAGCTGCAGAATCTTCTCCAGCAGCTTGACGTTTTTCTGCCCGCCTCGGCGCTTGAATGCAAACCAGACCGCCTTCCTAGTGTTTTCGTTGTCGCAATACGTGAGAATAGGATCGATAGTGGGCGTATCCATGCCTACCTGGAGCATCCCGTCCTTCTTTTGAAGCCTCGCCAGAACGTCCTGGGGCACCCCTTTGAATGCGTTCGGATTAATCGCGATGTGAGTGCTGTCGTCGGCAATGTTTTGGCTGAATGCGATGCCGAGTTTATTGATCTCCATCTCGATGGCCTGGAGCTTTATTCGTTGATTTTTGGGCAGATCCATGCCGGCGCGATGATAGTCCCGAAGCGTAAATTCCAAAAAGCGCGCTGGTTCTCCGGTCAGATGGGGATGAGTCGCCGCATATGCTTTGACCGCCCAGTAGAGATCCTCCCTTTTTCCAAGCGCGATTTGCCAATTACCAACAAGCTCTTCCGCCTCACGGGCGCCGTCTCGTACCTTCGAATCGTTGGACACGTTCTCCATGAAGATCGGCAAACTGGTCTCGTTGTCCAGCATCGCCGCTAAATCGTCAATCGCACCGAGGGTGTTCTGGAACGTGCGCTGCTTGTCCGGTATAGCGACGATTTTTGCGACCATATCGTCCGCCTTCTTCAACGCATCCTTCACCTCCTGCGGCACTTCGGCATGGGCGAAGGACATCATCGCCCCAAACGCGGTTAGGAAAAGGAAATTGCTTCGAGTCTTCATGAACTTATTCTTGCGACAGAACGCGCCGCCTATTTGTACCGAGTTTCGCCACGTTCGTGTTGCCAATCCCATCCCGTAACCGCCAACACTATCTCTGCGGAGGCTGTAATCGCAGGATGGTTCTCGCCTGCGAAGAGCCTTCCAAACGTCAAACACTTATCATGTCCTTACCTAGCGTGACCTTGAATGCTCCAACAGAACGCCTTCGGAGCCTGTAGTCGCAGGATCGTTCTTGCCTGCGTAGAGTCTTCCAAACGTCAACCAACTATTCATTCTTCACCTAAAGTGACCCTAAACAGACCCTAACCCCCATTCCCAAGCCCCCAATTCAACTCCTTTTCGATCGCCGCAACGAGAACCTTTGCCATGCTCTCGTGGGTAACGATATTGGGGTGCGAGTCTGCTCCAAATCCATCTCTTGCCTCGTCCTGCGTCACAAATTCAAGGACTCGGAGGTTGTTGTCTCCAACCTTTGCGCGCAGCCCCACCACATCGATTAAATAGTGCTGAAGCGTGGAAAGCGCCTTGACCTTTGGAGGCCATGTGTCCGAAATCATTGGGCCGATCGCACAATAGATCCGAGCATGCGGCGCCCTTTCCCGAAGTCGCTGGATAAACGCCGCGTACGCCTCCGTCCATTTCTTCTCATCGGGACTGACTCTCCCGAAATCGTTCGTGGCAAGATTGATGACAATGACGTCAGGAATCTCCTGACTCAGGTCCCAAGTGCTCGTTTTGTCGTCGGGTAGCGCAAGATCATAAATCTCTGGAATAGTGTTGTCTGGCCACATCTTGCGGCCCGAAAAAGAAACATCCACGAGGTCCGCACGCAGTTCGCGCGCCGCGATGGCCCCGTAGGTCCCATACGCATTTTCGGTGTCGACGCTAAAATGCTCCGCTTTCGATTTAGCCTCGTTCCCGTAACCGCAACTGATAGAGTCGCCGATGACTTCGATAACATGGCGAGCCTTCAAAGGCCACCGCAGCGACCCGTCTACGTCGAATCCAAGAAACTGAATCGTGCCCACAAACGCTTCGGTGCGCTTGACCAACTGGACCACATGCTTTCCAACTGGCAGATTCTCGGCGACGAGATACGTTGCGTCACCCTTTACCAACTTCAGGACCTGAGTCGGCTCGCCATCGACCACGATCTGGAGTTGATCCAGCCCCGTTTCTCTGAGCATGACCTTCACACCCGTCCCCAGGAACGAAAGCTCGACTTCACTCGCCGGCCAAGCGCACCTCGGGCCATTCAAATCCTGAAAGTCAAAGCGACCGATATAGCGGATATGCGGATCGTTCGGCGACACCGGTGAATGGAATGCCGGGGCCATCGTCAGAATCCCCACCACCCCTATCAGCAACCGAACCTTAGACACGCTTGTTCAAGACGTTCAAGGAAGCAGGAACGATGGGAATAGCGGTGAGGATCTCTTTACTGATTGTCCGGTGGCGAACGTGGGGCGGGTCCATGAAGTGATGGTCACGTTGGTCCGTGAGACTTGCGCCTGGATTTCGGCGTGTGGATCCTAAAGCTGCTAAACCACCGGCCAAGTATGCTGCGCGACATTTGATCGGGAACGCTTGAGGTCGCGTAAAGGTAGTAGCCGCCAGCCCCGTAAAGCAAACAGGACTCTTCACTCCTGGTGCCGTCATACCTAATTTCGGGAACGATTCTTGTCACGTTCTTTTTACTGCCATATGGCAGTACTCCCAAGCTTTCAAGGCGGTTTCGTGACCAAAAATTGATCTGGCAGTCAAGTCGTATTTTATTCCTGCTAGCGTGAGGGGTTGCAAGAAGCTCCACTAGCAGATAACGATGCGGTATTGCGGAGTCTTGATACAGCGGTGACGCCCCATTATATCTGGGGACCACCGCCTTTACATCTGAATCCAGATTCCAAGAAAGCCGATATCCTTCGAGCCACGCAATGGGTGGGCTCAGAAATCGTCCGTGTAACTGCACCTGAGCAAATGCCAAAATCAAATACAAAATCATAAGAATTTCACACAGAATCTGCCCGATTTGTAAAAACTGCCGCAGTCGCTGTCGCATCCAGGGACGAATACGTCGATCCAATTGCCGCCCTGACCATTGTCGCACTCCGCGCACTTCACGTTAACAATCGAAGGATTTGTGCCCGAAAGGCAATAGTGACTTCTCGAACGGCATTGACCGAGACTACTCCTACGGAAGCTCCCGTACTTGCGGATCGGCGACTCACTTTCTATCCAAATTAAGCGCTAGTGGGTCAGTTGCGCTTATGTTTTCGGTGCAAACCTAAGAAGCCGTCAGACCAACGTTTGAAATTGGAGTGGAACAAGTATCCGGATTACGAAATGACTGTTATTTGGATGCATCTGCCGCGCAAGGCGAACGCCCGGAGGCGCAGCGGCTAATTATCGACGATTGGTAGCCGTAGCAATGGCCGTTCTTCTGAAAATAGCCCCAACGGGGCGACATCTGCCAGCCCAGGGTTTCAACCCTGGGACAGCGTGCAGGCGCCAAACCTCGACCCTGAAGGGGACGCATCAACGACCGTGAGGGCCAGATGCAGGTCGCACATCGCCAGTTTCTTGGCTGCCACCCGGCCCTTGATGCCGCCCCTTCAGGGCGGATTCCGGGCCGGAACGATTCCCAGGGTTGAAACCCTTGTCCTTACCCACATTTCTGCTCGGATCTCGGTGCGATAGTCACCGATCCCTATCCCGGAGGGATTATGTCGTTTAGCCCACGGTTGCTTCCGGGCTACCGTGGGTAAAGGGCGCTGCGCGGTTCAACCTCGGAGAGGTTGTGTGAACCCATCGCACGGTTGAGCCAACCTTACATTGCCTGACACGATTTCAAAGCCAACACAACCTCGTCCGAGGTTGGATCGGAGCCCTCTGGCCTAACCACGGTAGCCCTTAGAGGCAACCGTGGGCTAATCGACATAATCCCTCCGGGATAAATCATGCCTAAACTGGTGCCGTTGCAGGCTGGCGGCAGAACTCTCAGAAATGTGGGTAAGGACAAGGGGTTCAACCCTGGGCTGGCAGATGACGCCCCCTTGGGGCTACTCCGGAAGCGGACGCCACCAGATTTTCATCCCTGGCTGTGAACGCCAGCTCATCGCGTCTCCTAAGAAAAGGTGGTTCTTAGCCTCTGCGCCTGCGGACGCTACCGCGCCCTTCGGGGCAGAGGCAGCCGATGTCGCGGGATGCGATCGGAATCGATCACGAGAACTCTATTTCTTAGCCTCTGCGCCTGCGGACGCTATCGCGCCCTTCGGGGCAGAGGCATCCAATCTCGCGGCGTTCAATGGGAATCGGTTATGAGAACTCTACTTCTTAGCCTCTGCGCCTGCGGACGCTGTCGATCCCTTCGGGGCAGAGGCATCCGATGTCGCGGCTTGCGATCGGAATCGATTACGAGATCTCTTCTTCATAACCTGCTGCGCCCTTTGTGGCCCAGGCGTCCTACAGTTGGCCCTCGAACGCTGCAACGCTTCGCGCTCCAACGCTGCTTTCTAATCGGGCAACGGTTGGCCTTTTGTTTCTGGCGCGAAGGGGATGGCGAGCAATCCGAATAGGTAGATGCAGCTTGCGATGAGGACGCCGGACACGACGTTTCCGTTTAGTGCGCCCATCACGATGCCGGTGAGCCACGGGATGGGGGTGGAAAAGATCCGGCCGACGTTGTATGCCAGGCCCGATCCGGTGGCACGAAGATGGGTGGGAAACAGCTCGGGAAAGTACAGGACAAAGCCAGCGCTCACGCCGATCGCGAAGAAGGTGGCGAGGGGCATTAGCAACAGGAGCCGATTGTAGTCGGCGCCCCCGTAGAGCGCCAACGCGGTCGCGATTGGGCTGCCAACGAAGAAAAATGCGAACGCCTTCTTTCGGCCGATCCGATCCGCGAGGAGTGGGAAGGCGAACACACCAAAGAGCGTTCCGATATGAATGACCATCGTCGCGTTGCTGGTGCGAGTTCGCACGACCGCTTCGGACAAACCGACGCTCGCTTCCTTGACGAGGTTTGGAATCCAAAATGGCGCGATTCCCGCACCGGTCACGCCCACCACTCCGATCACCATCGCGACGATTGTGTTTCGACGCCACTTTGGGTTGGCAAATAGCTCACTTAAGAATCCTGCTCCGAGTTGTGCTCTGTTTGCGACCTTTGCGCCTTTGCGTGAACGCGTATTCTCTCTCGCAAAGATTAGCCAAGGTCGCCAAGGGGCACAAAGGAAATGCCGAAAGCGAAGTTTCGCCGGTAATCGCGACGCCAGACCTTCTTCCATACGAATCGTCGGCACGGCGTTGTCGACTCCTGAGAAACCCAGAGTTCCACTGGCTTGCGCCTTACGGGCGGGCTCGGGCACTCGCATTCGTATGAGCACACACACGAACGCGGGCAACACCCCGACTACGAATAGGGCTCGCCAGGAACTATGAGCCAACGCAAGGTTAGCGAGCGCCGCGAATACGGGGCCGAACGCAGCCGCACATTGCAGTAACGAAGCCGCCACACCACGGAGGTCGTCAGGGAACGACTCTGCCACCAAGGCGGCTCCAGCCGCCCACTCGCCGCCAATTCCGAGAGCGGTAAGAAACCGTGCCACCATCACTTGCTCGGGAGACCGGCAAAGCGCAGTTAGGCCGGTTAATGTGCAATACATCAATATCGTTACGATCAGCGTCCGCGTGCGCCCCCAGCGATCGGCAAGAATCCCAAATATAAGCCCGCCGATCGCCCACCCGATAAGAAACCAGGATTGAATCAACCCCTCAATTCGCGGTCCTTGTATCTTGTACCCAGTTGGTCCGAGCATCTCGGTCATCATCGGAACCTTTGCGAAGTTGAAAAGGGCGGTGTCCATAATATCGAACACCCATCCGAGCCAAGCTACGACGAGAATCGTCCATTGAAATCGGTTAAGGCGGCGATACCAACGAAGAGAAGACATAATCGATCCGATGAGTGGCAAGCATCCGACATGGTACGCGTTCGTCCGCTGGTTGGTGAAGGACGTTTACTTCCGAACGCACGGCGGCATTCAGTCGATTGGCGAAGAAAACATACCACCTACTGGCGGCGTTATCATCGCTCCGATCCATATTAGCCACTTGGACCCGCCAGCGGTGGCATCCGGTATGAACAGGCACCTGCGATTCATGGCGAAAGAAGAGCTGTTCCACAACAAACTGTTCGGTGCTTTGATAACCTCGGTTGGGTCCTTTCCGGTCCGACGGGGAGAAACCGACACCCAGTCGATCCGTACCGCTATTTCCCTCTTAGAGGCGGGCGAGGCGGTTTTGATTTTCCCCGAGGGTTCTCGCGGCGACGGCGAATCGATTCAAGAATTGAGCCGAGGAGTCGCAATGCTTGCGAAGAAGACCAATGTTCCGGTCGTCCCGGTTGGGATCGTCGGAACCAACATCGTGATGCCCAGGGGCAAAACGAAGGGGCGGAAGCACCGCACGATTGTCGCTTATGGCGAGCCCTTCACCTACCTTCAGATGGCAGCTGGTTCCACCGAAAAGGAGAACCGGGACCGGTTTACCCAGGCACTTCAGCAGCGAATTGTCCGCCTATGCGCTGAAAATGGGTTGCCGCTCAAAATCGAGATGAAACACTCAAGCTAAGAAGGGTCTGATTTCCTCTCTCCACGTACCGAATCACAACATTCGAAGCTGGTCGAATCTCCAATCCGGCACTGATTCGATAGCCGCTGTGCTCAGCAACGAAAAAAATCTGTCGGCTGAAGGGGAGTTCGAACCCGAGAAACGGGGAAGTAATTCTTCCGACTTGAAAACCGACGGTGATATCTGACTTAACGCTTTCGTTGATCACCTGAAGTGGCTCGCGAAAAGTTGACACCGCGTAAAACCGCCGACCGTCATCCGTTTGGTTCTGGGCGTCTTGAACCCCGAAACTGATGCCCGGTGAGACGCCGGGAATTGCGGCGATGAAATCGTATGCGAAGTCAAATGTCCCGACTTGCTTTTCACCCTGCTGCTCGACGCCGCGCAAATCCAACTCAAACGACTTGCCTATTCCAATTCCCAGATACTGTTCGAAAGCGCCTCCCACAAACGGCTGAGCACGAAACTCATATCGATAGTCCTCGTAAGGAATCTTCCTTGCCGTCGGGATGTCGATAAGGCGATCCGCGCTCGCTACAGTGCCGAGCGTCACAAGGGAAACCACTAAGGGAAAACGCACCGCAAGAAGTTACCCGGAGGAACGATCAGTTTCGTTCAATCCTTACTGCGCCTGGTCCATTTTCGACGCCTCGAACCGTTATGTGAATCGGCGTGAACTGTTTGATGACCCAAACGATGGTAAGGAACCGAAGCGTCAACCTCGAGACGCTAAAGGTCGAGGACGATTCGGCAAGAACCAACGGTAAAAGTATCTGGTCGGCGAGATAGGGATCGGTAGTTGCCGAACCGGCCATCCAGTCAAAAAGCTCTTGGAAAGCAAATTGAGCGAGGGTTTCTCCACGGATTCCACGCGCTCCCATTGCCGTTCCGCCGCCCATACCGCGTTCGTAAACCGCCCACGCAGTGACAAATGCGCCTGGACCGTTACACGGAACGTCTACGTGTTGAGCGTCGATCTTGAAACCGGCTGTCTGTGCTAAGTTTTTCAAGTGCGAAAGAATGCGCTCGCCTACAGAATTGGGGATTAAACTTGTTGCAACAACGGCGTTTACGGACCGTAGTGACCCTCGGTCTGACCAATCGATACCGACAAGCGCGCTTGGTTCCACGTCAAGGGAAACTGCCCCCCGGGATTCTCTCCCAAATCCTGCCACCGTGAGTTCTGGAAAAGCATACAGGCCCATCTTTCGAAACGCAGCCAGCGTAACGTTTGCAAAGTAATCGTAACTAATCGCGTTGGATCCATAGGTTTCACCCTCTACAATCAGGCTTGAGTAGACGCCGCTCCTCGCAAGGGCGGGCAACAACGAACCCAATATCACCAGACTGTTAGATCCGCGGTTGGAATTATTTCTAATCGAGGAGATCTCCCCTTTGAATCCGCAGGGCTTCGACGTAGGAAGGAAACTGATCGCGCTTGACCCGATCTCGGCCCCCACTGTTTCCGCCCGGCACATTGTGGCCAGGGTGGACAAAAGCGTCAGATCTTCAACATCGACTCCCGGATACTTTGATCCTCCCCGCACGTTTTCGATTCGTACAGGCTGTTGAGTCAGGGCAGACATCACGAGGCATGTCCTCACGAGCGCTCCGCCCCCTTCTCCGTGGGTACCGTCGATCACAACAAGAGCGTGCGACTCGCTCCGCATTAGATTTTAATCTTAAAGCAAACGTATTCGATTAGCTTCATGGCATACGTCAGCGAGATGACCATGAAAACCGCTAACATCGACTCGACAAAGAACTGGGGCGGCTTAAAGTTCCCACCCATTCCCAACGTGGCGCCGTGTACGACCTGATTGATCTTCTCACATAGTGCAGTTACGCCACCGATCAGCGGTCCATGAAGTGTCACCCAGACGACGATAAACCCAACGACCGTAATCGGCATCGCAATTTTATATTTGTGTCGCTGGTGCTCGTTGTAGATGACGCAACTAAAGCATCGCTCCCGTTTCTGCTGAAACGATAACTTGTGGTTCTGCGGGATAAAATTGGCGGCCAGCAACGCATCTTTGGGGATCGGTTTGTTCTCCATCGCGTTTCGGATTACCGATTCCTCGCACATACAGCCGACCAACTCCTTCCAGCAAGTTCGCCGAGCATGGTAGATGGGGCATCGCTCGCGGACAAATTTCCTGCAAAAAGGCAGTTGCCAACATTTGCCGAGGATGATGTTTTGCTTGTCGTTTTCTTCCTTAATCCCCTTCCCATACTTGATGCTATCGGCTTTTGCTCCCGTCTTAACCCGCTGTTGCACGCGAATTGTAACATCGACAATCACGACAAGGAGACCCATGATGCCAAGAACAACCCCGCCCGTCTGCAGCGCACCGTAGGCGTCTTTAGTGGCGTCAGTTGATTTATCTCCGATAAGCGAAGGTAAGTAGAGCGGGGCGAAATAAAGCGCTGCCGCACCCATGATTTGCGCTGCACCGAGAAGCTCGCCGCCCCAAAACAAGTAGCTCGAGCCAATTCCAACGCCCAGAAGGCCCACGATGAGGACCTTTTGGAATATCTCAACGTTACGGACCGCTTCCGCAACATGACTGCTGTTGGACGGATCGCTACCTACGGCAAAACATGTGAAAACCAGCAGCCCTATGGCGATAATTGCGACAAGACCACCCAAGTAAAAGAGGACTCTTGCACAAAGGCTCAAAAACTCCTCTAACGCTTCCGAAAGGTCTCTTCCGCCCCTACTCATAATTACTACTTCTTGACGCGCTCTAGGTATGCATCGGTGCGTGTATCTACCTTAATGATATCGCCAACATTTAGATGGAACGGAACGTTCACCGATGCGCCACTTTCTAATTTTGCGGGCTTTGTGCTACCGCCGCTTACAGTATCGCCTTTAAACCCTGGATCTGTCTCAATGATTTCTAACTCGACAAAGTTTGGTAGCTCATAGCCAAGGACTTCGGCGTTCGCGGAGAGAGCCACAATTTCCATGTCTTCCTTTAAGTACTTTCCTTGTGGCCCAAGGGATTCCTCTGGAACAGGAATCTGTTCATAAGTGTCCAGATCCATGAGAACCATTTCTGCACCTTGCCGGAAAAGAAATTGCATCTTTATTTTCTCGACGAAGGCAGGCTCAACTCGTTCACCCGATCGGAAAGTCTTTTCGAGCATCTGCCCGCTCCTCACCTTTCGGAGACGGGTTCTGACAAAAGCACCACCTTTGCCAGGCTTGACGTGCTGGAACTCGACGATCGTATAAACATCGCCTTCCAGATAAAAATGCATACCGTTTCTAAAATCGCTAGTATCAACCGCCAATATCGTTGCTCCTAGGGCGAACCCCCATTCAAGAATCAATTGTGACACGCGACGATTCACCAGCACGCAATATTGTTCATTTGGACATGAACTGCTGTCAATAAAGGGGATTTCGGGTTTCGGGTTTCGGAACAATGGAAAGGCTAGCTCCACCTTCAAGTAAACGCGCAACATGAATATGCGTTTTCTCGATTCATAACTGAATTCTTAATACTCACTCACAATCTCACTCCGGTGATTTCCACTATCCACTAGCAACTTTCCACTTTCCACTCCTCCTGATGCCTTCGAACGCTAGAACGCTTAACGCTCTAACGCTTCCATTCCGTTCCGACCCCAAACCCCAGACCCGAGACCCGAATGTAAGTGTCAATTCGTCCATATTTCGCTCAACAGAATTATCTGATTTGATCGTAAGTACAATACGTGGGGTCAATCGCTGTGAAATCGCAAACTGCTACGCCCCCTTTCTCTCTCGTCGCACCGGTGGGTCACCTGATGAGACCAACCTTGACGATTCCGTCTGAGGACACCCTTGAGAGGGCGATTGGAGAGTTGCAACGAAACGGTCGAGGCGTCCTTCCAGTCGTAACGGACGGAAAGCTCGTTGGAGTTGTTAGTGAGAGCAGCCTTCTTAAGGCGGCGTCAGATGACGTCGATATGCGAGCGTCATGCGTAGCCGGGATGGCCTCAGCGCCAACGATCCACCCGTACGCTAGCGGCTCAGAGGCATTAAGACTCTTTGACGACCGAGGGATCGAAGCCTTGGTTGTTGTCGACGATCAGGACCGGGTGATGGGCTTGATCTGCCCCTCGGACTTATTTCCTCGCAAGCGAATGCTTCAAAGGCCACCCATGGTTGGGGGAATGGCAACACCGTTTGGCGTTTATCTGACGGATGGGAGCCTTCGTGGAGGAGCGGGGCATCTTGCGATCATGGCCACCGGCGCGCTCATGTTTGT
>Ga0206951_1056_pt1 | contig 31501 bp, 27 predicted proteins | sample Alteio_BWOrgHeat_38_FD_152974 | JGI IMG/M metagenome (GOLD analysis project Ga0206951, IMG submission 152974) | Enriched cells from forest soil in Barre Woods Harvard Forest LTER site, Petersham, Massachusetts, United States -... | ecosystem: Environmental > Terrestrial > Soil > Temperate forest >... | reverse complement strand
TGGTGCCCGGCGGCACCTTCGGCTTGAACAGCGGAGCCGGTTAAATAATTATAAATCGACTTAGCCTGCGCACCACTAAACCGGAGGCTCGTGTCGGCGTGAGCCAGCAGCGGAGTTGAAAACACCAGAACAGCCAAGCAAGTGGAACCCAACGTAGCGATCGTTTTCATTGCTAACTCCCTTAGAATAGCCTGATTTCATTTTAATCTATTTCCGCAGGGAGATGCCAGAGCAGTTTTGATTCTATTAAAAATAAGAGTCTGGTGACGCCGAAAACGGCGATGACTCCGCTGCTAATACTTTTTGCCTGGCTTCCTCAATCCGCTTAACAGCCTTTAAATATTGGGCTTTTATCTGCTCAACCCTCACCCGGGCTGTTTTTTCAGCATCCCATTCGATCATGTCATCGATAAAACCGTTGGAGAAATTCTTTAATCGCACATTCGCTTGAAGCCAGCTACGGATTGCCCCTTGAGAGGCTTGTTCAAGGGTTTTACCTTGGTAGGCGTTGTTCAACATCGCTTCCGAGTCTTTTTCCAATTTTTGAGCTACTTTGAGAGCAACGAGCGCATCTCGAAAAAAGATCTGTTGAGGAAGCAAGTATTTGTCTTTGAAAAGTGCATCCGCATAAAGTGATAACTCCTGAGTCACCGTAGACAATAACAAATAGCCAGGCGTCCAGTATAAATCCGCCGCTTTTTTCGCCAAATCAAGCATTTGAAACACTAATTGGCGATCCGGTTTAGCCTCCTCTAAACGCTCTAGGCCTTGCTTGCACAATACATTAATAGCAAAAAAACAACCCAGCTTAGAGGACAATTCTAAATATTCTCTCGCCTCTTCCTGTAATGCAGGCGTCAACTTATCAAAACCAGCATACCGTTTGCGGTAAGTTTTATAAATATACAATCCTTGTAACAGCTGAAAACAGGAAATCGTTGGCATAGGCGCATATTCATGCGTAGGCAGCTCACTTCGATGAAACTCACCCGGTGGGTTCAAACCGGATTGACGCCACTGTTCTTGCCAATGCAAAGCAAATTGCGGTGATTCACAAAGCGCATTGATAAGCGGATATTTAAGCGCGATTTTAATTAATACCGCCAAATCAATCCCGATAATACAGTTAAAAACCGGCTTGGACACGCTCAGCTCAGCCGACTTTTCCTCCTCCTTACTTTCGCGCTTAACCAGTAAAATAGCTTGATATGCTTTTTCCTCTTCTCCAGATAGAGTGAGAAATTCAGCTAATTTCATCTTTAATACCTTTGTGTTATTAACTTCCCGATTTTATTGCTTTTAAGCCAGGCAAAGCAAGCGCTCCTTTGGGCCTCGCTTGACCTTCCGGATCCATTGGCGGAAGCGCTGCCTTGGATACCAGCGCGAAAGAATCATCGTCACCTGCAATCGAGGGTCTTCTGACGACTTCAAAAAAAACACGATCTCGACCTTTTTGCACCGAAGCAGAAGGTTGGACTAAATCCGCCTTAAATGCACGACCATAAACCGCTGGTGCTTGAGCTTTCATATCATCTACCACCGTTCGTGGCGAATGGAGTTTGCTGCTGCCAAGCAAATAAAGACTCGACAATAATCCTGAGCGCACCCCCGGGGGTGTTCCTTTTATAACTAGATGCGAATGGCCATAAATATCGAAAATTGGATCTAGCCGATGTCTTTTCAACAGGTGTTGCAACTTAGCACGGGAGAAGCCATAGGTGTCATCCTTTCTCGCCAACAGAAGATCGCCAATAAAAGCATGTGCAACCGCCTTGTCAACGCCCGCCTCTAAAAGATACTCGGAGATCAAAGCGCTTGTATCCATATTGACATTGATGCTTACGGGTTTAAGGCCCTGTAAAGCAAGATGCCGTTTCACTTGCGCCCGGGTCGGAGGCATTGAGCCGGGGCCCACGTCTCCGCCGATATTTTGCGCCTCTAACCAGGCCATGGTCTGTTTATTGAATTCAACTTTACTAAAAGAGACGGCGGCTGCGCCAAAGTAGCTGACTCGTTTATCCGGGGTTGAAACGTAAAGCGGCATTCCTGATTTATCATAATTGAGCCATAATTCAGCGCTGACTTCTCTGCAAATTTCTTTGGTGCGAAAATCATCCTGGCCAATCGAATAAATAAGCTGATCACAAACTAATTCATACGTCGTGGAGACGCCACTTGAATCACGCAGCATAAACCTTAAGCCTAATTTTCCATCGCGTTTTTGCGTAATTTGAACCAACTGGCCCTGAAATACCGCCTTGCGTGCTTTTGCAGCACCGAGGGCGTTCGCAGCCATTTTGCCTGTTCCGATAAAATCCCGATACACCCAAAGAACCTCATTTCTTTGATTTTCAGCAGTAAAGGGGCGATCATACGTTCGAATATCGGTGCCAAAGAAACACTTTCGATAGCAGGCCGAGGCAGTACCGCCACCGCCATAAATGAGTATGGTTCTATCATTTTTCCCTTCTTCTGAGCTTGTCAGAACAAATTGGTTTCCATCGACAATGGGCGTAAATCCTAAACGTTCATCAAATTGATTCAATCTTCTGAGCTCCGCTCGCGGAAGCACTTTTTCCTCAATCATCAGATTTGCAGCCCCCAAGCCGGTGCAAACATCAACCTGATTCGTATAAATTGCTTTTACCCGCCCATTCGGCAACTGAACAAGACATCGATAAGCGTGCTCACGACTCTCCCATTCAGCATGGTTCTCTCTTTTTTCAATTCGGAGCATCTGCAGCTTGACGACAGGCGCCTGTGTTGCAGCCAAACAGACATGGTTAGCTTGATAAATATGGCGCGCATTGGCTTGTGGATTTTTTTGATAGAAAAGCGTCGGCAAAAAATCACCTGGATTTTTAACCGCCGTGCTTCGCTCAAGCGAACTTTGCGTTTGAGCAAGCGTGTAATCGTGCCTCCAACCGCCAAAACTGTCTGCAATAATGATAACGCCGGGTAATTTCTGTTCCGCGAGAGCTTGATGGCTTGTCCCATGTTCTGCTTTGTATTTTTCGAGCCAAAGAGTCGTTCCGGTATCGCCGGCGCCAAAAATAATGGAATCACAAACACTGAAGTCGCTGTCTTTGCTCTCCAGGATCGCGGTTATTTTTCGGCTTGTTTTTTTGTTTGTTTGTATCGCACTAACCAGATGATCATAGCTGTGCGTGACTTTTGAAAGATCTTCCAGCGCAGACTCATCCGGAGCGTAAGTTGCCAAGGGAGCCGCTTCTTTATCTTCTGAGGGCGGCACAGCAGCGACGCTCAGAGAAGCGGGTTCACGACCCGCAACCACAGGAGCCGCCTCTTTACCTTCAGAGAGTGACACAGCAGCGACACTCAAAGAAGCGGGTTCACGACCCGCACCCAGAGGACCGCCTTTCTTTTTCCCAACTCGTTTACTACCCCGTTTCTCTTCGGATGCCGACACAATATCGACGTCGTCTTTTTGGGGCGGCGAAATTTTACCCCCTGAAACAGGCGCTTTTTCGCCGGCCTGCAATAAATTCCAATCAAGGTCGGCAGGCACTTTGATGTTGTATTCTGTTACGCGCGCATAAGCTGCGACTGCGGCCGTAAAAATCTCGGTACGCTGAAGAAAAGTATCAGTGGGACCAAAAACCTTTGGGTCTTGGTTAATTTTCAATAAGATTTGCTTCAAGTGGACTGATAAATCATGAGTAGAACGCACTTGAAATTGCACCAAATAGCCAGCAATCAAATTAATCGCTGCCTGACGCGCAGTGCCTGACTGTCTTAACATTGTAATCCTCGCTTTATATGTTGCCGGGTTAAATTGTATTTTTATTGTCCCGCTGAACAAATAATAGCAAAGCTGGCTTAAAGAAACCTTAAGAAGGTCCAGTGGCTAATAATAAGTTTTTACTTATTAAATTAATAACTTACCCACCGCCTCATAGACATTTGGCGTTTAGGCAGATGACGTGTCTTGATCCTCCCTTTTGTGGGAATCTGAGTACTTCTTAGGATGACAGAGCAATGGCCAATCCAGATCACCAATGCTAAATTAGAGACTCTTAGCATACGATCAATTAGGATTTCATGAGAAAGGAACTCTTGTTGTTGGGCCTCTGTGCTGGCTTGTTTTCCGTACCCGGCCTGGCCTGGCATCAGCTGCGGCCAGTAGCGACCCTTTCCTTTGGCGCAGACGCCGTCAATATGCATCTCAACCAGAACATTACTTTGACCTCACCCTTTCAAAATAGCTACGATAGCGGCGGCCACAATATACAACCCGTCGCCGGATTTTTTCTCGGCGCGGAAGGCGCTGCCCTCCGAAGCTTTCTGGCGCAACTGGGAGTCAGCTATTACCTCAACAAGGCTTTTAATATTTCCGGCAGTGTCTATCAATTCACCGACCCCACGATGAATAATCTCGCCTACCATTATCAACTTGAAAGCCAGCGGGTATTAGTGGAAGGCAAATTACTTGCCACTTTCCGAAAAATTTTTCACCCCTTCCTGACCCTGGGCGCTGGCGAAGCTCTCAATCAAGCCTACCAATATACGGAAGTGCCCGTCGCCACGGCAGATATCCCCCTCTCGCAAGGCTTCCGGAACCGCACTTACCATTCTTTTACTTACCAGGTCGGCCTCGGCCTGGACACGGATATCAACAAGCATTTCCGTTGCGGCCTGTCCTATCGCTTTGTGGATTTGGGCCAGGCAGGCCTGGGATCTTCCCCCTTGCAGGAAGGCACGCAGACGATCAACTATAATCATCTGCGCGTGAATGAATTTTTAGTGCAATTGAGCTTTTTAGGATAAGACCGCAATAACGTCGCCTACGGCGTAAATAAGTTTCAGAGGGAGTATGCACTCCATCTGAATTAGAAGCAGCCAAACGCTCCGCGTTATGGCTGCAGTCTCAAACTTTTAAGGAACGATAGATGAAAAAATTACTGTTTCTTTGGCTCGCTTTGCTCGGCTTTCATCCGGTCTGGGCCAGGCCGGTCTTCAGTATAACCCCTATTCTCAGCGGTCAATCGCAATTGGTACAAGGCCAGCAAGGTACAGCGATTTATCAGGTCTCCAATAACTCTCAATTCACGCTGTCCAACGTCAATTTTTACCAGCTGCCAACCGGCGTCAGCGCCGTGACCAACGCCGGCTATCAATATTGCAGCTTTCCGATCAGCTTAACCAGCGGCAGCAGCTGCATCATCAAAGTCAACATGAACAGCAACCAAACCGCCTCGGTGCAAAGCGGGCCCGTGCTGTGCTACACCCCGTCCCACCCCGTTTACTGCAGCCAACCCTATCAGCCGGACCAATTGGCCATGCAAACCATTGCCGGCCCTGTTCCATCGACCTGCACCGGCAATGAAGCCAACTTTAATTATGAACTCAGCCAGACTTTCGACTCCACCACCATCGATCCAACCACCATCAATTCCTGGGGTCCAGCGCGAAATCAGCTGACCTTGAGCCCGGCCAATCCCAATCTGACCGGTTGCACGACGACCGACATCACCAACACCAACGCCATCCAATGGATGCAAACCCGCGTGATCGACGCTGAAAGTCTTTGGGTCGGTCAGAAATTGAGTTATTGCCATCATCATGTTCCGGATTTTGCGACGCCCGCACTGAGTTATGGTACACCACGCAGCCAGATTGGCGGTTCTGACGGTGGCTATTGCAGCCCCCAGATTGACATCATGCCGGGCTCCCCCTATTACAACCAGCAAGCACGCTGGAATTATTCTGGCAACAATTCTGAAACCATCGACAACTGGATCAACAACAACGGCATGTGGTACGGCGTGGACTGCAGCGACTTTACTTCCTTTATTTATAATTTCGCCTTTGGCATCCAGTTTAACAGCGACACCGGCTTCCAAGCCGGTCAGGCCACTGACCACAGCCAGGATAACTTAACGCCAAACGGACAAACCGCTCTCAAGGTGCTACAGCCTTTTAGCAACTCCAACCCCAACTCGCCTGCCGGTGTCCTGGTCTGCACCACTGGCCAGACCGAGAACGAACTGCCCGAATGCGGCGGCTACGGCACCAATGGCTATATGTCTTCCTTCCTGAACAGCGACACCTCCCCCACCTACAGCGCGGTAACGGATGAGATGCTCACCAAACTCCAGCCCGGCGATCTTATCTTTTTAGGCTTTGTCAGCGGCGACGGCAACAACACAACCTCCCTGGTGACGCATGTCATCACCTGGACCGGACAAAAAATAGGCTACGGCAGCAATGACGTGAACCCCAGCCAAATCGCGCCTGAAGAAATTTGCCCAACGGACTGGCAGCCACAGATCGGCCAATGGGTCATCATCGACAGCCACTACCAGGGACCGGATTACCGGATGTTTACCACTTGTTTTTATCAACATAACATCTGGGGGGTTCGCCGCGTGATCGGTTATATGCAATAGTGAAAGAGTCCTCGCATTATTATTTTGATCTTGTCAAGCCCATGCCCGCTCAACCTCAAAATAGGATAAAATCAAGTTGACACTGTACTAGGAGGAAGTTTATGGGAAAAATGCTTGTGATCTGCGCGGCCATTCTCTTGGCTCTGGCATCGACAACCGGTTATTTGGTTCTTACCCGACTCATTGACTCCGGAGAACAGGAAATTGCTTTAGGTCAAAAACAGCTTGACCGCGGACACCATGAGCTACAGGAAGGCCAAACTCAATTGTCTAAAGGCAAACGAGAGATGGGCACTGTCAAGAAAGTGAATAACCTCCCCTTACTGGGGCTGGCGATCGTCAATCTGCCAGCCGCCGCTGTGGCCTACGTGGAAGCCAAACAGAAAATCGCCGAAGGCGATAAGCAAATCGCGGAAGGAGAGCTCAGCGTCAAGGTTGGAAAAGAGCGCCTTTCTGCTGGCGAATTAAGATTGAGCCAAGGAGAGAAAGAATTGCAACGGGCCAAATACCTGCGCAGCGCTTGCGCAGTTGCAGCAGTCCTTTTTACGCTGCTCGCCCTTGGGCTCAGCTTTTATTGGCATCGAAAGAAACGCGCGACTAAAAAATAAGCCATTGAATAATATTAAAAATAAATGCTGCAGCCACGCTGCCGTCAATTCCCATTGCTATGGCTTACAACCCCTAGTATATTAATAACACAACTTTTAATGGAGGCGTTGAAATGGATATTTCAGTCTTTTTAGCTAAAGTACTTGGTCCCTATCTCTTCGTTATGGCGATTGTTCTCTACGCGAATATGCGGAAATTCAAAGCCATGCTCAATGAAGGCAATGTTCCCTTCTTTATGTTCGTCAGCGGCGCAAAATCCTTGCTCTTTGGGCTTCTTATCGTGTCTTGTCATAATATCTGGGAAGCCGACTGGAAAGTCGTGATTACCATCCTAGGCTGGTTCCTGGTCATCCGCGGAATCCTAAGACTGTTTTGCCCGGACCATGTTTACAAAGTAGTACAGAAGGTCATCAACTCCCCCTCGGCTTTTTGTATCGTCGCTCTGATTGTCTTAATTATCGGCGCTTATCTGAGTTATTTTGGATATATGGTTAGCTAACCCGCTCACTGTAAACACGCCTCCGTTCGATGGAGGCGTGTTTACAATCTTTCCGGGAGATTCAAATGTCACAGACCGTTTCGGATACCCTGGCTACTACTCTCGAACAAATCGGTGTCAAACAAATCTTTGGCTTAATTGGCGATTCCTTAAACCCCCTTGCCGATGCCATCCGCAGAACCTCCATCCAGTGGATTGGCGTGCGGCATGAGGAAGGAGCAGCCCTTGCCGCCGCCGGCCAAGCCAAGCTCACCGGCCGTCTCGGAGTTTGCTGCGGAACCACGGGACCCGGCAGCACGCATTTAGTCGCCGGCCTCTATGAAGCCGCCCGCGATCATGCCCCCGTACTAGCCATCTCCGGCGATATGGCACGCCAGCTGCATGGAATTGACTACTTTCAAACGACCAACCCCAATCTGCTTTTCCGTGACGCCTGTCTCTACACGGAAACCATCTCCACCGCTGAGCAAGCCCCTCAGGTCATCCATCAAGCCCTTGCTTCAGCCTATGCCGGCCGCGGTGTCGCCCACCTGACGATTCCGCAAGACATTATGAGCGCCAACGCCACCAAGAAAATGACCAGCGTCGACACCTTGAAACCCCGCTCCGAGTTTGCGCCCAGCGCTCAAGACGTCGCAGAACTCGTCCGCCAACTCAATCAAGCGGACAATATCGTCATTATGTGCGGCGGGGGCTGTCGGGGCTTAGGCAAGGAATTACGGGAACTCTCAGACAAACTCAAGGCGCCCTTGATCCACTCCTTCAAAGGCAAGGATATCCTGCCCTATGATGAACCGCGCTGGATGGGGGGCATCGGCATGATCGGCACCCAGGCCGTCTATCAGGCCGTCATGAATTGCAAACTCCTCCTGATGTTCGGCACGGACTATCCCTTCTCTGAATTTCTACCGGTCAAAGGACAGATTATCCAAGTCGATGAAAGAGCTGAAGTGCTCGGACGACGCGCACCGACCAGCCTAGGCATCGTAGGCTCCATCGGACCGACGATTAACGCCTTGCTGCAGCAAGTTTCTTCTAAAAGCGACGACCGCTTTTTCAGAAAAGTCGCGCTCGAGCGGCAACACTGGGACGAGATGCTAAATAAGCAGGCTGATTTAGCGCGCAGCAAAGACCGTATTCATCCCCAGGCCGTTGCGCGCAGCGTAAGCGATCTCGCCCAACCCGATGCCGTCTATGTCATCGACACCGGCCTCAATACCCTCTGGTCAGGCAATTGGATCCAACAACGTGGGACCCAGCGAATCATCGCCTCCTTCAACAATGGCGCCGTGGGAACGGCCCTGGGCCAGGCGAATGGCATACAGGCCCTCGATCCTTCGCGTCAGGTGATCGCACTCTGCGGCGACGGCGGTTTTAACATGCTGATGTGCGAATTCATGACTGCCGTACAGCATCAATTACCGGTCAAGGTCATCATTTATAACAATTCCGCTTTTGGCTTAATCACGTTGGAAGCGGAAGGCAGCGGCTTGCCGGCTTTCTTTGAGGGCATCCAATTTCCCAACCCGGACTTTGCCGCCTTCGCCCGCGCCTGCGGTGCCCAGGGATTTTCAGCGAAGAAACCTGGGGAGTTAAAATCAGCCATCAGCGAGGCCCTGGCTGCGGATGGACCCGCTCTTGTGGATGCCGTCGTCGCGCCGAACGAATTGCCGAATTTGCCACACTTGAACGTGAAGCTGCTTGAAAACGTCGCCCTGGCGAAGGTAAAAGAAGCGCTCCTGACGGTTATGGGGTCGTGATTAGGCTCGTTCGCGATAATGACCCGCACTCGCCGCGGTAGCACAACCATTCGGCGCCGGCTTTCCCGCAAACCGATCCGCGACCCAAGACACATAAAGCGGTTCAGCGCTAGCGGGCGTGCTGAAGTGGTTCTGCTCACCCGGTAATTCAATGCGCGTGACATTACCGCCTAATTTACACATTTGCTCATAATACAGTTGGCCCATGATCGGCGGCACCGTGGTATCTTTATTCCCCCAGTAGATAATAACAGGAGCCAAGGGCTTAACCGGATTGACACTTCCTTTCTTGTGGGACTCTACCCACACCAGTGCATTCTTTATGTCGGAACGAAGCATACCTCTATAATTGTCCCCGTAGTTATAATGAAACGTATCCGCCGCCGCATGCATACATTTTCGTTCCATCAAATCACTGACCGCTTTAGTCCCCTCTGGTGTGAGAATATCCTCCAGCTTTAATTGAGGAAAAGCCGCGACCATACCCCAAACATTTTGCGCATAATGCGTAAAATTAAACACGTTGGCTCCAAACTGATCGCTGAGTGCGAGCAAATATTTTGTGGCATCCGCTTCGGTGTGTATATCTGCAGGCAAGGTAACCGCGACATCATAGGGAGCCATTGCGACAAAGCCAACTATTTGAATACCATCACGCGCGCTCCCTTTGGCATCCAGATAAGCACTTAAACCAGCCGCTGCGATGGTCGCCCCACCCCCCTGCGACCAACCATATACAACCGCTTTTGTGCCTGCCCCCGCCTCTGGCAAAAGCGCTGCAGCCCGCATTGAATTAATGACATCTTGCGCTTGCGTTACGGCAACGGTGTATTGATGTTTGCCGCCACCGCCTAAACCTTGATAATCGGTGGCCACAATCACATAGCCTGCCTTCAGAAAGGGTTCCATGGCTGGCAAGCCGAAGTCGGTCCAGGAGGTACCGTTCATTAAAAAGTATTGATTAAGCGGCTGAGCAGGCTGCAGTACTTGTGAGGGCCCGCAGGTTTGCGCCGTACCCGTCGTGCCGTGCGCCCAAGCCATAATCGGCCGCCCACCACGGGGGGCTGGCCCTTGAGGAGCGGCCAAGATACCCGTTGCCATGGTTTTATGCCCCAAGATATCCGACGAAACATAGGCTATTTTCCAAGCGACTACACCGGGCAGCGTTGTTGCAATTTTTTCGGATTTAACCAGCTCTCCCAGCTTACTATTTGGATTCACGGCAGGAAGCGTGGAATAAAACGGTCCCATATCAACTGGCCCAAAATCGGGGGTGGCCAAGGCAAGCAGCGGCCAGAGAGCGAATAGGAGAAATAGCATACGCATGGGCATCCGTCCTTATGAATATGTCCTTGTTTTAGTATACGCAAATCGATTTAAATTGTCAGTGGCGGAAACAACCACTCCGCCTCCAATTGCAACTGCCAATTCGGCCCAACCCCAGAGGGACGGATCACATTATAATAAGCATGCACAGATAAGGTGACAGGCTGGCCACCCCACTTAATGCTTTTACCGCCGCCAATCCCAAAGGGAACCAACCATTGCTGATCCCCCCGGCTTTTCCAATTGGCGGTGATCGATGGATTGGTGGAGATAAACCATCCCTTATTAAAAGTATAAGCAATCTGGTATTGAAAGAAAAACTGATTAACCGCGGGGCGATTAGCATCTCCGGCAATGGACCAAACATTATTCATTAAAATACTGAAAATCCAAGGCCCGGGCATCACAATCGCTGCAAACTCAGGCCCGACACTCCACTTTCCCGAACCAATGTAGACATTATTAGAAGCCGTCGGTATATAAACCGTAGGGCCCACGCCCCAAATAAGGTTTTGAAATCCGGCCGGCGAAATAAAAAAGGTGGGATTCATATCTCCCCAGCCATTAATATAATGCCCATCAATTATATTTTGCGCATTATTCGTCGGTGTGCGCTCATAAAGAGGCGCAATGGTTCGAATGATCAGGTCATAGGATGAGGTCATGCGAAAAGGCACAACCGGTTTAAAATTTAAAATGTTCTGTCCATTATTTTTAGGACCATACCCAACGTTATAATCATTTTCAAAGGGCGCCGCAATATGCTCTGCAAAATGGTTGATTTTGAAGGGACTCAGTGAGGCCCTGGCAAATTCGAGCTCATCTTCCATCGCAAACACGCTGATCGTTCGCAAGAAAAGGACTATTCCCAATAAAAGCTTTACCCGGAAACACATACTAAAACTCCCTGTTCAGGCTTGTCTCGTTAATTGTTCGATGATGAAACTGTGCTTCGGAAATTCCTTCGTCAATTTTATCCGATCCGCCAGCTCAAAATCCCGAAATTCAAAGCCTGGGGTTACTGTACAGCCGACTAAACAATAGGAGGTCTTATCCAAAAGTTCCGCGGCAAACCAATGGCCTGCGGGTATGGCAATTTGAAAAGAAGACTCCGGATTCACGAGATGATCACCTAAAAGGTATTCCGAAAGCTTTCCTTGTTCATTCAGCACATAGATTTTAACAGAGCTCCCTTTATAATAGTGCCAAATTTCATCTGATTTTATTCGATGCCAGGCTGAAAAGTCCCGCGCTTGTAGCAGATAAAAAATAGCCGTTCCTGAATGTCTGCTTTCATTCGCATACCGACTTTCATCGAGCGCTTTAATCCTATTCATGGACTGAAAGGTTCGCGCATAATATCCGCCTTCGGGATGCGGTTGTAGATTAAATTTTTGTATGAGCGCCGCGACTTCTTTTTGTAACGCTAATCTTACGCCGGATTCATTGGATTCCTTCAGTCCGTACTGGTGCGCCAACGCATCTAAAAGCTTCAAGAGAACGCGCGCAGCCGCTTTGGAACTCCCTTTTAAATCCGATTCATGAATAGCATCATCTGTCCCATCCTGGTTCAGAACGTTACTCACACCCCGCACCGCCAGCACACGCGCTTTTAACAGCCAACCGACTTGATATAAAGCGGAGGTTTCCATATCAATGGCATAGGCATTCTCTGCTTTAATTTGCTCAAACAATTCCTTAGGCGCCGGAAAAGCGTTCGAACTGACAACCGTCCCCTTATGAATTGTAATGTCCGGGAAATGGATACGATTCATCAGCTGCAGTAATTCTTCATCCGCCGAATAAATTTGCGGAAACTGCGTATTGGTCAGCGGATGTATCAAACTGCTTTCAAAAGGCGTGCCTTTTAGCGTGTTAAAAACACCCTGAATTTCCGCCTCAAAAGCTCGCTCGGCAATAACAACATCGCGAAGCTTAAGCGTAGGATGAATGCCACCGGCTGTTCCTGAAAATAAAATAATGACCGGAGAAAAATGCAGGTTAATGAGGGTTGCCACCGTAGAAGCAAAAGCAGTTCCTATCCCTGTACTTGCGAGCAATACTATTTTACTTTTGTATTCATACAGCATGAAGCTAAAATCACACACTTTGATATTTTCAGACTTGCAGTCGGAAAAATAAGCTTTAAAAAACTCCAGCTCTTCCGGCATAGCGGAAAGGATGGCATAGTCCACTTTTTTAGAGTGAGCGTCTAAAAACTCACCTGAAGCCTGTTGTGATGGTGCTGTTTTCTCCGTTTGAGTCGTAAACATGATCTGCTCCATTCATAAATATTACTTGCTTAATTTAATATTAGCCATTCTTTACGCAGTATCACTTGAATAAGCTTTAAAGAAGCAACTAGCAGTATACTCATTACGAATCCGATTGGCATAAATTTCCCATGATAATAATAACTAACCAGTTCCAGCATCAAGGCCGTCAATAGCAAAAGCGTGGACTGCCCCAAACCCGCAGACCGCCCTTTGGTGTGAGGCAAAATTTCAAGCAGCGCCGGATATAAAATATTAATCGGAAAAACAGCTCCCACCGAGAAAATCAGCAAAACAGCAGTAATGATAATGGGCTGGTGAATCTGCAGTATAACCAAGCCCAAAAGAAGTACCGCAGTCAATAAACAAGCCCAAAGCCCAAAATAGAAACAGTGCTTTTGTCCGAATAGTTTTAGTATTTGCGGGCTAAAAATGCATACCATGGCAAAGGTTAAAGAGATCAGTCCCTGATAATAGCCAAAGTGCTTAAGGGGCACACCCATCCCTTCCATATAAAAAATGGGGGCCATTCCAACAAATAACCAATAGGAAGCTGTCATTAATGAAAGCCCAAACGAAAAAGTCAGGAATTTTGGTGAGGTCAATAAAGGGAAATAGGTTTTTAGTGACAGTGATACTGACGCATTCCCGACTTTATTGGGAATGGCGATAGCGGCTGCCGTTAAGCACAAGAGCCCCAAGCCCAAAAGGACCATGAAATTGCCTCTCCAGCTAAAATACAGGTTAACAAAGCTGCCGATTACGGGTGCTACCGCCGCCGCAAGGGTTTTAATACCATTAACCATTCCCATCCGCCCTGGCTGCCTTTCTGCTGAATAATCCTCTAATAATGCAGGAAATGAAAGAATTGCAGGGGCTGAAATTCCCATTCCTTGCAAAACACGCCCAAGGATTAATAGAAAATAATTGGGTGTAACGACACACAATAAGCTACCCAAAACAAACAGGGACAAACCCATTAATAGAATATGCCTTCGATTGTAGCGATCCCCTAAAGCGCCAGCAAATAAAGAACAAAGGCAAAATGTCGCAAAGTTCACACTGATCGTCATTTGCACGAGAACCGGCGAAAGATCAAATACCCGTTGCAATTCAGGAAAGCTCGGGATAAATAAGTCCATCTCCATACCGCAAAGAATCTGAATCAATACAATTGTAGCGAATTTAAGCATTATATTATTCCACTTTAAGTTTTAGACTAGCCAATTCGCTGCAAGTGTAAACACTGACTGTTTCATCAACAGCGGGAAGGGTCTATCTAAATGTTATTGGGCTTATTTCATAAGCCCTTGATTGAAGCTAAACATAAAGATATCCCCTTCTCACTAGCATTAATTAAACACGAGTGAAAACATCATGGCTAATCATTCTTGCTCCCGGCCCTTCTTTAGCAAAGTGATTAGTAGGGTGTGCCACCAAGGCGGTGGTATCAATGAGTTTCTGATTATCCTCAATATTGCCAATAAAGGTGACCACACCGCACTCCGGATAACTCACACTAAATGTTAGGGCATTTTTAGCAATATAACCCGCAATAGGTCTTTTCATGCCAATAGCCTGTTGGCATTCTTTTGAAGCAACGGCGGTTGTAAAAGAGCCTGTCAGCGTATTATCAGGGTTAATGGTTAATTGTAAAATTGAACCTTTGGTATTTTTATAAGTCACCCCATTGCTTTCTGCAAAAACAGGTTGAGCCAGTAGTGAAAAAAGTACTGCTACGTAACAAATGTTTTTCAGTTTCATGGAAAACTCCTTATGAAAGGTTAAACCCCTATAATATATCAATTCAATTTTTTGTGCGCAAAAATCATGAGATCATGATTAATCGATATATTAATAAAGCCGCTCGCTCGGTTTGAATGGGCAGGGAGGTAACACTGATAGTTTCTTTCACAGAATGCGCTCCTGTCCCCACTGGCCCTAAGCCAGCCAAATTAGCAGAAACAAGAGAAGCAATATGGGAAATGTCACCTGCGCCCCGTAAGCCTGGGCTGAGAGCCTTGACAAGGCCGTAGCCCAAAGCGTTGCTCACAGCGCTATATTTTTTTAATAATTCCCTATTCGCATCAGTAGGCGGCATCGCAGGGATACCGTCTTGAAAGTGGACAATCGCTGTTGTGCCTGGCAAATGCTGGCCAACAATCAGCGTTATCTTGTTCTCCGCACTTATTTTTTGTTCCGATGATAAGAAACGTAAGTCACCTTTCGCCATCGCTATCTTCGCAACCACATTTCCCTTGCCAAAAGCCGTGCCGTGAGACTCACTCAGATCATTATAAATTGCAGTTCCACCTAGAATAAGCCCAGGGTTGAGCGATAAATACAGTTCACCCGCAAGCTCTGTCCGCATGGCACTCAAAATACGTGCTAATTCATAAATGGCGCCATCACCTACCTGTTTTTGAAAAATTTCCGATGAGTGGGCTTCATTGCCGTGCGCTTTGATCTCCCAATTGCGAATGCCTCTACGCGCAATCGTTGCAGTATCCTGTGTAATAGCCCATTCAAAGTCTAAGGCAAGATCACTATGGCGTGCTGCCTCCAGCAAGGGCTTTCTTGAAATGGACGTGGGTTTTCCGGAGTCTTCCTCATCGCCCGTCAAAATAACGGTGATCGTTGAGCCATCCAAGGCATGTATTGCTTGCAGTGCTTTTAAAGCGTAAAGAATAACAACATCACCGCCCTTGTCATCAATGACACCGGGGCCTGTTGCCAGGTTTCCGTGACGCTCAAAATGCTGAAATGGACTATTTGACGGAAAAACAGTATCGAGGTGGCCGATTAAAAGAAGTCGTTTTCCCTTATGACCTCTGTGCTCAGCAACCAAGGTTCCCGCTCGCTGCATATTGGATGGTTGCTCAATCCAGTAGGTTTTAAAACCTAGCTGTTCTAATGAAGGACGTAAGATTTCTCCTACCCGATGCACACCAGCAATATTGTCCGTGCCGCTATTCACATTAACCAATTTCTCCAGCAACAATAGTTGTTCCTGCTGTTGGCTCATGATGTAGTGGGATAGCTGACCTTCTATAGAAGACCTGTCATCGGCTATTGCTAGTGGAATATGCAGAATTACAAAGAGAAATATGATACCGGTAAATTTTGGCATTACAACCCACTCTAAATGAATATAAACGAACCGTCAGCACCCATGCTTTTGTCAAAATAGAAAATATCGTTATCTATTTAAAAGCCCTTAGCTTTGACCTATATCATAAACTATTTTATAGTTTTTGGCAGGGGCATTTATATTCGGCAACCCTGAAAAACGCTCCCATCAATGCAAGCCGACCAATCAAGCAATAGTTGTTGCATTTTTCACATGCGCATGATCAAATGCCCTCACAAATGAGTCATGGCCTCATGAATATTGATTAGGATTCACACCGTGGACGGCAGAAAAAATATAACAGGCGACAATATCGATCAAAGCTCGGTGGAAACCCTATTGGCAACAGCACTGCCTGACGAAGAAGCGCCTTCGCCCACTAAAAGCCCAATTGAAGAGCTCATCGCGCTAAGCTTTTCTACTGGCAATATGTCAAGACTGACTGAGTCGAAGGTCTCAAATAGTCACAAAGGCAATGTGGCATACATGCTCATACAAGGAGTGTTGGTAGCGCCATATTTTTATGTTGCTGGAACCCAAATGGATACGCCTAATCCGTTCATCAATACCATGGCACCTTATTCCATTATCCCACTTGTGGTAGCCCAATCCATGTACGCTGCTGATGAAGTATGGCAGTTACTCAGGGAGATCGGCCTAAGAGAAGAACCAGCACATAAAAAATTACGCCGCGTCGCCACCCCCTTCATTTTAGCTGCGTTCCAAACCTTTCCTTTTTCCGCAAGCGCTCTTGTGATTGGCCGAACGAACACAGAAAAAGCAGCGCTCATGGCCTCTGTAACCATTACCGGTCTTAATTTCTATCTTATACCTTCTAGTCAATTTCTGAGATATGGCATCAAGCCGATACAATTTTATATTCAATATAAAATGAGCAGAGATGCAGAGTTAGTGCAAATGTACAAGCTTAAAATGGTTATGAAAAAATACTTAGAAGGCGCTTGCAGCTTTTTAAAACAGAATATTCAGAAAGCAAAGCAAATCCGTTCTGAACTAGAACGCCAAGCAGAACCCATTGACAGGCTCACTTATTTAATACAGAAAGGAAAGCACTGGGATGCACAAGCGCATCCCAAGTCACCATCCCTGCTTTTCCACGGCACCAAATATATTTGCGCCTCATTAGTCGGCGCTTTTACCATGACATCTCAAAGCGGCTATTTGTGCGCTACGCAGTCGACCACGGAGCCTTATATAGAAGATGCTTCATGGCCCATATCATCCGCGATAATGCTCCCACTCGCCTTTTTTGCAGGCGCGCTTGGCTCAAATGCCGTGCATTTTATTTTTAATACTTCATGGTCCCTGTGGCATGGAACTCCCGTTGAAAAACCATTTTCAATAAGCGCTTATCCAAAAACCTCGTTCGCACTCGCGATTTTAATTTGCTTTCTCTCTTCTTTTGGCTGGGCTGACTTTTATGTCACCTTTGTGGACACTTGCCCTGATAGCAGAACTAAAAAAATATTTGAAAGCATCATTATGCTTTCTGCGGGAAATTACGATGTCTTTCTTGGAATGAATTTTATTGAAACTATCATCAGAAAATTTTCCAAAATGGGTAATGACGACGCCAGAATAGCATTGGATATAATTGAAATATCAGAAACTCTATGCGCACGCCTTGATAATTCCTCGACGGAGGATTTCAGAGCATTCATGAAAACAGCAGCAGGCACAAGAATCCAAGCCACCTTTTTTCAACCTCCTGCCATCAATGATGGTGGAAGTAGCAACAGAGAAGTGGACAGACTCATTAACCATGATCTCTTTCAAACCGCCCGTGGAGTTCTAATATAACATCCACTAGATCAATACGGCACTGCTTTAATAATACAAGCAAGTGAAAAAGCAAATCCGCCGCCTCATTTTTTGTATCCTCTTTCGACCCCGCAACACTCGCCAAAGAAACTTCAACACCTTCCTCACCTACTTTTTGGGCAATGCGACGAACCCCTTCCTCAAACAATTTTGTGACATAGCTATTCGCCGGACGCTCCTGGTAGCGCTTCTCAATAAGGGCCTCAAGTTTAGCAAGTATACCTAGCCCTGGCGCATCCTCCTCCCCAAAGCAACTACGATTGTTAAGATGACAGGTCAGGCCGCTCGTCTTCACTAGCACCAATAAAGTATCGTTATCACAATCAGGCAGCATACTTACCAGGCACAAACTATTTCCCGACGTCTCGCCTTTCGTCCATAGCCGCTTTTTGGTGCGGCTATAAAAAGTGATTTTTCCCGTGGTCTCCGTTATTTTCAATGCTTCTCTATCCATATATCCCATCATCAGAACTTGCAAGGTGGAGTAATCCTGAATAATCGCAGGAATCAGGCCACTCCCCTTATCCCAATTTAATTTTTCAGGATCAAGCTTGATATTCATCATGACCTTACCTCAATGTTTTCTAATCGTAAATAATTTTTTAAGTCCGGAATAGCAATCGATATACTGTGAAAAACACTAGCTGCAAGCGCACCATCAACCTTTGCCTCCCTGAAAACTTCGCGAAAATGCCGCTTCTGACCCGCACCACCCGAGGCAATTAAAGGCACATGGACTACTTCCCTTAGCATAGCAAGCTGCTGAACATCATAGCCATTTTTTACACCGTCTTGATTCATGCAGTTCAAAACAATTTCGCCTGCACCTAAGTTTTGCACTTCAATTGCCCAATCTATTGTTCGCCTTTGCGTGGCGCGGGTTTTTTTGATATCGCCGGTATATTGATAGACATAGTAATCATTATTATTTTCATGGCTATCGATTCCAACAACCACACATTGACTGCCAAATTCATTGGCTAATTCACTAACAAGTTGTGGATTTTCCAATGCGGGAGAGTTAATTGAAATTTTATCGGCTCCTGAATTTAAAACAGCTCTAGCCTCATTTATTGTGCGGATGCCGCCTGCAACACAAAATGGGATATCTAGGACTTGGGCCACTTTCGATATCCATTGCTTATCCAGTATTCTACCGTCAGTGCTCGCTGTTATATCATAAAATACCAGCTCATCTGCCCCCGTATCCCGATAATACTGAGCATACTCAAGGATATCGCCCATGACCTGATGATCCCTAAACTGAACCCCTTTGACCACCATGCCATTTCTCACATCCAAACAAGGAATAATACGCTTAGCTAACATGCTATCACCTCGCGTAACGTAAATTTATTTTCATAAAGCGCTCGGCCAATAATAGCGCCTCCCACTTTCAATCCACGCAAGCGCGCAAGATCAGCTAAGGACTGAATACCACCTGATGCTTGCAAATTGAGAAAGGGAAATTTCCTCAACAAGTTCTCGTAAAGGATATAATCCGGTCCCTTTAGGGTGCCATCTAATGAAGTATTGGTACATAAAAGATGGGTTAGGCCAAACGCTTTATAATATGCAATCAAATCATAAAGCGAAGATTCGCTCATATCCTGCCATGCATTAACCGCTATCATAGGCTGTTGCTTTGCATCGAAAATAACATCCAAAGCTAAAACAAGACGTTCAGCGCCAAAATATTTAAACCAGCCTGCAACCTCGTTCGTATTTTTTACAGCTGAACTACCAATAATAACGCGCATAGCGCCCTGATCTAATAAATTTTTTATTTGATCTTGCGTGCGAATACCGCCACCCGTTTGCACTTTTATTCCACTCAATTTGATGAGCTCATAAATTAATGCTCGCTGATTTTTCTTCGGATCTTTCGCAGCGTCCAAATCGACAATATGCAACCAATCAGCGCCCTCGGAAACAAAATTCCTGACCAAGCCCGAGGGATCCAAGCTATAAACAGTTTCACGCTGGTAATCCCCTTGATAAAGCCTTATACATTTTCCGTCTCGAAGATCAATGGCAGGGTAGATAATCATTGCTACAACTCCAGGAAATTCTTTAATATGACTGAACCAATAGCACTTGAACGCTCGGGATGAAATTGAACCCCATAAAAATTAGCATTTGCTACGGCCGCTGAAAAATCCTCCCCATAGCATGTGCTTGCCAACGTGCATTTTCCGACAGGGGCAGCATAACTATGAACAAAATAGGCATACGAATCATCTGGCACCTCCTTCAGTAGTAAATTACTTTGTGTGATCTTTATAGTATTCCACCCCATATGAGGCACTATTAACTGATCATTATTTGAAGGGATTTTTCTTACCCTTCCAGCAAACAGTCCCAAGCAGTCAACATTCCCTTCTTCGGAAAAATCAAATAATATTTGCATACCTAAACAAATACCGAGCACAGGCTGGGTAAGTGACTGCAGGACTGGAATCAAGGAATTCGCTTTTAAACGCCGCATAGCACTCTCTGCGGACCCAACGCCAGGAATAATGACATGGCTCGATTTTTTTATAGCATCCGCATTCGCGCTTAAAAGCGCCATGACGCCCAGGCGATTAAGCGCAAATTGAATTGAAGCAAGGTTAGCGCCGCCGCTATCGACGATTGTTATCATAGGATACCTTTTGTGCTAGGCAAATCATTGCCTTGTTTAACCATGGCCTGCCGCAAGGCCCGCCCTACACCTTTAAAGACGCTTTCAATCATATGGTGAGCATTTTCGCCTAGAACCTTAATATGAATAGCCGCACGCAAGCTCTCAGACAAGGAGCGAAAGAAATGTGAAATCAGCTCTGTTGGCAATTCACCTACTTTTTCCCTTGCAAAACTTCCTTCAAATACAAAGTAACTTCTTCCACTCAAATCAATTGCAACCTCGGTTCTTGCCTCATCCATAGGCAATAAAAAGCCATAGCGATTGATCCCTAGTTTATCGCCCAAGGCGCGTCGCAAAGCTTCGCCTAAAGCAAGCGCGGTGTCTTCCACAGTATGGTGCTCATCGATTATCAGATCGCCTTTTGCAGTCAGTGTCATCCCAAACCCCCCGTGTTTAGCCAGTTGCTCAAGCATATGGTCAAAAAAACCCAGCCCTGTTTCCACCTGGATTTTTTTACACCGGTCAAGATCAATGGATGCTGTGATCTGTGTTTCCGAGGTTACTCTCTGTACTTGCGCGCAGCGCGGCTGACTAATTAGCCTGCTTGCAACCTCGAGCCAATCCATTTCATTCTGGTAAAGCATGCTTTTTATGCCCATGTTGTTGGCCAGTTGGGCATCTGTGTCCCTATCGCCAATAACATAGGATTTGTCGAAATCCATTTTTCCTGCTCGCAGGTATTCAATCACTAAACCTAGCCTCGGTTTTCGGCATTGACACTGCTCACTGTCGAAATGAGGACAGATAAGCACATCATCAAAACAAATTCCTTGTGATTCCAGGATACGGAGCAATAAATTCTGAGGCTCCTCGAAGTCCGGCCGCTTAAAAGAGGCAGTCCCCATGCCGTCTTGATTGCTTACCATCACAAACGTATAGCCTGCCTTTTTTAACAGGAGTAAAGCAGGAATAACGTTCCTCTTCAGGCTAAGCTTTTGCACACTATCGACCTGCTTATCTTCGGGTTCATCGATTAAGGTGCCGTCCCGATCTAGGAAAAGTATTTTTTTAGACACTGCGCAGAGCCTCCATTAGTAACTTGTTTTCATTCGGCGTGCCTATTGTCATACGGATACAATTTGATAAATTATATTCATTGCTGCGGTCGCGGATAACAATGCCGTGACTTAAGCAGACTTGTTGCACTTTCCTTGAATCAAAAACTTCAACCAATAGAAAATTGGCGGCGCTTTCCCACACTTTCTTTACAAAGGGTAATTGCGATAAAAATGCTGATAGAATCATTTTTTCTTGTAGAAGAATTTTCAATTGCCCGCGAAGGTCATTGAAATTTAATCGTTGGCAGGCAAGCTCAGCAACCACCTCTGAAACAGGATAGGGCGCTATAACTTTTTTTAGCAACTGAATAAGCGATGGGTCACCGAGGGTAGAGCCACAGCGTATTCCCGCTAGTCCATACGCCTTCGATAACGTCCGCAGCACAATGAGATTTGGATAGGCATCAAGCTGTTGTATCAGGCTGCCGCTCTGGGAAAACTCAATATAGGCCTCGTCGACCACAACCATGGATTTTCCATCAAGTTTTTTGCAGAGCGCTAAAATATCGGCTACATTCAGCAAATTGCCTGTTGGATTATTGGGAGAACATAGAAATATTAATTTCATAGTGGGGTCCCAGACTTCCACAATCGCTTTTACATCCAGTGAGAACTGTTGCTCCTTCCGCAAGGGGACTTCAACAACGCCAGAACCTTGTATCAGTGCCGCCACCTTATACATCCCATAAGTAGGAGGACAGATCACAATTTTATCTTGTCCCGCACGACAGAAAAGCCTTAATAGTAAATCGATGCCTTCATCACTGCCTCGAGTAACGAGAATCTGCTCCGGGCTAACTTTGTATAAATTTGATAAAATTGAAATCAACTGACCAGGCTGCGGCTCTGGATAGCGATTATAGAGAGAGTCATCCCATGGATTTTCATTAGCATCTAACCAGATATCACCTTTAACGCCAAGACTTCTCGCTGAAGCGTAGGCCTTCATCGCAACAATTTCTTGTCGCGCCAAGGCCAATATCTTATTTTGATTTATCATTTGATTCCCTCCCAATCTTAGTTGAACGGCTTGCTGATGCGCTTCTAAGCCTTCTATTTTTGCCAAAATCTCAATTGTTTCAGCAATATCCATAAGCCCTGTTTTTGTTAATTCTTGAATGGTTATCGATTTCATAAAATCCCTTACAGATAACCCACTTAAGGCTCTAGCAAAGCCATAGGTCGGCAACACATGATTAGTGCCGCTGGCATAATCACCAGCAGATTCAGGAGACCAGGCACCCAAAAAGACAGACCCCGCACATTGGATTTTTTCAAGATAGGTTCTTGGCTGCTCCACCTGCATGATTAAGTGCTCCGGGGCATAGTCGTTGGCAATTTCAATAGCCTCTAAAATGCTATCCACGATGATCAGACAACTATTTTGCAAAGCTTCCTCTACAATCGAGCGTCTTGGTAATGATTTAATTTGACTTTGAATAGCCTCAGCAACCCTGTTTGATAAAGTTATATCGGTACAAATCAGAATCACCTGTGAGTCACTCCCGTGCTCTGCCTGAGATAATAAATCTGCTGCAATAAATTCAGGGTTTGCACAACCATCTGCAATCACCATCACTTCTGATGGCCCTGCTGGCAAATCATAAAGCGCCCCTGCAACCTCTTGTGAAACAAGCATTTTTGCTTGAGTGACCCAAGCGTTACCAGGCCCAAAAATTTTATCTACTTTGGGGATCGTCTCTGTTCCATAGGCCATCGCTGCAATAGCTTGAGCACCACCTAATTTGTATATTTTTTCAATCCCACACAACTCCGCCGCAACTAAAATATTGGGATCAATACTTCCTTCCTGTCGCGGGGGCGAACACAGAATACGCATTGGGCAACCTGCGATTTTAGACGGAATGCCGAGCATCAATACGGTTGAAACCAGTGGCGCACTACCTCCGGGAATATACAGTCCTACTCGCTGAATAGGTCTTGATTGGCTTTCGCATAGAATACCGGCTGACGTTTCAACCTGAATATCAGCTAATTTTTGCGGAAGATGAAACGCATGAATTTGCTTAATGACCCGCAGCATAGCCTGCCGCGTTGAAGCATTAACTTTTTTTCGAGCCTCCTCGAGCTCGTCTTTGCCCACTTTCAGAGAGCCAAGATCAATACCATCATATTTCTTGGTCAGATTCCTACAAGCAGCATCACCTTGTGAACGCACACACTCGATTATTTCTTTAACGTTGGCTATGCAATTAGCCTCATTTTTCATCAAAGGACGTTGCAATAGTTTGGTTTGTTCTTTTTTCAACAATTTCTTCCAAATAACAGGCGTTAGCATTTTTAAATACCTCATGTCAGCATTTTCTCTACCGGCAAAACAAGTATTGAGCTTGCCCCGGCCTTTTTTAAGCTTTCCATCGTTTCCCAAAAAATATTTTCTCGACACAGCGCGTGAATCGCTATTCGTTTCGTATCCCCTTGAAGCTCTAGCACCGTCGGTCGCTCGGCACCAGGCAACAAAGAAACAATGATAGAAAGCGCAGACTTAGGCGCATGCAGCATGATATATTTGCTCCCATTTGCTAGCTCTGACCCTTCTACTCGGTTTTGAAAAAGTCGCGCAGTTCTCTGCTTTTCACTCGAAAACGGCTTGGGTGACTTAATCAGAACGGCTTGACTCTTAAACACCACTTCCACTTCTCGCAAATTATTGGCTTCTAAGGTGCCGCCGGTGGAAACAAGATCACAAATACCATCTGCAATTCCGAGACGCGGCGCTATTTCTACTGAGCCGGTTAAAGTGGTAATTTCGATATCAAGCTTATTTTTTTTAATATAGTCAGACAAAATAGCGGGGTAAGAAGTGGCAATGCGACATTTTTTAAGACTGCTCAAATTCTGATATGAAAAACTTTTAGGGACGGCGATTGCTAGCCTACACAAGGCAAAACCCAAGTAGCGAATAATTTCATTATTGCTCTCTAGGTCACTGCTATTCTGAAGTGCTTTCTCTTGAAGTAAATTAGTGCCTACAATACCAAAATCACAGGTTCCCTCGGCCACCAAATTAGGAATGTCATCATCTCTCACCAATAAGAGGTCCAGTGGGAAATTATCACTATGGCAAAATAGTTGTTCTTTCCGCGGCTTAACATAAATCCCACAGCCTGCCAGCAAACGGAAGGATTCCTCACTTAATCGGCCAGTTTTCTGTATCGCAATCCGAATTCTATTATTCACCGTTTTCATTTCAGCACCCTCATAGCATTTGACCATAAAAAAACCCTGGGAGACTTTTGCCACCCAGGGTTTGATATCAGCCAAACACATGCGGGAGGCAAATAGCCTCCCTTCAGAAGAGGCTAGCTCAACTGATGATGATGCGCATGATGTTTTACAAATTTAATGTTCATTTTTAACTCGCTAGAAACTTGATTAATTCTTAAATTCAGCTTATCAGCATTTTTCAGAGCAAATCAAGCTTTATTTTAGTAAGGTTTTCTTAGCCAAAAATGAGAATGCCAGTTGAAGTTAAATACACATGAACAAGCAGAAAAATTTATTTTACAATCAATATGACGCCTTGTATTGAAACTCATGATTTTTTTGACCCTAACAATGTAAATTGATATTGCGCATAGGTTATCGATCCATTTAAGGTAAGTAAAATTATTTACTTGATTTTTATGAAAGAATAAGTTCAAATAAAAGGCGCTCAGGCAAGGTGTAGAAGCACCTCACCCGAGCTAACCACAATAACATCTGGAGATGTGATCATGGCTAACGGTAGTTTAGTCAATACGGCCTTATTTGGCCAGTCTAAAGCGTTTAATTTCTCCCTCACCTTTACCCAGGACACCTGGCAGCAGTTTTGGCGCTGCATGATGGTAGGCTGTGTCATGTCTGATTACTTGATGAACACATCAAAATCAGGCGTTGCAACCAGTTGGAATGAACTTTCTATAGTGGTTGCCAGCTTGTTGGGCCAAGGTAAGATCGAGCAGTATCAAAATGAAACGCCTGACAGCCGTTAACCTTGTGGTGGGCAAATCGTCGATTTGGCCCCCGCAGGGATATGGACTACTCTATCTTAACGAGGCTCAAGTCGGCGTTTGCTTTTTCTGAAAGGATTTATTAAAGGCTTAATAGTAAATATATTGACCATACTCTAGATAGCCTTCTATCCCCATACATCACAGGAGCATTATTCAAAAATTACCCTTTCATCCACTAGCACTGCATTGCTATGATGACAAAATGAACGCAATCCCCAAACTGCTTAGCAAAACCAAACTCATGCGCGGCTATCGCTGCCTGAAGTGTATATATCTTACCATCCACCACCCAGAACTAGAGGCAGCAATTACGCCAGAGACACAAGCCTTGTTTGACCAAGGCAATATGGTCGGCGCCAAAGCTAGGGAATATTACCCTGGCGGCGTATTGATTGATAATAAACCATGGGACTTCACGGGCGCTCTCGCCAAAACACGCGAATTGCTTGCCAATGGCACTCCCGTCATTTACGAAGCGGCATTTGAGCATATGGGTTGTTATGCGCGCGCTGATATCATCCAGTTCTCACCCGAAACAAAACGATGGCGCATCCTTGAGGTTAAATCTTCTACTAAAGTGAAGCCTGAACAATACGATGATGTCGGCCTTCAAGCATGGATCATGGCAAAGAGTGGATTACCACTTGAACAAATCAATATCGTCCATTTAAACCCTGAATGCCGCTATCCAGATCTGAGTAATTTATTCAAGGAAGTCGATGTCACTGGCGAAATTCGTGAGCGATACCTGAGCGTGCGGCCAAAAATTAATGAGATATACTCCACGATCAAACAACCAGCGGTTCCCGATATTGATATCGGCACTTATTGCCTTGAGCCAAATGAATGCGGTTTTACTCAGCATTGCTGGCAACAAAAGGAAATACCTGAAATTAGTGTCTTTGATTTACCGAGAATAAATAATCGACAATGGGAACTCTACTATGAAGGCATTGTTTCACTAGATGATGCCAACCTATCTGGGCTTAATGAATTACAAGAAAGAATGGTCGACTGTTTTAAGACTGGCAAAAGGTATATTAACAAAGCATCCATTAAATCGGTGCTCGCTGCTTGGGATTTTCCTCTTGTCTTTTTAGACTTTGAAACAATCGCTCCAGCTGTTCCGCGATATGACGGCTGCGGCCCATTTCATCAAACACCCTTTCAGTTTAGCGCGCACAGATGGAATGCTGCGCATACAGATATATCCCATAACGAATTTCTACATGACACAGCTGACGATCCACGCCCTACACTCATCCCAGCCCTGCTTGAGGCATGTGGTAAAACAGGCTCTATTGTTGCTTATCATGCTACTTTTGAAAAAAAGCGCATAGAGGAGCTTGCGGCCTACTCTCCAAGACATAGCGATGCACTATTAAAGTTGCTTGATAGATTCGTGGACCCTCTGCCACTCATTCGTGACACCGTATATGACAATGCATTTGCTGGTAGTTTTAGCTTGAAAAGCGTTGCGCCAACACTGCTTGGCGAAGCCTATAGTTACGATGGCATGCTGGTAGCTAATGGCAATGATGCACAACGGGCTTTTGAAGAACTCATATCACCAAACACCCCTTTGAGTAAAAAGACAACATTGCGAAACGCAATGCTTGAATATTGCAAAAAAGATACGCGGGTTATGGTTGAACTTGTAAAATGGATGTACGAGCAATGAAACAAGCTCTTTCAAAAGGTATGCTATTAGTAACCGTCATTCTCATGGACCTATTAGCAGGAATGGAATTTGACCTCTTTGTGCCAAGCTTTCCTGAACTGCAAAGTCAATTTAGTCTGTCGCCCAGCTTGGTTGAAGCATTGCTGTCTGTTAATTTTATAGGATATTGCCTGAGTCTTTTCCTTGTTGGCGGGCTTGCTGATCGATATGGCCGAAAACCAATCATATTAATTGGCCTCATCACTTTTATCATTGGAAGCATCCTTTGCTTATGGGCAACAGCCTATCCCTTTCTTCTTGCTGGCCGCTTTCTCCAAGGTCTAGGAATAGCCGCTCCCGCGATCCTTAGCTTTTTAATTATTGCCGATTCCTACCCTCTTAAGAAGCAGCAGTACTATATGGCGATGTTGAACGGCGTTATGAACACCTCTGTCGCAATCGCTCCTGTTGTTGGTAGCTACATAAGCTTGTATTTTCACTGGCAAGGTAATTTTATAACGCTGCTACTTTTAGGGCTAATGGCGTTAACGATGGTCACCGTTTTCATTCCTACCTTCAAACTGCCTGAATATAAAGAAACCCTCTCTCTACGTGGATATCTCCCACTATTTGAATCAAAACCCCTAATGCTATTAATGGCAAATATTATTTTCATGTATGTGCCCTATTGGATCTTTGTTGGCATGTCGCCTTTACTTTACATGAAAAGTTTAGGCGTAAGCCTTTCGCATTTTGGTTATTATCAGGGGGTGTTGGCCTTAGTATTTGCACTTGGGAGCGTACTATTTGGGCTGATTATGCATAGATATAAGCTTAATAAAATGTTAGCGATTTCAAGCAAGATTAGCATTGCCAGTTTAGTTAGCGTTGCGTGGGCCACTTTTCTAAATAGCCCTAATCCACTATTGATTACACTCGCATTTATTCCCTTTATCATCGGTCAGATTATCCCGTCTAATATGCTGGTACCTCTATGCCTCAATTTCATGCCACAGGCAAAAGCGAAAATATCAGCAATTCTCCAAGGATCTCGCCTTATCTTCGCAGCACTCAGCCTCCAGCTTGCAGGCCATTTTTACCAGGGATCGTTTCGAAATATTGGGATTATTATTAGCAGCTTCATTCTTGCAATTATCGTCAGCCAGTTTTTTGTTCTCAAAAATCGTGCAATCATAAATCCAACCTGAGAATAGGATAAATAGCGATGAAACAAGCCCTTTCAGATCAACGTATTATTAATTGCCTAAACGCTAATTATGGCATTAAGGTTGCCAGGCTTACCTTTCTTCCTATAGGTGCGGATATGAACGCATCAGTATATAAAGCAGAGGCGTACGACCAGTCATCTTATTTCATAAAGCTAAAACGAGGTCATCATGATGATATTAGTGCTACCATCATAGCGCTGTTACATGATGCTGGAATTCAACAAATTATTTCCCCTATCAAAACCCAGCATGGGCGACCCATTCAGCATATTGACGACTGTACGCTCATTGTGTCACCCTTTATCGAAGGGCAAGATGGATTTAGCCGTGATTTAACAGATGATCAATGGCTTACTCTTGGGAAAGTGATGAGACAAATTCACGAAATTGATGTGCCGCCATCGATCCAACTCATGATTCGGCGTGAAGATTATTCACCCAAGTGGCGAAAAGCTGTTCAGTCACTCTATACTCACATTGAGTCCAAACCAAGCACTGACGAAATCGCATCAAAATTAATGACGTTTATGAAAAACAAGACAGTGGTAATTCACCGACTGGTAGATAGAGCTGAGCAGTTAGGCATGCAAATTCAAGGGCAATTACCTGAATTCGTATTGTGTCATTCCGATATTCATGGTGGCAATGTACTGATGGATGAAAATGACATTATTTATATGGTGGATTGGGATGATCCTATCATGGCCCCCAAAGAGCGAGATCTTATGTTTATTGGTGGAGGTGTCGCTAATGTTTGGAATAAGTCACATGAGGAAAATTTTTTTTATAAGGGCTACGGAAAAACTGAAATCAATATGGCAATCTTGGCATATTACCGGCATGAACGAATCGTAGAAGATATAGCACTTCTCGGTCAGCAGCTACTTCTCACTTCAGTCGATGATCAGAGCCGTGTTGAATCATATAACCATTTTATTGCCCAGTTTGAACCTCGAGGCGTAGTTGAGATAGCATTTAAAACCGATGAAGGCTTAATATGAAAAACTCAAGCTGAATACTGTTAGTCCAGAGCAATTAAATGAATTAATCTTGAGCAAAATACTCAACCACGTGGACAGTAGCATCACCTCTATCTATGACCGCCATAGCCATGATGCCGAGAAAAAGCACACGCTTGAGATTTGGGGGAAAAAGCTAAAACAACTGCTGAGGTTGATTACACGTTTTTCGAGTAGAATTATTAAAGGCTCTGTTAAATTATACCATAAATTTATATCATATTTTAGCAGTTTGACCTGATAATAACTGAGTGGGTTATTTTTCTTAAAATTTTCATTGCATGTTTGTAGTCAGGGATGCTCGATTTCTCAAAAACCATAACCTCAATAAAATTTTCATAGCAAGATTGCCAGTACGAATTTTTATCGAGCAGATCAAGGGAATAGTTAATTTCCTGAGAGGGGGAGTTAAAATACTCAGGGTGCTGCGTTTTAAACTGCTCAGAATCCTGCCGCACAATATCTTGTGCTAAAGCATAAAAATCATCACCTATCGGATTATTGAAGTTGATTGCGGCAATATCATGCAAGTGACGGATCAAATAATCGTCCTTACCTAAATAACCCCGTTCAATGGCTGCGATACGCCTAGTCAGGCCAACCCATTTTTCAGCTAAGGTTTCAATGACTGATACACAAGATAAGCCACAGGTGTCTAATTGAGCTTTATTGCTTAGCAAATCTTGTATTAGGGTGCTGACTTCTAAATTAACAGTCGGTAAGCGGACAGATGAAAAAGTGAATTCTAACAGTAAGTGAGGGCGTAAGACGTTATTTTTGTCAAATAAAGAGGGATAGTCTAGGTAAATACTGATATAGCGACCTTCATTTTTTACCTTAGTTTCCCCAAGCTTGAACTCTGTATTGCTCAGGGCTGTAAAGATGGCCTCTCTAAAAGCCTTTATTTCTTTTTTCTGTTGCGAACGGTTGAGGTCACTAATAAGATGCAGCTTGAAATCAATATCCTCAGACATCCTTTTTACGATTCTATGAGCTTTTGCCAAACAGGTGCCACCAGAAAAAACCAATTGAAAAAAAGGATTCTGTAGTTGAGAAATAATCGAGATAGCGCGAGTGACATAATAGTCTTTTTCGATAACAACTTCAGTTAAGGTGGTATGTTGTCGGGCTGCGGCGATAAGTTCTCTCAGTTCATTTTTATTTAGCATTTTTATTTTTCTCATAGCTTAGTTGACTGCTGCCATAACCAAGGGCTCTCCGGCAGCGGCTTTTTAGCCTTACCATATTCTGAACGGGAACTTGTGTGGTTTTTCCAGCGTTGTAGGCTTTTTCTGCGCTGCTAGGTTCATACCTGACGTTTAATCGGTTAAGGGCTTTTCTCAGGGTAGAATCCACGCCACCCTTAATAAGGGGGCTGTCTGTATATTTTGAGGTATAGGCTTTTGCATAAACGCCAGAGCCAATTTTAACTATCTTTTTTTGGACGACCAGTTTTTTTAAAGCGCGGCTCACTTGTCGGTCTGCACCAGTGCCTTGAAAGTCTTTTCGCAAAACAACACTGCCTTTAACCGCTTTTAAACGATCTGAGACTTTCTTTTCAATACTGTTAGAATATTTAACTTTCATAGCAGACCGCCAAACTAGGACATATAATAAATTATAGCATTAAAATATTAACCGTCAAATAAGGACATAAAAATAATATAACCTATTGTTTAATATCAATAATAAATATTTATGAAAAGTGTAATATTATTTCTACTGTATCATATCACCTGTTTTAGCACTAATATTTGCGTAGGAGCGCATGTGAAATGTAACTGTATGATTTTATTGTATATTTATAAAAGGAAGACTGACTTGTAAGCAGTTGAATAAACAGACTTTATTTTTTAATTAATTTAAGCCCGAAAATAAAGCTAAGGGACTCCAGTATGGTTATTCTATTTTTGAATATTTCTCCCGACCCCCATACTTGCCGCTAAGAATTCCGCGGGACACTGGCGGGACAATTTGTATTAAA
>Ga0206951_1054_pt2 | contig 31544 bp, 28 predicted proteins | sample Alteio_BWOrgHeat_38_FD_152974 | JGI IMG/M metagenome (GOLD analysis project Ga0206951, IMG submission 152974) | Enriched cells from forest soil in Barre Woods Harvard Forest LTER site, Petersham, Massachusetts, United States -... | ecosystem: Environmental > Terrestrial > Soil > Temperate forest >... | reverse complement strand
TAAGAAGCGGTCGTTGTCGCCCCCTTCCAGCAGGTCGCTGATGAGCAGCATGATCGTGTCGCTTGGAGATCGCACGAGGCCTTGGCAGCCTACAAATCCCCGCCTTCGCCTGCACCCCTGAACACTTCCCAGAGCTAATGGCTCGTGCGATCAAAGGGCAGCCCCTCGATCCGGGAGGTTTTGACGGAAGTTCTACGCCACGTTAGAGCGGCAGTGGGGAGGGAGAACTGGAGTGATGGAGTGTTGACCAGACCGGGGATACACGAGTCGTGGGATGGTTCTTGCCCACGTTGGGCCTTGGAGAACGGTTGCTTCTCAGAGGCGCATAACCCCGGGCTGCGGTTGGTAGGAAAGAAGCTTGAAGTGATTGAGTGTTCACCAGACCGGAGAAATCTGTCGTGGGATGGTTCTTGCCCGCGTGGGGCCTTGCAGAACGGCAGTTTCTTGTGTCCATCTGCATTCCATTGCTTTCCTCCGCGACCTTGGCTATCCTTTGCGAGAAAGAATACATCTATGCGGAAAGGCGTGAGGATGGCAAAGGAGGGTCAAGCCGGAGCTAGTTTCCTGGAAGATGCGTCTGATGAACAAGAGTGCCAACGAGGTAGACCTCAGCAATGGAGCGTGTCATTCAGATATTCAGAACCAACGCCGACCAAGTGGAAGCAGTGTACAGTATCGAAAAAACTTGAGTCCCCAAGAGCGGCTTCAGATCGTGTTCGAACTAATCCAACGAGATGAACGATTTAAGTCCGGGTTTGCGCGAGTTTGTACGGTCACTCGTCGACAGCGAGGTTGACTTTATCGATGTTTGCGGGGATTGCGGCGGCCAACGATGTAGCGGTCACCTTCTTGTGGGTTCAAAGTAGGCCAATAAATTGATCGACTGTTAGGCCTGAATCACGGATGAGCCGACGCAGCAGCCCCCTATCCAAGATTCGATGGTCTGGAATACTTAAACTTAAGCGCTGACCCAGTTTTTTAAAGACCATGTGTGATCCAGATTGACGGTCGCGATACCAGCCAATCTTCTCGAATGCCGTCGCGGCTTGCCGTCCACTTATAACTGGGAGTTCGGGCACTTTTTAGACCGCGATTGCCACGACTTCCCTATTTGGAGTTCCTTCCACTACGTCCTGGCTTTCAAGCCAACCACGAATTGCTTCTTCCGCATTCGAAAGGGCTTCATCCCGCGTCAGCCCTTGAGTGTGACACCCAGGGAGAGCAGGGACACTGGCGAGAATGAACCCGTCTTCGCCGTCTTCGAGAACAATATGAAGGACCATTTTGAGTTACCCGCAATAGGTGTGGAAATCATCAGCGCAAGAGCCCAATGCTCCTAAAGCGATACATTTCATTTTCTCAGCGTAGCATGATTAGAACTCAGAAAGTACGTTCGGAACGTGTCAGGTTAACAGTAGAGCAGAACGACGGAGCCCACTCGCGGATAACCGAGCGACACATTGGCTGTTATGGATTTAGCAGTCTAGCCACCCGCACCATCCAGGCTGCCGAGCCGGTGTACCAGGTCCATCCGGCTCGGCCGGCGTAGGGGGAATCTGGGCCGTCTACGTTTCCAGGCATCACGTACGGTTCGGCAGCGTAGAGTTCGACATCCGCTTCCGCGCGGAGCGGAGGCAGCATTCCTCGATATATCTGAAGAGCGGTTTCCTGGTCTCCCATCATCGCGAACGCCTTCACCGCCCAGGTCGATGCGTGGCTGTAGACTCCGCCGTTTTCTCTAAGCCCAGGCGCGTATCGGGTGATGTAGCCGATGTAGGGATCGACTTTGCTGTACGCTGGCCGAAGCAGCAGCGCTCCGTAAGGGCAAACCAAATGCTTACGGACCGACTCCATTGCTATTTGAACCCTTTCGGGCGGGGCGATTCCGGAAATCACCGCCCACGTTTGCGGATTGAGGAAGATTTTGCCTTCCTCGCAGGTATGGCTACCGAACGGCTTGCCGTCGTCGCGGGTTCCGCCGAGGTACCACTCGCCGTCCCAGGCATGTTCGTTAACCGCAACTTTAAGCGCATCGGCAGCAGACGAGAACCGTTGCGCGACTGCGTCGAGGCCAATATTACGGAGAACGGGCTGCCATCGCGTGAGAATGTCGAAGAGGAACATTGCTAGCCAAACCGACTCTCCAATCCCATCGATCCCGGCGTGGCTTAAGCCATCGTTCCAGTCTCCGGCTCCAATAAGCGGAAGTCCGCGGGGCGAAAGTCGTGAAAGAGCCCGAGCGATTCCACGGAGGCAGTGCTCCCATAGGGTTCCGCGCTCCCCGGCTTGCTCCGTTTCTCGATTCAAGAAACTGTATTCTCTTTGGAGCGCAGCCGCGTTACCGGTGGCCTCCATATATTCCAAAACCCCGTAGGCTAGCCAGAGGCTAGTATCGCTGTGGTGGCTCTGAACGAAGATATCGGTGTTCGGATGCCACCAATGGCGGACCCCTCCGTCCTCGTACATCGCATCCGCGTGACGACCGAGCTGCTCGAGCGTCGAATCCGGCTCCCACTCAAGGAACATCAAGCTGTCTTGCAGCTGATCGCGATAACCGTAGGCGCCCCCCTGCTGGTAGTACGCGCATTTTGCGTTCAGCCTGCCTGCAATCGCTTGATACGGCAGCCACGTGTTGCACATGAGGTCTATGGCCGGGTCACCGGAATCCACATCGACGCCTCGGCATCGCGCCTGCCACGCGTCCAATGTCCTGAGCAGTTCGCTCCAAGCAAATGTTTCGTCATACAATTCGCTGAGCGCTATCGCTTCCCTTTCGGTGGGGGCCGTTCCGATCGTAATCACGATGCACTTGGTCTCGCCTGGCGCTAGCACCAACTCGGCGAGCCCTCCTGCGATCGGGTCATCCCACCTCGGCGTCGGCGATTCGGAAACTGCCTCGAAGAATGCCTTGGGGTTCGCTGGCGATCCGGATCTTCCGAGCCACTCTTGCTTGTCGGTGATCCAAGTCACTCGGTCAACGCCTGACCAAGAAATAAAGGCTCTCGTGGGTTCTTCCGGTTCGGTTCGACGGTGCTCAGCTAGACCAGGATGCTTCCATGCAACCAGCGCTTTTCCGCAACGCCTACTCTCCATGAAAAGACGATGGAACTCTCGATGCCAGTCGCCGACGCCCCCAAGGTGCCACTCCAGATAGGCCCCAAGCCGGAGATTTCGAGTACGGTTCGATTTGTTCTCGATCTCGATAATCCAAACTTCTGCGCTGTTGTCTTCAGGAACGAACACGGTTTGGCGTGTTTCCAAATCAAGAAACCGACGCGTGAATGTTGTGGCTCCGAGTTCATGACGAACCTCTTCGTAGTCGGCCTTTCGCCGTGTCGGCTGGTAGGTGGTCGACCAAAGTTCGGTCCGATCATCCATGTCCTGAACGTAAACAAACCGTCCTTGGGCATCTTGGGCTAAGTCCTGTTCCCATCTGGTCAGCCGGAAAAGTTGGCAGTTATCCGCCCAAGAGAATCCGCCTCCCGCTTGGCTAAGAACCACCCCGTACCGTCCGTTTGACAGCACGTTGATCCAAGGTCTTGGCGTAAGAATGTCTGTAATGACAAACGCACCAGAGTCTTTCTCAAAGAACCCGTACGCGTTCGATAGAACCCGGTTCGATTGACCCATGTCGACGGGGAGGCTGGGAACTGAGTCTTCCAAGGTTAACCGCAAGTATACAGGCTCAAGTCCCCCTGCCGAACCGTTTCAGCAAAGGATGGGCAGACGAGCGCAATCTTCGCAATGACGAACCTCAGGGACAGATACCGAACCCTTCTTCTACCGCTACGGATCAAATCGATGCTTAACGTGGCCGCCATTGGCGGTATAATCGTTCGTCGCGTGGGGGCATAGCTCAGTTGGGAGAGCATCTGCTTTGCAAGCAGAGGGTCAGGGGTTCGAGTCCCCTTGCCTCCACCAAAATTTGAACCTAAGACCTACGGGTTACCATGGCTTTGGTGCGTTTTGTGGTACTGACGGAGGAAAGCTGGTCAGTACCACGGGATTCGAAAAACTTATCCTCATTTCGCTGATTGGCGACCTGCTTCACTGCGCTGCCAGTCATGTCGGTTGGATCAAAGAATGTGGCTACAGGCTGGCAAGATTATCAGGAGGAGGCTGCGGAGTTCTTCCGCTCCCTCGGCATGAATCCTGAGACGAACGGTTCTGTCTCAGGCGGTCGTACGTGCCACGACCTGAATGTCGCCGTGAGATCAAGTCAGGCAGGCTTCCCAGTCTTTGGGGTCGTTGAATGTAAGCAATGGCAGAGTCGCAGCAGAGGTGATCGCCCGTTACCTTGAAAACTTAACCAGTGGGTAGGATGTCGTCGGCATTAATTTGCAAGCACTGAGACCGATCTCGCGGGACATTTCATCCGCCCTGATTCGGTGGAAAGTCCGGAGCCGCGCGGAGAAGCTTCAGGTCTGCCCCAAACAATTTCCTTCCTGGCAAGTCTAAGACTTTCCCGTAGAGTTGATTTACTTGGTTCCTGTCTAGGGGCATTGGCTTTGAAGCACATCCTGCACGAAAACGACTCTGAACTTCCTCAATGGAGATTCCATCTTGGCTCAAGAGCGGCACAATGTCCGGCAGTTCGTTTTCCAAGGATTGGAGCTGAAAGCTCTTCGCAGGATCTGCTTTTAGGGTCCTTCGGACTCGCCACTCGCTTTTGAAACGATGCTGCCCCCGATTCACCCACTGGTAGTGGTCCATGTACGCGATCGGAGAGTCAACAATAGAGTCGTCTTCGTCCATCCAGTTCCGATCATGCCAGTCGGCAATCTCGTTGACCACGAATACCAAGTCGCAATAAAGAGCCGAGAACTTGGGCCACGAATCACCGCTATCCCAAAAATTGAAATGCCCGACTTTTGCGGTCATTTGTGTGGCGTGGCAGAACGTATGCAGGAATCTGTCGCTCCAGACGTATGGGTCTTGGTTGCCTTTCAGGCTGTCGCAATGAACAACTTGACCTCCGACGCAGACGCGAACCCGTTTTGGATGATAAATCAAGTACTCGCCGTGATCGCCTCTGTTCCTGAGCGGTAATTGTTCCATGATCAACCCCGTCTATTTCCCATTCGCGCCGATACCTAGGTTACTTAAAACGCTAGCTGGTGACACACACCACCGCCATTCCAAAGTCAAACTGCTATAACGGCAGCCCGAAATACGAGCCTAGTCTCGACTTCGTGGCGGAAGCCAGACAAAGCGTCCTGTGCTCGAACGGTTAACTGAATTGGAACTCGATTCGGCGCACTCGTGAGCAGAACAATAACGAGCGTAAGTTGATCTCGTGTTTGCAAGTCGATCGTCCACCCCTTTGGTGCAAAAAACGTATTGCGCGCCCACGTGAGGTAACTCGGTTCGTCAATAAGTGCATTTGCTGCTTGGACGCCTTGGTTGGCAGCTTCGGCACACGCCTTGGTATTGGTGTCCTTCTTGATGTACAGAAGCCACTTGCCATCAACAATTATATCGGCCACTTCCAGCGACGGCTGAGCGGGCGGAAAGACACGATGCCCTTTCGAAGCGCGATCCCCGAGAGTCAGGCAGACGTTATCAATGTAGTCGTCCTCGGTCTGACCCGCGGTAAACCCTGTCAAACCCAAGGCAGCTAAGGTGGGTGCCTTCACGCTTTGAAGGGCATGCATATCGTACTGCAACTTGGCGGACCAGGACGCCGAAGCGCCATACCAAGTACCTGATTCAAAGACGTAGTTCTGTCCCGCCACCGGGGTTGCTAACTCAAAAGCGAGGTTGTCGAGAAGATGCGTCTCGCGAACCTCGTTCTGAGGAGGAACTGTCGAAAGGAGCCGGACGGTAAAGGGATCGATTCCAGCAAGCTGCGCATTCTGGAGGGCAGCGACAAGGAGACCGACATCGAGCACAGGTATGGCCAATGATTGCCTGTTCACACGGTATTGGTGAACTGTCGCATCCCACAGCTCATCTGCATCGAGCGAAAGGCTGAACAAGGGGGTATCGAGATTCGAAATCGAGCTGAGAAGTTCTCCGTTCAGGTCCTCCAAGAGGTCCGAATCTTTGACTTCTTCAATCCGGTCGTACCCTGCCAAAACCGCGTCGAGCTGTATTCCGCCGTTCCACCAAACTTCCAGTTGGTCCAAGACCTCAATGAGTTGTTCCTCACTAGCGGCTGCAATCGAGCGGAATCCCACTCCACCATCCGCAACATGTTCTTGGACAAGGTCTACTTTTGCTGCCACTCCTCCAAGGGCCGATACGTTTCTTGGAACCTCCAGAACCCGAGTTGGGCCGCCGCGCCCGCGCCGTTCAAGTCTCAGCTTCCCGTAGGGGCCAGCCACGTTTGCTTTGATGCCACGGACCTCGTCTGTTAGCTTTCCGTTACTAACTACAATCTTGCCGAACCGACGCTCCACGTCCATTTTGCGAGCAATCGAGTGAGCAGATCCGTAGGCGACGACAAATACCAGGTTGTCTAGTTCAAGCAGTGTGATGGCTGAGTGATAGATTCCAAGGGCGTTCTGGTAGTGAGCAACACCGGTCAACTGCCCGAGAAAAGTGAGCCAGTCAGGCTCACCAGGTCTACTCGACTTATGGAAAGCGACACCACGAAGGTTTCGACCTTGAATGACCCGAGGCGCGATTGGAAAACGTGAATATCCCTGAACCAGACTCCCCAGCTTTAGGGAGTGCTGGTCGAATGTTTTGTTCGACTTACAGCGGAAATAAGTGCACCAATCCAACGTGGTCTCCGTTGATTCATAATAGTGTACTGAATTTGCGTTGAAGTTGATGTATGGTGCCTTGAGAAGCCGTGGGCTTGAAATCTGTTTTTTGCGCCGATGATATCGCTGCCTTGGGCACTGTCGTGAAGGGCTGTGGATTAACGTACAGATTCTCCGCCCAGCGTATACAAGAGAGGCTGAGCAAATAACTCAGGCACGATAATTGGCATACAACGATCGTGCTTCCACATGGAGAGTATCAGATGTAGGTTTCCAACCAGCCGTCCAGACTCGGTCGAATCGATCAGCCCGATAAAGTAGGTTGGTCATGTATGGGTCGACCTCCTTGCAAACCTGCCATGCCAGGTGATTTAGGTGTTGGAGATCTGTCATTTCGTAAATCGCTTCGTGATGCATGACTCGGTTCCGAAGATCCCTAAGTTCGGCAAAGTGTTGGCGAAGCCAACCTTGCGTGCGATTGCCGGTCTTCAGGCGTCGCATCGTGGTACCGAGCATTGGGCGAACAACAGTTCTCTCGTATTCGGGGTTCAGCAGATCGACCCAGAAGCCAAAGTTGAGTTCGGCGACGACTTGCGGCGTCGTGACAGGCCTGCCTTTCAACTTGGCCTTCGCGTCCTCAACCTTCTTATAGTCTCTTCCGTCCAGAAGTGCTCCTAGTTTTGTCGTGGCATCGAACCACCACTCGTCCGGAAATGAACCGTCCGGATGGTGTGGCAATGAAGTTGATAGATACTGCTCCACCATGGCACGATGGATGGAGTTGCGGAGGAGCAATTCTGACGTGTGGAGGCATGGATAGAGGGCTTCGCACAGTTCGACATTCCAGCGGTACTTCGCCATCGCGTCCAGCTGACGGTTGCCGGATTCCAAGAGATAACGCTCGAATCGCAGGGGAGCCGACTCCGAGAAATGGTCCCAAATGTATCCTATGGACTCACTCAGCGAGAGGAACTTCGGCGTCATCCGTGCTATAATGACATCGAAGGGCTTGGATCGTCCTCGGGCGGACTCGAAAGAGTCGCGTACTGACCCCAAGTCAAAGAATCTGGGATCGACGGTGGTCGATCCCTATTTTATTCGTCTAAGTTCTCGTCCGAACGTGAAGGAGTACTGGGTTGAAAAACATCTCTCAACCCAACGGAATCCTCAAAGTATCATGGGCGAATAGCCTCCAACAATAACAAGGACCGCACGCGACGGTCCGAGATCTCTTTCTGCCGAGAGCAGACGAGGCTATTGGCAGCATACGAGTTTATTGCTCAAAACTCCACATCGGGTCTCGCACAGCCGCACCAGCTGATTTAAAACGATAAACCGGTCATTCTTGACTGTATCCCGTTGACTCACTTTGAGGAACAAGACTTGGCGCCATCATCGTGAACGGTTACGATCGCTTTAGAGGATTCCGCGCACATCCGAGTAAGCTTTTCCTTCCGCAAACGAGACAGGCGTAGATCCATCATTAGCTTTCGCAAGCGGGTCGGCTCCTCCATTCTTCAGTAATTCAGCAAGTCGCCTATTGCCGGTAAAAGCCGCAACGTGTAGTGGGGTTATTCCGTTCTTGTCCCGCGCACAAACATCAGCTCCGCTAGCAATGAGCAGCTCTGCCGTTGCGGTCTGGCCCTTGACCGCCGCCCTGATAAGCGCAGTTTGCCCCCCGGACTGTTTAGCATCTACGATTGCACCATGCGTGATGAGGGATTGAACAACATCAGCATTTCCTCGTTCGGCTGCACCAATGAGCGGTGTCTCACCGCTGGCTCGTGGCGAATGGTTAACTTCGGCGCCATTCGATATCAACAGCTCGCAGATTGGCCGATTGATCGCAAACCCTAAAGGCGTAAGGCCGACCGAGTTTTTGCAATTCACTTTCGCGCCGCTCTGAAGCAGCAGCTCCGCCAACGCATAGTCCCCGCGCAAGGCGGCCACGTGCAACGGCGTGAAGCCGTGCTCGGACTCCCTGACGGAGGCGAAATCGACATTCACCTTGAGAAGCCTCTTGACTGTGATCAGATCGCTCTGGAGCGCTACCTGATGCATCAATCCGACCCTTGAATGGGAAATTTCTAGAATGCTCGCGAGATTTGGGTGTTGGCTGGCGCGCCCGAGAGCGCTCTCGCCGTCCTTTCGCTGAAGGTCGATATGGGCACCCGCGATGATCAGTGCGACAGCGCACTCTGCGTGTCCCTTGTCCGCTGCGAAGATCAAGGCGGTCCACCCGTCGTCCGCCACGGCATTGACATTCGCCCCGCCCTCGATAAGGGCATTCAGAATGCTGATGTCGCCGGTCTGGGCGGCACCCATTAGCGCAGTCGCACCCACGCCGCCGGCCCTGGCGTCGACTTCCGCTCCAGCGTCAACCAAGATCTTGACGCTTACCAGGTCGCGTTTGAAGGTAGCGTTAAACAACGCGGTCCAGCCGTCGTCATATCGCGCATTCACGTCCGCACCCGTGGCGATCGCTGACTTTAGCCCCTTCCAGTCCCCTTGCTCAACGGCCTTCAGAAGCGCCCGCTTTGAATCGACTCTGTCCGCTTCCATGGGCCGCATGGACGCAAGAAGTGCCAATGTTGAATCCGACTTTTGCGGTTCCACCACCAACGCGGTTGCGGCTGCCGACGTTAGCAGAATGATCTTGATATCCGAGTTGGCGTTCTGAGCATCCTCCAGTACCGTCGAGCCACCGTGGCGTTTCGCACTTGGGTTGGCGCCAGCCTCAACCAGGGCTTTGACAAAGTCAGTGTCACCAATGGACACCGCGACATGTAAGGGCGTGGCACCCAGCTGGTCCGCCGCGTTAACGTTTGCTCCCCCAAAGATCAACGCCATAAAACAATCCTTGTTTCGACCGGAGATCGCGGCAGATAGTATCGGGCTGCCTTTGTTGTCCTTTGCATTTACATTCGCTCCGGCTCTAATCAAAGCTTCAACGCAGTGAACATGTCCACCTAAGGAAGCCCAAGCAAGGGCTGACATGCCTGTGTCATCGTTTACATTCACGTCTGCGCCGGAGTCGATCACTTTGTTCAGACCGTCAATTCGGCCATTTTTCGCGAGCTGTAGCACAAGCCCCGCTCCACTTTCATTCGACTGGATATCCGCCGACGTTGTCGGATTAGGGATCTGCCGTGCCTTGTGGCCGCCACCGAACAGCTTCTTAAGGTAAATCATGGTTGCACCGTCTTGCAAGTCCTGGCACTCTTTGCGACATCCGCATTGTAACCTCGAGCTATTACCATACGGAGTTCCTATATCCCGGCGCCGACACCCCACCGTTTAGCGACGCGTAACGATGGCAAGATTATGCTTTGCCTCAACGCTCCCTTGGTCGGCGGCCCGTTGCCACCATTTCACGCCCTCCTCGATGTCCTTCGAAACTCCAATCCCTTGATAGTACATTACTCCTAAATTGTGTTGAGCATTGGCATTACCTTGCTCCGCCGCGAGACCGATCCACTTTGTGCCTTCCTTATGGTCCTGCTTTACTCCACGACCGTCACGATAAAGCACACCTAGGCAAAACTGTGCTCCGGTGTCCCCTTGATCCGCCGCAAGGCGAAACCATTTGAGCGCCTCAATGGAGTTTTGCTGCACTCCTTGGCCATTATCGTAAAGAATGCCTACATATCTCTGAGCCTCAGCAACTCCTTGATCGGCTGCGAGGCGATACCATTTGAGGGCCTCGCGGTAATCTTTCGACACTCCTTGACCAAGGTAGTACATCGTTCCTAACCAATTTCGAGCGCGGGCGTTACCCTGATCCGCCGCAATGCGAAAACTCTTGAGCGCCTCTTGGTAGTCTTGGCGCTCCCCTTGACCGGAATGGTGCATCGCGCCTTTCAAGAGTTGGGCCTCAGCATCGCTTTGCGGTGTAGGCTTGCCAGAATCTGTAAGGCTAATGGCGAGTTGCGGCTCTGATGGCGGCTTAGCGGTGCCTGCGGCACCTGACGTCCCATTCGCCTTTCTTCTCCCACTGAAAAGTTGTTTCCAAAAGCTACTCATCGCTCTTCGCTATCGTTAGATCTGTAAGCTAGCCTCCTGACGTGGATGTAACAACAGTAAGAAGCCCAGCCAAAAGAAATTCCTTAGGGTGCGCCGAATCTCGCTGAGACTTAAATGTGAGCTTTCTCCTGGAAGAGTTTACTCCCGATTGTTGCAACGAACTCATATGACGAGATTATACATGGGCATGTTGCTCCGCCTCGACACCGGGCCCGTTGAGAGTATACGCCGAATCTCGCGGCATCAAGAAAACTTGAGTTGTGGTACCGACGCGTGGTACCAACGGATTCAAAACGATAGGCGAAGTTGGGATACGTCTAGACACTTTGTAGGTTCAAACCGTGCTGTTCTGACACGTTGCTGGCCCCCTGCTTGTGCTTTGCAAGCAGAGGGTCAGGGGTTCGAGTCCCCTTGCCTCCACCAGCCTTCGCACTTCGTGCTTACGCTGGCAAGCCAGACTCTGGCTCCGCGGCTCTACCCAAAATTTCACATAATTTGGATTGTGACGTACGTTTATATCCTTCGAAGTATCGCCGCTCCCGATCAGACATACGTCGGATGCACGACCGATCTTAAAGCTCGGCTTACCACGCACAACGAAGGCGGATCTGCACATACTGCCAAGTACCGACCTTGGGAGTTGGTAATATTCGTTCGATTTGAGGACGACTCAAAGGCTTGGGAATTCGAGCGCTATCTCAAATCAGGTTCAGGAAGAGCCTTCGCCAAAAAGCACTTCCTGTAATGGGCTTGGCCGCCGTAGCTCGAAGAGCGAAGGAGGCTTCGAGTCCCCTTGCCTCCACCAGCCTTCGCACTTCGTGCTTCGGCTGGCAAGCCAACCTCAGGATCCTTGGCTCAACCGGCGATCTGGAGGAGCGTCTTCGCCGCCACAATGCCGGATATTCAAAATCGACCAAAGCTGGCGCCCCCGTGGAAACTGGTTTACACCGAGGAGTTCCAAGCAAAGTCAGCGGCCTGCATTAGAGAACTCGAGATCAAAGCCTGGAAGGGCCGAATCCTGATCGAAAGCCTTGTCAACGGTCAGCATCGAGAACACACCGATTGATCGGTCGGATCCGCAACAACCCAGCAGCAGGACCAGAAGCTTCCTGTCGCGCATGCTCAAGTTCAATGAATCTGAGCGAATTTCCCCTTGTCACCGCCTAGTTCGGCATCGGCCAAGTTTTCCGATACTAGGTCATTGTCGTCGGACTGGGAGGATCAATCACCCAGTATTTTCATGGGATTTTCGTTGTAGACAATATACAGAGTCAACATCACCTTTGGTATCTGGAAATATCATCGTAATATGCAATGGACATGACCAAAAAGCTTCTTCTGATCCTGAGTTCACTGTTCTTAGGCCAATTGGCGGATGCCCAGTATGCATACCAACTTGTAAGTCCTCCGAAAAACCCCTCTGGCGGAGCATATAGCGGACTTTGGTATGCACCCTACACCCTGAATAACGGCAGCTATAGCGGTGGTGGACCGGGGCCCGCTACGTGCAGTGGCACGGTTACTTACTTATACACTCTTCGTCCCGGAATGAACGCACCAAGCGTCGTTATCGAGAACCGTACCTCTAGTGCCAACTGGGTGGGGCAACCGGGCACTGCCGACGACGGCCTGAACGACCCCTATCAGACGTTCACTCCCCCGGGCGGTACTGTTCCTATCAACGGATGGTCGAACGGCAGCCACCCACTGACGGTTCCGAACCCCGGCTCAACCGTGACCGTCTCCATCTCGCCAAAATCGAGTTCTCCAGGTGGTACATGCAGCGCCGGTGTTTCAGTGAGCCTAACCGAAATCGCGATTCAACTCACCGGTGTTGCGGACTCGGCAAACGACATCATGATCGGCCAACGATTGGGCGGAAACGTGATCATCAACGGGGTCGTTCAGAACAACACCGGCGATACGTTCAACTGGAACGTTTCGGGGGACAATCCGTTTGGCGCCTATATCGTGAAGACCAACCTCGCTCCGGTTAATCCGGACTCCTCGTATGTTCAGCCATACGTGCCTCAGACGACGCCTAGTTTTTGGGCCTATCTTCGGACGCCCGGTAGCTACACGGTGACCTGCCAATATTATTCGGCTGCCCTTGGACAAACATTCAGCTTGAGCGCTACTGGGTTCGCCTATGCGCCGTCATGCTCCTGGGGGGCCTACATGGTTCTGCCTTCGTTTGTCCCCAATGCGACAACTCCAACGAAAGTCGAACTGACCACTGTGGGTTCGCCAACTCCGACTGGAATCGTCTTCAGCGGATCGGTTACTACGCCTGCACTGTTCACATCTCAAGGATCGGGCTGGTGGTCCCAAGTTCAGCTGATAACGCCGGATCGGGCCAAGGACGGAACCGTTCCGCACGATACACGGTATTCGCCGGTCAATGGGACCCAGGCGCTCGACACAAGCTTCCCATACGAAACCGCATGGGGCGACATCTACGACTTTAGCCACACGTATGAAGCGCCCGCCGATGGTACTTCCATCAACCCCGGCGGCATAGAAGCAAACCCCGCAATCCCACCTGGAGCGATCTGGATGGATGCGCCCGCTCAGTCACTGATCAATACGGTAGGCGCCGCTCATAGCGTCGTTGCCTTTGATTCTTTCCACGTATACATGATGTACTACCCACCTGGAGCAGCTCAGTACGTGCCCCTAAAGGATCTGAATTGGTACTGGAAGGCGGATGCACACATTAATGTGGGCGATCCAGCATGGAGTTGGGACGCGAACGAGGCCCAATGGAGTTTTCTGTCCAACTACCCCGCTCATCCAACCTGGCAACACAGGCTTGACACCAGCTTCTGGACTTTCTCATAGGACGAGGATCATGAACAAAGAAATAAAAACACTTCTTCCATCGATCGGCGCGATTGCGGCCTGCGTTTCACTCGGATGCGCGCAGAGCTCGATGCCATCGGACCACCCTCTCGTTCAAGCCGGAAACGACGGCAAAGCCGGATCTTCTTCATCTGTTACTAAAGACGTGACGAATGGCCAAGCGTCTGGCAAGATCTCAAAAGAAGATTTCGATCGGATGCTTCGGAGCTCGGCATCGGCGGCAATGTCAGCCGTACAACCAAAACTCCAAGCAATGGAGAAACTTGCCCGGTCTGAAATGTCGGCCGGCCGATACGATGCCGCGATCGGCACGTATGGTGAGGAACGAGCGCTTCTGGTTCATAACGGTCTGAAAGCGGTTGAGCCGGACCGTCCCGAAGAGATCGAATGTGCGTTTCAGCTTCGTCAGTACCAGAAGGTCCTTCAAATGGCCGGCCGATCGGGAGTTCGCGATTCGCTGTCCGGCATGGCTGTCGGTATCTCCCTGATCAAGTTAGGTTCGCCTGTCAAAGCAAAGAGCTACCTCTCTGCGGAAGATATGATTCTTCGTTTTGTGTCGAATGGAAGCTACCGAAACTTTCTACCGGGCACAACGAACCCGGTCCAGCTAGAGGCGAGCTTTAGGTTGGCGCGCGGCATTGCGCTTTACAACACGATGAGCTTCGATGAAGCGTCCAGAGAGCTTGAGGCTGCCAATGCGATCATGCCGAATCAACCGATGGTGTCGTACTTCTTGGGCTCGACCCTTCAGCACCTTGGCCGAACCGCTGAGGCTGCTGCATTCGAAGCTCCGGCATCACAGATGGGTGGACCGCTAGGGCACGCAGCGGCGGCATTTGGTGGCTCAATTCGAGTGTTCCAGGTGCCTAAACCCAAACCATAGGCTGATCTCACGACCAAGGCGGCCGCGCTTCGAACGTCGCTCAACCCGATAGATCGAAGCGTGGCCGACTTACACTGCACAGATATGCATCTAAATTGGCTAGGGGCGGGAAAATCACAACAGATCCAACCGATGTGTCTGTTGAATTCTTCGGATTGTTTCTTCGGGGATTTTGGCCGAGGTTGCGATGTGTGGCCAATTATTGACCGCACTGTTGACTTGTTCGATGATTTGCCTTGCCGCGAGCTTTCCGATTCCTCCGGACTTGCCACACGCGAGTAGATTTTCCCGTGTGAAATGGTCAACTTCTCCGCCGATCGTCATCTGATGTGTTGAAGTCCAATCACCGGTTGGGTTGTAACTATAGTTGACATCAAAAGCTGGTGAAAGAGTCCAAGTACCTTTTTGGTCCATTAGGTATGCGATGTTCTTGACGTGGTCATCTTGCTTACGTGCCACCACGTTGAACACCATTCTCCGGAACTGTTCTTCCATTGCATGAGTGCCCATCTGAAGTTGTCGAATGACGGCGAGAGATTGCTCATACGAATATGCTCTTGGTTGATTGAAATCGTAGTGGAGCATCCCGCCTAGCGACTGCATATGAAGTTTCTCTCCTCCTGGAAGTCTATCGAACCGCTTGGTCATAAAGTGACGGCGACCTCCTTCTGCAAGTAGCCGCGTTTCTGCCATGTTGATGCCCGCCTGTTTTGCCATTACACTGTAGGCATATTCGATTGCCCCAAAACCTTCAGGGTCCGCCAGTTCCTTGTCGCTATTATCTCGAACCCCGTCGAACTTGATAAGCCAGTACTCGAATTCAGGATCAACCCTCACCTGCCCCGACCTAACTTCATCGGTTTTCGGATTCCATGCAATGACTGCCTTGGCCCTGGCGCCGCCTGCAGAAGTTCCAACTCGGAGAATGTCAAGAAGACCTTGGTCGATTTTGCTGGGGACCAGCGTTGTTTGCAACTTCGAACGCTCCGATAATATTTTGCTGGCGAGTTCCACCATTCGGCCCACATCAAGTCTGTTCGAGGATTGGAGCTTTGGCCCCCTGGCGGGCTTATATTCGAGGGCTCCCATCCCTCGGGTACCGACGTAACATAGCCGCTCAAGTATCGAGAAAGACTCTGGTTGTCTGCCCTCTCTTGCCAGCCAAGTGTCAATAAGGATGTCCCCAAATTTGTCTGGCAGCGAATCTGCGAGGAGGCCGGGCAGCCCTTTGAACGTTCTCGTTGGAAGCTCTGGGAATTCGTACGGCTCGGGTCGCAGCGGCATCGTAAAGGGAGAAACCTGAATTCCACTCCGTACGAATTCAGCTTCGTACTGAAAGGTTGCGAACGGCCGCCCTTCTTCCATGCTGACAGCTGCGATCCTTCGACCCCACAGCATCACTTGTGCGATCAAGAGGATTCCCCCCACTGCCATGGTGCTGACGGTGTGATTTTGCGCTTTCGAGCTCGTAGTCGTTGCTTTCCCTGTAGCTTTAGGAGGTCGACCGGCTGGGGCGACGCGAGGGGCAGAAAACCATCAAATCGTTCCGACAAGCCAAGTGCACGACAGATCGCGACAAATGTTGTGAGCCGGGCGGCAGCTTCACCTGATTCAAGTCGCCTGACACTAATCAATGACACGCCGGCAAGTTCAGCGACTTCCTTCTGTGTCATGTTCTTTTGGAGCCTTGTAGTTTCAATCCGATGACCCAGTTCACGGACCACGGCCACATCAGATTGACTTGAGTTGATTTTCATAAAGCATCATGTATGATCTATTATAGATGCTCGACGCATTTAATCGCCCAATAATGAGCACTACACGATAATAGATCTTATCTGGGCGTTTATAACCATAAACACGCCTTAACGGAACTTATAAGTTCTTTAAACGTTACCCTGGCGTAATTTTTACTGTGAGAGTGTCGCGACAGCGGAACCTTGCCGAGATCTACCGCCAAGGCGATCCGGCGCGATCTGACATTGGCAAAAACCGAGAGGGCAAACTAAGCACTAATCGCCTACGCCAAGCGGGCTGTTGAGAGCATCAGCAGGTAGTGGCATGCGCTACCGCCTAGGACGAAGAGGTGCCACAGCTCGTGGGAGCCGAATTTGCCGGGCCATAGTTTCGGGCGGTCGGTCGCGTAGATCACAGTGCCGGCGGTAAAGGCTAGTCCGCCTGCGAACATCCACACGATTGAAGAGACGGGTAACACTCGGAGCAGGCCCGGGACGTCGGCCACGACGAGCCAACCCATCAACAGGTACAGAGTCAAACGGAGTCGTTTGGGGCCGCCACCATAGAATATGTTTGCGGCGATTCCGATAAATGCCATCGTCCACTCGGCGGATAGCATCGCATAGCCCGCTGCACCACGAGCGGCCAACAGGCAGACAGGGGTGTAGGTTCCCGCAATCATCAGGTAGATCGCCATATGGTCCAGCTTCTGAAGCCACTTGGATCGGGTGTTAACCGAGTGGTAGATACTGCTCGCCACGTACAGAAACGTGACACATGCTCCATAGATTGCGAATGCGACAACCGCGACGGTATGGTGCCACACCAAATAGATGAGGTAGCCCAAGCCTAAAACCGCTGCCCCAGCGCCGACGTAGTGCGAAACTGCTGAAAATGGATCCTTGAGCTTGTGTTTTGACATTTCCATCCTGCCCTACCGCCCTTTACATCTTAGCCGCTAATCGGCCAATCTTCCCATTGACTGAGCAGGTAGCTTTAGCTGTCCCAATATCGCAACGGGTGCCCTAAAGATGTCGTAACCTAGCATTCAGCTATGAAGTGCTCCACAATCGTATCGGTAGCCTTGGTTTTGCCCCCGTGTTGCGCAATGGCTCAGAAGCTTCCAGCGCGAAACCTGGCGGAACTCGTTGAATCGCTCCACTGGGATCCGGCAAAGCGTGGGGCTCTAATGGTGCTTGAGCCGGAGAGGGTTGCCGGCAAAGAAGGAGTAGATGGGCTCGCCGCGTTCCATAGGACGAGGACGACGGTGACCGGTTTATCCGCGATCATCCCGGACTCGATGGTCATCATCGACGACAGTCTGCAGCAGTCGCCGAACATGTACGACGGTTTGCCGCGCCCAACCAAAGTTTTGTACTTAATGTCAACGTTAGATTCCCGGCAATGGGAGGCTATCACCGGAGGTGGACTCGGAATGTCCGACCTCACTGGCGATCAAAAAGGTGTCTTCACATCCATTTTGCCGAAGCCGTTTAAATATTCCACGTATAAGGTCGGCAACAAATATGAGCCTGAACCACTAGAAACAAATCTCGAGTTGAGCGACACAGAACTCCAGTCTGTTCGGCTTCGTCTCGAACGCAGCTTGCAGTTTATGATGCCGATTATTGGGCAGCAGGATAGCATGACGCCGAGAGACACGAACCAAGACCACGGCAAGCCAGGCGATAAATTCATCGAGCGCGACAGCGATGCAGATTTTCGCAAGCAAGACTCGTTTGGAATTAAGGTCCGGCAGACCGTACCGAATATGCAAAAACCAAGCGACCTCGACTATCGGGCGACGAACTTGAATGGCTCAATCCAATTGAATCCATCTGAACGAATTTCAGACATGCTTAAGCGGATCGGCCAGGTAACTGGGCTGGAGTTGCACGCCGACTTGCGTGTCGGGGACCGAATGATGGTTTGCTACGGGCGATCTACTCCAATCTCAAGCGCTCTCAGAGTCATCGCCCTTTCCGTTACCGGCACCTACCGAAAAGTCGGGCCTGCTTATATTTTGACGTCGGACCTCGTCGGAATGGGAGCACGGAAGATGAAGCTGGCTGCGTTCGACAGCGAGCTCAACGCCAAAGTTTGGAATGAGGAATCGGCTTGGCGTCAACAGATTTACAAGAGCGGCCATTTGATCCAGGTGAGGTTCCGAGCAGACGATCACCTGACCCCTAGTGACAGCTTGGCCAAGAAATTGGATCAAGGACCTCCCGGAAGCAGAACGAAAATCAATTCTTCCGACCTTTCTGAGGGACTAAAAAAGTTCATCGAGCGGCAGAACGAAACTTACAAAAATCAGCAAGTGACAGCTGACGGCGCGGAGGCACAATCGGATTACGAGTTTAGTTACGTGCTACCCAGCGGGGACAGTACAAGGCCGGACCTACACACGCTTGGCCAACATGAACTGTTTTCGTATTCGAATACGGATCCGCGCCCGTCGCAAGATGCTCCGTCGCAGGCGAAGCTAGCCGTAACTGCGATTAAAGATCCAGTGTATCTGTGCCTGAGTGCAGACACGGTCGCCGGTGCACGGCACGCGGTCGCACTCGCATCCAGGTACGGCTTCAAAGATCTGTGGCTGCACACGCTCTCGTCCGACTCGCTCATCGCAGCGCTAAAAGATGCCGCGGCAGCGGAGATCAAAGTATCGCTAGCGGTTTGTCCGTTTGACTACGAAGGGGCAGCCGATGCCGCTTCAGCCGACCGGACACTCTTCGGCGACACTCCGCCCCAGTCTCTCGAACGTCGAAAAGCCGACTCCGACTGGGCCCAAATACAGACGAGAGGGTGGGGCGAGCCAGAGCCTTTAGGATCCATTTCTCCATTGTCGACCGGTTATCAGGCTAGACAAAACATGGCGATTAGCCTTGCCAAGACTCCTGGACTGGCCGGAGTTCGCGTCCTGAATTCGACTCCGCACGGTTATAACGGACCGCGTGTGAACTATACAAGCATCCCACGGCCGATCTACCTCGAAAAGGGCAATTTCGGCTATGCGGAAGACCTGCGTTTGGCCTTCATGCGACTGCAAAACGTCGATCCGATCGACCTTTGCCCTCCCAACATCTATACAAACTCGGATTTACGCCAGCCGTTTTTCTTGGACGACTTACTTCGGGGCGGCACCTCCATCTATGACGGACGAGATCAGCCAAACCCGGCGATCAAGGGAATGATGGCAAGCTTTGATTCCTGGCTTGCAGACTTGAACCATTCTTGCCTTCGTTTGTTGCTGGAGTCGATCGCTGCGGCGAACCCCCAGCTTCCAATTTTGGTCGATGCTATTCCTGTCGCCACGAATGCGATCAACCGGCCTACCGGAGGATTAGTCTCATGGAAGTCTGGAGATCCTCTCCCGGAAATCTTGGAAACCGAATATGCCCCGCAGCCGGTGCTCGGCAAGTATGTGGTGCGAGCTTGGGTCTCCGACTCAGGCGTTGACTATGCGCGGGCAGCTCTGCGGTTCATCGCACAGGGTGCGGGTAACCGGCAAAGGTTCGCAGGAGTGGTCCTAGATCTATCGCCGATGGCAGACAGCAAAGTAGAGAGGTGGATGAAAGAGACCTTTTTGTTGGCTCCGATTAGGTAATTCACTCATGGCTACACCACATCGTGGTCAGATTCTATTAAGCCCGTTTCGATCAGGGGACTTAGAGCCGATCGTTGCATTGTGGAACGCATGCTTGCCCAAAGACGCCATCACGGTGGAACGGTTTTGGAGACTGTTCCTTCTTGATCCTAATTTTCGGTCGGAAAGTGCGTTCGTTGCGAGTATTCATGGAATTCCGGTGGGGTTCGTACAGGCGATGATGCTTCGGACGCCGATCGGCGTCTTCCCCCGCGATCCCCTTGAAGGCTGGATCACAGTATTTTTCGTTGCACCCGAATACCGACGGCAAGGCATCGGTCGAATCTTGATCCAAGCCGGATTACAGTTTCTCAAAGAGCATGGCTGTCGTTATGCCAAGTGCAACGGTTATGCGCCATATTACGCGTTTCCGGGAGTGGATATCGATTCCACTGAAGCCCTCGGCTTTATGCTCTCGATGGGATTTCGACCTCTGGCAGAAGCCGTCGCAATGGATTTAACGCTTAACGGATTGCAGACCCCGAACAACGTTGTTAAGAACCGCGAGTCCCTGTCCGCAGAAGGCGTCTTCGTAAGTCAGTTCGAGATGGCAGACACTCTGCCTTTACTTAAGCTCGCTGAACTGCATTTTCCGCTTTGGCGTCAAAGCCTGATCGCCGGCCTTCAAAAAAACCATGCCGATATGTTTGTTGCGATTAAAGGAGGCGACGTGCTTGGCTTCGCCCAATGGCAAAATCCTCAAACCGACCCGCCCACTGGCGCCCCTGGGCGTTTCGGCCCGTTCGGAATTCATCCCGAGCTGCGCGGAAAAGGGCTCGGGGCGGTTCTCTTTTACACGCTTATCGAAGAGGTCATCGCACGTGGTGCGGAGAAGCTTTGGTTTGGTTGGGCAGGTGGACGAAACTTGTCATTCTACGAGCGAGCCGGATGCCAAATCACGCGACGATATCAGACGTTCCAATACGAATTCCGCTAAGTCTCCTTGACAGGGAATAAGTGCTTATTGGCGTTTTCGAGTCGCTCGGACCTAATAACATACGAAGCCAGAATGCAATGCAACGGCTTCCCGCGGAGAGGGATTGGAGTTTGGAGCCTACAGAAATCGCTAGATTGATGGCTATAGGCTTGAGTGCTCCGTGGGGCGAACCCACCGGCACGCGATCATCTCGGATCGTGGCGTTCTGTTTAGGGTTTCGATGACGATTCCGGGGAATCGAGATGGGAGGTAGTTCCGCATCTCGTGCTCGGCGCGCATTGGGTTGTGGCGGAGCATTGTGGCCCATGCGGGGTCTTGGACGAGGCGTTTGAGGGCCTTTCGGAAGGCGGGAGCGCCAAGGCCCCCGACGACATGGCGGAGCTTATCCAAAATCATCCTCGGGATGAGCTTCGGTTTGAACGGCGCAACAACCATGTCGACGATCAGCAACTGTCCACCAGGGCGAAGCACGCGCAGGATCTCGGCCACGACAGGATCCCAATCAAGGTACCGCCAACTCAGCATGGATATGACCGTGTCCACGCTTCCGGATTCGACCGGAATTTGCAGACCGTCGTATTCCATGAATGCCAGATTTGACTCGCCTCTCGCTCGGTGAGTCGCGATTTGGATCATCCTGGTCGAAACATCGATTCCTATTCCACTGTTAATCAAAGTCGCCAGAGCAAGCAAGAGCGCCCCGTTTCCGCAACCGATGTCGAGCACTCGCCCATCGCGGACAAGATGACGCGAGAGCCACTCCCACTCATCCTTTCGAACGCGAAAGTCTTCGAAGACCTGATCGTAGAGTTCAGCCACACCGTCGTACGATTCATCTTCTTCTACCCCCGGCCCGTAACGGCTAAGGGGAATCGTCGGCGCTCGCCCCAAACGTTTCTGAATATAACCGGCAATTCCCTTTGCTTTATATCCATGTACAGAGACGACAAAGATGTCGTCGCGCCCGGGCTGAACCTTTACATATATGTCCGGTGAGTGCGAGAAAGTCGTGTAGCTGAGGTGTCCGTAAGTGGGTACGCGATAGCGCTGAGCGAAGTAAGGGGCAAACCATCTGGCGCCTCGGCAGCAATGGAAATATGCAATTGCGCCTTTCGCAAAGGGAATCTCAAGCGCCTTCCAATCAGAGCGACTCATCTGATCGGGCCGTTTCGTAGTTCCGAACATTGGCCCGTACAACCCGCTATGCCCAATGAAGTGAAGCTCATCCAGTGGTTCCTCAACGCTTGCGAGCGCTTCGAGAAACTCTGCCTTCGATTCGATCCGGACGACCCGTGAGTTCGGTTTGTGCCTGGCCATGTAATGCGCGGCAAGTTCCATCTCCGCCCCGCCCGTCTTGTACAAGGTGGTGTAAAGGATTAAGACCATCGCTGAACCTTTGCACGGACCCCAAATGCAGCGAAAGCCCGAGCTTCCATCGCGGCCATGTCGCCAGTTGTGTAGAAAAGGCTCGAACCGATATTGCCGGTTCCGGGGGCCAACTCAAACTTGATTTGAGCCCAAACTTCAGCAGCAGGATCGATGATCATTGCTTCGGGCATGTATTCGCGTGCAACCGATTCCAAAACGACGTAGTGTGTACACGCCAAAACCAAGCGCTCCGAATGTCGAATCGGCCGCAAGATCGACCGGAGAAGATCGTGAGTCGACGGATCGCCTGCCCGTCCGTCTTCGATGAGCCCCGATAGAGGCTGTGCCACTCGCTGAACGACGGCGACGCCGAGCTTGGCAAGTGGCCGACGATAGGCGCCTGACGAAATCGTTCGCCGACCGCCGATCACACCGACTGAGGTGCGGTCGACCGCAAGTCGGGCGAGCGCCGGTTCGATCACGCCTCGAGCTTCGACTCCCGCAACCGCCGCCTCGTGAAGCACGGTGCTGGCCGCGTTGCAGGCGATGACAACTTGGCTAATCCCGCGCGCTCGAAAGCCAGAAAGTACCCAGCGGATTCGAGCGGCTAACTCCCGAGTCGGGACTTTCCCATAGGAGGTGTAGCCCTGGTCCCCGAGGTAAACCACATCCACGTCTGGGCGATCCGCACGAAGCAGGTTGTAAAACCCAAGGCCACCGATCCCCCAGTCGCATATTCCGATTTGCACCACGGAATTCTACAACAGGAATCCGCGGCACGTTGATTAGTCTTTCACCTTCTTTGCCGTCGCCAGGGTGATTAAGCTGATTGATCCGTTCGTCTCGAACCGCTTCGTATAATTTACGGTTACGGTCGCGGAGAAGTCGTCGAATCCGGGGACGGATACCGTCGGGATCGAGCTGTATCCTGACCCGGCATTAGTGATTTTGAACCCCACTACTTTGCCGTGGGAAACAAACGCATAACCCGACGCGGGCGTATTTCGCCACATCTCGCCACGCCGGCGGTTGTACCGGTAGAAGTCGGATACGGTGTCGAGCCGACCGTTCGTAATCCCGTATTGTGCCAACACGGATAGCAGCGCATCCTTGTTTCGGCGTACCTGCTCCGGATCCGGCTCTCGGTCACGAGCGGGCGTCACGCCAGAGAACGCTCGCCGGAATACGTCCGTGGGAACGCCTAGCGCGGCCGCAATCAACACTACGGGCCTTCCGCCATCGCGACGGTCCGTCTCAAAACCACCGGTGATCTTGATTGCAATCGTACGATTGCTTGCTGCCGACTGCGTCGAAGCCAGGTAGATTCCTCCGCAAGCCACGACCGCGGCGCTCAGGCCACTTAACGTTAAAACTGTTCTTCGAAGTTGCTGATTCATTTGAAACCCTCCACTACTGGGGAGCAGTATGCGACGCGTTTATGAGGATTTTCTGAAGATCAAAAACTCCAAGACATGGCGGGTACAGTGCCACTCAAGTCTATGGTTGGTTTTAGTTTGTCCATCCTCTTGCTCGGCGGTCCGGTCTTTGAGGACGTCAGTCCAAACCTGCCTCACGGCGTGTTGAAGTCCCGAGCGTCAATCTCAGGCTTGACACTTGCAGTGGTGGGCGATCACGATCGGCTCTTCGCGCTGAGCCTGAACGCCGGTGTTTGGCGGTCCGATCGCGGGGGCCCGTGGATTCAATTGCCAAACTCCTCTGCTAATGCTAACTGCATCGCAGTCGATCCGACCAACGTGCGCCACATCGCAGTTGGCGAAAGGAACGGGTTCGCGATCGATATGCAGAAGAACTGGTGTGGCGTTCGCGAATCTTTCGATGCCGGAAACCATTGGCGTCGAACGCTCGACCCGCTTGAAATCCCTGGGTGCCGGTCGCAAGCAGTTTCGTCGGTTGCATTCGATCCCTATGGCAATTTGTATGCTGCAACCTCAGTTGGGATTGGCGTCAGGCGAGGCAGCAAAGGCACATTTGATTTTTCGGCTTCACCGACCGGATCGGGCCTCGTAACATGCATATCCATTACTCGAGGCGCCGTTTGGGCAAGAACGATCGATAAGATTATGGCGAGCCCAGACGCGGGTCGATCATGGCAAGTTCATGACATCCCGCAGACTGTCGGACCAGACAAGATTAGCTTTTCAAGTCGGGGAGACGCCTTCTCGCTGGCTGCCACACCCCAAATCGAGATGATGCCGTGCATTCTCACGCCCGGCGTCGGGGGAAACCGGAACTCGCTGCTTGCCTACAATCCTGCTTTGAACGAATGGCATACTCAAACACTGACCTCAGGTAATGGAACCGGCCTCGGCGGTCGCCGATTTGCCAAGTCTTACGACGACACGCTGCTCTACGGAGCCGGGCAAGAAATCCATCAGTCGCTTATTCACGTTGGAGTCGTCCTGAGATCCCAATTACAATTTGACACTCCGGTACAGACCAACTGGGGCGGACCCTATGGAACGCCACCACATGAGATACATTCGGACACTTGGGACATGCATCTTGACCCCGCTTTTGGAAAGTCGAACTATGATGCTTGGATCTCCTGCGATGGAGGTGTTTTCGCGTCTAGCCCAAATCTAAGAAGTCCAAACGCGATTCCATCTCGGCTGTTCGACCACCAATGGCTTCCCCATAACGACGGCCTTCACACTCACCACGTTCACACGATCACCGCCCTCGAAATGCCGGGAGACAAAGCCCGGCTTGCCTACCCAACAAGTGACAACGACGCGTTTTACTACGATCCGCAAAAGGGTTGGATGAACGAGGAGTGGCTTGGAGATGTCAATTGGACCGCGGGCGATATTGGAAATCCAAACATCGCCTTGATGGTACGTCGATCAGCTGGATTCGCGATGCTGACCGCATTCAGGAATGGCATTCCGATGGGAGCTCACTTCGAGGAGGACCAGGCGATCACGCTTTGTAACAATGAGCATTACGATGGCCCGACGTCGTTTGCCTTCATCCAAACCCTTCGGGGCGAGAAGCCCGTCTATCCGCTTCTGGACGCGGTACGTTTAGTCGATCTACCGTTGCAGGTTTATGATGATCAGCACAAGCTAATTCCTGCGCCAGGTTCACTGGGAGATGCAAGGCCAACGCCAGTATTAATTCGGAATCGCACATTTGCAGCTTCTCCGGACGCCAACGGCTCCAAATACCTCGGCTGGCAGATTGAGCGGCAGAATTTGCCCGCAGGCACAACCGCCTTTTGGGTTTCTGGAGGCCATGCCGAGCCTACGTACTATGTATTTACTCGCGGGCATCTCTACCGCAGCCAGGCCGACGGGTGGAAGGAGCTATCTAACGTAAGTGGTGGAAAGCGGTTCGAACTCCTGCCGGGCAATCAGTTTGGCGCAGTGTTTGTAAACCCCTACAATCCCAAAGTCATTTATGCACTCGCCACCGACGGCGTCAAAATGTCCCGCGATGGAGGAGAGTCTTTCGAAAACGAAACCGAACTGACCGCCCTATTGACCGAGGGTGGAAAGTACCCGATCGCGGTTGGCGAACTTACCGGTAATGGCCGAGGAGTAGTCTTGGCAACGCGTGCAAACACTACTGCAACCCTGGCTCAAGTCGCATTCGACCGCGAGCATCCCGAGACCGCAGTCGCGTGTTCCCCGTTTACGGGCGTCATGGTTGCGAAGAACGGCAAGGCATGGAAATCCTATCGAAGGTTTCTTCCCAGCCCGCTAAGCGCGATCGTTTCGGTAGCAATCGCCAACGGTTCGATTTATTGCGCAAGCGAAGGGCGCGGCGTCTTCAGAATCAAGAACTACCGGTAGCTTTTAAAGACAAAGAAACGCACCCAAATTGGTTGCAGGACGGCCTGCCTCTCCCGGGACGCCAGCGAGTAAACTCACGCAATGTCCCCTCGCCTTGCCTTTGCGATTGACGCAGCCTATAAGGCGGGTCGCTCCACGCTATCTCTGTTTCAAACTGGCGCTTATGTCATGACCAAATCGGACGAGTCGCCGGTGACCGAGGCCGATCATGGCGCTGAACGGTTGATTCGGGAACTGATTAACGAGAAATATCCCCAAGACCACATTCTTGGAGAAGAGGAAGGGGGAGCATCTACTGAACTCAATCGCTGGGTGATTGATCCCATCGATGGCACCAAGTCGTTCATAAGCGGGGTGCCTCTATACTCGACTCTTCTAAGTTACGAAATAAACGGCGAAGCCGAGGTTGGCGTCTGTTACTTCCCAGCTCTGGATGAGATGCTCTACGCCGAGCGCGGTCAAGGTGCTTTCTTCAACGGACGTCCTGCAAGAGTATCGGATCGGGACACAGTTAAGGGCGCCGTCATCTGCTGCGGGGGGCTTCGATCGATGAAGACGGGCGGGCGGTGGGAACCGTTTGGAAGAATCGTGGACCGTGCGCTTGCAACGCGAACTTGGAGCGACGCATACGGTCATGCTCTCGTCGCGACGGGTCGTGTCGAGGCGATGATCGACCCGATCATCGCACATTGGGATATCTCGGCGGTTTCTCTAATCGTGCGCGAAGCGGGCGGGTGCTTCACGGATTTTGAAGGCAACGACAAATTGGCGCTCGACGCGATCAGTTCAAACGGCAAGATCCATCAAGAGCTTTTAGACGAATTTAACTCATGAGACTGCTGGGCATCGACTTCGGGTTCAAACGGATTGGTGTCGCGGTCGCAGAAACCGAGTTCGGGATCGTCACCGCAAGACCCCCGTTCGCGGCCAGTGGCGCACTCAAAAACGACGCGGCGGCGATAGTGAAACTCGCGAAGCGCGAGGAAGTCGCGGCGGTTGTCATAGGGCTGCCAGTCGAAGAGTCTGGAGAAGAAGGCCGGATGGCCCGCATCTGCCGAATGCTTGGCAGCCACATCGAAGGGAATGGAATGCCCGTACATCTTGTTGATGAATCCATGACGAGCATTCAGGCGGACGACTCGTTGAGAGAAGAGGGATTGAAGGCAAGTCAGCGAAGAAAGCTACGCGACGGTGAAGCGGCGGCCCTAATCCTTGAGAGGTACCTGCATGAGCAAGAAACGCAGACGTAATATCGCCGTTGTAGTTACGCTCTTCCTGGTAGCTGGATGTTTTGGTGCGTGGCTTTACGTTGGATTGCGTCCGGTATCGACTCGCGAATCTCCCAAAATATATGTTCGGTATGAAAGCCCTACCGCCCTTTCAACGGTCCTAAAGGATTTGGAGGCACAAAAAATTGTCCGCAGCGCATCCGCAACTCAGATGTTGGCTTGGTTCATGCGCATGGATAGAACCGTCCTATCTGGTAGCTATTCGGTTGGCCCAGGGCAAAACGGTGGGCAAATCCTCCTAGAACTTCGAAAGCCGATTCGGCAGATTGTGCGACTGCCTGAAACAAACTGGGCAAAACGTACCGCGAACGTGCTCGAGCAGCATCATGTCGCAAAAGCAGCTGACTACTTGGCATTGGTTCACGATCCACAGGAGTTTGCGAACGACGTTGAATTCCCGCTTCCCAAGGATTCGCTAGAGGGCTATCTCTATCCAGACCGCTACGATCTACCTCCGCTTTATGGCGCACGCCGCGTGATTCTTAAACAATTGCAGGCTTTTCAGAAAAAAATCTGGGATGCTAAAGATAAGCCTAAAGACCTTAATCGCACTCTGATCCTGGCCTCGCTGGTTCAACTGGAGGCCGGTAAAGATGTCGACCGGCCGATGATTGCGGGCGTGATTGAGAATAGACTTAAGCGGAAGATGCCGCTTCAGATCGACGCCACCATATTGTTCGCACTCCAGAAGTGGCGTCGCCTCAAGTTCAAGGACTATCGAAGCGTGAAATCTCCCTATAACACCTACTTGGTAAAAGGTCTGCCACCGGGGCCCATTTGCTCACCCGATGAAAAGGACGTAGAAGCGGCAATGCATCCGGCTCACCACAATTACCTGTATTACGTTGCTATGCCTGACGGCGAAAGCATCTACTCTGCCACCTACAAAGAGCACTTGAAAAACATTAAGCTGAGAAAATCTGCCTTACGGGCGGCAGGATCGTGAGAAAGTGGCAAAGCGGTCGGTTCGACCGCCGTAGAATTGGCCGGGTTTACCACCGCTTCACGCCCGCTCACGCCGCGGAGTCTTTGAATTCCATCGACCTTAAAGCGCTCTGGGATCGCGGAAAGAGGCTTTTGCTTTTGGACGTGGACAATACGCTGGTCCAATGGCATGCGCACGAGTGTTCCCTCACCGTATTAATGTGGGCAAAACAAGCAAAGTCGATGGGATTCGACATTTGCATCATCAGCAACACAAATCAGTTGGAACGGCTGGCAAAGATTGCCAAGTCTATTGGCGCTGAGACGGTTAGGGGGCGATTCAAGCCTAGCCGGTCTATGTACCGATTGGCGTTGATCAAGTTTAAACGAAAACCAGACGAGGCAATCATGATCGGCGATCAGCTCATGACCGATGTTCTAGGCGCCAACCGAACCGGTATCGAGGCGATCTGGGTACGGCGTCTGGAGGGTAAAGAATTCAAGGGCACCAGCATCAATCGTTTCATGGAGCGAATGCTAACGGGCGCAATCTATCAAGCTCTTGTTACGCCGGTCGACGAGGCACCAGAATCGATAGAATCCGAGAGGGCCAAACCGATCGCCCAAAAGACTCTAGTTCATCAGATCATCAAATTTGGAATCGTGGGCAGCACGTCGTTCGCGATCGACTACGGCATCACGTACGTGCTGATGAACATCGTGCCAAGCTCAAATGGTTTGCTTAGTCACGAAGTTGGTCTAACTCTAATGAAAGACTTCCCGAGTCTCTTCTACTGGGCAAAGGGGCCGAATGAGGCGGCGGCGCCGATTCTTGGTTCGGTTGCCGCGTTTGTAGCGATGACAAACAGCTTTTTTTGGAACCGTTCATGGACATTTGAAGTGAAGGGCAAGGCCGAAAGAACGGCTCAGATGAGGCGGTTCTACATGATCTCCGTCTTAGGGCAGTTGATCAACGTAGCCGTTTTTAGTGCCCTATACAATATCATCGGTAATCATCAATTGGGAATTCCGAAAGTCGTAGCTGCCTGTGTGGGCGCGGTCTGGAATTTCTCTGGCCAGCGATTCTATGCATTTCGGAGTAAAGAATGACGTATCCGTGGCGTGAAGCCCCGGAAGCCGATTTTGCCGTGATCGGCGATCCAGTAAATCATTCTCTATCCCCCAAAATGCACGCAGCCGCTTACACAGCGCTTGGGCTGCCCTATCGATACGAAGCGATCCATGTTCCGCCTGGCGAAGTCGAGCCAGCGCTAAATCGGCTGACTGAGCTCGGCTATCGAGGCATTAACGTCACCGTTCCCAATAAGGAGGAGGCACTATCATGGGCGCACATCGTGGATCCGCTCGCTGCGAAGGTTAGGGCGGCGAACACTCTTCGGTTAAGCGATCGAGCCTGCATCAACACCGACGCGCCAGGATTCCTGGATACCCTTGCGTCGTTCACGCTGATACCGAAGACCTGCCTGCTCCTTGGGGCAGGCGGCTCGGCTCGGGCCGTAGGAGTGGCGCTTTTAAGCGCCGGCTTTTCGGTAAAACTTTACAACCGCACCCACTCAAAAGCGAAGACTTTAGCCTGTGAGGTAGGTCTCGCACCCGAAGATGTGCTTGAGGTTGCCGACCCTATCGACGCCGCTTTAATTCTGAACACCACATCCGCGTCTCTGCAAAACGACCATTTACCGATCCTTTGGGAACGTGCAGATCCGGACGCACTTGCCTACGACTTAATGTATGCCAAACCTTCGACGCCGTTTCTTTCGACTGCAGCGAGCCATGGATTACGCACGGTCGATGGACGGCGAATGCTTGTGGCCCAAGGCGCGTTGTCTTTTGAGTGGTGGCTCGGCATAGAGGCTCCCCGTGAGGCGATGCTCGAGGCAATCCAATGAAGATCCTCTTGCCGTCAGACAACTCGATTCAGGAAGCGGCTGATTCGCTGAATCGAGGAGACCTGATTGGACTGCCAACGGAAACCGTGTACGGCATCGCGGCGGTCGCGACGAATCGAGAAGCCGTTCTGAGGACATTCGAATTGAAACGGCGTCCTTCGGGCAATCCACTGATCGTGCACGTGAGTTCGATGGACCAGGTTGAGTATCTCGTGACAGCCATCCCAGAATTCGCTCGCCGACTTGGCGAAGCATTTTGGCCAGGACCGCTGACAATTGTCCTACCGAAATCCTCCACGATTCCTCCTGAGGTTACCGGAGGGCTCGAAACAGTTGCAGTTCGGATTCCAAGTCATAAAGTTGCTCGGCTGATTATTGAAGCGACAGGCGCGCCGCTTTCCGCTCCGAGCGCGAATCTTTTCATGGCACTTTCTCCGACGTTAGCAACCCATATCGCACTCGAGATTCTAGAAGGCTTGTCACTCGTGATCGACGGGGGGCCATGCGATATCGGTTTGGAATCGACCGTAGTCGATTGCGCAGAATCGGTCCCAACTATCCTGCGCCCAGGGGGGATTTCGAGACAGCAGATTGAGGCTGTCGTGGGCGCCGTTTCCGTCAATTTGCCGTTGGAGCGGAGGGCACCAGGTTCTTACCTACGACACTACTCTCCCCGTACGCCATTTCGGCTGGTCGATCGCTTGGGGCCATCTGACGCCGGGATTGTCTTGACGCCGCCCCAAAACGACAACCAGATTGAACTGCCGCGTGAACCAAGCCGGTACGGCTCGATGCTGTACCGAACTCTGTTCACCCTCGATCAACGAGGCCTCGCCGAAATCCTCACCGAGTGGCCCCCGCTGACGCCCGAATGGGAAGCAGTTTGGGACCGATTGCGTAAGGCGGCAGGGTAGCAACGGGTTGTAGACCCGCTCAAGGCCTTATCGCGTACCCTCCAGCGCCTCGGATGACCCGGCCTTCCAACTCTAAACCGGTGAGTTCCGATAGGATTTCGGACGGCTCCAAATTCGTTAGCTCAACGATCTTCTCGGTTGAAATCGGCGACGAGGTCAGAACTGCCAAAATTATGGATCCGGTGGACGTTGATTCGGCGGGTTGGGCTGCGGCGACCGGTTCGAGTTGGAGCGATTCAAGGATCTGATCTGGGTGCGTGACTAAAGTGGCTCCGTCTCGGAGTAATCCGAACGAGCCTTGGAACCCAAAGTGATCGATAGCTGCGGGTAGTACGTAGACTTCTCGGCCCAGTTCATTCGCGGCCGTCGCAGTGCTCAATGCGCCAGATTTGGCGGGCGCCTCGATCACCACTACAGCGCTACTAAGACTCGCAATGAGGATGTTTCGAATCAGGAACTTGAAATCGTTGATCCTTGACCCAACTGCGAATTGGCTGACAAGACACCCAGATTTTGAAATCTG
>Ga0206951_1055_pt1 | contig 31858 bp, 27 predicted proteins | sample Alteio_BWOrgHeat_38_FD_152974 | JGI IMG/M metagenome (GOLD analysis project Ga0206951, IMG submission 152974) | Enriched cells from forest soil in Barre Woods Harvard Forest LTER site, Petersham, Massachusetts, United States -... | ecosystem: Environmental > Terrestrial > Soil > Temperate forest >... | reverse complement strand
ACCTGCAGGGAAGCATGAGTATCGGATTTGATACAGCACTCGACAGCATTCTCTCCGACTGGGGACGTTTGAATGCAATCGGACCACAGATTACCGATACCAGCAATCCGACATTTTATTCACAGGATCAGATTGCTCAGAACGCAGCTATCGCTCTGCTCACACAGGGTTCGCAACGTGGCTTCTTTTTGGCACTGATGCCAATCGAATTCACGGTCCAATATTGGCCGTCAGTGCAGACTCAAGATCAAACAAATCCAGTTCCGGATATGGCCAGCATCCATGGACACACATTCGGGACTGCAACATGCAATCAGTTTTATCCCTACACGGTAGGCCAAAGCTCCTCTTGGGACCAGTGGGCAATCGCCTTTCCTAATTACGTCGGTGAAGAGATGCCATTTCAGAATAATGGCATCGCAAACCCGTACGGTTTGGACTGGTTCACCATCGGATCCGCAGTTACGGGCTCAGGATCCGATACCGCACAGTTTCCTCCGCCGGATCCTGAGCTTCAATCCGTCCTTTTTTCCTCTGCGCAGCTCAACCTTCCCATCGATGCATTCGCTGCAACAACGAATGGGAATGGCCCATTACCGGTAATGACCTATAACGACAGCAATCCGGCATACAACTATCTCAGCAGTAAGCAACTGAATTTCCCGGCCGGTTCTATCGGGGCTGCCACCAGCTGTCAGTTCAATGAAGGCGCATTCGGTGCTGCTCCCAGTCTGATAGCGACCACGACAAGTTACATCGGACCTTTGACGACGGTTTTAGGACAGACGGCGAATCTGCAGGCCACAGTAGCCGCCGGAAATGGCTCGAGCATTCCAACCGGAAACGTGATCTTCACGGATAATGACGGCACCTTGGGGACAGCTACTCTCGACGCTACCGGCAACGCTACCTTACCAACTTCTACACTTGCAGTTGGGCAACATTCCATCGTTGCATACTACGTCCGCCAGGATCCCTTCGATAGCTCTACGTCGAGCCCTGCAATGATCAACGTAAGTCCTAATGGCGATCTGCAGCTCACTGCATCTGCAAATACGCTGCAGGTATCGTATGGAACGACATCTTCCGCGATCAAGCTACAGGTCACATCTCTTTCTGGATTGGCGGGAAGTGTGTCGTTTGCCTGTTCCGGCCTGCCTATCGGTATGAGCTGCCAGTTCAGCCCTTCACAGGTTACGTTGACCGACGGCGGCAATGCTACAAGCTCTATGACGATCAGCTCCAGCGGCGCAGAGACTTCAGGACCTGGAAGCTGGAAAAGTCTAGGCCTTCTGTCACTATTGATAGCTCTGCTAAGCGCATCAGTAGTCGGCCGGCGGGCACGTGCGGCACAGGTACTTCTCGATGTCGCGGTCGTGATTGTCATTGGAATGATTGGTTGCGGCGGTAGTGATAGTTCAAATAAACCGGTGCAGGAAACAGGTACAAAAACAGTGCTTGTGTCGGCTACCTCGGGGTCAGTTACGAAGAGTATCCCTCTTACTATTACGATCAAATAAGACGTTAAAATGCTACTCCTGATTTGAACATCCCACGCGCGGGATATGCGGGATGGGATCGATGTGCATTCGACGCTCGGGGCCCAGGACGGTACCAGACCCATCGCATTAAGACGATTCTCGGTACAACACAAGAGGACGACCTTTCTTTACTTCCACTGTGTCGCTTGGCTCGGGGACGAAGGACTAGGCGCACCCAGAGGCTTGGGGACGCGCTCGAGTGAGGACGGTTACCAAGTTCCTGAGGATAACTCATTGAGCCGACAGCCAGGTAGCTTCTGGATCGAAACCAACCCAATAAAGAAACCTGTACACAGTAGAATGCTTCGCCGCTCGCTCCGCAGCGATAAAATTTGACGATTGCGCCATCAAAGGAGTCCAAATGTTTGAGCATACTAAGTATCCTTTCTTCGCCGACAATATCCAGTTTTGGTACGAGACCAAGCGCGCCTTCGGGGCCAGCAGCTACGGTGCCAGCGAGTTCGGCGAAGTCATGGCGACTGTCAACCGCATCACCTCCGGAAACTTTGACAGTTGGTACAACGAGTGGAATGCTATCGGCGAACGAATCTTTGCCGAGGCCGAAGCCCAGTTGTTCGCAGGTCATCGAATCAGTGCGCGTGACAGCTATCTCCGCGCGACAACTTACTTCCGAGTCTCCGAGTTTTTCCTTCACGGGAATCCTGAAGATCCGCGCATTTACAGCGCTTATCGTAAATCCATACAGGCGTATAAAGCCTGCTGTGCTCTATACGATCCACCCATCCTGCCCGTAGAAATCCCTTATGAAAACACCACGCTGCCCGGCTACTTCCATCGCGTTGACGATTCAAATACAAGGCGGCCACTCTTCATCATGCACTCCGGCTTCGATGGCTCAGCTGAGGAACTGCATGGCGAAGGCGCGCGCGCGGGAATTGAGCGCGGGTACAACGTTCTTACCTTCGACGGTCCCGGCCAGTATGGCCCCATTCACCGCGAACGCCTGCCGTTGCGTCCCGACTGGGAGAAAGTCGTGACCCCAGTCGTCGATTTCGCTCTCACACTCCCCGGTGTCGATCCTGAAAGGATCGCGCTGATGGGCATCAGCCTCGGCGGCTATCTTGCACCTCGCGCCGCCGGGTTTGAAAAGCGCATTTCGGCGCTCATCGCTAACGATGGCGTCTACGATTACGGTGTCACCAACCTTGGCCCTGTTCCTTCGGGGCAAAGAGCGTTTGTCGAAGCAGCAGCCCGCGCAAAAGAAGCGCCGGAATTTGACCGCAAACTGGAAGAGGTCATGAAAACCTCGCCAACCGCCTCTTGGGCCCTTAGCCATGGCATGTTTGTCACGGGAACATCGACGCCACGGTCCTATATCGCAGCAACGCTTGGCTACAATCTCCGCGACGGCATCGCAGAGAAAATCTCCTGTCCCACGTTGGTGCTGGATGCGGAAGAAGACGTGTTCTTCAAAGGCCAACCAGAGGAGCTCTATGCCCACCTGACCTGTTCGAAGACTCTCATGCGGTTCACCGCTGCTGAGGGAGCCGGCGCTCATTGCCAAGTCGGAGCCCACCGTCTTGCCTTTGGACGAATCTATGATTGGCTGGATGACACTTTGGGAGTCAGCTCACACTGAATAGTCCACAATTGTTCTAGTAAACGCTCGTATCGTCCTCTGGAGATTCTGTTCGCTTGCGATTTAGCGGGAATGAAGTCTCGGAGCATGTGACCTTCTCCTCGCTTCTCTTCAACTGCGTTTCGCAACAACTTCATACGCGCACTCCGCAATCTCCAGCAGATCCCGTAGAAGCCGACGGAGAGTGAATCGTGTTAGCGAGGCGACATATTTTCCGCTCAGCCGCTCCAGGTTGTCCCTTCGGGTGAGCGGAGGGTAGGGCGGGGATCGGCGAAGTGGCCGGAGGTTGCGTTAATCACCTTGCCCTTTGTTCTTTTAGCCGGTGCAAGAACGCTATGCCGAAGAAGGTGCCAGCGAGTTCACGAGAGATAGGCTTCATCGAGACCATGGATTGCCTGCCGGTCTCAATGCTTCCGGAAGGCCCGGAATGGACGTATGAAATTTTATGTGGTGGTTCACATAAAATTTCTTATGTTGCGCTCGAAGTTATGTTGCGTAACGGATAAAGATCAATACATCTATTAAAGGGTCCGCTTCAAGTGCGCAACATAATATCGAACAACATCGCTCTGCGCTCACCCTATCTTCACGAAACTTCACCAGCGAGCCTGAGGTGATCGCCTTTCTTAGAGAGCTTCTTCTCGCCTAATTAACATTCGCTGATTCAGGCGGCGTCAGCACGAACTCGCATGTCGGCTCCGTCGAACAGAACAGCACCCCGGTCCGTAGCAATAGCGCATGCGACTCCTTCGGCACCGCCAGCCCCAGATCGAGTTGCATCAGTCTGTCGGTCAACCCGCGCATTATCTCGTCCCCACTCATCATTGCCATCTTTTCCGTCTTTGCTGCCGACACCTGGACCACAAACACACCCGAGCCCTTGGCGCCTGTCGGGCGCGGTACATGGTACGTCCGCAGATCTTGCAGTGAGCGATCGGGGTGCGCATCCTGCACCGTCATGCCCTTCTTCTTTAGAGCGTCCACACGCGAATGTAGCTCTGTCACAACAGGCGTCGCAATGTTGCCTCCCGTTCGGCTTAGAGCCAGTTCGAATACCCGCATCGCGCCTATGTCATCGCCCTTCTTCTCCAGAATCTCTCCCATGTGCAGCCCTTCCTCGCCATGCGCCGCGTTACGCCACGCCGCACGAACATACTCCTCCGCCAGTGCGTACTTTCCTTCCGCGAAGTAAACCCATCCCAGCGTGTCCCACGTCGCCAGCAACAGATTCGTCCGCCGAAATGCGCCAGCGTTCACACTTTCAAGGGTCGTTTCAGACAACTCAGCTTCAAGAAGTTCCACTGCTTTAAGCGCACTCCGCTCTGCCAGCGGCAACGATTCGCCAGGCCCGTGGCTGACCAAGGCGTAAGCACCACTGTTCAACACATTTGCATCTGAGCTTCCGTCCAAAGCATTCTTGACGATGGGAAGAGCCTCATCCTCCTTCCCCACACGTAGCAGGGCGCTTCCCAGTTCAACCTCAATCGTCTTATTGTCAGGAAATGCCTTAACGCCTGCTCTGTAGACCTCTACTGCGTCGTCTGCATAGTTTGCCGCCAGCAGTTGGTTTCCAGCGAACAACACGGCCTGCGCATTGTCCGGCGCCGCTTTCGCATATGCCAGCAGGTATTTTCGTTCCTCCGAGGGGCGTCCTAGCGATCGCTCCAATCGGATCAGGTCGGGGTACTGGTCACTTTCCTCCGGATGCTGTCGCAACTCACGCTCATAGTTTTCTGCCGCCTCGCTGAGGTTGTGGTGCTGCCAGGTGAGCCAGGATTGGAACCTGATCATTCGCTGGATTACGCCCATCGTATGGCAACCTGCACCTGGCACGGCGAATTTGGAAGTCTTCGGAATCGAAGAAAATACACCGGCATATCTGGCGGCTACGGATGTGCAAGCCCACGCAGGCGTACTCGGACTTGGAGACATGACGCCGACGTTCTTCATGTCATTAGTCAAACCACGCAAAGTGATTTGGGCCACTGGGCCGATGCTCACTTTGCCTACAGCCACGGGGAATGTGTTGGGGCAAGGGAAGCTGAGCGTGGGACCGTCCGTTGTGGCGTTGATGCAGCCTGGTCATTGGACCCTTGGTACGCTGGTGAATAACATCTGGTCGGTTGCGGGGCCATCGGACCGCGCGGACGTGAACCAGATGTCGTTGCAGTATTTCATCACTACAACCTGCAAAAGGGCTGGGCGATCTCGATATCGCCGACGATCACAGCCAACTGGCAGGCTTCCAGCGGAAATGTTTGGACAGTGCCCGTTGGTGGCGGAATGTCACGAGTCTTCCGACTGGGATACCAGCCAGTAAATGCATCGGCTTCGTTCTTCGGAAATGCTGTGCATCCGGTGGGAGGGTCGCCGTGGGGGATGAGGCTGCAAATATCGTTTTTGTATCCCAGGGGGCCCGGAGGCCCGAAGAAGAAATAAGACGGCCGTGATGCCAGACTCGCCTGCGGATGTTGTCTGGGTGCGGCCCGTTCTCGAGAAAGTGATGTAGGCACGAGAGGTGAACCATGAATCCTAGGAAAAAACGCCCGATGGCAATGGAAACTCCGCAGTAAGTCGAGACGCGTACAAGCTGGCTCACGGTCATAGTTCCTCCTTGGAGGACGGATGACGTTGCTCACCGGACAGATTTTTGCGCAGCGATAAATCTCACCGACCGTTGCCTTCTTCACGGCAGCGGACACTCTTTCAGTGCCTCGATGGCGATGTCCAGACCAGTTTTGTCGAGAAGTTCGGAAGGGCGTTCCTGAATTCTCCAGACGGTGTTCGAAGAATTCAAGCCGGGTCACCTCATCCCGATCCCTTCTGCAATGGATGGTGCCCGGCAGATTTCCAAAGCTGAGGTCTTTGAAACATCGGCCTTGATTTGGGAGCTGAGCTTTGCAAGATCGTTGGTGAAGAGTAAGGCCTCATGACTAGCCCGAGAAATCGATACGTACCCAAAACGAGAATTGAGAAGGTCTGGATGGACGCCTGTGTCCGCATTGACCAAAACGCGTTCCGCGGTCAGCCCCTGAGAGCCGTGACTGGTAAAAGCGTAACCATGGTCAAAATGACGACGGTATTTGGACTCGAATTCGATTTGCGTGCCATTGTCGAGACGGGCTGAAATGCGGCCTCCCGGCGCTACCGATTCGATGGCGGCAAGGTCGCGGTTGGCGACGCCAAGCGACTTGTCCGGAGCAGTGAACTGGATGCGGTCGCCTACGGAAAACTCCCGCGTCACTTCCCTATACACGCTGACGCCGGTGAGTCGGCGTGGATCGTAGTTCGCTAGCTCTCCCGAGGACCTCTCGACGGTAAGCAGATTTGCGGAAGAATTCATGCCAACGACCTTTCCATACTCTCCTGCTTCGATCCCAATGCCCTTGCTCCCGCGCGCATAGCGGACGACATCATTGATTTCGTAGCGGCTGGCCCATGATCGTTCGGCGCCGGTCATGTCCTGGCGCTGGATAAGCACTCGTAGGCTGTGTTCATCAGTCGCTATGGTCCCATTGGCTTTCAACTCGTGCCGGACGGCGGTGTTCAATTCGCAGCGTGAGGCATTATCCGGTGACACGATAAGCGTCTTTTCAGGCGATTCAGCGTAACTCCTGGCGATAGCCCGAATACGTTCTTCGGTATCAGGAATCTCTCTGACGCGGCCCTGCTTCTGCAGAGCGTCCAGCGCGGACGAGACCTGACCTGTTGCAAGGAACTCGACAGCAGATTTCAATGCTGGGTCCTTCTGCCGGACGATCTCGTCCAGTCGGGCGGTGCGCATTCCGGCTTCCTGAAGCTGCTCGAAGGGACGGCCAGCTTCGACACCCTGGTGTTGCCGCGTATCCCCGATCAGTAAGACTCGGTCCTGAGGCGCGAGGCGTGAAAGAAACTCGCGCATCTGATTCGTGGAGGCAAGGCTCGATTCATCTACAAAGTAGAAATGTCTCCGCTCAGAGGAAAGCGGAACCGCCGACCGAGCGAGAAATGCTTGCAGCGTTCCGCCCTCAACTCCTGCTTCGGTCAATTGCCGCGCGGCGCGAGAAGTTGGGGCAAGGCCCTCGACCTGAAACCCCTGGGATTCCGCGGCGCCACGGATAACGGAAAGCGCTGTCGTCTTGCCCGATCCAGCGAACCCCTGAATACCCTGAACGCGATCTGGCAAACTCAGCACATCTTCAACCACGTTTCTCTGAGTGCGATTGAGTTGCAGGTTTCGGTCGGCCAGGGAAATTGCCTGAGTTCGTGAAAGAAGTGGCTTTACCCGGTTCCGACCGTCCAGTACGCGGTTAACGATTTCGTGTTCAGCGGCAATCGTCTTTGCGGTCGTAAATTGGCGGCCGGGCATATGCGCCCGTTCCACCGTCTGGAATTCTCCGGATTCGATTCGAGCATTAAGATTGCCGCGGACCTGTGCAAAGGTGACATCGCCCATACCGCGCCGCAGTCCGTCTCGGATCAAAACCCGCTCGTCTACGACTGCTTCGCGTTCGAAATTCTTGTCACGCGAAAACGTCAGCGACTCTCGCACGCGATCAATGCTCTTTGCCGGCTTTTCCTGAAGTTGCTGACGCTCGCGGGCAGCGCGGATGACGGTGTCGGCCTGGTGACCGAAGTCGGCGGCAAGCTTGCGGTGGGCGGCCATGATCTCGCCTGGCGAATGGATTTCCTTCCGGTCACGGGTAGAGTGCGCTGCAATCTCGGCGGCCTCTCTACCGTTACGTCCGGTACGCTCCAAATATTCACGAATCTGCTGACTCCTCGGACTCGAAGCGTCGAGATATTCTTGGGTGTAGCCCTTAATCTCCGGTGCTCCGCTGCGGCCAACGGTGATTTCATACCCGAGTTCCTTCAATCGGTAGGTCAATTCAGATTGATAAATGGCAGTGGCGAATTGCTGCGAAGCGAACAGACTTTGCGGCTGGATTGCACGCGCTTGGCCGTTCTCACGCTCGGTCAGATTGAAGATGACCGCATGAGTATGGAGTTGAGGGGCGACATATCCGTCCACCGGGCGAGCTGTGTCATGTTCGAATTTGGCCGCAACGAATTTTCCTGTTGTCTTAGGCGGATGGTTCCCGCCCATTCGGGCCTGCGTATAGTATTCGAGCTGCTCAAGGGCGGTACTGACGCTGTGGCGATGCGCTTCTCGCACTCGATCATCCCCTCCGACGAGTGCTGTCAATGAAACGGATTTTGGAGCAGAAAAGGTAGCGTCCCATCCGGCTCGATGCTCCATTGTCTTGACGGTGTTTCCATCGGCATCCTGGTACTCGTAGGACGCTCGCTGTCGAACAAGTTGTTCGCCTCTCTCGGGGTGCTGGCCCTGGCTGAGCTTTCCAAAATCCTCTGCAGAAACCGCACCGGCAAGCCCGAATTGTGCAGCGAGCCGGCCCTGCCACTCGCCCGCGATCACACCCCGTTGTGACCAGTAGTTCTGCTCCTTCGAAGTGAATTCCTTTTGGTGATATGTTTGCGCCTGGCCGGCAGACAGCGGCTTTGAAATGGTGAGCATCGGCAATTACCCCACTTGGTGCTCGGGCGGTTGGACAGAGTGTTCCGGCGCAAGCAGATTCCCCTGCATCTCCTCTGGCTCTGGAGGAAGAGGAGTGCTGGGAATGATCAAATCGTCCATCTTTCGTTCATCGAATCCTGGGTTCTTCTCCCGAAGAGCGATGAACGGAAACGAGAATCGCGCGACATGGTTCCCGTACTTCAAGAAGCCACGCAAGTCATCCAAACCTGAGACTTCTGAAGGCAGAACGAGCGGCTCAGTCTGCCGGTCAAGAGCGAAGTTCTTGCCCGCGCGCGAACCATCGTAATGAGTTTCCCTAAGTCGCTCGATCTCCACCTCACCGATCGCTTCGCTCACCCATTTGGCAGCACGTGGCTCAGTCGTCCGCAGGAATATCTTTGTGGCAGGCTGCGAGAGCATCGCCTCGGCATCCTGCCCGTAGCGGGCTTCCATCTGGCTACGACCCTGGAATCCGAGGATGACAGGATTCTGCGATTTCCGATTCTCAGTAATAGCGGTATGAAGTTGCGGCAGACGCTGCAAGCTCGCCAACTCGTCGATCACAAACCAGACAGGTTTCTGATCGGGCATCGGTTCATTGAGCAGTCGCAACACAAGAGTGTCGATCCACAAACTTATCAGTGGCTGGAGCGCCTCGCGCATGGTCGGTCGGGACGTAATGAAGATCCACCCTCGACGGGATTCGGCCCACTGTGTTGCCGTCCAGGCTGAACTTGTCTCGTCCTCCTTGGGAAGCAGGCGGAAGCTGTCGGCACTCATATTCAGCGAGCCAAGAACGCCAGTCCTCTGTTGCGGAGCCTTTGGATCGATCAGCATCCAGTACTCGGTTCCCTTGACGCGACGGTCAATCTCGGCCGGATCGGACATCCATTTGACCAGATCCTCGGGGGTCGGAAGATACGTCAATAAATGAGCAAATATTTTTTGCGGGGCCTCAACAAAAAAGCGATTGGACACCCCTTCCGGCTGATAAAGCGAAACGGCTAGCGCCTTTGCTTCCGCCTTGCGCCGCAACTCCTTGGAGGGGTTCCAATATGGCATTCGAGCGTCAAGAGGATTTAGAACGATGTCGCCGCGATGCGGATTGTAGAATTGCTTCACAAATTCGCAAGCCGGGTCGTAAACAATGGCACTGTCACCTCGTGCTTCGATTTGGTAGAGCATCTGGCGGATGACGCTCGATTTGCCGCTCCCGGTGTCGCCGACGATCAAGAAATGCTTGTTCTCCGCGTCGCGCGGAATCCGCAACGGTAGTGTTGAATCGTTGGTCGTGATTCCGATCCCATTACCGGCCACGGCTTTTGTGAACTGCTTCCCATTCACGAGAACTGGGCCTTTGAGGCGACGTCCATATCGCAGATCCTTAATCCTCCGAATGTCCTTCGGAATTGAGAATGGAAGCTGCAGGGCGAAAGCAATGACGCCAAGAACTAGCTGCATCGTGAAGAGCCTATAGATCGGCACATCCAGATAGATCCAATGAGCAATCCATGCATGCAGAGCCTTGTTTTGATAATTCCGGAGACTCTCTCGCACGACATAAAACACACCATTCTTCGCCGCCTCTGGAGTGAGCATCAGAGGTAACGGTTTGCCACCGAATTGGGGAGTTGAGCCCGGCTGGACATCGCTGTCCAGTGCCGCCTTTTCCGCCTTTGCACCGTCCGAAACATAGAGCAATTGGTATTGGCTGACGGGATGAGTCAGGCCGGCAGTCTCGGTCCGCAAGTAGTAAGGAAGGTAGTAACGCTGGAGAGGCAAAAGCCCGTACTGAAAGCGTATATAGATGAAGATTCCGGTCAATATGCACGCGAAGATGAACGCCCCTAGGGTGTAAACGTAGCCACGAGGCGGCCAGATAATTGATTCTTTACGCCCCCACTGTTGAACGGTCGCCATAATCATTTGCCCTTGTTCTGGCCGCGCTTGACCAGAAGCTCTTGGGCCTGCGTGGTCTTGGTTGCCTGGACACGGCGGTAGAGAGCAGCGAGTTGTTCTTGCGTCATCTTCTCGCCGCGTAGAAGCGGGTCGAGGGCATTCATCAGGAGCATCTGGATACCGACTAGCTCCGTGAAGAGGTGGATCTCCATCTCTCCACGACTGCTAGCGACTGCTCCACGCAGCAACAGATCGCGTGCCCATTCGCTCGGCGCTTTCCCATCAGCCTCGGCTGCGACCAAGATCTGACGCTCCTCATCCGGCGTCAGCTTCGTGCCAATGCTCTGCGATCGCGCCATTCTTCCCCGGAGGCGTCGCAAATTCTTCTCACTTTTCTCGGCTTCTTCGGGCATGTGTGCTCCAAATTGACTGGTTCCTAGCCAGGAACGCGAATTTAGTTAAGGTCTGAAGTTTGATAATGTTCGCTACGAGGAACCAAAGTTCCTTGGCAGTACCCTTTCAGGGGTGGAGTGTCGACATACACACGGTGCGGAGCACCGCTTTCACAGCCCCACTGCACTTGGGTCCAGATCATGGCTTTCCTGTTCTGGCTGACTCTATGGACTCCACCCCTGCTAGCGGCTTCGTCGCGGAGTTGCTTCTGGGCTCCGCCGGGAGGCCGGTCCTGCGCACACGCAGGGTCGGTGTGATGTGACGGGCATCAGAGGACTTCAGGTAGTCCTGGAAGTCACGATCTTTGCCGAAGACGTAGTTAAGCGCTTTATTCACGACGTCGTCGGCAGTGGCATGGATGAACGCCGCGTACTGATCGACCAGCGTGGCGTTCGTTTCCTCGAAACGAACGAAGGCGGTGATCTGGCGGCTTTGGATGACTTCAAGTAGTGGCATAGTGTTTCTCCTTCGGGGTATGTATTCAGGCGATCTTCTGCCGGGTAATCATGCGTTGCGCAGTACGGGCAATCTCATGCGCTCGGGCCAGATTCAACGTGCTCGGAATCTCGAAGCGACGGCGTACTTCGAGCATCGTCACGATGTCGCAGAACGGAATGCTTTCGAGCAGCCAGAGACGGGCTGAAGCGATGTCCACGGTCCGTCGTGCGTAGTACAACGGATTCGACTTATCAGAGCGCTGTTCAGCCAGCATCCGGGTAAGCTTGACGGGGTCGGTGCCCGACGCGAGCTCACTTAAGATCCAGGCCCAATCGTTCTCTGAATTGGTCTTGTGATCGGGAGCGTTTCGGACCCGATTCCCCTCGCGGGTCGGCATGGATTCAACCAGAGCATCGTCCAGGTGAAACTCGCTTGGCTTCGAAAAGGAATTGCTCGCGTATTGAGCCGTGACAAGGTGCGGCGGATCGTACTTGTGATTCAGGAATCCCGGCAGTCTAAGCACCCGGCTGCAGTCCGTACAAGCTGGGTCTCCACCGAAGGCGATAGCAAGTAGTTTAAGCAGGCGTTCCTGCTCCGCGAAACGGAAGTCATCGACCTGCCAGAGCACCTGGTATTTGCCGGGCGATGTGGACAGGATAACGCTGGGTTCAGAGACCGCTTTAGACTCCCGAACCGCGGCCAATCGAGCGTCTCCATCCGAGTCGATATCGATATAGAGATGGCGAACCTCATCGATGCACTCTTTGGTGCGTTTCCGGCTGCCAAAGCGCAACGGATTCGCTGCCACATAAACGTTGGCTCCGCGAGCGTTTTCATAAGCCAGCCAGCGCAGATAACGAGGCGCAACGGCACACTCAAACCGGACGATTCGTTGCTGCGTTCTGACGGGGAACTTGCCCCTCATGAGGACCGCTAACGTCTCGCCCGGAGTGAAGCTTCGAGTGAGGAATTCATGGGCCAAAGCGACTTGGATGGCCTGGCTAAGCTGCGGCATGTTGCACCTCGAATACCGGTTCGATCAAGAACCGTTTTATGTCTCGGTCATAGCCGATCATGCGTAGCACTTCGCGGATGACTCGGCCACCCGGCTGACGCTCGATATGGACGACGCAATCGACCGATTCTCCGATCTCTGCTTCCGTGTCGGAGAATGTGGTTTGCGCATGGTTGCGCATGACCAAATTGGCGAAGCGATGGAGCGCCTTCTCCGCCGAGTTCGCGTGGATCGTAGCCAGCGATCCGGCGTGGCCGGTATTGAAAGAATCGAGCAGCGTTCGTGCTTCGATGCCGCGGACTTCGCCGAGGATGATCCGGTCTGGACGCCACCGCAAAGCCGACTTTAGAAGGTCATCGAAAGAGATCCTGGCCTTGAAGGTATCGGTCTGGCATTCGACGGCCAGAACATTTGGCTTCTGTATACGAAGTTCCGAGGTATCCTCGATCACAACGATGCGCTGACGGTCCGGGATCGCCTGGGCAAGCACGTTCAATAAAGTCGTCTTACCGGTCCCAGTTCCACCGCTAATTAAGAGTGTTTTCCCGCCGCGAATCTGCTCCTGCAGGAAGTCCGCTAAGGATTGTGTCATGGTGCCACGAGCAATCAGGTCATTGATGGTGAATCGCCGGCTCGTGAACTTGCGTATCGTGAGCGCTGGAGCAGGGCGGACAACGGGTGGAATGACGGCCGCCAAACGGCTGCCATCGGGCAGTTGAGCGTGCAGGACGGGATTGTCTTCATCGAGCTTCTTGCCGAGGTGATTGGCGATCACTTCAAGGCCGGTACGGAGCTTGCCGGAGTCGAACTGAATGGTCGCTTCGCGGAAGATCATTCCATCGCGCTCGTACCACCAGGAAGCATCGGGATTGCCCATGATCTCGCTGACGCTCTCATCGAGCAGCAGCGATTCAATAGGGCGGAGGAACGGAAGGATCAACTCGAAGCTCATAGCGCTAACCTCACAGTGGTGGAAGCCCAGCGTCGCCGCCAGGCTTCCGCGAGTGAGAGGAGCGGCCTAGGCGGCCGGCTCCTCGTGGGATTGGTCATCTTGATCGTTGTCTTCCGGGCTGCCTTTCTCAGCACGATCCAGCTTGAGAATGGAATCAACCCGAATCTCGGTGACGGCTTCCTTGTCGCCCGTCTTCTTGCTGTCGTACTCCCGGGTGCGGATTTCACCTTCGACCTGAACGTGCGCACCTTTCGAGAGCGTGGCTGCGAACTCTGAAAGCTTGCCGAAGACGACGCAACGGTGCCATTCAGTGTGGGTGACGTATTCGCCCTTCTTCTTGTCCTTGTAGGAGGACTTAGTGGCCAGAGAGAAGGTAGTAAAGCTGCGGTTGTTGGCATTGCGGACTTCTGCATCTTTGCCGAGGAAGCCGATGAGAATTGCTTTGTTCTGGTACATGATTGTGTCTCCGTTTGTTGAATTTCCCGATCCTGCTCGGGTCACATCAGGCAGAGCCAAGCGAGTGGGCCCGGCTCCCAAGTGCCGAAGCTCTGCTTTTACGGAGGCTCAGGAGAAATCTTTGCGGCGTACTTTCCGAACAAGATTTGGAGGGAAACCGTAACCCGCAGGGACACGCAGTGGAAGCAGAAGAGCGAGCTGCCGCAGGGCGACGGATAAGCCCCGAAGCCGTGACCGAACAGAAGACGGGATACGGAACGGAAGACACGCGCCGGAACACAGCTCTCATCTCGCTCCTGGCTGATGAAGTGCGCCGACAACGATGCTCCTCTCACTGGCCATGGACCCGCCACAGAAGAAGGCGAATCGTAGATCGAATGGTCCTTTGCGACCGTTGGAAGTGTCCGCAGCCCCGTCTGGAGCGACACGTAGGGTATAGCAGCCGGAATGGCAGCCTGGTTCGACATCTTGAAGCCTCTCTGATTCGGGTTGTTTCTTCTAACTGAACGCCTGGTCGGCCCGGAAGCGCACGATAGTCAATCCCAGAGGATTGACGGCCAGCTCGTTGTTCTTCACATTCTCGCGGAAGACATAGGTGACGCTGGCGGTCCATCGTTCCCGCTTGATCTCGGAATGATCTGCAGGGTTCGTAAATACCTTCTCGAATTCGATTCGAGCTGAATGCGGCGACTGTCTGAGGTCATCAAGAATTACATTCTTGATCTCGACATCGACATACGGAAGCGATCCCTCCTTTACATAGGTTTGAATGACGCTGTCCTTACGCTCCTGCTCGATGACGGCGTGTTGAACATCACCATTCAGAAAATAGAGCGAGTTCGTCTGATCGCGCTCGATGGTGAAGCGATTGCGGCTGAAGTAGAGCTCAGCCCAACGCGACAGATAATACTTGTTCTCCGCCTCCTGCGGCCGATATTGGAAGTTGCGATAGTCGATCGCCTCAGCCCTGCCGACGTCGTTAATGCGCACGATCATCGGGTGCATATCAGCCAGGGCTTGCTGGCTCTTGTAGATCAGGCCTGCGAGCACAATTGAAACTGCCGCAAGAACGAGGATCGTCACCTTGAGGTAGGTATTCATGACGATCGGGTCGCCGTACTGTTCGAGATAGCGTTCGGCAGCGCGCGTAATTTCGGGAGATGTTTGGCTTTTCATGTTAGCCTCCTAACCCATCAGTCCTCGTGTAGCCATGGCGCTTGCGATTCCTACACCTGCGTCGTGCCCTCCGGTATGGCCAGAGAAAAGAGTGGCGGTCATCGCGGGAATCTTGAGTAGGATGAAGCCCGCGATGAAGCACATCATTAACAATGCCGGCATAATTGCAATGAGGATCTTTGGATTATCGAGACTCATCGCTCCACTGGTTAAATAGCTGATGAGGAGATGGCTGATAACGCTCATCGTGGCGGCCGCAACAACCTTATAAAACTCAAATCCAAGGAAAGCCTTTAGCCATCCCCAGAACAGAAATTCCGTCTTGCCAAAAACCATCCACGGTATAAATATCGGGCCGAGCAATCCAATGATTGTTGCGCCAATCGCGCCATACGCAATGATGACTGCAATCAGCGCAGTAAGTACGCTCAATACGATCTGCACAGTGTACGTGCAGAGGAGCGTATAGGGTTCGGTCAGGGTCGGCGACAACACTCCCATCTTGCCTAGCGCGGCGTGGATGGTATCTTGAACTTCCTGCGTCGAATCGTGACCGATATAGTCAACAAGGCTGCTCGTGCCCCCGCTGATGAACCCCTTCAGCGAATAACCAATGCCGGGAATTGCTCCGTCATAGAACTTTACAAAGCAGTACGCGAACGTTATTAGCAGAAAGAAGTTCAGGAATTTTGCCACGCTGAACCCTGGCCCGCCTTGCGCGGAGGCCAGAGCCTCTTGCACTCCAAACCAGACGAGCATGATAGTCGCAAGAGATATAACCATGTGTAGTCCGATGGAATCCATGGACGGCGCGACTGTTGCCGTGAGATTGTCACAGCCATTTTTGATCAGAATGAGGAAATCCATGACGACCTCGCGTATCGATCAATAGTGAAATGCCCACTGAGTCCCTGCCGCCGTTTGCTGGGGCGTAACAGAATTGAAGTTCTCCTGATATCCATTGCCCACCAGAAACAGCGATTTGAGATTGTCCTGCTGCACCTTTTGACCCACCATCTGCTGCAGGGCTTGCGTTTGCAGCATTTGATTCGTCTCCTGTTGAGTACGTAGTTCGATGAGTAGCGCCTGGTTGATTCGTTGCAGCGTCGCCATCTCCGTATGCTGAGCAGGATCAAGGGAGTGGCTAGCTGCTTCTAGCTGGCTGATGTCGGTTTCCCGTTGTGTTGCGTTTGCTCGGATGGTGCCGATCGTTTGCAGACTCGTCGCATTCGCAGAATCGGTCAGGTCGACAGTGGCTCCCTGGGCAGCGATCACCTGTTGTCCCTGAGAACTCAACGAGCTGTACCCTGCGATCTGGCCGATACGCGGAATACTTGCCGATTGATTGGCTCCGGCGGCTCCGTATCCGCTTAAGGCTGCATTGACCCATTGCAGGGAGTTGCCATAAGTGTTGGCTGGTTGGGTTAAGTTCGTCCACTGTTGACGGCCGAGGTTGACATAGGAGGTATAGAGAGATTGCGGTAGACTCGCCATCTGCCGTGCAAGGTTGTAGTCGGCGATTACGTTTTGCGTAGCCTGAACCGTGTTTGTATAGAGCTGTTTTGCTTGCAGGATCTGCTGGGCCGCATGAGCAGACTGCGTCGGATCAAAGACGATACCCGACCCGAACTGTGCCCGCGCTACTGGCGAAGAAACTGCCAGTGAGATCAAGAAAAGTGTCGATGCCGTTTTCATAAAAACTCCTCGAATTGTTACTACTTTGTACGTTCATCCTGAAGGCGCTTGTATGCATCATCGGTTTTTTTCTTTTCATCAGCGCACTTTGGGCTGAGTGTCGGCGGAACTTTGTAATATTCAGCCGAACAGTCTTTCTGAAACTGAGCTGCTAGATCGTCATACTGCTTTTGGAGCGCATCGATCTTAGCCTGATGGCTCTCGCATCCTACAAAAGCAAATGTCATCACTACAGCCAGAAATACGATTCGTGAATTACGGTGCATATCATCTCCTAGAACGTTTGAGGAATCGTGTGGTTTTCATACGCAGGCAAGAGCATGTCCTGCGTGAAGTAGACTTTTACGCGATGACCTTCTCGGATTGTGATCGTCGGAGGTATCTGCATAAAGCGATCCATAATTGTGGTTGCAGACTGGGAAACAGACGACGCGACGCCATTGGTGAAGACCTGGGGACCGGAGCCGCCATAAACACCGCCCCCTTGCGTAATCTGGGCAGCTCCGGCGATCACGCCGAGAGCGATGGAGGTACCGAAGATTTCGAGGTAATGGTTATCTACTTTGTCTTTCAACCCCTCTTCGCCGATCTGATCAAGACCATGAAACTGGTCGAGATCAACCGTATAACCATCCGGCATGATCATGCGATGAAAGACAACAGCCAGGCGCCGTTGCTGGCCGAAACCGGAAGAGCCGATCTTTCTGGCTTCGCCGAGAGCGATCGTGCCCTCGGGAATGAGCACGTGCTGACGATCATGTGAATAGACCGGATTGGAGACAAGCACCTTTACCGGACCAGCAGCGTCGCCATCGAGGCGGTTCATCAGCACGGTATCGATCGTCAGCCCTTCGTAGATGACATACGGCTGTCCGACAGCGGAATCGATATTGACTTCCGGGTTGTGCTTTGTCGATGCCGGATCGGTTGGTTGTGATAGTTTATCGCCCGCCGACCGCGGCGCAATGAAGTTGCTACCTGCCGCCGAAGCAGAGCTGGGCGCGTTCTGAGTTGTTGGCAATTCGGAGCTATTAGCTTGTGATTGCGCCGGCGCACCTTCCTGGTGAACATAGGCTAGGTTCGAAGCGAAGCGAGAGTCATACGCCACCTCATGCTCTTTCGCCGCCAGCTGTTGAGCTTGCTGCTGCGCTGGCGACAATTGCGGTTGTGCAGAATATTGCTGGCACGGTTGTCCAGGAGCACATGGTATAGGCTGACCGTTGGGACCGTAAGAAGCGGCCGAAGCCTGCTGCGCTGGCGTTGCGCTGGCGAGCGTAGTGTCCGGCGTGTTGGGCAAGGCATTCGCTGCCTGCTGCTGTTCTTTGAGCCGTTCGGCGGCGAGTTGGTTCTTCAGGTCCTGGACATTGTTGTCCGTATTGTCCTGAACCGTCGGTTGCGGAGGTGCATCTTTGGTCGCCGCAGTTTTGCCGTTAACTGTTTTCTTTCCAGTAGCGCTGAAAACAGCAGCGAGGATAACCAGAAGCGCGGCCCCGAGGTAAACAAGAACTTTAAGATTCTTTTGCAGAACACCCTTGGGCTCTGGTGCATTACGATGCAGCTCGGGTAGTTCCTGCAAATCACTGTTCAGCGGTGGAGGATTGCTCGGACTCTGCATACCATCATCCTTTGCGCGAGAAATCCATGCGTTTCTTGCCGAGTTCTACATAACCGGAGTCCATAACCTTCGGGATGATGTACGTTCCTTCCCGGAGGTCGTATGTGACCAGATTAGGCTTACCGTCTTTCATTTCATAGACGCTGAATTTCTCGGGCGCGGTGGTCTTGATATAGGTGAATTTGTCGTCGTGGTAGATCGATTGGATATCGAACGGAGCTTCATTCGCTTTGTAGGAATAATCGAACTTCAACTGCAGCGGATAAGAACTTTTGTACTCGTCGACCGCCTGTTCGACATGGGACTGAAGGGCAGCCAGTTCTTGCTTCGATTGCTCCAGTTGCGCCGCGGGGATGAATTGGGACGGCCCAGTCGACGCGACGATCGAAGAATGGTCAGCTGGCTGAACCAGTACTTTCAGGTCCGGTGTCTCCGAAGTATTCGAAACGTCCTGAAGGGTGAAGGAATAGATGTTGCCCTTATCCGTGATCAGGTTCAGGTTTGAGCTGATCCCTTCCTTCGCCGGATGCACAAAGCAGAAGTTGCTGACGACATCGACAACCCAGAAGTCTTTGTCGCCGGTGGCCGCCTCCATGATCTTTTCCGTGGCGGGTACCTCAATCAAGGTCGTGTACTTCAGCTTGGCGTGAATCGGCACAATGTCCTGCGAGTGGTATTGAACAGTCCGTGCAGACGCATCCTGTCCGAATGCGGTGGAAGTCGAGATGGCGGCGAGAGCGAGAATGAGCGGTGTGCGGTACATATCTTTCCCCTACGTATTTGCTATTGTTTGTCCCAGCGTGCGCGGCTGGAACGGATAATCCTGAGCGAGACGGCGCAGGCCGTCGGCGATCCCGAAGCGGGCGAAATAGTCGCGCTTCTTCAGGTTGTCGCGCGCATTGTTGGTCGCCATCCAGTGCGACACTGAATCGACGTTTAGGTGAACCCTCTTCGAGGACTGAGCTTTCCGGATCAGCATCTGACCGGGCGGCACGAGTCCGGCAATAAGTTCGAGTTCCGTGTCGTTCAAATGAAAGGCTTCTCTGTATAGCTCGCGATCCATTTCCGGATTGGCCAGGAAGATCTTGGTGGGGCAGCTCTCGGCCACGATCTGCAACATGCCTGACTCTTCCAATTCTTTGATCGATTGCGTTGCCAGGATCATCGCGGCATTGTGTTTGCGCCACGTCTTCTGTGCCTGGACGATGTATTGCCGGATGGTTTCGTTTCGCATAAAAAGCCACGCTTCATCCATCAGGAAGACCTTGAAAGTCGCCAGCCTCCTGGGATCGGTGATCTCGTTGCTGGCACGATGGAGGACATAAAACAGCAATGGCTCTAAAACATCAGGCGCATCGCCCCAGCCGCTGAAGTTAAACGTTTCGAAGCGATTAAAGGAAAGCGTGTCTTCGACGTTGTCGAAGACGAATCCGTGTTGGCCGGCTTTGGTCCATCGGTGCAGCCGCTCCTTTAGTTCACCGATGATGTTGGCGAGGTTCGATACGGTCCGCTGCTCTGGCTCCAGCATGTAAATGCGTTCGATGGCTTCCCACAGCCTCCGCTCTTCTTTGAAGTCGAGCCGATAGCGTTGGGCGTTGCCCTCGATGAGGACGCGAAAGAAACTAAAGAGGAACTGCAGATTCTCTTTCATCGGCTCTAGTGAGAAAGGATTAATGGTGAAGTCACGCGATTCCTGGCCAACATTGAGATAGGTGCCACCGAAGATGTGCGTCAGGGATTCGAAGCTACCGCCGATATCGAAGATGTAGGTCTGTGGTGCGTACTTCTGAGCATTTTGTAGGATGAATGACGCAAAATATGACTTCCCAGACCCGGTCATTCCAAGGATGAGTGTGTGTGCGACCTCTCCATTGTGTAGGTTTAGGAAGTACGGTGTGGCGTTATCACTCTCCAGTGCGGCCAGGTATTCGGTACCTAAATGTGCATTCGTCTTTTCGCCCGGCAAGATGGTGAAAAGGAACGAGAGATCAGCGTAATTACTGTTCAGCAGGTAAAGCCGGCGGAGATTCTGAACGTAGTTTCCAGGCACCGTAGCGAAGTAAGCATTGAGCTGGTTGTAGGTTTCCGTGAAGAGACTGCCATCGGCATTCGTGAAGACAGCGGCGAACTCACCCACCAGGCGATCGACAACAAACTTGTCGCGATCATAGAGAACAATGGTGAGAGAAAAATCGCCTAACGACTGACCTTCACCAAGCGCCCGCAGGCAATCTCCCAGATTCTCAATGTCTGCCTGCTTGGATTCGTCCACCAGTATGTCGCGAGGGTTTGTTTTCGTCGTGTCGTTGCCGAGTTGCGAAACGAAGCCGGTCTTCGAGAGATTGAAGTGACGGCGACGTTTCGTGACTTCTTTGCGTGCCTTACTCTGTGAGACCGGAACCCACTCCGTGACCACGTGAAAGTTCGCAGGAATCTTGAGCAACGCATCCAGGACCAATGGCCGTGTATCGGCCAAGGCTTCCTTCATCGTTAGAATGCGAACGAAATGATCGCCAATCCGGAGATGATCTCGTTCCGCCTCGATATTTGAATCTGCGACCTGATAGTCGAGAAATTGTGTCGAATTCGGATTGCCGGCAATGCGCCAGTCATCAAAATTCAGTAGACGGCGAAAGAACTGCAGTTGGCGAGCTTGATCAACGATCTCGATAGAGACGAAATCAGCCAGCTGGCGTACAAAGGCCTGCACGCGCTGATGAAGCGCGGCCCAATCTGTTTGAAGCTGCGAACGTAGAAGCGTCTTCATACTACCGTTCGAGAATTGTGCTCTCAGTTCTGAAAAGCCGCCCGCAGGATCCGTGACGAGACGCGCGATTCCTACGCCAATGCCCGTCTTCGAACGTGCGCCTTCGAGCAGAACGCAGTAGAAAATCTCGACCGTGTAAAGGTGGTCGCGCTTCGCATCGAAGAATCGGCGGCGCTGATCGATAGCCGTTGCTACGACCGGGTCGTCATACTGAGCGAAAGGAATCTCCGGGCGATTGTGCTTGAAAAGATACTGGAACACATGGAAGCCGGGTCCGAACGCCTTTAGTGCAGCTTCCAGTCGTTTGACCGCGTATTCCTGCTCTCTGCTGTCCAAAGACTCGTAATCGACACCGCCGACACGAAGAACAACACCGAGATCGCCGCTCTTGGTCAGAAAGGTCGTGGCGTCCCAAAAGCCATACAGATTGATCTGCGCATTAAGCGAGGCGGCTTCCTTCCACGGTTTCAGGACTCGGGCAATCTTCAGCATCACCGCACCTCGACCATGGGGACTTCCTGTTTTGCGGCGTCATAACGCAGTTTGTAACGCTCAGCTTTCGCCAGAATGCGGAGAAATGCCGGGTCGCTCGTCGTCACCCAATGCCCGAAGGCAAATCCACCGATGAAGACAGCGATCCCGGCCAGGATGGAATTGAAAAGATTGAAGGCGCCGACTGCACTCACGCAGATCAGGTAAAAGAGAGTACGCTCGACACCCAGGTAGGTGAGAGGCTTGTGCAGGCTCTTGAATACTTTGTTGGTTCGCTTGCGATTCGTTTTCGCGTCTGCCATGTCGCCCTCATCGGATGAGCGGATTGATACAGAGCTCTGGTTAGACTCCCCAGAGCCAGGACAGGACGTTGACTGCAAGCACTGCAATTCCAGTCCCTGCAGCCACGCCCGCGAGCGCTTTCTTCGCACCGGGTTCGCCATGAGCAAAGCCGTAGCCGCCAATCACGATAGCGATCAGGCTTGCGACTTTCGCTATCGTTCCGGTGAACAGGTTCTGCAACGCGGTGAAGCCGGTATCGAACGGTGAGCCGGCCGCCTGGGCGTGCGCGGCGATCGGCAACAGAAGAAAAACAATGACAGCCAATGAAGCAGGTGACGCTCGCAACAGCTCCGGCCGTCGGGTAGAGACTTTCATGGGCTCCTCCCTGATCTCGACCTGAGATCATCAGGTCATGTCGGAAAGCTTGCCCCGGTTTTTATTTCCTGTCCAAGACCTATTAGCTATCACCTGATGCCTTAAAGGCATCACGAACGGAGTCCTGGTAATCCTTACGAATTGGGTGGCATGCACGGACATCTATGGGAGCAAAAATACTAACTCGCGTACTCCACATTTTTTCCCTCCAGAGCCTCGGTCAGTTCTTCCAGGATTTCCGCAGCCATGCCATCGTCATGCCGGCGTAAGAAGACGAGCCTCAATGGCTCTATCCCTGAAATCGGGAAATAGCGGATGGAAGCTGGTGCTTCTTCGCATACACCATAGGGCAAAATGGCTACGCCGACCTTCTCCTCGACGAGGTCGAAGGCTTCTTGTGCAGAAGTGACCTCTTCTGCAATGGTCGGCCTAAACCCCGACGCGCGACATTCTTCGAGAAGCCGTGCATACAAGATGGGATGTGCCCGTTCTGAACAGGCGACGATCAACGGATATGATTTTAGGTCTGCGAGGGTGACTGCCGGCCTACCCATCAGCGCACTATCTTGAGATACGACTACGCATAATCGTTCTGTGCGAACCGCCATTTGTTCCAGAACGCTGCTTTCATTTGGTGTGAACGTCAATCCAATCTCAACCAGGCGGCTATTGATAGAACTGACCAATTCTGAAGCAGAGACGGTCCGGAACTGCATTTGTAGATAAGCGAACTTCCTGCTCAGTGCGGACCGTATCTCGCGCCGGATGCCGGACGAGACGAATGCGGAGTGACCGATGGTGATCGAAGTAGAAGTTTGCCTCAACGCATGGCGGGCAGCATCTTTGGCTCGTTGAAAGTCAGTGTCGATCTTCACCATCATCTCTTCGACGACTGCAATGAAGGCCCGCCCGGCCGTCGTGAGTGCAACGGGATGACAGTCGCGCTGAAAGAGTTCGAGACCAATGTCATCTTCAAGCTCGCGGATCTGGCGGCTTAAGGTGGGTTGCGAAACGTTGACGCTTTCGGCTGCCTTCCGGAAGTGCGCTTCGCGTGCGACCGCCAAGGCATATTGGAGTTTCCGGAGAGGAGGAGACACACTCATAAAATCTGGCCATCTGCAAAAGAGGAACTACTTGGCCCTGCCTGCTGTCATCATGACCACGGCTTGCTCATTATGCTGAACTCGATCGCAGTCTTTGTCAACTGTAACCAACATAAATATGTTTGCTACATAATCATATATGCTTGTGTAAACAGTGGCGATCTCCACGTCAACCCTCGTCTCAGTGGCAGATTTCGATGACTTGTAGCGGAAAGTGGGATCGAAGACCGCGTCACGCGAGAGCCACGCCCCGACACAGCCTCGAAATATCGACGCCGCAATACAGGTTCAGCCCGGCTTGCTATTCTTGGTAAGTAAAACCTTTCCATATCAATTTCCCTTGAAACAGCCCTTCTATCTATAAGCGTGCTGAGTCCGGGAAAAATGGACAGGTGATTGAAGATTTTTTTATTGACTGACCTTTCTAGAGGTCGCTAGGTATGTGAGCCGTTTTTGTTGTCTATCCGGATGCCGCTTCACGAGGCAGAGCAACAGACTCCGGCCCTGCAAGTATTAGGAAAGAAACCCGTAGGGCTTTTCCCAGGGCCGACCTGTTGCAAGTGATTGTATTTATTGACAATTTATGCGCGCCGCAAGATTGCAACGGTCGGATGCATTGCGGTCTATCGAACCGAAATAGCATCAATATGTTTGCCGGACAATCATGGTTCTTTAGGTTGACCGCATTGAAATTCCGGATTAGCTTCCTCTCAATGGCAGATTTTGATGACTTGTATGGAGAACTGGGACGAAAACTGCGTCAGGCGAGAGTGACGCAAGGGATTAGCCAGGAAAGACTTGCGCAACAACTCGGAATCAGCCGGGCTTCTGTTGTAAATATCGAAGCCGGCCGGCAGAGAGCTCCGTTGCACCTGCTGTGGCAGTTTTCAGAGACCCTCGGAAGCGACTTGAGCCTTCTGATCCCTCGGCGAGAGGAGCTTTTACCTACGGCGAGGGAAACCACATTGAACCCAGGAATGGTCAAGCAGATCAGAGAAGCGGCGAATAACGATTCGGATGCCGTCAAGGCCATGACCAGGCTTGCCGGCAAGCTTAAAGCAGCGATCGAAATCGACTCCCCAGTCAGGAAAGCCCATGATCAGAGAAAAGCTCGAAGAAAAGGCTGAAAAAACTCTTCGTGAAACAGATACATACCGGATTCCAATCGCGATCGAAGTTCTCGCGCACCGTCTCAATCTTGTGATTCAATCCGAAGCTCTTGGGGAGAATGTAGCCGGCATGCTCGTGGTCGAAGGCGATCGGGGCGCCATAGGCTATAACTCAACCCACGCTCTTGTCCGGCAGAGATTCACGATCGCTCACGAAATCAGTCACTATCTATTGCACGTAAGAAAGAACCAGAAGTCACAGCTCTTTATCGATCGCCATCTGACCTTCCGGCGAGACGGATACTCGTCCGGAGGAGTTGATCATGAGGAAGTCGAGGCCAATCAGTTCGGTGCTGCCCTTTTAATGCCTCGAAGCCTCCTTCAACAGGAGGTTAAAAAGAACGATCTCGATCTGGATGAAGAGGAGGCAATCACCTTTCTGGCCAAACGCTTTCATGTAAGCGCTGCGGCCATGAGCAATCGACTGTCGAATCTTGGCTTGCTTCGCTAGCATCTCAAATTCTGTGCATCCAAGGTTGCTGAGAAGTGGCTGCGCACATCGTATATCGAGCCGAACACTTCCGGAACACTACGTTCGATGTTCAGCAGCGGATACACGGCCTCCATGCCTGTGCGCACTGAATACTCTGTCGTAAAGATACAGTCACGTGTCCACTCCCCGAATTAGCCGATAAAGGCGAACTTCTTTATCCCGTCCGGCGCCAGCCTGGACGGTCCGTGCCCTTGCGCGTCAGAAAGAATGCCGTAATGTAGCTTCATGCACGGACCCATGATTGCACCATTCACCGCCACCTCGTCGGTCGCGTTCAGCAGCACTCCCATGTCATAGAGACATTCCCTGGTGATTTGGCTCATAGGCTATGAGGCAGTATAGAGAACCTGTTATACAAGACGGTCCTTTTGATGATATTTTTGCTCGATCTTCGTCATGCTTTGTGACAGTTGTGGATTGCACCCATGTTTACGGCTACTCTGGTGCCTGCGCTTGGGCTCGGCATCGGGTCGTGTACGGCTATCTTCTCTCTAATCGATGCGGTCATGCTGAAGTCACTGCCGGTCACCAACCCATCGAGTCTCTACTGCCTCTATCCGGTTAGAGTAAAAACTGCGACTCATCACTTGCTCTAAATGTTCATTTTACGAAAGAAAAGCTTTTCGATCTTTGCCCTACCCATTCGATCAGAATGTGTAAAGTCGTCTCCACTATTCGGGCGAACATGGAACTTATCCGATACATACTCAAGCGTTCTGCCGATCCTGAAGGGCACTGGGTGCGGGAGTGCAACTGCGGCATTTGTGGAATGATCGTGGTCTTTCGGTGTTTTATATACTGCACCTCACTCGCTTATTTGGTTTCCTTATAACCTTTGGAAAAGTCCTCGGTTTCGCTTCTTCCTAATATCTGTTCAATGGGCTGAACACAATTGGATGGTGGCCGTGCTATTCATCAGCCAGTTACTTCCCAGACAATTCACAAATCCAAGCCAAATCGGGGAGACAGCACGATATCTCTCCTCGCTTCCTATGAAATAAGACAAGCGCAGAAGAAATCTTGAATTTTGTGATCTTGTTTTATTGACAGTGGTCTGATGACCAGACTACTATCCGTGCTGTTTTGCAATCGGATCGCTCATATCGTCAGAGGTTGCAAAGCTCAATTGCAGGAGAAGGTGTCTGACCGAATGAAAGCTCTCTACTATCCCGAATGGGGACGACTTGAGATAGACGACTTGCCAATTCCAGCTCCGCGCGCCGATGAGCTGCTCATCCGGGTGACCGCTTGTGGCATATGCGGCTCAGAACTCGAGTCGTTTCGCAATAGGAGTGTGCGACGCAAGCCGCCGCTCATTATGGGCCACGAGTTTTGCGGCGAGGTCGTGAGTGCTGGTGATGGCGTATCCGGAGAATGGTATGGGCGGCGAGTGATCGCTCATTCCGTCATTCATTGTGGCCGCTGTGCCGTATGCAGAAGAGGTGATACGAACCTATGTTCTGCACGTGAGCTCTTCGGCATGCATCGCCCGGGCGCGTTCGCGGAATTTGTTTGTGTGCCGGAGCGGGTCGCTGTTCCGTGGCCAGATGGCCTTACCCCATTACATGCATCCTTCGCGGAGCCGCTGGCCAATGGCATCAATGCAATGCGACAAGGCAACAGCGGCCGGCGTGCGCGCGTGGCCATTATCGGAGCTGGTCCAATTGGATTGATGTGTGCTTTGGCAGCAATGCGCATCTTCGGTTCTGAGGTATTGATAGCCGATCTCATCCCAGAGCGCCTTGAAGCAGCGAAGAGATTGGGTGTCACTCACACTGTCAACTCAGCACAAACAGAACTTATCACTGAAATATCTACGCTGTGGGCGGAAAAAGCTACGCATGTAATTGACGCCGTCGGCAGCAGCCGGACCAAGAATTTATCGCTGGAGCTTACTGAGCCTGGCGGCACCGTGGTGTGGCTGGGCCTGCAGGATAGCGCCATATCGATTGAGAGTTTTGCAATCACACTACAGCAGCTTACCGTCAGCGGGTCCTACGCGGGAACGCTCAACGATCTGTGCGCCGCTGTGGATCTGCTCGTGTCAACCCAGCCTGACTTGGCGTGGGCAAAAACATACGCGTTGGACCGCGGTGAAGTCGCCTTTCGGGACATGCTCGAGGCCCGTGGCAACAATATTAAAGGCATTTTGCAAATTTCCGGGGCGAGCTGAACATCATGCCAACATCCAAGCCGAGAATTGTAATAACGGATTACACCTTTGCCGATCTGGAAAGGGAACGCCAGGTTATCGAAGGAGCTGGCGGCCAGCTGACTGTACTTCAGTGTCGAACGGAAGAGGATGTCATCCGGCAGGCAAGTGATGCTGATGGGCTATTGGTCCAGTGGGCACCGATCACGCGTTCTGTTATCGACCGTCTGCGAAATTGCAAGGTAATCGTCCGCTACGGCATCGGCATCGACAACGTGGACTTGGCGGCTGCGCGCGATCGGGGCATCACAGTTTGCAATGTGCCGGACTACTGCATCAATGAAGTGGCCGATCACACGATGGCGCTGACTCTTGCTCTCGTTCGTCAGGTGACTGCGACGGATCGGACTTTACGCACTGGTCAATGGAATTCGCAGCTTGATAGGCCTATTCTGGCGCCTGATCAGATGACATTTGCTGCGGTAGGTTTCGGTCGAACGGCGCAGGCAGTGTTGAACCGCGCACGTGCATTCCGTTTCAAACTGGCAACCTTCGATCCCTATCTCCCTCCCTCGGTGCAGGTCGCAGAGGATATCGCTGTACTCACATGGGATGAACTCTTGAGCCAAGCCGACGTCATTTCGCTCCACGTTCCTTTGAGTGGAAAGACGCACCACCTAATCGATGGTGCCGTGCTCGCGCGAATGAAGCCACAGGCATTGCTCATCAATACTGCCCGTGGCGGTCTTGTGGATACAGTGGCTCTCGTGGATGCCCTCGACAAGGGAGTGATTGCCGGTGCAGGACTCGACGTATTCGAAATGGAACCGATTGGTGCGGATCATCCGCTGTTGTCATGTCAGAAGGTGATCATCACGCCGCACGTGGCCTGGTATAGCGAGCAAAGCATGATGATGCTGCAACGGATGGCGGCGGAAGAGGTCATCCGCCCTCTGATCGGTCAAGTGGTTCGCAACAAGGTGGTGTGAGAAGAAGAACGAAGGTAAACGATGAATTCGGGAATGGCAAACGTATCCCAAGGGAGGTGCTTGTGAGAAAAATACTCAACATGTTCGAAACGGTAAGCGTCGAGCAAAGTTCTTTAGGCCGCAAGATTGCCAATCATATTCCACTAAAGACGAGCATATTGAGCCGAACCGCTTGGCTGCTGCTTGTTTGCACAGGCTGGGGAGGCATTGTAGCGCGGGCACAAGATACGGGGACTGTCAACGGCGTCGTTTTGGATTCCTCAGGCGCTGCTGTCTCTGGTGCATCGCTCGAGCTGACAGATCTAGGTACATCGCAAACGCGAACCACTATTTCTTCGGCGCAAGGCTATTTCAATTTTGTCAATCTCCCGCCGAAGCTATACCGCCTGAGGATTTCGGCGGTTTCATTCAAGGAATACGTAAACGACTCACTGCGCCTGACGGTTGGGCAGCAGATCTCCCTGCAGCCGATCTTAGTGCTCGGTGCAGTAAACCAGTCTGTAGAAGTGTCAGGTACTCCGCCCCCAATCTCGACGACGACAGCATCGGTTGGTCAGGTAATCGAGACCAAACAGATTGATAATCTGCCACTGAATGGTCGCAACGCCTTGAACCTTGTCCTGTTGGTTCCAGGAGCTTTGCCCGCGGGCTCGTCAGGTCAATTCGGCGCGACACAGCAGCAGTTTGTGCTCTCAGGCAGCAATCCAAACGCGAATAACTTCAGCTTGGATGGCGGATTCAACATGAATGCGTTCTACAGTAACGCGGCCAACTATCCGAATCCGGACGCGCTCCAAGAGTTCAATGTCTCGACACGCACCTATGACGCCGGTTTGGGACGTGGCTTCAACAGTATCTCGGCAGTGACAAAGTCAGGAACGCAAGCCTTCCATGGTACTGCCTTCGAGTTCTTCCGCAACACGGTGCTCGATGCAGCAAATTACTTTGCTACAGCCCCATCTCCTTATAAGCGGAATCAGTTTGGCGGTACCCTCGGGGGCCGGATCATCACGGATAAGCTCTTCTTTTTTGGCTCCTATCAAGGCACTCAGATTCGTGGTACTCCGGGACTCTATACATATGTGGACCTTACGCCAGCCGAGCGTAAAGGCGACTTCTCAGGGTCGAGCTCGCCCATTGTCGATCCGTCAACTGGTCTGCCGTTTCCAAACAACAAAATTCCAGATTCGCGCATTCGTTCGTTCGCCAATCAGTTCATTGAGCAATATCTTCCGCTCCCGAACAGCGGCAGCAATCTCTATAGTTTTGCTCCCGCGACATCCGAGAGTGAAAACCAGGCAATTGGGCGTGTAGACTATGAAATCACGTCGAAGGATCGTATCTTCGGGCGCTATATCTTCGATAACATGCCCCAAGTTGGAAATGGTGTCAGCTATTATCTGGATAGTTCGTGGCTTGCCGATCTCCCGACCAGGCGCCAAAGCATGCTGTTGAACTACACGCATATCTTCTCCTCAAAGCTGCTCAATTCCGCCACCTACGATTATGACCGCGATGCGTATGGTGTGATTACGCGGCAAGATTTTTCATTGACCGGTCTCGGCCTGGATATCAACAACGGTAATGCTCTACAGACATATGGATTGACGCCGGACTCCATTCTCGGAATCAGCGGATACTTCACGGCGGGTGCTGGCGTGCCGACACGCGACATTGTCCCCACGACGCATTTCAGTGACCGGTTGTCGTTGAGCGCAGGCGCTCATCAGCTCTCGTTTGGCGTGGAGATCTATCACACCCGCGTGAACCAATTGCAGAATTACCTCACCGACGGAACCATGTCTTTCAGCGGTTTCGCTACTGGTAATGCCGCCGCAGACTTCCTGCTCGGTCAGTTTTCGAACTACGAACAGCTCACGCCGCTGATCACGCGGCTTCGCCAGACGCTTCCAAGCATCTATACCCAGGACGATCTAAAGATAAACAGAAGATTGACTTTGAATCTGGGTATTCGTTGGGATCCCTACTTCCCTTGGATTTCGCAGAACAATGTGCTCGGTACATACATTCCCGGGAGACAATCGACAGTCTTCCCGCTCATGGCGCCTGGATTGCTATATCCCGACGATCCCGGCATACCGAGAGGCATCGCGTCAGATCGATACAACAACATCGCCCCACGGGTAGGCTTGACATGGGATGTTTTTGGGAGCGGTCGCACCTCGGTTCGCCTGGGCGCTGGGCTCTTCTACATGCCGACGAACAGCGCCATCAACTTTAACCGGTTCCCGCAAATGCCGCCCTTTGGATTCGAGGCAAATCTTAGTGCCGGCGACGCGGATAGCATCTGGGCTGTCGATCCTTTCAATGGAGTAAACCCTTTTCCGCGCCCCGATGTTACCGATGTCGACGCGCTTAAACAGGTTCCCTTTGTGCCGACGACTGGCGATACCTCTCTGGGATTACCTTTCAAGACGCCGGTAGAGCAGCAATGGAGCGTATCTGTACAACAAGCCATTGGGAAAGATTCTGTTTTTGAGTTGGCATATGTGGGCTCTACGGCATCGCACCTTTTGAGCTCATACGAGGGTAACCCGGCAATCTACACTCCTGGGGCGTCAACCGAAGCCAACACGCAGCAGCGCCGTATCAATCCGAACATCGGTCCGCTCAATGTATTGACGACCTACCTGAGCAGCAACTACAACGCCCTGGAGGCGAGTTTCAACAAGCGCTATTCGAACGGGCTTTCGCTGCTGTCTTCCTATACTTGGTCGCGCGCGTTGGGTGTGGTCGGTTCGCTGAGCGAAGGTAGCAACGGTCAACGCGATCCATTCAACAAACGACTAGATTACGGAGTGGCCGGAGATAGCGTGAACTCCAACTGGGTGACCGCTGTGGTCTGGGATATCCCGGCAGGTAAACACGCGCAGTCTAGTCTGATGCGTGCATTGTTCGACGGATGGCAGGTGAATGGAATCTACACCATCCACTCAGGCTATCCTTTCACTGTGAACTCGGGACTCGATAATTCCTTCAGCGGCATTGGCGGAGATACCGGCGATCTTATCGGAAATCCTCTTTTGTCGACCGGCAGGAGTCGCGCGGACAAGCTGGCAGAATGGTTCAACACCTCCGCATTTCACGTGAACGCTGTAGGCACCTTTGGAAACACTGGCATCAACGCCTTCCGGGGACCTGCATATTGGGATCTGGATACTGGCGTGATCAAACACTTCCGGTTGCAGGAGCACCTGAACGGCGAGTTCCGCAGCCTCTTCTACAACATCTTTAATCACCCGAACTTCGCAAATCCGAATGGAGTAGTTACGAGCCCGACCTTTGGACAAATCACGGGAACATCCGCCGATCCCAGAGTCATCGAATTCGCGGCGCGAATTTCTTTCTGAGGAGTTTCAGTCACGCTTGACAAATTAATTTCGGAGAGTCAGATGAAACGTCGCCAGTTTCTTACGAATGTGGCTGGAGTCACGGCTTCGGTTATGTTGCAACCGCGGTGGGCCTATGGATTCGGTATCGCTCAGGGTGGAACAAGCGCTCAAGACCTCGCTTCCGTCTGGCCGCCGGCCACGCACCTGTTTCGCAAAAGCCTGATGTCCGGGCCGGGCTTCTCATTTCTATATGACGGTAAGCCCGCTGCTTTCACATCCGTTTCGCCGTCCAGTGCGAGCGAGGTTTCGTTCCACTATGCCTCGGATG
>Ga0206951_1053_pt1 | contig 32150 bp, 21 predicted proteins | sample Alteio_BWOrgHeat_38_FD_152974 | JGI IMG/M metagenome (GOLD analysis project Ga0206951, IMG submission 152974) | Enriched cells from forest soil in Barre Woods Harvard Forest LTER site, Petersham, Massachusetts, United States -... | ecosystem: Environmental > Terrestrial > Soil > Temperate forest >... | reverse complement strand
CCCGGAATCGGACGGTCAAAGGAGACGATAGGAGTGGAAATTCTGCGGAGGAAATCGGCAAGCGAATCGCTCTGATAGTTAGCAGGCGCGAGCAGTAAACCATCGGTGCGGTGACGCATGAGCACGTTGAGGTTTTCCATCTCGATGTGCGGATCGTTATTTGTAACAGTGACAATGAGTAAAGAGTCATTGGCCCGGGCGATCTCCTGCGCGGCTTCAGCGCAGCTGGAGAAAAAGGAATCGGCGATGCTGGGGATGACGAGGCCGATGGTCTTTGTGCGCTCGCCTTTAAGAATGCGCGCCGCCTGGTTGGGCATGTAGCCAAGCTGCTCGATAACACCGCGTACACGGTTTAGAGTGCGTGGGCTGACGCGATGGCCGCCATTGATAACGCGGGAGACGGTCGTCGTGCCGACTCCGGCTTTACGGGCGACATCGGCGAGTGTGGCATGCGATCCTGATTTGCTCATCGTGAACTTGAGTGCAAGTGTACGGTTTCTTTTCGCTTTGCACCAGTCTTCATGCAGTCTCAGGGGCCGTCAATGTCTTCTCGTCCCGGGGCGCGACTTTCGGTTGCCGAAAAATTCTCGTCTCGCCTTCATGCAGAGCGAGAACATGATCTGCGATGCCCTCGCTTTCTGCGGCCGAGAGAAGGCGGGGCAGCGGTTCGTCCATGGGTTCGGCGGAAAGGCAGAAGGTGCCGTAGTGCATGGGAATCATGGTCTGTGCGCCCAGATCGCTGAAGATCATGAGGGCGTCTTCCGGGCTGGCATGCACGGAGCGAAAGCTGTCCGGCGAATAGGCGCCGATAGGAAGCAACGCGACCTGCGGTTTGAGACGCTGGCCGATTTCGCGGAAGCCGTCAAAGTAAGCCGTGTCGCCGGAATGATAGAGCGAATGTGGTCCGCTGCGCAGGACGTAGCCGCCAAAGCCGCGATGTGTGTCCGTCATTTTCCGAGCGCCCCAATGTCGGGCGGGAGTGAGCGTGATATCAATGCTGCCGAGCTGTGTGGATTCCCACCATGCAAGCTGCGTCACGCTGGAGAAACCGAGGTCTTTCACCAGCTCGGCGACGTTCGAGGGTACGATGACCGCCGGGGCTTTGCCGGAGAGATTGCGGGTGTGACGAATGATGCGACGAAGCGAAGGCAGGTTGAGGTGGTCCATGTGGGCGTGCGTCAACAGGACAGCGTCGATTGCTGGGAGATCCTTTATGGCGACGCCGGGCTTGCGCAGGCGATGCAGAACGACAAGCCAGTTGGCGAATACAGGGTCCACGATCAGGTTTTTGCCGCCCAGCTGGATCAGGAAAGTTGAGTGACCAATGAAGCTCACTCCGAGCTCGCCACTGCCAGTCAGGACTGGCTTCTGCTGTTCGCCCTCCATGGAATGAAAGGCGGAGCGCGCGATGAGATTGAAGATAAAGCTGAATCTGGGCCGGGATTGCCTGGGTTGTGCCACGGAATCTCCTATATAGAAGATGCCCGGGGGAGGAGGTTCGATGCTGGAAGAGTGGGGTCAAGGGGTGCTCATTTCGAGGAATTTTCGCTTTATGCCGATTCTTTGCACGGTTCGTCTAACCGATGGGGAACCGGCGGGTCGCCGGATGCGTATTCTCGGAGAAAGGCATGAATACTATCGCCGATATCTTCGGGCAGGTTTTCCGCGCCATCTGGGCGAATAAACTGCGTTCATTTCTGACCATGTTCGGCATTGCGTGGGGGGTCGGCTCCATGTTGTTGCTGGTGAGCGTAGGAGAGGGATTCCGCTCGGGCCAGAGGCGCTCGCTGGCCACGCTAGGCAATGACCTCATCATGATGTGGGGCGGGACGATTCCGGCGATTGCGAATCAGCACACAGGCATGCGGCCTTATAACCTGACGCTCTCTGATGCGCAGGCGCTTCGCGCCCAGGCCACTGAGGTGCGATCGGTGACGGCCTTCATCAATCGTGAAGATATCAAACAGCAGAGCCTTTATGAGAGCGCGGGTGGACAGGCGATCGGCGCAGAGCCGAACTACAGCGGCGTGCGTTTTCTGCCCATCAAAGACGGGCGATTCATCAGCGATGCGGACATGCGGGACCGGCGGCGGGTCATTGTGCTGGGGGAAAAGAGCGCGAAGCTGTTGTTCCCGGGGCGTCCGGCGATGGGCGAAACGGTGCTGCTGAACGGATCGCGTTTTCAGGTGATCGGCCTGGCGGCAAAATCGGGGCGCGGCAACAACGACAACGAGAACCAGAAAATTTATATTCCGCTTTCGACGATGCTGGAGATGTTTCCGCTGAAGGGCGAGAACATTCCCGCCGATTCCGTCACGTCGATCCAGTATCAGCCGCGGATTCGCGGCGACAATGTAGAGGCCACGCGGCAGGTGCGCAGAATTATCGCGCAACGACACGGCTTCGACCCCAGCTCACAGGACGCGTTCAATGAGTGGGACACCATCAAGAGCGAGCAGATGGTGGGCAAAATCTGGACAGCGATGGATGTTTTCCTGGGCGGCGTGGGGATTGTAACGCTCGCGCTGGGCGCGGTGGGAATTATCAATATCATGCTGGTTTCGGTGACAGAACGGACCCGCGAAATCGGATTGCGCAAGGCGCTGGGCGCAACGTCGCGCAGCATCCTGATGCAGTTCTTCCTTGAAGGCCTGCTGCTGACTGGCGTGAGCGGGCTGGTAGGAATTGGGGGCGCAGCTCTGCTGATGTTTATCCTGCAGAGCGCGATCGGAGACACGGATATTGGCTTCGATCCGCCGAGGCTGGTGCCGTGGTCGGCGGCGCTGGCCATTATTTCGCTTAGCGCGAGCGGCATTGTCGCCGGGCTCTACCCCGCCAGCAAAGCCGCTGCGCTGGAGCCGGTGGAGGCGCTACGTCGTGAATAGGAGTTGTTATGCTGCGTGACTTATGGGGCCAGGCGTATGAGGCGATGCTGCATAATCGTCGTCGCACGACGATCACGATTGTCGGCATGGCGTGGGGCATCGCGACGGTCGTATTGCTGCTGGCATATGGCGCCGGTTTTGGCCGCGCCATTGAAGCCATTTTCGCGCAGTGGGGAACGCAGTTGATCGGCGTCTTTCCGGGAACGACGAGCGAGCAGGCTGGCGGCACCAAGGCGGGCGTGCCGGTGCGTTTTACGCAGGACGATGTCGATCGGCTGTGGAATACAGTTCCAAATCTCGAGCACATCTCTCCGATGATGAACAAAAACATCTCGGTCGCGAATGACCTGCATACGTATACGTGGCCGGTGAATGGCTATCGCGCGGAGATTCTGGATATTCTGAGGCTCGACATCGACTCAGGCCGCTTTTTCACCGACCTTGATGATCAGCAGCGCAGTCACGTGGCCGTGATCGGCTCGGAAGCGAAGTCCAAGCTTTTTTCCGGCCAGTATGCGATTGGGCAGCGCATCCGGCTCAATGGAATCAGCTTTACGATCATCGGGGTGCTGAAAGCGAAGATGCAGGAAGGCGATGATGACATCAACCGGCAGGTCTATGTTCCGTTCAATACTTTCGGTGACATTAAGGACCTGAAATATCTGGATGGCATCTGGCTGAACTATCGCGGCGATCACATGCTGGTGGAGCAGGCGATTCGCAACACGCTGGCCGCCTCGCACAACTTCCGGCCTTCGGATCACAACGCAATTTTTGTTGCCAACCTGATGGAGCAGCTGAAGCAGTTCCGCATGATCACGATTGCGTTGCAGGTCCTGCTGCTGTTTATCGGGGCCTTGACGCTGGGCATTGCAGGCATCGGACTGATGAACATCATGCTGGTGGCGGTGCAGCAGCGTACGCGCGAAATCGGCATTGAGAAAGCTCTGGGCGCACGCAAGCGCCACATTCTCGTTCAATTTCTGGCTGAAGCGCTGGTGATTACAGGTGTGGGGGGAGCCATTGGCATTGCGCTCGCGTACACTGTTTCGATTGCAGTCGGGCGAATTACTTTTTACAGTGCGCTTGCCTCGAATGCAGAGGCCGCGGATATTCAGCTGCTGATCTCACCGATGATTGTGATTGTGGCCACTACCATTCTGATCGTCGTAGGGATGGTGAGCGGCATGATTCCTGCAATTAAAGCGGCGAACCTGAATCCGATTGAGGCGCTGCGCTACGAATAGCAGCGCGGATGAGCAGGCTGCCCATCCGCGGATGGGATTTACGCTGACCGCTTTGGCGACGCCAGGTAGGCGTGGATCAATAAAGCCACGCCTATCAGAAAAGGGATAAGGCCGACTAGTCCAACTGCCGGCCTATGTGAGACGGCTGTTAAGAAAGCCAGAAGGGCGATGCCGATTGCAATATTGATGAGGCCTCCGAGCGAGTAGCCTTCGCGCTTTTTCGCCTCACGAACCGCCGCCGAGTTTCTTTCTTTTTCCTGGAGATAAGCGATGGTGGCGACAGCGCTGCTGGTGTCTGACTCGGCGATCTTTTTCAGCATGTCATTACGGTAGTAGCTTTCGCGCTCCTGTTGCCGCGAGCCGGCCCATGCCGCAACTGCGAGAAAGCCAAAAAGCGAAAGAGCGCCGATGCTGAGAAATGCAAAAATTAGAAACGGACCTTCGGGAACCATATACAACCTCCTTGACGCCCAGTAAGACCTGCGGCTGAGCGGGCCGGTTGCGTTTTTATTTTCGAAATAAAAATGCAACCATCATCGGTACAGGCTGGTCGTACCCTGCGAGGAAACAGGAAGCGTGAGCGCGACAGAAGATCTTGCGGACGTGGAACGGGTGCTGGCGGGAGATGTTGCATTTTTCGAGGGCATTGTGCGCCGCTGGCAGGGACCGCTGGTCAATATGGCTTACCGCTTCTGCAACGATCGAGGGCGCGCGGAGGAGATGGCGCAGGAAGCCTTTCTGCGCGTGTACCGCTCCCTTGCCAGCTGGCGTCGTGATGCCGCATTTTCGACCTGGCTTTTTGCGGTAGCGGCGAACCTTTACCGATCCGAGCTGAAGCGGATTCCAGCGCACAATTCCGCTGATTTTGAAGAGCGTCAACGCGACGGTGTGGTGCGGCGCGCGGTGCTGGCGTTGGCGGAAAAGTATCGCGATGCCGTGATTCTGTACTATTTTCATGATATGGATGTGCCCGCAGCATCGAAGAGTTTAGGGCTGCCGGAAGGTACAGTAAAGGCGAGGTTATTTCGCGGGCGTGAGATTCTGCGTGGCAAATTGCCGCAACTGCTCGAAACGCCGAGGCTGAAGGAGGCATGATGGAAGACGAATTGGATCGTATGCTTTCCCCGCACGATGAGATCGTGCCTTCGTCTGGCTTTGCGGCTTCAGTCATGGAGGCAGTGCAGCAGGAAGCTCAGGCTTCCCAGCCAATTCCGTTTCCCTGGGTTCGGGCGTTGCCGGTCTTTGTTGCCATGGCAGTGGTGGTGGCGATGCTCATTATTGGCTTTGTGGAAGTGGCGCGCATGCCGGCAAGCACTGTGACAGAATGGACGCTGCCGCCGGCGGTGGAGCACGCGCTGATGCAGGCCAATGTTGGCTGGATCGCTTTCGCACTTGTGCTTACGCTGCTTTCAAGTCTGGTTTCGATTCGGCTTGCAGTTGGGAAGCGATAAAGCATTTTATCTCCCACCCTTCGCTGCACTCAGGATGGGGCATCCACCTTCCTGCCGAGGCAGACGATTGTAGAAATTCTGTTACTCTGGCCTGCATGTTCCGCGTTCTTCTGATTGCTGCATTCTTTTTTGGGGCGGGTTTGAACTGGGCGCAGGATGTGAAGCCGCTCAACCCTACATTGGTTGACAGTAAATGGCAAGCCCGGTGGATTGCCTGCCCGGATGCTCCACAAAAAGATCTCGGCATCTTTTATTTCCGCAAGGAAATTACGTTGAATTCCGTACCCGAGCATTTTTGGGTGCATGTGAGCGCGGACAATCGCTTTTTGCTCCATGTGAATGGACAATACGCGGGTGAAGGTCCGTCGCGCGGCGATCTTTTTCACTGGCGATTCGAGACCATCGATCTTGCGCCGTTCCTGCATGCTGGCAAGAACGTGCTGGCCGCCACTGTCTGGAATTATGGCTCGCGAGCGCCGGTGGCGCAGATGAGCAACCGTTCCGGCTTTATGATGCAGGGCGATACGGGAGCCGAAAAGATTGTCGATACCGATACGTCATGGCTGGTGAAGCAGGAAAAAGGACGCGTGCTCGCGGCTACGAATGGAGTGGCCGGCTATTATGCGGCCGGGCCCGGTGAGAGTGTCGATGGCAGGTTGATTACCTGGGATTGGGATGCGGCTGCGGTAGCCGGCGCGGGCTCGTGGCATGCTCCTGAAGAGATAGGCGGGGCTGCGACGCGTGAGGCACAGGACGCGGACAACAATTGGGAGCTGGTGCAGGATAAGCTGCCGCCGATGGAGCATCGGCTTGTAACGCCGGGAAAGCCTGTGCGGTTCGAAGGGCTGGCTGCCGAGCCAAAGTTTCCGGAGTCTTCGCTTGAGATTCCGGCAGATTCGCATGTGACGCTCCTGCTTGACAATGGCGTGCTGCAGACGGCTTATCCGGAGTTGATGACGAGCGGCGGACGCGATGCCGAAATCAAGTTGACCTACGCCGAGGCTCTCTACGATGCGAAAGGCGAGAAGGGCAATCGCAACGAGATTGCGGGACGGCAGATTCAGGGCCTGACTGATGAGTTCACTTCAGATGGCGGTGAACAGCGGTCGTTTCAGCCGCTCTGGTGGCGGACTTGGCGCTATCTGCAGGTGGATATCACGACGAAGTCTTCTCCGTTGCGCCTCGAAAAACTGGATGCCTGGTTCAATGCGTATCCGTTTATAGAGAAGGCGAATATTGCGGGAGATATTCCGGATTTGCAGAAGCTGTGGGATACAGGCTGGCGCACGGCTCGTCTCTGCGCGCATGAGACATACATGGACGCTCCTTATTGGGAGCAGTTGCAATATGTTGGCGACACTCGGATTCAGGCGCTCATTTCCTATGCGATGACGGGAGACAGCAGGCTGGCACGGCAGGCGATTATGAATATAGAGTCGTCGATTGTTCCTGAGGGGTTGACGCAGAGCAGGTATCCTTCGCGGCTGCCGCAGTTTATTCCGCCGTTTTCGCTGCTGTGGGTGGATATGCTGCACGATTATTGGATGTATGTGAACGATGAGCCTCTGGTGCGGGAGACGATGCCGCGCACGCGCGGTGTGATCGACTGGTATGCTTCGCACCTTCGCCCGGATGGGCTGATGGGAAAGGTGAAGTGGTGGGAGTTTGGCGACTGGACGAGCGGGTACGAGGGTGGAAATCCGCCACAGGATGCGGATGGCGGATCGACATTTCTGACACTGCAGTTTATTGAGGCGTTGCGTGATGCCGCAGAGTTAGAGAAGCAGTTTGGCAGCCCGGAGCGCGCAGCTGCATATCGAGGCATGATTCAGAAGGCTACAGATGCGCTGAATCGAATGAACTGGGATGCGCGTTATGGCGTGTACGCCGATACTCCGGCAAAGAAGAGCTACAGCCAGCAGGCCAACGTGTTGGCGGTGTGGCAGGATGTGACTCCTCGCGGCGAGCAGCAGGCTGTTTTGCGCCGGGTGCTGGGATCGCGTGAGGGTTCAGAGGTGACGGTGGACGGGAAGACGGCTCCGCCTATGTCGGCGATGAGCTACTACTTCCGTTTCTATTTGAGCCGCGCTCTCGAGCATGCCGGGCTTGCAGATTTATACGTGAGCCAGCTGACTCCCTGGTACGACATGCTGAAGCTGGGGCTGTCGACCTGGGCGGAGAAGCCGGAGCCGACACGCTCGGATTGCCATGCGTGGAGCGCGCATCCGAACTACGATTTGTTGACGGTGGTGGCGGGGATTCATTCCGCTGCTCCGGGCTTTGCCAATGTCAGGATTGAGCCGCACCTGGGGAATTTGCATGAGCTGCGGGCTTCGATGCCGCATGCCGGTGGGGCAATTGCGGTCGATTACAAACGCGATGGCGGGCGGTGGTCGGCTTCGATTACTTTGCCGGATGGGCTGGATGGGGAGTTGGTCTGGTTGGGGAAAGAGTATCCGCTGCACTCGGGGGCGCAGACGGTTCGGTTGGATGGTGGTCGGTAAGGGTGGAGTGTGTTTTGCGTGGATTTGTTGACTCCCACCCTTTCGCAAAAGCGCGAAAGAATGGGGCACCCGCCGGTTCTTGAAGCAGAAAAACCCGGGTTAGCTTCGCGAACCCGGGGCACCCGCATTGTGTACCCGGATTGTGGTTGATCCGAAGGGTCTTCGAGGAAGATAGGCGGTCAGGCCTACGCCTATTCGTTGTCGTCGCGCTTGTAGGGTGTCTGCAGATATTTGCGGGCTTCGTTGAGCGCCCCTTGCGTATTGTCATTCGTCTGCAGGGCCTGGCGGTATTCGGGAACGGCTCGTTCACGCTGGCCGGTGATATCGAAAATTTTTCCAATCTGGATGTGGCTCCAGACCTCGGTCCACTTCGGCTCGTCGTCGCCGCGCAGGGCATCGCGATAGGCATTGATCGAAGCTTGGTAATTGCGCATGGTAAAGAGCACTTCGCCAATGCGATAGCTGGCGAGTGAGCTGTTGGGGTTGGCCTTCAGCGCGTTCTGGTATTCATCAAGACCGCCGGTGTTGTCGCCCTGGGCTACGAGTTGCTGGCCGCGCAGAATATGGACGCGCACCTGCATGTCGGGCGAATTGGTCAGAATCCAGTTGTCCGGGTCGATGGTGATGTGGCGGGGGCGTCCGAAGGTATCGACGACGAACTGCGAATCCGAGCCGACGACGTCGATGCGTCGGATTTCAGTTTTACCGTCCGTCTCGATACGCAACTCGACCGGCATATTGAAGAGGTCGAGGTCCTGTTGGATTTCGCCGATGGTACGGAAGCCCTTGTTGTTGCCCAGTCGGTAGACGGCGTATTTATTGTTGAATAACGGAGCGCCGGTGCCGTCGAGCCATTGCGCGAAGAAGGGCGTGAGCTGCTGCTGCGATTGCGCTTCCGCGACCTTTTCAAAATCGCTGGTCTTGATGGATTTGTCAGTGAATTGCGACAGGGTGGCGCGAAGAATCTTCAGGAAGCTGTCGTTTCCGACTTCCCAGCGAAGCATGTGGAAGACGAGAGAGCCTTTTTCCAATGTCATGGATTGGAACTGCGGCGAGAATGGATCGAGCCGTCCGACACTGGTCAGGGGAATGGTGTCATAGGCGAGCGCGCCTGCGGAAATGTCCTGAATGGCGGCGTTCAATGCGCTGCGGCCAGCGCTGTCTTCCAAGTACATAAGCTCGCCATAGCGGGACATGCCGTTGGTGATCCATGCGTCGTTGAGCGAGGCTGGACTAATCTCGCTGCCCCACCATTGATGGGAGATAGTATTGGCGAGCAGTCGCGTGTCGCTGACCCTGGTGCCGATGTGCGTTCCGCCAACGGCAGCTATCTCAGGCGCCCAAGCTACCGGTACGGTGTCGATTGGAAGCTCCACAACATTGAGCTGGGTAGACTCCGGAACTCCGAAATTGCTGGTGAAAAAGGCAAATTCGTTGAGCGCGGTATGACCGTAATCCTGCGCGGATTGCTTGTGAGTTTCTGTGGTGTAGACGTGGATGTTCGGCGCAGGGGATAGGACTGAGAATTTTCCCGCGATGATGGTTCCGGGGAAGCCGGGTTTTGCCCAGTGGAAATTATGCTGCTCCCCTGCTGTCCCGTGAGAGATGTTAGTAGGGCCGCTGCCGATCACCTGATAGCCGGGAGGTAGCGTGATATGGATGTCGGCGGCAAAGCGGTTTGTCATGTAGCCGACCATGGGAAACCATCGGCCGGCGTAGAGCAGGTAACTGATGGGGTCACCAACCTGCGCAAGCTTCAGCCCTTCGACCGGGCTGCCGGCATCGCCATTGAGCATGCCGTCATAGGTAAAGACATACGTGTACTGGTGGCCTTTGACGAGCGGAGCCGGAGGGGTGACGATGACGGTCGCGTTAGGGCCGCGCTCGCCGGTCAACGGCTTGCCGGAAGTGTCGGCTACTTTTTCGACCTTGAGTGCGCCGTGCAATTCAAAAATCGCCGTGTCGGTGTCATTGAGCGCCGTAAAGGTGACCTGCGCTGTTGCAGAAAGTTTGTGATCGGCGGGGCTGAGCTGCGCATTGATGGTGTAACCGGTGATGTCGAGGGTCGGCTTTTGCTGCTGTTGGGCTGGGAGAGTCAATCCAAATCCGAGCAGGATGGCCAAAGCAAAAGCCTGACCCCACCCCTTCGATAGCCTCAGGGCGGCCTCTTTCGCAAAAGCGCGAAAGGATGGGGCACCCAGATTTTGAGCGCCAAAGTTGGAACGCAGAAAGGACATGCCAAGGCAATTCATCATTTGCATCTTCATCGTGCCGGACCCATTAACTCTAATGTGATGCTGGCTACCTGTTCAATTGGATTGGCTGCCGCACGCAGAGAAGTACCGACTGCGGCCAGATCGGCCTGCATTTTGCTGCGGACCTTTTCATCATGCAGAAGGTTCTTAAGATGTGAGAACACGTTTGCGGCGGTAAAGTCGCTCTGAATCAGTTCGGGAACGATCTCTCGTCCGGCAATAAGATTGACCATGGCAACGTGCGGGACCTTCACCACCCGCTTTGCAACAGAATACGTCAAGCCGGAAACCCGGTAGACCACGAGGAAGGGATTGCCGATCAGAGCGGCTTCGACAGTGGCGGTCCCGCTGGCGACGACGCTGGCGCGTGCGTGATGAAGCGTGGCGCGAGCATCGCGGACGGAGGTAATACGGGGCCCTTGCGCGGGAAGCATGGACTGGGCGTGCGAGACCTGCTCCGGCGTGAGGGTAGGCGCGAGCGGCAAAAGGAATTCACAAGGCTCATGCAATTGGCGGGCGGCTTGAATCATTTCCGGAAGGTTGAGGCGAATCTCCTTGTAGCGGCTGCCGGGGAGCAGACCCACCCATGGTATGGACGGGTCGAGATGGTATTGGTCTGCAAAGTCTTTTCGTGAAATGGAAGGCAGTGGAAGCTCAGCCAAAGGATGGCCGACAAAGTTCGCCTCCACCTGGTGCTCCCGATAGAACGCCTCTTCAAAGGGAAAGATGACGAGCATGCGGTCCACATAGCGCTGTACGCGGCGGATGCGGTACTTCTTCCACGCCCAGAGCTGGGGGCTGACGAAGTAAATGACCGAGATGCCGAGCTTGTGCAGCGTGCGTGCGAGCGAGAGGTTGACGTCCGGGAAGTCGATGAGGATGGCTGCGTCGGGTTTTTCTTTCACAATGCTGGCTTTGAGCTTGCGGTATTCGCCATAGATGCGGGGAATGTGGCGGATGATTTCCGTGATACCCATGATGGCTACGTCTTCGGCGCGCACGATGCGGCGGAAACCGATGGCTTCCATGCGCTGGCCTCCCAGCCCGAAGAATTCGGCGTTGGGGGCTAGCTTGCGAATGGCCGGGATGAGTTGGGCTGCGTAGTGTTCTCCGCTGGCCTCGCCGGCGGAGATGAAGATTTTGGGATGAGCCATGCTCGGTTAGTCGGTCCCCATGGCGAGGCTCGGGTTGAGGGACGGCAGCGTTTCTGAGAACTCCTGATCCTTGTATTGGAGCTGATAGAGCTTCCAATAGAGTCCGCGCTGGGCGAGCAGTTCCTGATGCGTGCCCATTTCTCGAAGCTGGCCTTTGTGCATGACGAGGATGGTGTCGGCGCGCTGGACGGTGGACAGGCGGTGCGCGATGACTACCGAGGTGCGGCCTTCGATCATGCGTTCAAGCGCGAGGCGGACGCGCATCTCGGTTTCGGTGTCAACACTGGAAGTGGCTTCATCGAGGATAAGGATTCTGGGGTCGTGCGCGAGGGCGCGAGCGAAGTTGATGAGCTGCTTCTGGCCGGTGGAAAGTCCGCTGCCGCGCTCCCGTACCGGCTCGGCGAAACCTTCAGGCAGCGACTGGATGAAATCGCGGACGTTGACTTCATCGGCTGCTTCTTCGAGTCGCGCGTCGGAGATCCAGTCAGAGCCGAGGCGGATGTTGTCGGCGATCGTGCCGCTAAAGAGGAACGGGTCCTGCAGAACGACGCCGAAGCGTCGGCGCAGCTGGTTGAGATCATGCTCGCGTACATCGACCCCGTCGATGAGGATGCTGCCGTGCTGGATGTCGTAAAAGCGCATCATCAGGCTGATGATGGTAGTTTTGCCTGCGCCCGTGTGGCCAACGATGGCGGCAGTCTGGTCGGGTTCGACGGTGAAGGAGACGCCGCGGAGGATCCATTCAATGTCTGGCATCGCTGCCAGCTCGGCTGCGCTGGCTCTTGCAATCTGCGTGAGCTGCGCTTCATCCAGGCGCTGGTAGGTGAACCAGACGTTTTGGAATTCGATGCGACCCGAATGATCGCTCTCTTTTGGTTGCGCGGGGGAGACGATCTCAGGCGCTGTATCGAGCAGCTTGAAGATGCGCTCGCTGGCGGCCATCGCAGCCTGCAGAATGTTGTACTTCTCGCTCAGATCCTGAATGGGGCGGAAAAATCGCTGCGCATATTGCATGAAGGCGACGAGCACGCCGATGGTGACGGTGGTGTGCAGCACGCCGTATCCGCCACGCCAGATGACGAGCGCAATGGCGATGGAGCTGAGGATTTCGACAGCCGGGTAATAGAGCGCATAAGCAAGGATCGCGTCTTTGAATGCGTCCATGTGCTGCTGATTGACGGCCTTGAATTCCTTGTAGGAGCGGTCCTGTCGGTTGAAGAGCTGCACCACGGTCATGCCGCTGATGTGTTCCTGCGTGTAGGAGTTAATGCGGGCGATGGCGGAGCGAATGCGGCGGTAGGAATCGCGGACGTGCTTGCGGAAGACGCGGGTCACGATCAGAATGAGCGGCAGAACCGCGAACGAGAGCAGCGCCAGCCACCAGTTCATGCGCAGCATAACGAGGACGATACCGGCGAGCACGAAAACGTCTTCAAAGATGGCGAAGACGCCGGAAGTGAACATTTCGTTCAGCGCGTCTACGTCGCTGGTAAGGCGCGTGACCAGGCGTCCGACCGGATTGCGGTCGAAGTAGCCAATATGCATGTGCTGCAGATGACGGAAGATCTCGCTCCGCATGTCGAACATGACCTTCTGTCCGGTCCACTGCATGAGGTAAGTTTGTACGAATTCAAGTAGATAGCTGAGAAGCAGAGACCCGAGATAGAGCCCGGCGAGCTGCGTAATCCCTGTAGCGGCGTTTGAGCTGAGGTGCCCCGCCAGCCATGACGATTTGGCCGTGCTCTTCGTCATGTAGCGATCGACGGCGACTTTGGTCAGATAAGGTCCGAGGACGTCGGCACCAGCTTTAATCAGAATGGCGACGAGCGAGACAAAGGCAGGGAGCTTATAAGGATAAAGGTAACGGACGAGGCGGCGCATCAGACGGCCGTCATAGGCCTTGCCGACGACGTCATCCTCATGCTGCTGCGTTTGTTTCGGCTTTTCCTTGTCGGCCATACGCTCCAGTCTCTATTTTACGGGTTGGCCGAACTCCTGGGCGCGCAGCCGGTAGAGTACATGCCGTCTTAATAGATGACCGAGGGGCAGATTCGGATGATCAAAGCTGTCGTCGGGGTTGAAGGTCATGCCAAGTTTTTCCATGACGCGACGGGAACGAAGGTTCTGTTCGGCGGTGAAGGAGGCGATTTGGTCTAGTTTTAATGTTTCAAAGGCATGAGCTGCGATAGCTTTTGCGCCCTCGGTGGCGTATCCGTTGCCCCAGGCGTGGGCCGCGAGGCGCCAGCCGATTTCGATGCAGGGAGTAAAGTGGGCGGTGAAATTGGGCACGGAAAGGCCGATGAAGCCGATCAAGGAATGGTCCGCCTGCAATTCGACGGCGCAGAGGCCGAAGCCGCGTTGCTCGAATCCTGCTTCGATTCTGTCGATGGCCTGATGGCTTTCTTCAGCGGTAAAGGGTCGCGGGAAATATTCCATAACGCGCGGATCGGCGTTCATGGCGGCGAACGGCTCGCGGTCCGAGGGCTGCCAGCGGCGGAGAATGAGGCGCCGGGTGGCGACGACAATGCCGGAAGAGGTGTCCACAATGAGAAATTATTAGACTTTCCTGTCTTCTGTATTCGGTCATCCAGTTAACCGTATTATAAATCAATGCTTTACAATTATTGCACCGTTAGTCCCTCTTTCGTCTGTGACCAATCCGTGACCATGCCGTTTCCGGGTGTCCCAATGAGAAAATAGAGGATGGAAGCGTCTATGAACAGTCTCGGGAATGCCCTCGGCATATATATTTCGGTGCCATTCTGTCGCTCGAAGTGTACCTACTGTAATTTTGCTTCCGGGGTTTTTCCTTCCAGCTACATGGGGCAATATGTCGACCGGGTGATCGAGGATATGCTTGCGGTTACGTCGTGGGATCTGACGATGCCGAGGCTGGTGGATTCGATTTATCTTGGCGGCGGAACACCGAGTCTTTTGCCGCCGGAGTTGCTGAGGGCGCTTTTCTCCTCGATTCGAGAGCAGTTTCAAGTTTTGGATGCGGCCGAGATTACAGTCGAATGCGCTCCGGGACAGCTGGCTGACGACGCGCTGGCCGCGATGCTCGATTGCGGCGTGAACCGGATAAGTTTCGGCGTGCAGTCTTTTATCGATCAGGAAGCCAAGGCTTCAGGACGCCTGCATACGCGGGCGATTGCTCTTGAAGATATCCGGCGGGTGCAGCAGGCTGGGGTGGAGCGGATCAATGCCGATCTGATCGCCGGGTTGCCACATCAGACGGCGGCTTCGTGGAGCGAATCGCTATCGGTGCTGGTGGATTCGGGTGTCGATCACGCCAGCGTGTACATGCTGGAGGTGGACGACGATTCCCGGCTGGGTCGTGAAGTGTTAAATGGCGGTGCGCGGTATTTTGCGCCGGCGATTCCATCCGATGATGCGATTGCGGATATGTATGTCGAAGCCGTGGAAGTGCTTGGGCAGCACGGTCTGGAGCAATATGAGATTTCCAACTTCGTTCGCGGCGGAGCGGCATCACTGCATAACAAAAGGTACTGGCTACGGAAGCCATACTTAGGGCTAGGCGTCGACGCGCATTCGATGCTGCATAGGGCGACTGGTGAGCCGGTTCGCTTTGCTGCAACCGATGATCTCGAGAGCTATCTGGCCGGTCCGGGATGGGAAGAGCGGCGTGTTTTGTCGTTGCAGGAAGAGCTGGAAGAGGCCTGGTTTCTTGGGTTGCGGTTGTGTGATGGCGTGAGTCTGCGCGAACTGGAAAGCGAATTTGGCATGGATGCGGCTGAGGGCAGTCGTTTGATTGTTCAGGAATTGATCGGGGACGGATTGCTAGAGATGCGTGGCAATCGGATTTCGCTTACTTCGCGTGGGAGATTGTTGTCCAATAATGTTTTTGAGCGGTTCTTAAGCTTGGGTGAGGTTGTTGTTTAGTTTTTGAAATGATCCCACCCTTCCGCTTCCTCTTCGTTGCACTCAGTGTCAGGGTGAGGATGGGGCACCCACGGTTTGCGTCTGGATGTGAAAGGCAGCAGCATTTCTTCGACTGCGCGCCTGCGGCACTCCGCTCAGGATGACAAATCTGTTTAGCCAGTCTGAGACAATACTTTTTATGTCTACTGAAACTGAGCGGCGTGATGAGGTTTTTTCTCGGAATCCAACCGGCTTGATTGATCTGCGCAGCGATACTGTGACGCGCCCGACGAAAGCGATGCGCGCCGCGATGGCCGCGGCTGAGGTCGGCGACGACGTCTATGGCGAAGACCCAACAGTAAATCTGCTCGAAGCGAGCGCGGCGAAGATATTTGGCCGCGAGGCGGCGCTCTTTGTTCCGACGGGAACGATGGGCAACCAGATTGCGATTCGTCTGCACACGCAGCCGGGGCAGGAGATTATCTGTGAATCGCGCGCACACATTGTGGATTGGGAGATGGCGATGGCCGCAGCGTTCTCAGGCTGTCAGTTTCGCACCGTGGCGGCAGAGCGCGGCATCGTGACCTGGAAGCATATTGAATCTGTGATCAAGCGGCCCAGCATGAACAATGCTGCCACTGGACTTATCTCGCTTGAAAACTCGCACAACATGGCTGGCGGAACAGTAACGCCGCTTCCTGTTTTCGGGGAGATATGGAATGGAGCGCGAGAGCTTGGAATTCCACTGCATTTAGACGGCGCGCGAGTCTTCAACGCTTCGGTAGCTTTGAACGTTCCGGTCGCGGTGCTTACCAGCGGCTTCAATACGGTGATGTTCTGCTTGTCCAAAGGGCTGTGTGCGCCAGTGGGCTCGATGCTGGTTGGAAATCGCAAATTGATTGAGCGCGCCCGCATGGTGCGCAAGGCTCTCGGAGGTGGCATGCGTCAGGCAGGCGTGCTGGCAGCCGCCGGGTTGATTGCTCTCGAAGAAATGCCGAAGCGCCTGGCCGAAGATCATGCCAATGCGCGTTTCCTCGCCGAGCAACTGGCTGAATTGCCGCAAATTAGCCTTGATCTACAGACAGTGCAGACAAACATCGTGATCTTTGGCCTGAAGGATGAGCGCAAGGCGAATGAGCTGGTGGCGCACCTGAAGCAGCGCGGTGTTTTATGTGGAACGGTGGGACGGAATTCGGTACGTTTTGTGACGCATCACGATGTGGATCGCGCTGCCTGCGAAGTGGCTGCGCGTGTTGCCGCAGAAGAAATTGCAAAACTCTAGGTTTCGCTTATGTAACTTTGTTTTCGCTCGGGCGGAGTCCTATGCGCTCTGCTGCTTATTGCCGAAGCACGTTTGAGAAACCTCTGAGTTGTATTCGAAGTATCTACATTCTCCGGATTTTTCGCGCGGATGCGCGCTCAGAATGACAGTTCTTCGATAGTTTCTCGCAACCAGCATTTGTAATGCTATTCCACGCGCAAGGACTCCATCGGGTCGAGCTTCGACGCATGTGTAGCGGGCATCCAGACTGCGAAGAGCGCGACGAGGCTTAATATCACCGGAACAGTTACAAATACGATAGGGTCATACGGCTTGACTCCGAAGAGAAAGCTTGCGATCAGCCGCGTGAGGGCGAAGGCCGCGCCGATGCCGACGACGACGCCGATAATCGTGAGCTGCATTCCTTGCCACACAACAAGATTGCGAATGCGTGAGCGGTCGGCTCCGAGGGCCATGCGGATACCCATCTCCTGCGTGCGCTGCTGCACGGAATAGGCCATGAGGCCGTAGATGCCGATGGCGGCGAGAACAAGCGCTGAGGCTCCAAAGATGGTGAGCAGCAGCATATTGAAGTCTTCCCGCGCGGTGGAATGAACGACGACTTCATCCATGGAGCGCACGCGGGCGACGGGGAATCCGCCGCTGGCCTGCCGAAGCTGCTCGGTGACAGATGAGATGAACTGGTGCGGGTCGGTGTGAGTGCGGACCAGCCAGACGACGGGCCCGATGCTGGCGTTGAGCGCCGTCATGCCGTCGGGCACCTGTGCCTGAGGGATGATCATGAGCGGACGCGGGTCGCGGTTGAGGCCGCCGTCGCGGATGTCGCCGACAATGCCGATGATCTGGCGGGCGGGCTCTTCAAACTGAGGGCCGACGCCTTTACCAATGATGATCTGCTGGCCGACAGGGTCTTCTTTCGGCCAGAATTTTTTCGCCATCGTCTCATTGATGAGGACGACGCCGGGTGCTCCGGTCGCGTCGCTGTCTTTGAAATCACGGCCACGCAGGATGGGGATTTTGAAGGTAGAGAAATATCCGGGCGAGGTGTTCATCCAACCCGCGCCGCCGGTGTAAGGATCTTTGCCGAGCGGGCGTCCTATGACGTTGAAGGGCAGTCCGAAACCGCCTTCGAGGGGCAGGCAGCAGGTAGATGCCGAGGCTTCGACGCCGGGGATCGCGTTGAGGCGTTCGCGTCCAGCCTGTGCCAGCTGCGCGACTCCGGCGGTCTTCGAAAAGCGGTCGCCGGTAAGCGACATCTGTAGCGTGAGCACATTCTGCGAGCTGAAGCCCGGATTGACGCCACGCAGGGCGACAAATGTTCGAATGAGCAACGCTGCGCCGATGAGCAGTACCAGCGCGAGTGAAACTTCGCTGATGACAAGCAATGAGCGGGTCTTGCTCTGGCGGAATCCTGTGCCGGAACGGTTGCTGCTTTCCTTGAGCGTGGAGTTGAGATCGGGGCGAGATGCTCCGATAGCGGGAAAGAGCCCGAAGAGGATTCCGGTAAGCAGTGAGATACCGAGTGTGAAGAGCAGGACGCGCCAGTCAAGGCCGACGGAGGCGCCGTTTTCGCCGATGCGCGGAATGTCGCCGGGGCTGAACGCAAGCAGGCCGCGCACGCCGAGATAGCCGAGGATGAGTCCGAGGATGCCGCCAGTAACGGCGAGCAGAACGCTTTCGGTTAATAGCTGGCGTATGATGCGGCCACGTGTGGCTCCCATCGATGCGCGAATCGCAAATTCACGCTTGCGGCCGGTGGCGCGCACGAGCAACAGGTTAGCGACGTTGGCGCACGCGATCAGCAGCACGAGGCTGACGGCTCCGAGAAGGACGAAGAGCGAAGAGCGCACGCCGCTGACGATCGAGTCGCGCAGAGGCTGAACGCCGAAGCCTTCCTTCGCGTCCATGACCCCGTTCGGATAACGACGCCGGAACTGGTCGGCAGCAATTTTAAGCTGAGCGTTCGCCTGAGCCAGAGTCACGCCCGGCTTAAGCCTTCCTGCGGCAAGAAAAAAATGGCCCTGGTTCGTGCTGTTGGGATCGATCTGGAAGGGTACCCAGATGTCGGATTCAGGGTCGGTGGTGAAGGATTTTCCCAGGACGCCAACAATGGTGTAAGGCTCGTTGCCGAGCGAGATTGCGGTGCCGACGACGTTGGGATTGCCTCCGAAGCGGCGCTGCCAGAGGCCATAGCTGAGCACGACGACTTTGCCGCCGTTGGGCGAGTCTTCCTGTGGAGTGAAGGTGCGGCCCAGCATGACGGGCGCGCCAAAGAGACGGAAATAAGCTTCGCTGACGTGGATGCCGTGGACCTGCTCTGGATGATCGCCGGTAAGATTGAAGCCCGGTCCGCCGAAGTCGTAGGCGGTGACGTCCTGAAAAACGCTGGTCTGCTGGCGCCAGGTGTTGAATTTAGTGGGTGAAGCGGCAGCGCCCTGGCCCTCAGGTGATGTCAGCATGAATTGGACGATGCGGTCAGCATCTGGATAGGTGAGCGGCTTGAGCAGGACTGTGTTAACGACGGTAAAGATGGCTGTGTTGGTGCCAATGCCGAGAGCCAGCGCTGCGACGGCTGCGATGGTAAATCCAGGATTCTTGCTGAGCATGCGCAGCGAGTGCTTAAGGTCATTCCACAAAGTGCCCACAGGTCTGCTTTCTTTTTGCCCGAGTTTTAATTGCTTAGACGGATTCAGCGCGCAGCCTTGCTTATGCCGGCTGGAAAATTGTACGCGCGTGAGGGGAGGTTGGTTCCGAGGTTTATTTCTGGTGTGAGATTTCAGAATCCCACCCTTTCGCACAAAAACGCGAAAGGATGGGGCACCCACAAAATCCTACCCGGCCGACCTTGGGTCGGCTTCGTACGAACTTTGTTCGTGCGGGTCCTTCGACCTCGCGTTGCTCCGCTCAGGATGACGGCATGGCGTGGGTATAGATCAGGAAGAATGCTTTTGTGGGAGCAGGGCGTCGAGAAGGATGAGGATGCCGCCGCAGACGATGGCGGAATCAGCGACGTTGAAGTCGGGCCAGTGGTAGCTCCAGTGGCCAAAGCGAAGGAAGACTTCGAGGAAATCGGTTACGACGCCGAAGCGGATGCGATCCCATACATTGCCAAGGGCGCCGCCGAGGATAAGGGCGAGGGCGATGGTAGTAAGGGTGAAGCGCTTGCCGATTTTGAGAATCATGCCGAGGACGATGATCACAGCCATGATCGAGAAAGCTGTCAGTATCCAGCGCGTGCGGCCAGGTGTGGCTGATTCGGAGAAGAGGCTGAAGGCTGCTCCGGGATTGAGCACGTGCGATATGTAGAAATAATGCGGGATGACGGGGATGGAATCGCCGTCGGCAACGTGGCGCTCGACCAGGATTTTGGTCCAGCGGTCGAAGGCGATGATGAGCGCGGAGATGATGAGGAGCCAGCCGCGGCGGTCGTGTTGCTTCAATCGAACCTCTTGTTGGTGGGGCTGAAGCCCCTTTTCTTTTGACTTTATTCACCGGGCTAAAGATCACCCCATGATGCCACACCGCGCATCATGGGGACCCGATAGCCCGGTGCTTCTACCTTAGTTTTATCTACGGTACATATCCTGGGGCGACCTTTGGTCGGCATCGCACGAACTTTGTTCGCGCGGGTCCTTCGACTTCGCTACGCTCAGGGTGACGGCAGATCATACGCTTACGGTTTGCTTGTAGCCCATGTGTTCGAGAGCGCCGGCGCAGCGTCCGCAGACTTTAGGCCATGGGCCGTAGGACTGCACGCGCTGTGGACCGTTGTCGGCGTAGTAGTTCCAGCAGCGCTCGCACTTGGTGCCTTCGGCGGCGGAGGGCCTTACTTCGATCTCACCCTGCTTCTCTGCAACAGACACCTGTGAGACGTTGAAGAGCTCTTTGAGACTGCCTTCCAGACTCTTCAGCAGATCATGGTCAGATGCGGCGGCGAATACTGTAACCTTCGCTTCCAAAGCTTTACCGATCTTCCCCGCTTTGCGCTCGGCTTCCAGCGCTTTCAGAACTTCGTCGCGAATCGTAAGCAGCCTGCTCCAGTTCGCAAGCAGGGCTGCATCGTGGTGTGCAACTGCATCAGCATCCGGGAACGAGGCTGTGTGTACACTCGGCTCGCGCTTTTCGTCGGCAGGTAGATATTGCCAGACCTCATCCGCAGTGAAGCTGAGGATGGGAGCAACCAGGCGTACCAGTGCGTCGGCGATTTTGTAGATGACCGTCTGCGCGGAGCGGCGTTCTATGCTCGTGGGCGCGAAGGTATACATGCGGTCTTTGAGCACGTCGAGATAAAGAGCGCTCAGGTCGACGATGCAGAACTCGTTGACGGCATGGTAGACGCGGTGGAACTCGAAGGCTTCGTACCAGGCGCTGACTTTCTCAACCAGCTCGCGTGTGCGGGCGAGCATGTATTTGTCCAGAGGCAGCAGTTCTTCGTAGGGCACTTCGTGCTGCGCTGGCTCAAAACCATTCAGGTTGCCGAGCAGGAAGCGGAAGGTATTGCGCAGCTTGCGGTAGTTGTCGGCCACGCGCTGCATCAGGTTTTCGCTGGCGGCTACGTCTTCGCGGAAATCAACGGAGGCGACCCATAGGCGCACGATCTCTGCGCCGAGGCGGTTGGCGATATCGACGGGATCGACGCCGTTGCCGAGCGACTTCGACATGGCGCGGCCCTGTTCGTCGAGCGTCCAGCCTGCGGTGCCGACCATCGTGTAAGGAGCCTTGTGATCTGTGCCGACGCCTACAGATGTGAGAAGGGAGGTGTGGAACCAGCCGCGGTATTGGTCTCCGCCCTCGAAATAGAGATTGGCGGGCGGAGCGATCTCCGGTTCGGCTTCCATGACGGCGTGCCAGCTTGCGCCGGAGTCAAACCAGACGTCGAGGATGTCCATCTCTTTGCGGAAGTCTGTGCTGCTGCAGTTTGCGCACTTCGTTCCGGCGGGTAGAAGTTCTTCGGCCTCGCGTGTATGCCAGACGGCGATGCCGTCTTTTTCAAATAGCTCGATGATGCTGCGGTTGATCGCTGCATCTTTGAGCGGAGTGTGGCACTGGTTACAGAGGAAGACAGCGATGGGCACGCCCCAGATGCGCTGGCGCGAGATACACCAGTCGGGGCGGCTTTCGATCATGTTGGCGATGCGGTCTTCACCCCAGGCCGGATCCCACTTGATGTCATTGCGGATAGCGTCGAGGGCAAGCTGGCGGAAGGTGGTGTTGCCCATCTTCTTGTCGATCTCGATGAACCACTGTTCTGTCGCGCGGAAGATGACTGGGTTGTGGCAGCGCCAGCAATGCGGATAGGAGTGGTAGATATCGCTGCGGCCCATGAGGACGCCGCGTTTTTCGAGCAATTCGATGATCGGCGCGTTGGCTTTGAAGACAGTTAAGCCATCGTACTCGGGCAGGCCGTTGCGGAGGCGTCCCGCGTTGTCGACGTTGCAAGTCGGGTCGAGGCCGTACTTTGCGCCGGTGTAGAAGTCGTCGGCTCCGTGTGCAGGCGCGGTGTGGACAGCGCCAGTACCTTGCTCAGTAGTGACGTAGTCAGCGAGCACGCCGAGGATGCTGCGGTCGAGAAATGGGTGCTGGAAGGTGGCGCGTTCGAGCTTGGCTCCCTTGAAGCGAGCGACTTCTTTGGCGTCCTGCAGCTTGCAGGCTTCGCGCACGGAGGCGGCGAGTGCGTCGGCCACGATGTAAGTCTGGCCGTCCTGTTCGAGCGCAACGTATTCCAGTTCCGGATGGAACGCCACAGCTAACGATGCGGGCAGCGTCCACGGTGTCGTCGTCCAGATGATCGTCGATACATTTTTCCCAGCGAGCGCGGCATCGATGGCCGCAGCGTCGCTCGTCAATGCGTACTTCACGTAGACGCTTGGACTGGTATGCATCTCGTACTCGATCTCGGCATCGGCGAGAGCGGTGCGGTCATGGATGCACCAGTAGACTGGCTTCAATCCCTTGTAAACGAAAGCCTGCTCGAAGAAGCGGTAGAAGATTTCGAGGGTTTTGGCCTCGTACTCCTTCGACATGGTGACGTAGGGTTGTTCCCAGCGACCGAAGACGCCGAGGCGAACAAACTGGCTGGTCTGCAGGTCAATATATTTTTGCGCGTAGGCGCGGCAGGCGGCCAGGAATTCGACCGAAGACATTTCCAGCTTTTTGCGGCCAAATTGCTCGTCTACTTTGATCTCGATGGGCAGGCCGTGGCAATCGAAACCGGGCACGTAGGGAGCGTCAAATCCTGCCATGCTCTTCGATTTGACGATGAAATCCTTGAGGCACTTATTCAGCGCGTGGCCCAGATGGATAGGTCCGTTGGCGTAGGGGGGACCGTCGTGCAGCAGGTATCGGGGTGAGCCTTTGCGGGCATCGCGAATCTGCTCATAAAGCTTCGTTTCTGCCCACTTTTTGAGCCTTAAAGGCTCGTTTTGCGGCAAATTTGCCTTCATTGGGAAGTCAGTCTGGGGCAGGGTAAGGGTCGCCTTCAGCGGCGTAGTCCCCGACTCGCCTGCGGCGGGCGCGCTGGGGGGTAATTCCGGCGTGGACATCGGTTCTCCCATAAAAAAGATTCGATAAGGGGTAAAACTTTATTGTATCTGGTTTCATCGCAGTAACTTTGTGGTGAGGCTCACGTCTATAGAGGGAGATATGGACTCTGTTCCTGATCATGCTGGGGTTATACTGCGATCCTGGCATGACATCTCATCAGACCTATTGGGCTCGGGCTGAAAACTGTTGGCAGGGTATGAACATTTTCCCGACGCATATTCAAGACAAGCAGGGCATGCGTCGTCCATAATGGAGAGATACACGGGTGGATCGCAGCTTGTCTGCCCGGTTGAAGTGATATGGGCAATCAGCTTTTGACACCTCCGGATCTGGAACCAGGAAAAAATCGGTCGCAAGAGGATCTGCCCGACCTCCTCGTCGAAACCGACGGTTCCATTTGGTCATCGCTCATTTCCAATCTGCGCGATGCCTTTTCTTCTTCGAAGCAGCCCCCGCTTCAGTTGACCTCTCAGCCAGACCTAGACAATGACCTTGTAGAAACCCTCGTAGAAGAATCGATCTGGAAATCGCTCTGGGCTAATGTTCAGGACGCGTTTTTCCCCAAAAAGCTTCCGCCTCTCGAACTGACGTCGAAGCCGATTGAGACCGATGTTCTGCTGAAGTCCGATCGCAGCGCCAAATCGAGTGCGTATTCGATCGGGGCACACGTTGTCGTTATTGGTCTGATTATTCTGGCCATCATCGAAGCTCGCATTCATACGCGGCCCGTCGAGAAGAAGGCGCAGGTAACGCCGGTCGATGTGTCACCATTTGTGCCGATGGCGCCAAAACAGGCGAGTGTCATGGGCGGCGGCGGTGGCGGCGGTAACCATGAACTGGTAGAGGCTTCCAAGGGCAAGCTGCCGAAGTTTGACAAGCAGCAGATCACCCCTCCGCAGAAGCTGTTGATCGATAATCCGAAATTGCCGGTCCCGGCGACGGTGGTTATGCCAAACGTCAAAATGCCGGATGCGAATATGCCGAATCTCGGCATTCCGCAATCCTCGCAGGTGGCCCTGGCCTCGCAAGGCTCCGGCTCAGGATCGGGCTTCGGCACCGGTTCGGGCGGCGGTCTCGGCTCTGGCTCCGGCGGTGGTATCGGTCCCGGTTCGGGCGGTGGAACTGGCGGCGGCGTCTACCATCCGGGCGGCGGCGTATCTGCTCCGCAGGTGATATTTGCGCCTGATCCGGAGTTCTCAGACGAAGCGCGGCGTGCCAAGTATCAGGGAATCTGCGTCGTATCAGTGATCGTGGATGCGCAGGGAAACCCACAGCATGTGCACGTGATTCGTCCGCTGGGTATGGGACTGGATGAAAAGGCTGTGGAAGCTGTGAGGCAGTATAAGTTCCGTCCAGCGATGTATCAGGGGCATCCGGTACCGGTGGAAGTGAATATCGAGGTCAACTTCCGCATTTACTAATTTCTTGAGCCCAAATGGAAAGGCAACCGCAAAGCGGTTGCCTTTTTCTCTGTGCGTGAAAGCTTGTTCCGAGGCGGTCCGGAGATCCTGCAATTTCGTCGCGACGATCGGTTACGCTGCGGCTGACGCCTTTCCTTTGCGCTCCCAAGTCTCGTATTCGGCGCTGGGCTCGCCGAGCAAGTACACCGTGTTTAGAGTCTCCACCAGACGTTGAGGGAGGTCGACGGTCACGATGACGGATGTGTAGACAAGCTTCGTGTTAGGGAGATGCGCGTGGCCTACGACATAACCTGTAAGGCGGTTGCCCTGATGCAGCTGCTGAAAGCTGCAGGAGCTGACATCTTCCACGACACTCCAGTTCTCGATTGTCACTACTGGTTTCGGCATATCCATCGCTCCTGCCTGTGGATAATGCAGCGGGAATGCCAAATCTGCGGATTGAAAACAAAGGACTTCGTCGTGTGCTCTGTAAGCAGAAGAGAACTTTTTGCAGGCCGGTAAGAAAATCTGACGCATCGCCAATGATGAGCGATAGCACGTTGAGGATCGATCACGCTTAAACTCTCTGGCGCAAGTCAATTAGCGCTAATATTGAAGGCCAGGAGCACCCGAAATTCAGGCAGCTATGAAAGGCTTTAACCACATCTGTCTTGCGGTTGTTGCGGGACTTATCTTGTTCTTACCTTCAACGATGCACACCCAGGCTACTCGTAATTTGGATCCTGTGTCACCCAAGACGCCCCGGCTTTCGGAGTACGGTAAGTATTATGCCATCGTTATTGGGATCGACAATTACCCGTCGCCCTTAAGGCCTCTCATGACCGCCGTCAGGGACGCTAGATCTGTCGCAGATGTTCTCAATAAAAACTATAGCTTCCAAGTTAAGCTACTGCTTAATCAAGATGCCACCCGCGTCAACATTCTCAATGCTATCAATCAGTTTCGCGACACCTTGAACGAGAACGATAGTCTACTCATTTACTATGCTGGCCACGGTTATTCTGATCATGCTGCCGACAAGGCGTATTGGCTTCCGGTCGATGCTGATTCCATTTACAGCTCGAATCGTATTATCGCCGACGAACTCACTACCGATGTCCGCGTCCAGAATGCTCGTCACGTTCTGATTATTTCCGACAGCTGTTATTCTGGCGGTCTTTCTCGTGATGCCGACTCTCCGACACAGTCTGCGGGAAGAACGGTTTTCCTTAATCGAATGCTAAAGAGCAGATCGCGCACTCTTATGGCGAGCGGTGGCGACGAACCTGTATCCGATAGCGGAACCGATGGACACTCGGTCTTTGCTTACGCCGTCCTTCGGGCGCTCGAGCAGTCGAGCCAGTCTGTCTTCACAGCTAGCGACCTATTCTATGGTTCAGTTCGCCAGCAAGTTGCGGGAAAATCTGATCAGCTCCCTCAGTACTCCATCATTCGTAATTCCAGCCATGACGACGGTGATTTTGTTTTTATAAAGGAGGATGGTCGATCGGCCGAATCACATACAGTTGCATTACCCATCCCTGCAGAGAATTCAAACGTCGTAACAACGCCTCCGGTTGACAGCTTCGTAGTGCTAAAGGCGCCAGTCGGCGCCGAGATCCGTGTCGATCAACAATTTTCCGGTCACTCTACCGGAGACGTCTCCCGCATTAAGGTTCAACCGGGGCAACGGACTGTCGAGGTTTTTCTGACTGGCTACCAACCTTGGAAACAGATAGTAGCGGTGGGCTCCGGCGAGCAGACGAATGTGATCGCCAATCTTGCGCCTGTTCCAGCAACCGATATTCCGTCGAACTCCCGGCCGGGTGGAGCGATTTCTGATGCGGATATGGCCCTGATTCATCAGATGCTCGTTCGATATGAGAATGCAGTGAACGATAAGGACCTTAAGTCGCTAAAAGCGATCTGGCCCGAAATTCCCTCTAAGAAAGCAGAGCAATACAAGATGCTTCCGAAAGGGGCTAGAATCACCTTAACGGTGACATTGGCAACTCTGTTGGAAGGTAACGAGAACGCAATTGTCAGATGTAAGCAGACCTACATGCTGGACGGGAAGACTCAAGATGACAATGTCACGTTCTACGTTGGAAGGTTGAATTCCGGCTGGATCATCAATCAAATACCGTCATCAAACTAGAAGGTATATGAGACCCCAAACAATGGAACTGGTGTGTGATGAAGGCCATTGTGTTCAAACTTAGCCAGTATGTTGCCGGAAACAAGCAAGTCCTTCATCGGGTTCCACTTGAAACCAAAGGCACCTCTAGCAGTGTTGAAAGTGCCTTCAGCCAAGGTAGTATTGGGAAGGCCTAACGTCGTTACCTGAGCTAAGCGAGACGCGTCCATTACATATTCTCCAAGAAAATCAGCAGACACTGTAAGCTTCTTCGTGGCTGCCATGTCCGCGCCCGCAGCATATGAGAGAATGTTAGGCAGGTCTCCTTTTTCGCCGGGGACAACGCCTGCGAGCAGGGAGGCGCCGTTCCACTGATAAGCAACGTTCAGATGAGGTGAGAACCTGCCTGAACGGGAAACTGCCTCAAAGGGCTTAACTCCGACGCTTCCGGCACCTAGAAAATTAAGCGCGTCCCCGGAAGGTAAGCGCACGTCGCAGCCGACAGCCAACTTAAACTTCTTCGACTCGAATACGCTAGCCTTGCCTCGCAGGACTATGTCGCCTATGCCGCTAGCAGATCCAGCAACCTGGGCATGCTGATAGCTGACAGTTTCCCCTCCGGGAGTAGTAAAAGAGCAATATGGTTGCACGCAATCCACCCCGTTTGCGGCAACAGTTACCTTCAAGATGGGTATAGCGATCGACGTGTCGAGCCAGTTGGTTATTCCATAAGTTCCGAATAAGGCATATTGATCAAGGTGTGCATCCGTCCTCACGATGGTTGCAATAGGACCGCATTGCCCGACATCCGTGCAGAATTCAAAAATCATTGGTATGCGTTTGAGATTCACACCATCCAGACTGTCAAAGCGAAATCGTTGATATGTTGCCGCGATAAAAAGTTTCTTGCTGTAAAGGGTTTCTCCCCTCTCTGTTAAAACGGGGCCAAATGTTTCCGTACCGGATGGTACCGGCAACTTGATCGCGGGATTCACGGTATAGACGATGCCGGATGCTGGCGATGCAAGTGGTACCAGCGTTAACTGGGTCGCAAGAGCTTGGTCGAGTGGCTGCAACGGATTCACTACCGCATTTCCGAATAAGGACGGAATCTTACAATATAGAGTGTTTGCATGCGCCTGGCAGAAGCTGTTGACCTGCGCAAGCGCATGATGAAAATGGATGAAGCTTACAAGTAGCAGAAACACAAAATGATTCTTGCGCATAGGGCTTCCTTTCCCATATCGATCAAAGATCCCTCACAACAAGCGACGAGCTATTGAAGAGTCACTTTGAGCGGGACTGTCGTGAGCGTTTGGTTGAAATCGGCAGAGCCCGGTGATGCCCCGGAGGCAGTGATGTTGATTGTGTACGTGCCCGTCACATGATTTCCGGTTGATGTGCTGGTTTTAAACGAACCGCCGGTGCCACAGGCAGTCAGGCATAATATCCCCGCAGAGGCAAGTATCGAGGCCAGAAGTATCATCTTCCTTCCGCCATAACTCCTCCATCCGATAACAAATATGCAACCTGCAATGACAATGGCGGAATCATCGAACGGATGTTTCTCGCGAGGATCATTGTGCGCAGGTAAATTGGCGTTCAGAGCATTCGAAAACAACTGAAGATTCACTGTAGCGCCGCCGGAATTGATGACCGGGTTAGGTGTGAAAGAACAACTGACACCTGTCGGCAGCGTTGCCGGAGAGCATGCCAGCGTCATTGATTCTCCTGCTATGCCGGTTCCAGCGGCTATTGAGATAGGTATGGTAATTGAACCGCCAGCGGGTAGGGTGGAAGACGGAGGCACAATGATCGCAGGAACAGAGGCAATCGTGACCTCTGTTGTGGCAAAGACCTGAGGGTTTAGGGTCGATGTCGCTGTGATAGTTACTTGCGCGGGCGTAGGCGGAGGATTAGGAGCTGTAAAGAAGCCCGAACTGCTAATCGTACCTGCACTGGCCGTCCAAACAGCTGGTGCACTTGCTGTGAATTGAAAAGTAGTGCCGGCAACAAGTTGAGTCACGCTCGAAGTTACAGCCAACGGAGATACTCCGATACCTCCGAGGCTTACAGCTTCCGGAGAGCCAATTCCAGTGTAGCTAACCGTCAGTATCGCGCTACGCGCGCCAAGTGAAGCAGGCGTGAACATGATAGCGACTGAACAGTTCGAGTTCGCGGCCAAACTCGTTCCGCATGTTGTTCCCGAGCCGAGAGCAAACTCGCTGATATCTGCCCCGGTAAGCTTCAGGTTCAGCCCGTTCAGGATGTTCGCCCCGCTATTGGTAATCACGATCGACTCTGTGTCACTCGCTGTTCCTTGAACGACGTTTCCAAAATTGATGGATGTGGCGGATAAGCTCGGAGGTGAAAGGGTGAATATTGCGGTGGTGGTTGCGCTTGTTTTATAGCCAGTAGCTATTGCAATCGCTCGTATGATTTCAGACGCGCGAACCGCAATCGGGCCAACATAAAGTGCCGAGACCTCCGTCGGTATGGAGCCATCCGTTGTGTAGTAGAGCTTTGCCCCAGCTGAAGGGTCGGTGATCGTTGCAGTTTGAGGCGTGGTGAAGCTTCCACCTGCCGGACTGATAATGGGAGCTGGAGTTGTTCCAATCGCACTAATCGTTAAGGTCCCATCCACATAATTAAAGCTGTAGTTGGCGGCCGCCAAAGTTTTAGTGGAGAAGGTGATCGGATAATCTCCCGGAGCTGAAGTGCTGGTCGCCGTAGTTGTCACCGCAGCGGCGCCAGTCAGCACTGAGCTGGTATCACCATTCACAAAACCGGTAATTGTGTAAGTCAGATTCGGGATCGGTTGACCGAAAGTAATCGGCGGCGGTGTGGTTGCCGTCACGGTAAGAGGAGCCTGATTGACAGCGAAATTCAGGCTACTGGATGAATTCGCCAGAAAGCTAGCGGAGTTTCCTAAGTAGCTGACGGTAATGTCGTGATTACCAGCACCAAGCGTGGTTAACGGGATTGACACCGAGCCGTTGATCAATGGCAAAGTTACGGTGCTGCCACTATCTATCTGATACGTAACGTTGCCGGTGGGAGAAGCTGAGTTTGCATTGGAGCTTACGTTGGCTATGATATTTGTCTGGCCGTACGTGAATGGGCCGCTGTTGGAAAAAGATACGCTGGTAGCTTCTAACGTGTTGAGTGTAATGGTTGGCGCGGGAGTGACAGAAGGGTCTACGACAGGCGTGGCCGTGACCACAACCTGGCCGCCGGTACCGCCAGGCGTAAATGATATGGAGTTGGACGGATTGGGTCCGCTGAACTTGCCGCCTGTGGAACTCCAGGTCACTGTATTCGGAACGCCATTTGTCACGTCGGCATTGAGTGTGATCGCCTGGCCGATGAGTACAGTATCGGGCATGTTGTTATAAGTGCACTCTGTGCCAGGGCACGAGAGAACAACTTTCAGCGTTCCGGATGTGACATTGAAAATTGTGCCTGCTCCTCCGCCTCCTGTCTGAACGATTGGGCAACCGCTGGGGTTTCCGTGCTCATCGAGGTTGCATGCTCCAACGGCGCCGATCGCGCCTAGGGGAAGGAAGCTGAAAACCAGGCTAAACGGTTGAGTGCCGACCACCCCACTAAGATCCAGTGTGAGCGTTGCTGATGGGGCGGAGGTCGAGACTCCGTTTATTGTGACGCTTGCTGTTTTGACGACCGTACCTGTCTTGTCCCTAACGTTGACGGTTCCACTTGAAGTTCCACTGACACATGGTCCCCCCAAAGTAAGTGAAGAGCCGAGCTGTTGCTGAAGTTGCATGTAGCAATAGCCCGCCAATTGTTCCTGGACGAAGAATCCTGTCGTTTGAGGTGGGGGAGGCGATGCCGTTTTTGTCGGCGAAGGAGGATCTACTTTGTAGAGAAATGTGGTGCTGGCCGGACCAAATAAGCCTTTCGCCTGAGAGGCATCATCGGTAGATCCCACAATCGAGGCAGTTCCTACACAAGCGGGGTAAACAGGATCAGGAGTAGGAGGATCGGTAGGAGGAGGTGGGGGCGGATGGCTGGAGAAGCAATAGCCTGCCACGCTAAGGCTGTTCCCCTGATCGTTGCCGAGCCCTCCAGCGATAGTAGCTTGTAATAGGTTTTGACCGGCGGGGTCGATCTGCGCCAAGAAGACGTGATTATTCGTCAAAGTTGTATCAGTATCGAACGGTGCGGCTTGCCAGTTATCCGTTGTGGCAGCCCCACCAAGCGCGCCGCCGACGCCCGATGGCGGAGTGCTCTCTAAGAAAACAGTGCTTGATGAGGTAGACTGCGTTTGTATGCCCGCGTTGGATGTGCCTGTCACATAGATCACGCCGACTCGATCTAATACAATCGCATTGGCATTGGTAATACTGGTCGTCGAAGAACTGCCCCCGAGAAAGTCCGTAAAACGAAGTGTTCCGTTGCTTGACAGACTAGTCACGAATCCATCTTGCGATCCAGGGGGAACTGAATTCGGTAGCATGACGGGCGTTGTAGGTTTTCCGCTTGCATCAATTTGAGTAAATTGAAAAGGCGGTGGCGTCGTTGCCGACGGCGGTGTATCGGGAAAGTCGGTTGAGGTGGTTGAGCCAACGAGTACCACATCCCCAGCGGCATCGACTGCAATCGAAGAAGAGGAGTCTGAGGCGGATCCCCCCAAGTAGGTTGAATATCCAAGTACTGGAGCATTCGGCAGGTTCGAGATAGCCAAGACAAAGGCGTCTCCTGAGCCACCCCCATAGGTGGTCTGACAGGCTGTGCATTTTGTTGGAAAATCAGTGGACGAAGTTTGCCCTGTGATATAGACCGTCTTTAGACTATCGGAAACCGTAACGGCTTTCCCTGCGTCAGTACCACTTCCACCTATAAAGGATGAGAATAAGAGCGCACCATTTGGTCCTAATTCCGACAAGTAAGCGTGTGTTCCCGACGTGAGCGCTGACCCGCTTGTGATCATCTGCTCGAATGCAGTATCAGAGGGCGGAATCGAGAGGCTACCAGCTGCAGCCATTCCTGTGATATACGCGTCCCCCGCGCCATCCACGGCGATTCCATTACCGGGTGCGGCCAGTGCTAATGAATACGTGAGGGTCAGGCTGGAATCGAGTTTGGCGACGAAGCCCATGCAGTTTTGAGAACAGATCTGGTTGCCCACTTGAGGAAGTCCGGTTGGATTCGTTGTCGATCCCGTCACATAGAGGTTGAAACTGCTGTCCGCCATCATGGAGGTGGGCTTCGTAGTGCCTGTGTTGCCTCCTATGTAGGTTGCAGACAAGACTGTAGGGTAGACGACAGCGGTCGCCGTGGGATCTGTAGTTTGAGGTGAGTTCGCTCCCCAAATAGGGATATCGGTTGTCGTCGCCTGGATTTCGAGGATAAGTGTATCGGTCCCACAGGTGCCACCGCTGCAGTTGGG
>Ga0206951_1052_pt1 | contig 32164 bp, 25 predicted proteins | sample Alteio_BWOrgHeat_38_FD_152974 | JGI IMG/M metagenome (GOLD analysis project Ga0206951, IMG submission 152974) | Enriched cells from forest soil in Barre Woods Harvard Forest LTER site, Petersham, Massachusetts, United States -... | ecosystem: Environmental > Terrestrial > Soil > Temperate forest >... | reverse complement strand
CCACTGCGCGCCAATGATCGACCAACTCTATGACGCCGACATGGCTCCAGGCGACCATAGTTGACAATGCGGCAGTCACAATGTCTGCGACGGCAATCCGATGGCCTCTCTTCATCCCCCCTGAAACGACGGGATACCAATGTTCAGTGATGTATATCTTTCCTGCGTATTACTTTGACTACTGTCATGCATAAGATATAGAAGTCAAATCTGAAAGATCGACGTTTTAGATACTCATCATCGAATTGCACCTTGACCGGAATGGAAAGCTCATCTCGTCCATTGATTTGTGCCCAGCCTGTCAGCCCGGGCACAAGAGCATGAATACCGCGCGCAGTTCGTAGTGCGATCAGATCTGTCTGATTGAACAATGCAGGACGCGGTCCGACGAAGCTTAAACTGCCGGTAAAGATACTAATCAACTGAGGCAATTCATCAAGACTCGTGCTTCGGAGAAAATCTCCAACAGGAGTGAGAAACATCGAAGGGTTCGACAATAAATGGGTAGCCACCTGGGGAGTGTCGACTCGCATACTCCGGAACTTGGGCATGCGAAAAATCTGATTGCACTTTCCTACACGATTTGACCAGTGAAATACCGGACCGCGCGACGTCGCCTTAACTAACAACGAAAGCATGAGAAATAGCGGTGATAATAAGAACAGAAGTAGAAACGATCCTAAAATATCAAAAACACGCTTCGACCACGGCATCGACATACTCCAAGGCCAGGAAATGAATTTTATTTTGCCACAAGCCTCTGAATATGAAGTGTCTTGGGCGAGGCCTGCGGCCAAACCGTTTCTGTGTCTCGCAGCGAAGAAGACTTTCACCAAAATACAATGATTTTACCCGCTTCTGGATACAGCCCCATTATCGGGTAAATTTCGACGTCTTTGCTATAATTTGATCCGTTCGGCAAGTTCGACGCTTTCAAATGTTATCGGATTCCTTCTTTATGTTAGGAAAGCAGTCGTATTGTGAGTATCTATGAAGGAGTTCTTTGTGAACGATTAAGCAGATGACTTCACAGATCATGGTCAAAAAACGGCGCATCTGGATTGTGTCTGAGTTGTATTACCCGGAACTCACATCGACGGGTTATTTTATTACTGGCATTGCAGAAGGGCTCGCAGCCGTTTATGATGTCGCCGTCCTCTGTGGTCAGCCAAGTTACTGGGCGCGAGGGGTGCGTGCTCCGGTTCACGAGATACACAATGGTGTAAATGTGCAACGCTGTCGAGCAACCACGCTCGATAAGAACAGGCCATTGTTCAAAATCATTAACCTAATCACTGTAAGCTTATCTATATTCTTAGTAGCATTGTTTCGTTTTCGTCGTGGGGACATCGTAATAGCGGTAACCAATCCACCACTTTTGCCTTATGTCGCAGCATGTGCTTGCCGACTCAAGGGAGCACATATTGTCCCTTTGATTCACGATGTTTATCCTGAAATCCTTACGCGGCTCGATATCCTCAACTCTAGTTCGATCTCAGTTCGGCTGCTGGATCGTGCAAGCCGATGGTTATATAACCGTGCTGATCGCATCATCGTTCTTGGTCGGGACATGCGTACTCTGGTTGCCAATAAGATTGCTTCGCACGGGGATCACGTTGTCATCGCAACGAACTGGGCCGACATTGAAGCTATCTTGCCTCAGCCACGTTCCAAGAATCAGCTGCTTACGAAGCTCAACTTGAACCATAAGTTCGTGGTACAGCTCTATGGCAATATTGGCCATCCTCATTGTGTCGAGGATTTGGTTACCGCGGCCGAATTACTTAGATCCGATCCTGTATTTCACTTCCTCCTGATATGTTGGGGTGCCAAGAAGCGTTGGGTTGTTGACCGGAAACATGCACTGAAATTAGAGAATCTGACTATCCTCGACCCCCTTCCGCGTGAAGACTCTTGTGATGTTCAGAATGCCTGCGATATAGCTATTAACACTTTGTCTAACGGAATGAGCGGGATTTCTGTGCCCAGCCGGACCTACAATGTGTTGGCAGCAGGAAAACCAATGCTCGTAGTTTGTGAGTCTGATTCAGAGTTAGCTGAAGTAGTACGCGAGGAAGAGGTTGGCTGGGTTGTTCCTCCAGGACACCCAGATCTTATCGTCGCGGCCTTACGCGAAGCGAAGGCAGATCCGGAACAGCTGCGCGCCATGAGTAAGCGGGCCCGCATGGCTGCGGAAACAAAATACACGAGCGGCCATGTGCTTGAAGTTTACAAGTCTCTCATTGAAGGAATTCAAGTGTAGTGACTTCCTTATCCGCCCCCATATTAATTACCGGTGCTTCTGGATTTCTGGGATCGGAGATTCTCCGGCTTGCATTAGCTTCCGGATGGAAGGTACGTGCGCTCGTCCGAAGTTGGGAAAACGAGGGCAAAGACGTTGAAATAGTATGCGGTGATATTACCGATCTTGATGTAGTTCGAAGAGCGTGCGAGAACGTGTCGGCCGTCGTGCACACGGCTGGGTTGGCGCACGTGTTCAGGCCACGAAAGAAAGACCTTGCTCGCCTCCTCCGCGTCAATGAAAATGGGACCGCCACTGTAGCTCGTGCAGCAGTGGAGTTAGGAGTGCCAAAAGTAGTCGTAACTAGCTCGGTGTCAGTTTACGGTGTCTATACTGGTTCTGAGTGTGATGAAACCGAGCCTTGCCATCCACAAAGTTACTACGCAATGAGCAAATTGTTAGCTGAACAGCGAGCCATGGAACTGATGGCAAATTCTCAGTGCTCTCTTGGGATTCTCCGACTCGCCACGATCTATGGAGAAGGCGACCGTGGCAATGTGTCTAAGTTGATCTCCGCTCTTGATAAGAGACGATTCATCTGGCCCGGCGATGGTCTAAATCGCAAAAGCTTAATCTATAAGGAAGACGCTGCGCGTGCCTGTCTTCGCGCATTAGAGGATGTAAATCCAGGAGTCAACATATTTAACGTTTCGGCACAGCCTGTAACCATGCGTGAAATAGTCTTGGCCGTCTGCCAGGCGCTTGGCCGTCCAGTTCCTCATCTCGTAATTCCAACTGCCAGCTTAAAGGCGGTCACGACGATAGCCCGCACTCTAGGCGACCCGGGGCAGCTCGGCAGGCGACTTGAGAAATTCATTCGGGACGACGTTTATAGCAATGCGAAATTCACAAACACCTTCAATTTTTTCCCAATAACACCGCTTATCGATGGCATTTCCAAAGAGGTGCGCCTCCAATGCGGCCGCTCAATGTGATGCCCCTAAAATATGCGAAGATGAAATGTCCTAGCAAAGATTGCTTAGAAGTTGCGATACATCTATACATCACTTTAAGCTGGTTTTTGGGCAATATCCCACAAGAGTAACAATCAATTTAATTTCACGTTTGTTCTCGCCACACTACCCGGCGGACGTAATCCGTATAACTTAGAAGGATTCGCGCAACTTTCTCTGAAACATTCGGTACGTTGTAGTCTGACACAATGCGTAAAGCTCGTTGTTCGCCGGTGGGTTGCGCTTCTACTATCTTCAATGCATCTAGAACGCATTTTGAATCCATGCCAGTCATCATTACTGCGCCTTCTTCCATGCCTTCCGGACGCTCATGCGCTTCGCGTATATTCAGAGCCCTGAAATTCAGAATTGAAGATTCTTCCGTTATCGTGCCACTATCTGACAGTGTCGCCCGGGCCTTCATCATTAAATGGCAATAGTCGGATAGACCCATTGCCTTTACTAGACGGATATTTTCCGAAAAGCTCACCTTCTCGGCTTCTATTCGCTTCCGTGTTCGTGGATGCACAGAGACAATCACCGGTAATTGATGTTGTGAGGCTACCTCTTCCAAGAGTCTTGCGAGTTTCTGAAACTGTCTTGAAGAGTCGATATTCTCTTCGCGATGCGCGCTCACCACGAAGTATCTATCTTCGATCAAGCCTAACCTTGCCAAAATATCGGAGCGGTCGATTTTATGGCGATAATATGTCAATACCTCGTACATCGGACTGCCCGTCTTGATGATTCGATCTGGCGCAATTCCTTCTCGCAGGAGATACTCACGGGAGATGTCGCTGTATGGCAAGTTGATATCACTGATGTGATCGACAATCCTCCGGTTAATTTCTTCGGGAACCCGCTCATCAAAACACCGATTTCCCGCCTCCATATGAAACACGGGAATCTTCTTCCGTTTAGCCGCCAGCGCGGACAGCGTACTGTTCGTATCACCAAGAATCAAAAGCGCCTCTGGCTTGATTTCGGAAAGGACCTCGTCCGATTTTCCAATGACCAATCCAATCGTCTCAGCTGCGCTTTTTCCGGCTACATTAAGAAAGTAATCCGGACGTCGAATTTCCAAGTCTTCAAAAAAAACCTGGTTCAATTCATAGTCGTAATTTTGTCCGGTGTGGATCAACACGTGTTCGGTATAGCGGTCGAGTGCAGCGATTACCCGCGAAAGGCGAATTATTTCAGGTCGAGTGCCAACAATCGTGGCAATCTTCATGCGTTCTCCAGTGCCAACGGCTTGTTTTGTTCCTCAAAGTCCACCGGAAGATAGTAGGTATCCGGACGATCTGGATTGAACAGCTCGCTCGACCAGAATAGAGTCACCATTTCACTCGATCCTACATTTGTGATCGAGTGTGTAAGTCCGGGCGGAATGTCGACTACCTGGTATTCGCTGCCTTTAACGAGATACTCCTTGACAGGGCCGCCTGCAATCGCCCGCATCCGGATCAATCCTTCTCCTTCCACCACAAAGAACTTCTCTGCTTTAGTGTGATGATAATGATTACCCCGTGTTATACCGGGCCTAGTTCTCGAAACGAAGATCTGTCCGAAATGTTTTTCTTTGATAAATTCTGCCAAACTACCGCGATTATCCGCCTTAATTTCCAAACTGTGCCGCAGCGTGGCGTATGGAGCATAAGACAAATAAGTCGCATAAAGAGCTCGATTGAACCAATCTGAGAAATCAGGAGCAACTAACGTGGCCCGCATATCATGGAATGCCTGAATCCGGCCGGCTAGATCGCCGAGGCAGATGCGATAGCTTTGTACATCAGTAATCAACTCGGCTCCGCTTCGTGATTCATCAATCTCAGAGAGAAACGCCGCCACTACATCGTCCACATAGCTCAGATCGATCTCTCGGGCTGAATCGGAGACATCAATCGGCAAGTCATTTGCGATGTTGTGGCAGAATGTTGCCGTGACTGAGTTGTAGTTGGGGCGCCCCCATTTTCCGAACAAGTTCTTCAGGCGATATATCCGGACACTAGCCCCGGTTTCTGCAGCAAACTGGAGCAGAATTCCCTCCGCATTTTTCTTGCTCATGCCATATGGATTATCTAATTCTGCCTGAATCGAAGAGCTGAAAACGATCTTGGGAGCGCGCGCAGCTGTTCGCAATATTTGGCATATCTTTTCAGTAAAGCCCGCGTTCCCGCTCTCAAATTCGCTGGGATCGAGGGGTCGGTTGACTCCTGCGAGAAGAAATATTAGATCAGCTTTAGACATGCCGTTTCGGAGGTCTTCTTCCGAATCTTCTCGACCCCACACTGTGGTCTCACAGTCTTTGCGTTCGAACAATTGAACCGCCAGGTTGCGCCCCAGAAACCCCCTGCCACCAATGATGAGAACGTTTTTCATACTAGCACCGTCTTCCCATTCATTGCGTCTTGTACGCACTGCAGCTGCAACAGCAGGGTCATCATGCCATCTACATCCAGAAGTTCTGTGTTGTGGGAATTGTAGTCAACCGCTTCAGAAACCTCTTTTTTTCCTTTGCTGAAAAAGCTCGAATAGTTCAAATCTCGCGCGTCCGCTGGAACTCGGTAATAATCGCCAAGATCTTCGGCCTGGGCCATCTCTTCCCTGTTTAAAAGCGTTTCATACAGTTTCTCGCCATGCCTTGTGCCGATGATTCGGATCTCGTTCCGCAAATTCAGAAGCTTCAGCAGAGCTTCTGCCAAAGTTCCGATTGTGGCCGAGGGAGCCTTCTGTACAAAAATATCCCCGGCCTTACCGTGCGCAAATGCGTATAACACCAGGTCTACCGCCCCCTCGATGGTCATCATAAAACGCGTCATGTTTGGATCGGTTAAAGTCAATGGCTCTCCTGCCAATATCTGGCTCAGAAATAATGGAATTACCGATCCTCGAGACGCCATCACATTTCCATACCGAGTTCCGCAGAAGACGGTAGAAGTCTCCCCATACATTCGAGCCTTGGCTACCATGCACTTCTCCATCAATGCTTTCGACATCCCCATCGCATTCACGGGATACACTGCTTTGTCGGTGCTTAACACGATCACCTTGCTGACATTAAAAGCGAGTGCCGCCTTCATTACGTTCTCAGCCCCGAGCGTGTTCGTTTGCACTGCCTCTATAGGAAAGAATTCGCAGGATGGAACCTGTTTTAACGCTGCCGCGTGAAAAACAAAATCCACGCCACGCATCGCATAGAGAACGCTGTCGTAATTTCGCACGTCTCCGAGATAAAATTGCACCGCGGAGTCCTTGAGACGGCTCCGCATGTCATCTTGTTTCTTTTCATCTCTGCTAAAGATTCGGATCTGACGGAAGCCTGCCTTGCTGGCCATGTCGACAACTGCGTTGCCAAAGGTACCAGTTCCCCCGGTGATCAAGAGAGTCTTGCCAGCAAATATACTTAAGTCCATCTCGTTGGCCATGATATCCCAAATCAATCGATTTATTTGAAGGAGTCTGAGGCGTCCATCAACCTCAGACAGTATTTCATTTGAACCGTTTCGGCTCCTGCAAACTAATGACATGCTCTATTGACAGCTGATTCTTCGCTGCGTTTTTCCAATTAGACGAAGGGTTGAGTCATTCAAAGAACACCATCTTTGACTGATTTTATTCCTCCTTTTAGGTATTACTGCAAACGCGAGGCAAAAACGGAAGGTTTCCTTCACTTATATTTGCGTAGGCAATCCGGGCTAACGGAATGGCACTATCGGGATGAAGCGAGTACACCCTGGAACATTGCTAAATGTTCCTGCACTGCTTCCTCTGCCGAAAACCGTTTGCCGTACTCATTAGCGCCCTTTAAGTAAACGGAATATGTTTGCTGATCCATATCAACGCATTTCTGAAGTACGGCAACCCATTGCTGGCGGTCGCTCAATGGAATGTCGAAGCCTGCGTGCAGGGCGTTCAGGTTGAGCCAAGGAGTCGCATCGCTAAGCACAACTGGTATGCCATTAACGAAGGATTCCACTGCCGAATGACAAAAATTCTCTCCGCGCGTCGGCAGGACAAAGAAGTGATGCTCATGCAGCACTTGAGGGACTGCGGAATGGTCGAGTGCGCCGTGATATTCCGCAGTGCTGCTACTTGGAAGCTTTGCCAGAAGGTCCTTACATCTACTCCAATAGACAACATCGCTGTCTGCCACAGGACCAAATAGGTTGAGTTGGACCCGTCCCCGGACCTTCTGCAAAACTTCGAGCAAGAAGTGGAGATTCTTCATCTCGCTCATCCGGGCGATGAACGCGAGTCTAACCGATCCTGGTTCTTTCTTAGTGTGCGGAGCACTCGATGAATAAATATCACTTATATTGCGAGTAACGTAGATGGAATTCGGGTCAAGCCGCCGCGTTGGCCGCGCGCGTAGTAGATCCTGCCTCTCACGAGGAGTAGACACTTGCCAAAACAAGTTGTCGTGAAGCCCTAAGGTCTTTGTTAGGCCGCGGTAAGCCTTTTTCTTCCACTTTTTGATTGCCATCGCTTCGGGAGCAAATTCGCCACGGGGTGCTAGTACAATGGGAGTATCTCCGAATGTGCGCGTGTATCGCAGTCGCACGACTATCCGCGTGATTGGGTCTAGAAATGAATGCAGACTGATGACATCCGGGCGTGCCTTAAGGAAGGCTTCGCGGAGAATCGCTGGCCCTACCGACGAACAATAGAGAACGCTAGCATTTCCTACGCGATGCCACCTGTTTGCTATTACTCCGGGATAGCTCTCGACGTCGGTAGCATCTCGGTCTCTGGTAATCACGAACCAATCAAAGTACGGACTCAGGCTGTTCACCATGTTTGAGATAGATCGGATGGGCCCACCCGATTTGTACCCAGGGAGATAGCGCGGGGCACAAACCAGAATGCGCCTGCGCTCTCCGGTATGATTTTCCTGTGGTGCTAGGTCCACTATCGGTTCAATCTGCACTGACATAAATCATAACTCGCACGACCCAAGCTCGATGAAGTCATCTTCTGAAACCAAGGCAGCCTATCAAAATCAACTCTAAACAAACGGACGATCAATGGAAAATAGGCAACCAGCGCGAACCCTGATATTCCGAGTGAGCTATGGAAAAGACGCTGGTTCCACCCATTTGAGAGCACCCTCGACGTTTCCCCTTTCCCAATTCCGGCTACGATCTAAATTTGTACGATCGCGAGTTTGGATTCTGGAGGGCAGTTCGCTGCCACTGTGGGCAAGAACAATTTGGTGTGGCTTACGCCATCACGGCGAACTCCACCACACTCTAGGGCAGCTTTGGTGGTCATATCAAGATCGAAGAATATGCAACCTAGCGAACAGCCTACGCAAGCCTCGGCGCGAGGGCGTTTCAATCCAAAATAGCTCATCAACGACAGAGGAATAAGTAAAAGTGGTATGTATAGAATGTGAACGATCCGATTAGAACTCAACATAGGGAAAAGGCTGATCCAGGCATGGGCCGGAGTTCGTAGCAAGTACATCGAGTAACTTATTTCGCCACCGAGAATGAGAGCCCGCGTGGATAGAAAGCGAGCCAACAAGCTCTGTTCCGAAGCAAGACCATATAGAAGCATCGAGAAAGATGCCAGGATCATGCTCTGCCAACTATCTCGAAATATCGAAACAATGAGGGCCCGGAATTTCGTACTTCGTAAGCGAGTCTGATATCAGTGCCGCTCGCTGTTCCGGTGCCCTGCTCTAGCATGTAGCTGCCAATTCATGATTGACGCGGAGTGGGAACTATATTGTTCCTGCCTGCAAGCAGGACAGTTTTCAATACTGTGCCTCCTTCCATCGGAAAATTCCATAACTCTTGGACAGGTCTCGAGAACGGACTCTGATCGAGGTAGACACCTGAACCGTAGTGGACACGGACATCAGGCCCATGAGGCTTATCGCGATTGAATGATCTCGGACGGGTCAGAACTTCCTCGGATATAAGTATCAAGGGGAAGTTGTTGACATTCGCTAAAACCTCGGCAATTTCTTTGTTCGAGAGATGCTGGAGCACTTGGCGAATCAAACATAAGTCGGCTAGCGGCAGGGAATCTCTGGTGATGTCATAACATTGGAACGTGACCCGAGGATGATGAACCGAGCTTTTATGATATTCAATGAGTTCTGGAACCACGTCGACACCGGTGTACGAAACGTTACTAGCCTCCACAATTTGCCTGCCGACAGAGAAATCCCCGCACCCTAAATCGATTACGCTTTTCACCTGATGGTCTCTAATGAACTCGAGAACAGCTGCAGAGTACTGTTCGGAAGCCAAACCGTGGGACCCATTCCCCGATGAGAATGGCTTTCCATTATCTACCCACGCCTTTGTGCGGTAGATTCGCTGAAATGTCTCTCGCACCGACAAACCACCATAGGTTCGGTGGATGCGTGGCAGATACCAAAGATGTAGATATAGATATATTGCGAACTTACGAAACATTCCTGGCAACATCTCCCTGGTCATTATCTTTGCTCATTGCACATCCGAGTGTTGTCTCAATATAAGCGGGAATTAATGAACTACGACTGTAGTTACGACGGGTCAATTCATGCAGTTGCGTTGGGTTGTGCTCGGCCAACTTCCCCGCCAAAAATCTACGTAAGAGATCGGCAATGTCGTCGACGGCCGCAGATTGAGAGATCCAAGAGGGATCGAATTTCTCAATGATCTCGGGAATTGCGCCCACCGGAGTAGCCAACACAGGGCGCCCGGATGACAATGCTTCAAGGGCAATCAATCCGAAACATTCTAGTGCCGCCGTCGGCAATACAAAAGCATCGCAAGCTGCATATGCCAAGGGCAGTTTCGCATCGCTAATTTGCCCCATAAAAGTCACAGTGTTGTCCAATCCCAAAGATCTGGACTGTTCCTCCAGTTTTCCGCGCAGTGGCCCGTTCCCCCCAATCATCAGATGAAATTTCACTCCCTCGCTCTGTAGGCGATGACTGGCGTCGAGTAAATGATCCAAACCCATCCTTGCTACTAACCGCCGCAAAGTAAACAGAATTGGAATGTCACATGGCCATCCGAGTTGCTTTTTGGCGTGATCTCGGTTCTTCACCGGAGTGTACCGTGAAGTATCCACCCACCCTGGCAGTAGCCGCACAGTCCTGGCTACTTTCTCACCATGAATCGTGGCAATGCAGTCAATCGTGTATTGCGATAGAGCGGTGATTACACGCGAGCGATGTAGACACGCCCGCTCAATCCGATTGATTGCCAATAGCCCAGCGGGGGCGGCACTTCGGCGCAGGATGCCCGAGGTTTTCCACACAAGATCCATCTCCATCTTCGCCGGCGAATGGATCGTATAGCAGGAGTGGACCCTGTCTCCATAGAGATCGAGAGCCGCGAGGTAGGGTAGCGGAGCGTGACCGTGAACGGCATCGACCTTCGACAGATGGCGGATGAGGACACCGCGCGCAGCCTTCTGGTGGACGTTGCCACGAGCAGGATTCCAAGACGCTACCTCTGCCGGAACGTACCGCAAAAGATGGATGCCCTCCTTCACTTCGTACTCGGGATGGTTCGGTTTGCCACGCGCTAGTATCCAGACCTCGTCTCCGCGACGAAGCAGTTCAACAGCTTCATCAAGTACGACTCGTGCGCTGCCACTCGGCCTATCGCTAAAGTGTGCAAAGCTCGTAATGAGGACTCTCATAGCACCCTTATTGGGCTTGAATTTTTCCGAAACGCAGAATGGATTGGTCGGCCGTAGATCACATATGACAGGACCACCGCCACGATACCAATTTGAACGGCTTCCGCAACGAGTGAAACAACGGGATCTTCTAGGTTTATTAGCGGAACAATCAATAATAGATAAACGAATAGACCCCGCTCCGAAAGAAAGCCGCGGCAAATCCAGTTCATATACGACTGCAAGCCTATGCCATACAAAAACATTCCGACTAAGACTCCCAAAGTCCCATAAAGGGTGTATAGGTCGCCGATTGGCGTCACGGCAGAAGATGTAGTATCGGGGCGGCCGAGAGCTTCGCTTAGTCGTTGCCCTTTATTAAGAACCGGCTTATCTTTCCACAAAAATCGCGGGATCAACGGATAAACCGGCGCGAGCCATACCTGCTCATCTCCGTTCAATAAAGAAGGAACCGGAAGCCCAATAATGTCGTGGACATAGGCAAGAAGGGAGAGACGGCTAGCAGTCATGTCCAAAGCACCCTTCGCTTGATCAGCTTTCTCATTGTGTGAGAAAGCCACATCGACGAAGGATTTGGATAGTACATCTCGAAGTCCGCTTATGGTAGTAGCCTGAGAACGATATCCATTGATCAAATTCACGCGATACGCATTCATAAACGGGTAGATTGCCATAAGCAACAGGGGCAACAAGAAGGCTACACGAGGGATTCGCCTTTTCGTAATGCCATAAACCAGTACAAGGACGATAAGCGGTAACAGAACTTGGTTCTTCATTCCAGATATCGCTCCAAAACCGAGCGAAAATGCGATTGAGACCCAGAAAAGAAACTTAATAAAACCCTTGGAACCCTTGCCAAATACTTCGATGGCCGCAATCACCATTGCGGCGGTCAAGAGGTTTCCCAGAGAAATAAAGAGGTCCATGTATGCAATAAGAGCTTCCCGTGCCCCGATTTGGGCCGTAAACGACAGCAGGCCCGCCTTCCACATGATGAACTTCGATAAAACGCCAACCATCAGCATTGCCGCGCTCACGAATGCGACGCGATTCGTCGTATACGGCACCTGAGGCACGAATCGCAACTGTCTTCGTTTCATGAGGATTAGGCTTCCAACCCAGAACGCGACAAAACCAACAAGAGTGAGGATGATCGCGTGTACATATACGAAATCTACTTGCTCATCACCCGAAACAAATAGCCAGGTTGGTACAACTATGAACTCCACGAGTGCACGAATTGTCAGAACTACAGGCACACTACACCACGCCAACTCTTTTAAACCGTGTAGGCCCAAATAGGCGAAGGCCAATACAATAAACCAACCTTCCATTGCATTGAAAATGGCCAATCTTGAATCGCTTGAGACTAACAAAGCAGAAATAGTCCAAATACCCCACGGGATACCGACAGCCAGCATGGCCAACGGTATCAAGCCAGAAGTCCCCTGTCCGGGGAGGTAAGGCTTTAGAGGCTTTGTGTTACCGGCTCTCATCGTTCCTTTTGAGCGATTCCCCCATCAGGTGAGAAAACTGCTTCGAGGTAGTCAAGACACCTCAACTTTGGGCAGAGAGACGTCTGGCTCTCTGTTAGCCAAATGTTCGAAATGCCAACGAAGGATTCTGGCCATGCGATTGTCATAAGAATAGGCGGGGACGCACCGAAGGTGACCGGCTCGTGCAACCTTTTCACGTTCTGCTGGATGCGCAAGATAATAGTCGATCTTACCTGCAAGCTCTTCTACGGATTCGAAACATGCTATTTCTTCAACCTCACGATAAAGATCTAAGACCTCTGGATTTCTCTGGTGCAACATAAAACCGCCGGATGCAGGAATCTGATAGGTGCGACTCGTGGTCAGATCTCCCGAAGAAGCGCCTTCCCTCGGACCGTGCATAATGCCAAGATTGATCCGTGCGGCCTGTATCGCTCGAACGAATCGTTGACCTATCAACGCAAAACCTTTAATGCATCTTCGCAATTTTATCGATTCGCACCTATCAGTCCAGCCATTTCCCCAGATGCAAAGATCGAGATCAGGACGTAGAGAAATTAGCTCATCAAGCAACTTCTCCTTATATCGGGAATGGGTTGCGATAAAGCTAACATCACACCCATAATCCGAGATATCCCGCACGTCGAGCTCAACTGGATGATGCAGGTCTGGATTATAACCATGCGGCAGGAAATAACCAGCCCTCAGCGCAAGGTGCTTGGTTGCATCGGCATACCAAAAGGGCTTTGTATGGAAGATGCAATCGTATTCGGCTAGAGACTGCTGCAGCATCTTTCCGTGTGTGAACGCAGAGGTATCGGGAAAGTAATTGTATAGAGCGATGCCTTTATTCCTTATCGATTGCAGAGTGCTCGCCCGAATAGCCCGTCCTTTCATTGCAATGACAATGTCCGGCCGGAACTTATCCACTTCACTCAAAATGTGACGATTGAATTCATCCACCAATCTGAAGCGCAATAACCGGGCAACTAACCGCGAGCTAAACATCCGAAATTGAGGAAAGAACGTCCCCAGATCGACATCGAAGACCTGATACCCGAGACGTCTCAGCCCTTCAGCGCACGATCGGGCATTGCTGCCGTACCAATTTTCGCCAATGAACAATATTCGTAACATTTAACGCACCACCTGCGCATCCTCTCGCTATTTACGTGCAATGGCCAGAAAATTCTGAGTAAGAATCAATCCGCTGTTAGTATCACCAGTTTGCGCTGCATAGACAATGCGCAAGACGGTTCTTGCAGTCTTCCACACTAGATAACGGAGCGCGCTTAAGGCTCCGTGTACAACGGGAGTATCCTCGTAAGTACAAATTTGTGAGAAACCGACGCATCGAAGTAGTTGTCCAAGACTATGTCTGTTCAGGATAAGTTCGTGAGTGAAGTCGCCGTATGCTATCGAACCAGATAGAAACCCCTCGCCATTTGGCAGATGGAGGATAAACAAGCCGCCCGGAGTCAATATTCGAAACACTTCGTCCGTAAACTGCAGGGCTTCTTCTTTTCCATGGTGCTCAAGTACGTCAAACGCGAGCACTACGTCACAACTCTCCGGTTTGCAATTGGCTAAATGATCGTGTATGTCGCCCTGCTTGACAAAGCCCAGACCGAGACTATGCGCGGCTTCTACCTGCTCTGGAGAACGATCAACTCCTTCCAGGCAGTGATACCCCGCTTGCTTCAGCCAGTAAAGCCAGACCCCGTAACCACACCCCAGATCCAATATCCGCACGTTCTTATTGTCCGGTAAGTGTTTCGACAGTCTTTTGAAATATGGATAAGCTCCCTGGAGACGCGCAGATGCTGCCATAAGATCGGAACCACGGTGATGGGCGAGATAGTGTTGATAAAGGCGATCCCGATAGGTTTCTCGCTCTTGTGCAGATGTTACGCTAATCATCGCTCTCCCAAATGGTTGACATTATTCCTTCATACCAAAGAACCGTTGCCCGAAAACGAAAGCCACCTTGGTTCACAAGGATGAAATTTCACCATTTCATCCGTAAAACAAGCGATATAGTTACCCTCGGCGTAATTTTCCAATTCCCATTGCCAGTAGGGATAGAATTCAACCTGAAAACCCGTCAATTTTCCAATCATGTATCCCTTCGGATTCAAAAAAACAAAGACATCCCGCAAATAATTGCGCGATCCTATCCACCGTTGATTGTATTCAAATTGAATGTACCGGACGGCCTTTCTATCGAGCATTCCAGATGCGCCAACAATAACGTCAAAGTCATGACCTTCGGCATCAATTTTTAGAAGGTCAATCATCTCGATGGAGTTTGTCTCGCAATAGAGATCGACCGTCGTCAGTTGAACTTCTTCGTTCCCCGGATTACGCGCGTCTAGAGGTTCCACAAGGCTGTTCGTGCCCATCCCGCTGCCAAACACATGCATTGTCGCAACCCCGGCACGCCGGGAACAGGCCTCATTGTTAAGAGAGACTTCGGGCCAGTTGCTGATTCGTTCAGAAAGCTCGGCAAACGTTGCGTGACAGGGTTCGAACGCATGAACGTGTAGCGGTACCTGAAGTCTGTGAGCACTCTTGACTAAGCTATCAGTCCATCGGCCGACATTTGCACCTACATCGAAAACCGTCACAGGAACATTAGATTGCAGTGCTACAATTTGCACTAACTTTTCCCCATTAGATACTAGGTCATTGTTTACGTCCGCTCTGGCTGCTCGCATTAGGAAGCGGGAGACCCTATAGAGATTCTTGCGCCCGATTAGCAAACTACATTGTCTTATCGCGTCTTTGGCAATCTCCTTGATACTGTCCTCCCTAGCTCCAACCCGTAGACTGCTTTATCGCCTGTTGGGATCAAGAATTTATGAGCATCGGTGTATTGCGATGCTGATCTCAATCCGAGTCCTTCGACTACGAAGAACGCCGCCTGCCCTGTTCTCTTCCAAATGCTGCTCCCGGGCATTACCCGTGAAATCCTCGCGACTTATTTAAAGACCTCCCATCAGGTGGGGCTGTGCTTGCCGCGCACTAGAAGATCCCGAAATGTCAAGCCAAGCAGCCTATGAGCCAATCCAAGCATAAGCAAAAAGCTAAATGTATATGCCACCGAAGAGACAATTGCAGCGCCAATGTATCCATAGCGTGGCACCAGCAGATAGAGGCCGATGGCGGTCACAGCCATGCTCGCGCCTTCGGCGCACGATGGCAGCCCCGGCCTTCCCAGCGCGCTCGCCCCGTTATAAAGAACCTGATTCAGGCCGATCATCAGCGCTCCCGGCAGTAAAATTCTGCAAGCGAGAATCGACCCCGAAAACGCCGCTCCGAAAACGAGCCGAATCAGCATTGGGCAAAGCATGTAGAGTAGACTGCCACAAATCAGCAACCAAATCAGGGATGCTCGAAAAGAGTGCCCTATCGTCGCCTTGGCGTCTTCCAGATGCTGGCTCGATCCGCGGGCAAACGTCACGATGCCTGCGGCCTGCGGAAACACCGTCACCACCGTAGAGAGCGTGACTGCCACAACGTAAAACCCCAACTGTCGTGGCGGCACAAACAATGAAAGTACAAGCTGATCAATGCGCTGGTTGAAGTAGTTCGTCAGATTTGTGGCCTGTGCGCGAAAGCCAAAGTGAAGCAGGCTCGGAATCGTCAACGCATTCCACTGCCACCGTGGCTTGAGGATATGCCAAACCATAGTCACGCCTAACACCAGTGCGACCACGTAACCAAGAAGTTGGAAGAAAATCACTGAGGTCAGGTTGGCATGATGCGTAAAGTAAAGTACAACCAAGCCGACGAGGTACGTGAATGCTGGTGTCACGCGGATAATATTGAATCGCAGAGAATCCTGCATACCTTGAAACAGGTTTGCCGGATTTCCGGTGAAAATCAACACCGGTGTGAATAACACGAATATACTTCCTAGATGCTGTACTGTAGGAGAATATTTCGCGAGGGCAAAATGAACGGCAATCAGGCCAACGACGATTGAGACCGCACCTTGGATTAGGCCGATGGACGAGACTGCTGTTACAACCTCCGAAACCGTGAACGCGTGGCGTCCTATATTGAACGTGATAGCTTGATTGACCCCGAGGGCGACCAATGCGACGATTGCCATCGGCCAAATAATAATAGCCGCATACTCCCCCCGTCCGCTTGGCCCGAGCATCCTCGCCGCCAATATGCCCGTCAAGGTTCCCAGCCCCAGGAGAAGCCCTTGCCCAATCGTAGTTGAGCCATAGTGTTTGACAAATGCGAGTTTGGCGGCTCTAGGGCTATCGGGTATCCCCTCAGACGCGGGAAGTGTCCTTTCTATCGACATACCTTCCGGTTGCGGACCGTTGAAGACACTTGCGGCTGCCATCGCATCGTCGGATTCGGGATGTTTTATCAGATGCACAGTTCAATTGGTCCTTCGTGACATCGAGACCGGTTTAGGCCTCCATACATCTCTAAAATTGCGGATCCAGCCAGCCTTATTTCCGGCAACCCATTTGTTTAAGCTGCAGCGCCGCCTCTTTTATCTGCAGTGCCGCGACACTAATGTCCTGCGAATTCGCGATCCGTCTTGCTGCTTGAGACATTGAGCGATAGAGTGACGGGTCCTCATATAGGCGAACAATACAGTTTGTCAGTGCCCCAATATCCGACCATGGGTACACCAAAGCGTTCTCGCCGGGCTGAGCAGAATCGGTCGGACCAATGCATCCAATCCTATCGCTGAGGACCGCAGGACAACCTAAGGCTCCTGCTTCGGCTATCGTTTGCCCCTTCGGTTCGTGACTTGACATAAGCGTCACTACATCGGAAGCAGCGTAATACTTTCCGATTGAGGCTTGGTTAATAAAGCCCGTTAACACTATATTGTTCATCTTATGATTTGCAATAAACGCCTCCAGTGCTCCTCGCTCCGCGCCTTCACCCACCAAAAGCGCCCACACGTTCAACCCTTGCTGAGCGCAACGTAGAATCGCCTCCAGCAGATGCGTCGGACACTTTAATGGAATCAACTTTCCTGCGTAGATCACTACAAGAGCATCGACCGGAATTCCGTATTTTTGCCTGATATCTCGACGGGTTGCTACTGCATCTCCTGCCGAATCAACCAGCCGCTTATAATCAATAGGCAATATTCCGGGAAAAGTTCGCTCCACGGGGAAGCCATAGTGTTGAAGATAAGCCCGATTATTTTCTCCGATTGAGATCGCACCGTCCAAGCGCCGATAGAACTGATTGACGATAAGAGCCTTAGCTGCCCGTTTCCACAGCGCGCGTTTCGGCATAAGGTTCGAATCAGAAAATATCATTACCGGCACCCTGTTCCGGTTACACCAGTTTACGACCCTCCATGTGGTGCGATGAGCATAGCCGTTGACCTGCACCACATCCGGACGAAATCGCTCTAGTGCAGCGCCGACATCAGGGTTATCCATACCCCAGAAACTATGGGACCTAATGTCCTTCCCGCTCTCTAAAAATTCCCAGTCGTACCCTTCAAGGAGTGGAATGTCCCACTTCACCTTGATGCCAAACTGAGGATCATGGTAACTTTCAGCTCCCCAGTTGGAGCAGAAAAACACCTTTAAGACCACTCTTGATGTAGCCGCTAAGGCGCGGAACCAAGGCGCGAAGTACTGAATAGGATGACTCCCGACGATTGCAATTCGAGTCGAAGTGTCGCCGTTCGCCCCGAACACCTTCCCGTCACTGCCTCTTGCCAACTGTTGATTATTCGTACTTACCATGGTCTGTAGTCTGTATTCCGCCACAACAGAAAGAAAGATGAATATTGCCGACCGATCTTATGGACATGTTCGACCGCATGCGAAATTGATTTGCAAGATGAGCCCAAGAGACTCAGAAAAGCTTCTTCAGACAAACGACAATCTCACTGGTCCTTCCGACCAACGGCCAAAACTTCGCTCGTTTGATCTAGTGGAAGTTTGTCGAGCGCGGTCAAACGATATCCAAGGCCAACTAGGAGATCGCAGCAATTTCGGTGTATATCAGATCCATGAGTCGCAAGAAAAATCGTCGGGCTATACTTCGCAAGGGTCTCGGAAGCACCTTTCAAGGCATCGTATTCCCCTCCTTCGATATCGCACTTTATTAAGTTCGGCGGAGGCAGCTTTCCCGAAGTGATTAGGTCATCGAGTGCCACGGTGCGGACCCTCAAGCTACCGCGCGATTCAGGACTCAAGTGCCCCATCGAGCTATTTGGGCCTCGATCGAAGTACTCTACACCTTCAGACCGCCCAACCGCTGCCTCCCAAATGTAGCAATTTGTTACTCGGTTTAGTTTCATGTGTGCTCGAAGGAAATCGAGATTCCGTGGAACTGGTTCGAAACTAAATACTCTTCCTTCAGGTCCGATAAGGACACTCGCAAGAAGTGAGTAAAAACCCACGTTCGCTCCCAGGTCGAAAACCGAATAACCTCGCTTGGCCGCCGCCGAAAATGCCTTCTGTTTGGTCATCTCGTAGCTTCCAAGCCAGCATCCATGGCTGCTTGACCCAACTATCCAACGCTTACCACGAAGGGGTCCTTGCACGACAGGGACCGTGGCGGCGGATGGCAGTAGCCGGAGCGGGAGCCGCAACGCTCGTCCCAGTGGCTTTTTGTCCGATACGCCAGAGAAGTTCATATGCTAATTCCCGTACAATTCATGGGGTTCCAATCCTTGATCATCGATCATCGGGTCGCGGTGTAAATAGCGGCAGAAGAAGTCGCAGCTAGGATGCCTTGGCTGTTCAGGAGGACTGCCTTAAATTTGCTCATTGGCACATACAGTACATCGGTAGCGCACAGTGGCATATCACCGTGTTCTCCGTGAGACATCTTATCAAGCGGGATTTCAAAGCTTACTTCACGACCATCGGTATTCCGGCGCAAGAGATAGATTTTGTGGACCGACGCCGGCAGCGCTGTACCATTCGCCAGTGAAACAGCTTGAAGTACCGTGAGCGTGCCTTCTTCCTGCATTACATATCCGCCAGGCTTCGTCACAGCGCCCATGACGTATACAATACCCGCACGCTTGACCTGTACTGTATCACCGGCATATACGATTGCGTTTTCGACAGCTCTTGGATCCGTAGCCCTTGAATAGTGCACCATCATAGGTTTTGCCTTCGAATTTCCGCGCGTGATCAAGACTTCATTGCCGGCGGTTACGGTCGCTCCCCCCGCCAGCGCTAAAACGTCTACGAGCTTACGTGGAATAAGCAGGGGATACCTACCTGGATTGGCGACCTCTCCGATGACCGTGACTTCGGTTGTCGAGTATTCCAATATGATCAAATTCACCTGCGGATCTCTCAGAATCTGGCCTTCCAACAGCCTTTTCTGAATTTGAACCCTGGCTTCGGGAACGGTCTCGCCGGCGAGGTGCACCGTCCCTAAAACCGGGACTGCGATGTCGCCCTGTTGGTCAACACGAAAATTTCCGGTGAAATCAGGATCGTCAAGGACATTCAAGCTCACCATAAATCCCGGAGCCAGCCTCAACTTTGCCAAATCTTCGGGCACCAGAACCACGCCTGGACCGCTCATCGACGCAGTAGGACCCGCCCTGTTACTGTTCGTGGCCGCCGTTGTAGAGGAGCCGCCCATCGAAGAAGGAGATATCTGTTGGCCTCCCACCTGCGCGGTACTCGTCTGAGTAAACACAAGCAGCAAAGCAGCCATCGCGAACCTTATAAAAGATCGCCTATTCGCCATTTGAATCCTTCTCCCCATAGTAGGAGCCATAGTATTCGTATTCATACCCATAGCCATAACCGGCCAACCTGCGTCTCATTCGATTGACTACAAACCCAATCACCGGCAGCCCATTACGCTCTATTATGTTCCCTGCACGACCGAGTTGCGACCTTGTGACAACGCCCACCCGAGATACCCAAATCACTGCATCTACTTTCGTGGAGATTAAGACAGGATCCGTCACGAGAAGCGCGGGAGGGCTGTCGACAAAAACAAGATCATAATTCGCGCGTAATTGGTCTATGAGTTCGCCGAAAGCTGCCGAGCCAAGAAGCTCTGACGAGTTTGGCGGATGCGGACCTGCCGGCAAAATATCAAGATTCGGCAGTTCCACGTCGCGTACCGTCGCTTCGTCCCACGTAGCGGTGCCGGTCAACACGTTGCTTAGCCCCGATTCGTTGAGAACTCCAAACATCTTTCCCAGCTTAGGCCGGCGCATATCAGCCTCCACGACAGCTACCCTCTTATTGTCTCGCACGAAAGCAGCCGCCAGGTTCATGGTGACGGTGGTCTTTCCCTCGTCTGGAATGCAACTTGTTACCAGAATGACTTTGAGCCCGCCGCCCGCGCGGGAAAGCATGATCGAAGTCCGTAGAGCCCGCAGAGCCTCAGCCGCGGAGGAATCAGGATCGCTTACCATCCAAATTGGTGAGGAATCGGATGACTCGTTCTCCTGTTTTTTTCGCCGAACGATTGGCACATTCGTTCCTCCCAACGATGCTTTCAAAACACTCCTTCGTTCCGGAATGATTCCGATTACCGGCTTCCCGGTTATGTCTTCGACTTCGTCGGGACTACTTACTGTCTGATCGAAACCATCTGCGGTATAGGCAGCGGCAAGTCCAACAAATAGACCAAACAACCCACCAAGCACAATGTACTGGACCGGCTTGGGGCGAATAATTTGGGACTGCGGTCGCGCAGGATCCACCACGGTGATATTCGTGGCCTGGATACCGGCGGAAACATTCGCTTCTTGCAGTTTCGTGTAGAGATCCTCGTATAGTCTCTTGTGTGAGAAGGCCTCCTCGCTCAACAGAGCGAATTGGATCGCAGTCTCATTAAGCTTGGCAGCAGCCAGTTGTTGCTGGTCGAACTGTTGCCGAATTCCATCTTCGGTCTGTTTCGCCAGTCGATAATCCGCTTCTGCTCGCTTCTTGATTTGCTCCAATTCCTGAACCATCTGCTCATCCAACGAATGTATTTGAACTTCGATATCTTTCAGATGGCGATTGTTTGGTCCGAAAGAATTCGATTCCTGGGCGAGCTGAAGTTTGAGTTGGCCTTGTTGCTGCCTAAGAAGTTGCAAGTTCGAGAGTCCTCCACCCTCGGTGAGGAGCGCAGACCCCGATTGCATTGCCAATGATGAATTCTGAAGACCGAGAACGACGTCGGCATCTCCGGATTGGGCAAGACGATAAACGGCCTCTTTCCCTATGCGATTCGTCTCAGCCTGGGTCAACTCAAGTGTGAGCGTGTCAAGCTTCTGGATAATTGGACTGTGAATCTCGGCCCCCCCCCCCTTTAGATTCGCTTCCCGAATTGTCCGATGTACTCCCTCCTGACACGTTGAAACTGAGTATCCCGTTTGCCTTTTCAAAATCAGTGAGCTTCTTCTCCGAATCTTCTACATTTGCTTTGAGATCCGACAGCTGCGTTGCTAACCAGCTCGAAGCTTCGGTTGTCGCTTCATAGTGAGATTGGAGATAGTGGCTCTTGTAGGCATCAATCAGCGCATTGGCGATCTGCGCTGCCTGATTCTGATCATGGCTTTGAAAACTGACCTGTATAAGTCGAGTACCACGGTTCGGCAAAACCTTTAAGTACGCACTGAAAATTCTTAACAGACGCGTGCGCCTCCTTGGTGCCTGTTCAAGTGGTAGGCCGTTCTCGGAATCATCGGCAGCTTTACTGTTTTTGGAGGCAAATGGAGGTTGAGACGCGAGATTAAGTTTCTGAATGACGGCCAGAGCCAGAGTGGCGTCTTGCAGGATTGCGGTTTCCGTCTGCATGTCCGTCATTAGACTGTCGGTGTCCGCGCCCAGCTTGGAGCTCAACTGATCGCCAATTCCAAGATCAATACCCGTACCATTCTTGTTTAATTCGATAGTTGCAGTCGATTCATATGTTGGTCTCATCACTATCGTTAACGCGATGGCCATTAAGAGACAGATCACGACAGAAGCGATGATCCACATCCGACGTCGACTGACGACCCGTACGAAATTGTGAAGAGCATGCGAATTGTCTACCAAATGACGATCAATATGTCCCGGCCAGTTAATTGACGTCTCAGTTCTTGATTGGTGGGTTTCGTAATTGGTCAAATGACTTCCTTAAATTATGACGATCCGAGTTCGGATAGTGGTCACCACTTGCATCAAATTCGATCACCACGCTCGCGATCCTTGTTGCTCCCTCGTGCCGTGCTTTGCGTGTTCCGACACTAAAAGCACCTATCTCGTCTCGTTTGGGGGTCCACGTCAATTAGCGCATGTAAGACAAGCTTGCACTACTGTACCCAAATTAACTCCTTTGCGTAATGTTCATTTGCAGATGCTGCTTCACCACCTCTGAATGCGCTCTATTCTCGACTTTTCGTGCTAATACAACAATTTCGCTTCTGATACCGCTAGGTAGCCGTCCGGAATCATCGAAGAAGTGGTGCACTTCTGCTTCCTGTTATGCGCGGGGCACAAAACTTTAGTCCAACGCTCTATCTACTCACGCGACAAGTATGCTGCCAAGGCTCCGCCATGCCGACTTAGCAAACTACGGTCAGCTGGAGGTAGATTCAATGAAATCGATCAGACAACACATCGAACGGGTCAGAGGCTTGTCAACAAATCGCCACAAAGAAGGTAAGCCTTCACTCTCTCTCTTGTAAAGATCTCCTGCGGTTAATGTTCGGCTAACCCATATAACATGTCCACTTTAGACAAGCATCCCTTAATCCCGAAGTCAACACACGCACAAAGTCTGCATGATTGTCTCGCGAGCGGCTACATATCTGCCTTCCGATGTGTTCTTACACAGCGGTCAGAAAGCATATCGGGAGGTCTCGCGCGTTTACGAAGTCATAAAGTTAACCATGTCATGGTTCGACTTTACTCGATAGTTAATAGGCATTTCACGTAATAAATCCTGAATGATCTCGTTACTTTCCCTGTCTCTACTTGCTTTTTCTAGATCCTGTAAAAGCACAGAGAAGTCGCTTGGGATCCGAGATGCCTTGACCCGGAAGACATGCGCAAAACTTGTCGGGCCAACATCCGCGCCTTCATTCCAAAGCTGTTCATGGAGTTTTTCTCCAGGACGCATCCCCACCACCTTGATCTCTATATCTTGTCCCGGAGTCAATCCAGACATTTCTATGATTTCTTTTGCGAACTCGATAATCTTCACCGGGTCGCCCATCTCAAGCATATAGATATCTCCTGTCGAGGCCAGCGTAGCTGCCTGTAGCACAAGCTGCACGGCCTGCGGGATAGTCATGAAGTATCGGGTCATCTCCTTGTGCGTAATTGTGACAGGTCCACCGGCCGCGATTTGTCGCAGGAAAATTGGAACCACGCTACCGCGACTTCCGAGCACATTGCCGAATCGTACACACGCGAATTGCGTGTTGTGGTGCCTCTGCATGGCTTCGGTTGCGCGTTGCTGAATCAGCATTTCTGCGGTGCGCTTTGACGCCCCCATGACACTGGAAGGATGTACCGCCTTGTCCGTCGAGATCATCACCAGTTTTTTCACTGCGAAGTCGATGGCCGCATCCGCCAGTTCTCGAGTTCCGCAAACATTGTTCAGGATGGCTTCGCAGCAATTGTCTTCCATGACCGGTACATGCTTGTAGGCAGCAGCGTGCAATACGATATCAGGCCTGAATTTGGAGAAGAGATGACGAATCGCATACCGATCGCGAATATCGCCGACAATCGGAATGGTCGCACACTCTTTCGCACCGCTTTTCAGCTGGTTCATCAATTCGAAAATAGAATTCTCGTCCCGGTCCAGCACGATTAGCTTGTCGACGGGCAAGTCGGCGACTTGTCTTACCAACTCCGAGCCAATCGAGCCGCCGGCCCCGGTGATCAGAACCACGCCGCCGGTGAAGCATTCTACGACTGCTGGGTGCGCGGCGCTGCTCGATTTCCGTTGGCGAACCTGCAAAATTTCATCGATGCCGATGATCCGTCTTACCTGCACTTTTCCTTTAACCAAGTCGACGCATGATGGAAGGAGGCGCATTTGTAACCCGAACTGAGCTGTTACGTGCATGACCTCTTCCGCGCACTGTATGTCTGCGCCCGCGATGATTACTAATTCGATTGGATGTGTTGCCAGGAGATTTGGCAAAGCAGTGATATGTCCGCGAACTAAAACTCCATCGATTCTGAGCCCCACAAGGCGCTCATTTTCCGTCACCAACCCCAAGATATTTGTGTTGCCAGAGGCCCGGAGATGACGTACAGCTCCGGCTAAAGTGGCCTCGCTTCCGACAATGAGCGTATTAGGACCACCTCCAACACGGTTCAGGAATTCATGCTGATATCGTCTGGCGGTACGAAGCGCGCTCGCCAAGCACAGGAACAACAACAACTCCATTAGAAGCACAGAAAACGGGATTGCTGCGCCGTTGTGAACCACCGCTCTAAACGATAATAGACAAATAGAAACTGGCACGGAGCGCGCTGCCAAGCGTGTCGCGTCACGAAATGCGAAGAAGCGCCAGGTGGCTTTATAGCCATCTGTCAGAAGTATTGTGGCTGGGCGAGCCACAGCGATGACGATCAACCATCCTGCCATCACCCGTCGCTGGCTTGGAGGGATGGAAAAATCAAAGCGCAGTAGGTAGGCAATCCAAAGGGATGTTGCAGCTACCACACTGTCCAACAACATTTGCACGTTTCGATGCAAAAGCCAGAGCGGAACTTTGGTAAAAAGATGCTTGATTTTCCTCAAAAGAGTCAAGTAATCATCATGAAGACTGAGCCAACGAAACTCGAAAGATGTCATTGCCATCACTCGCTTCGAATTAGCCCACCCGCGAACCATCTGCATGGAACGTGATCGGCGAGGAGGGAGCGCTAGACCAAAAAAGCCGGTTTCGGAAAAACACTCTACAGAAAAATTCTTACATCTAAAACCAGCATCAAGGCCACAGTCCCTAAACATTGATGGATTCGTCTCAGATGCAGATCCTTCCTTATATAAGCCGGTGTTTCCCCACGACTGAACAAGTTAATAAGATCCTGATCAGATTACTTTCAACTCATGACTTTAGACGCCCTCTCGGAGAACAGTTGTTTACGACTAACCGAACCTGCTTCGGACGCTATCTCGTTCGCTTTATAGGAAGATTAAAAATTTGTTATTTCACTAGCTGCAACATATTAGGTGAAAGCATGCGCTTTTGTCATGTGGCCTCTGCTGAATACGACACGGAGCCAGTCGTCGCATAGAATCGTCGTTGGCGCCCCTTATCGACTCCCAGCATGTCGGGAATTACTGTCGAAGTGGCTCTCAGGCAATGCGGCTCATTGCGCAGACGGGAGATCCCATTTTTCAGTTCCCGTTACCTGCGAGTCACGATTAATAGTAATTCCGTCAATACTGTTGTTGATGCGCTCTCTCAATGTCGAGAGTTCAAGTGCAGACCGATGCCTGGCTGGAGTTGACTCGGCTCATCTCACTCGCTGTCTTGTGAGTGGTTGCGAGGGGCTGGATCCGCAGATGTTTTTATTACATCTCCATGCGATCGCTCAACTGAATGGAATTATCACTGTATATTTCCGAATTGCACCCTCCCGAGAGTCACTTAGGGCGATCGAGCTCTGACAAACTGGAGGGCTTCTCCGTGTTCATGTTGACCAGCACATGTTTCAACGGTAGGGCTATGCGAGCTGTCTGAAGTTATGGCGTATCCGTGGTCGAAGTACCTCATAATGGAGGATTTAGGCCAACCTCTTAGAAGAAGATACCCGGAGATGCTTTCGCTGCGGCGCGGAGCCACCGTCATTCCGATTAGTTTCTCTTGAGCTGATGCCAGATCATGGTGGAAGTCTAATTCCCGAGAGTTGCGTGCCTTGCCTTGCTGTGTGAGCACCGTATTTGGGATGAACTCCATGACTTCCATCAATCGCTCACTCGAGTGAACATCCCATTCAGCGATGATGAAGGGAAGGCGAACTCGCTTTGTCGTCAAAATGGGATGTGTCGATGGCTCCCTTATCTCTCAGTTACATCGACTCCAATCGCATAATTGAGGAACTCAAAGCCGACTGGCCAGATGTGATGTGCATGAACAACTGCGCGGTCGATTATGATGAGAGTGGACGTACGAATGGGCCTATCTCAGAACAGACGAATTCAATCGAAAATGACTTGATCGAGTCGCCGGACGGCAGCCTGATTCAGGGCGGGAGCAAAGTGCGCGTAGCGTCCCGTCATGGCTAGGCTCTGATGTCCTGCCAGATATTGGACGGTACGTAAGTCAACCCCAGCCTGCACCAGTCGGGTTATGAACGTGTGACGAAGGCAGTGCCAGGTGAGGTCCTCGATCTTGGCTTCTTTTACCGCGCTTTCGAAAGCTTTCTTGATGTCTACGATCGGCCGCTTCTTGTATCGATCTGATCGGAAGATCCGGTCGTCATCAGGACGGTTTTTGTACAAATCCTGGATCACCGTGAAGCAGGTTTCATTCATTGTGATCTCGCGCGACCGGTTGTTTTTGGGATGGGGAACGATAATCACTTTGCGGCTCATGTCTACATCGGTCCATCTCAACCCGAACTGTTCCGACTTCCGCAGTCCGGTGTGCAAGGCAAAGACCAACGCCGGTATGTGCCCAGGACAACGACGTGCGATCACCGCTTTGAGGCTAATCTCCTCCTCGAGCCGGAGATACCGTATACGACCGTCGCCTTCATTTCTGTGCTCGACTGACCGGACCGGATTGCGGCTGACCTTGTCGCTGCGGAGGGCGAGCTGATAAGCCTTACTCAGTACGCTCTTGTACCGGTTCTTGGTAGCGGGGCTCCACCGGGGGTGGCTGCTGAGCCAGTCGTCGATTTCTTTGGGTTTCACCGTGTCGGCGGCACGACTGCCCAATTCCTTGATGATCAAATCCATCCGCCCTGCGAAGGTGCGAAGATCCCGCTTGTCGTGGTCCTTGTACCACTGCTTCGCCTCCTCGCCAAGTTCGGCAATGGTGATTGGCCGTTGTCGCAAGTTGCTGGGAAGTTTTATGCCGGCGCGGGCTTCCGCCTTCCGTTTCTGATACAGCGCAACCGCGTCGGAACGGCGTCCGACCTTTTCGCGACGGATCTTGCCAGTCTCCGTAAAGCGAATCCACCAGATGCCACTTCCCGGTTCCCGCTCGTACACCCCTCTGACCTTGGATGGAGTCTTTTTCTCGGCCATAAGCGCACTCAAAGCAGCAGTCTAGCACAACTGACACCAGAACTGACACCAAGCACTTTCGATAATATTTCTATTTACGTAACTTATTGATTCTATGGTGACCCCGGGAAGATTCGAACTTCCGACCTGCGGTTTAGGAAACCGTCGCTCTATCCACCTGAGCTACGGGGCCACTTTCGACATTCTAACCCGTTACAAACAGAAGCATGAAAAAGGATTTGGGTCCAATCCGTGTCAATACCCCCTTGAAAACTTTCTCCCCATCCGATTGATTCCACATAGTAATCGTGCCAACAACATTTAGCAGGATACATACGCCAAATCGGCTATCCTGGATATAGAAGGTTTGTTCTTTAAGAACGTCATTCTGAGCCGAAGGCAGAGAATCTCAAACCAGGCTGACGTGGCAATTACTCTGTAAACGCCGCGAACCCCCGTTAAATGATTGAAAATACCATAATCGACCTAACCCGAGCGAAATCATCCCCGCTATGCCATGAAAACAAAAGAAGCCGGTTGAAGTGAGAGGGGGAGGGGGTCCGTCCCCGCCTATGGCACCTGCAGAGGCCGCATTCCTCGCACTGGGAAAAGCCCTGTTGGTCCGTTTTCTTCCAGCGCCGGTTGCGGACGGAAGAGATAACGCACATAGAATCCGCCGCGGTTGCTCGCATAATCGCGTGTGTTGTTGAAGCTCAGGAATCCGCCGACATACCAGTGCTCAGCGATGGCATAAGCGCCCTCGCCTTCAAAGCTGTAATTCGCGCTCACGCTGGTATTTTCCGGATAGTACGGATTGTTCCTCCCGTACTGAAGCGTGGGATCGAGCGGATAATACGGAGTCGAGTTCTCCTGGAATGCTTGCAGGCCGAAGCTTCCAGTCGCGCGGTAATGGAACCGCGGTCCGCGATGCCCTTCAAAGGTGATCGGCACGCCGCCCAGCATATACGCTGCCGGGCTGAAATAACCGCCCTGCCCATAAGTGAAGTACCGCAAGTTGTGATCGTAATGCATGCCGAAGAAGTTCATGCCCACAACCAGCCGTCCATACTCGGGACGATGCAGAACTTCCCAGTAAGCGCCTGCATCTCCGTCAATGCGCGTGTTGTCTTGAACGTGGCGCCCGGTAAGGTACTGGCCGCCGCCCTGAATGTACCAGCCGGACTGCGCATCGCCAAAGGCCAGCTGCAGCTGGCCCGCATTCGTCATCACGCCGCCCCAGGTGTTGCCGACATAGGTGACGCTCCTGCTGCCCAGGTCGCGCAAGCCCGCATAAGAGAGCTGCGTATCGGTAACCGGATCGCGCGAGAAGGTTAGCGTAAAGTGCGACGTCGGCGGATGCACATACACGCCGCCCAGCACATTGGCCACCAGGAAGCCGCTCGGTGTGTATCCGAGATTGGCTGCGAACGACGCCGTCCGCAGCTGGAACTCGCCACCGATACCGGCAGCGGATTGCAGATACGGCAGGGCGCCCGCGGGGAGAGTTCCCTGCTGAAAGGTTTCCGTGCTCGTAGCCGTGCCAGAGTCGAGCAGTACAGGCCGTGTAATGATCGTGCCGCGCACACCCGCACCGAGCATGCTGGACGCCTCGATCTGCCCCGTGTAGGCAGCAAGGCGGTCGTATCCCGGCTGGCCGCTGCGGTAGTCCACCACCGCGGCTCCACCAGCCCACGGACTGCCAGCGCCACGCAGAATCTCGAGTTGCTCTTCGACCTGCTCGCGCTCAGTCTTCACTCGCACCACTGGCATGCCCGATCCAGTCAGCGGAGGCAGAACGGGCGTCTCGATCTTCGCGGTCTCTCTTGCCGTGTACGGAGCAGGGATGGAATTCGTCTCATCCGGAGCCTGCGGAGGCGTAACCGGCGGCAACCCCGTGTCCTGGGATATCTGTCCATTCATCTGCCGGATTGCCGCCTGCAGCCGGTTCGCGGGATTCACATCGTTCGCATCGACATATGGTCTTGCGTTCGACGTCGGCTCAAAGGAAGCTTGTCGCGGTGAAGACGAAACAGCAGATTGAACCGGAGCCCGCATCGGAGCAGGCGCAATGTAGTCAACCGAAGACGAAACCTCCTGCTGCTCGACTGGGACAGCATGATGACGCAGGCTTCGCATCGGCGGAACATACGCCACCTCAGGTGGAGTGATTTCCGCAGTCGAAGCGCGTTCCGTTTCTACTGGAGCAGTCTCAGCCGTAATGCCCCCGGCATCGGCGAAGTCACCGAGCGTCGGCGTATTCACCGGCGGAGCTTCCTGCCACGAAGCCGCCGCGCGATCTCCCTCAACCGCAGGATCGAGCGGACCGCCGCTGTTCTGGCTGACACGCCCTGCCGGAGCCAGCAACTGCATCAGCTGCTGCGTCGGAGACAAACCACCCGGCTGGTTCGTATCGCTAGGCTGCGTAAACATCAGCCCCGGCGACGATGGCCCCATCGCATCGAGCGCCGCACGATAGTAGGCCGCCGCGCGATCCTGATTGCCGCGCGCCTGCTCATACTGAGCAGCAAGTTTCAAAATCTGAGGATCGGTCTTGTACTCGTCCAGTGCAGCTTCGAGCCACGTCTGCGCCTGCTTCAGATCGCGCGCAGCCATCGCCGCGCCAATCGCTCCCTGGTACTGAGGCAGCGTCGCATGTGTCATATCGCGCGCAGTATAGATGGCGACTGCCTGCTTCGGCTGCCCGGCCTTCATGTAGAGACCGGCAAGCGCGCCCGAAACATCCGGGTTATCCGGAAACGCTTGCAACGCCGCAGCCAGGATCGCCAGCGCACGCCGTTGATCTCCCGCAGCTAATGCACTGTTTGCGCGACGAACACTCCACGAAGCCCACAGCTGGTTGAACTGCACCTGCTGTTCGTCGGACATATCCGGCATATTCACCAGATTCGAGACCAGAGCGTACAACTGACGATCATTGCCGGCATTCAGCAGAACCCATCCATACTGGATCTGCGTATCCACCGGCATATCGGCTCCGCGGTCGCGATAGATCTGCGCCAGCTGAGCAAAGCTCCGCAGCGCCGCCTGGTTCTGCTTGGCGCCCGACTGAATCGACGCCAGCGTCTGCAGATACGCCGGATCCCCCTCAAGCCTTAGCCGAACCGACTCCGGCATCGCCGCAATCCTCCGCAGCGCCTCCCGGTCCTGGTTCTGCTGATGCAGCGCATTTAGCACGCCACGCCATGCTGCGAGGTTTTCGGGATCGGCATCCAGCTGCTTGCGATAAATAGCGTAAGCCTTCTGCAGTTCGTTCTCCGCCGCATAGATATCCGCAAGCTGCAGCTCGATACCAGCCTGGGGCGGAGGCGCAACCGTCAGCGCGCGTTCCAAATACTTCCGCGCCCGATCCCATTGATGCTGAGTCTGGTAAATGGAACCTACCAGCACAAGGAAGGAGGGCTTGTTCTGCTCGCTGTCGATCACCGCCTTCGGCATGCCGCCGATCGAAGCCAGCGCCTCTTCATCTCGACCCAGTTGATGTTCCGCGGCAATCAGCGCGCGCCATGCGCCGGCATTTTCCGGGTCCTGCGCCACCACCTGGCGATAAAGCTGCAGCGCCGGCTCATACTTCTTGGCTGTCATCAGCAGATTCGCGTACTGCATCTGCTTATCGACCGGCAGATCGCGCCCCTGGTTCGGAAATGGCAGCGACAGCGCCCGCTCTACCGTGCGATCCGCATCTGCCTTGCGTCCCAGGCTGGTATAGTCCTGCGCCAGAAGCCGCAGGAATTCGGGATCGTTATCCAGATGTGCATGGACATCCTTCGGCATACGGCTGTTCGTCTGCAGCGCTCCCTGCGCGTCGTTCGACATGGACTGCGCTACGAAGAGACCGCGCCACGCCTGCTCCCGTCCCGGCGCCAACCGCACTGCGCGTTGGAAGGAGTCCACTGCTTCAGCATAACTTCCGGCCTTCATCTGCGCGCCGCCCAATCCCTCCAATGCATCGGGACTCGTCGGTTTCTGGGCCAGTGCTCCTCGATAGGACTCGATCGCAGCCTCGGTATCACCCGCTTGCATCTTGTTGCCGGCATCTCCCATCTGCTGCCAGAACCGCGAAGTGGCAATTGAACTATCCAGCCCCTTTGCTCCCTCCGCGCGAGCACGCTCGAAGTAAGTCAGCGCTTCTCCAAAGTCCTGCTGCTTCATGTACACGTAGCCCAAACCGCTGAGGGCTCGCGGATTGTTCGGCTGCTTGGCCAGCAGCCCCTGGAAGCGCTGCGTTGCCTCATCCAGCCTTCCCGCGTTGAGTGCGCGATAGGCTGCGGCTTCAGCCGAGTCCACAACCGGCGCGGGTGCCGCAGGAGCACTCGTAGTAGTCGCCGGCGTACCCGCTTCAGTCTTCCCCGCGCTGGCGTTCCACGCCTGCGCCTGGGCTAAAGCCGTCTGAGCTGAAGCCACGTCGCTGTACTTCTGCAGGAGAGCAATTCCCTCCGCGCGCGTCTTCGGATCGTAGGTGAGAATGCGTCCCAGCGTGATGGCGTATCTCGAATCTGCAGGAAACTGGTTCGCCAGCTTCCGCAATCCGGCAATGGCATGAGGACGATCTTCCGGAATCGCAGACTCCGTATCGTAATAAG
>Ga0206951_1051_pt1 | contig 32449 bp, 28 predicted proteins | sample Alteio_BWOrgHeat_38_FD_152974 | JGI IMG/M metagenome (GOLD analysis project Ga0206951, IMG submission 152974) | Enriched cells from forest soil in Barre Woods Harvard Forest LTER site, Petersham, Massachusetts, United States -... | ecosystem: Environmental > Terrestrial > Soil > Temperate forest >... | reverse complement strand
ATGAGACAAGATCAGTGCTTATGGCTAGCGACATCGCGGTGAGAGACAGTAATCCGGCTTTCGATCTGACACATGAGAAATCCATGGTGGTAGATGATGAGATTGCTTTCATTCAATCGTTCAACTGGGAGAGCGAGGCGTTCTCGGGTTCTCGCGACTACGGGGTCATTACATCCTGCAACTCAGAAGTCGCAGAAGTCCTTGCGTGTTTCGAAGCAGACTGGAATCGCACGGCATTTACACCGCACGATAGAACGTTGTTATGGTGTGTCGGTAACGCCCGTCAAAGGCTTGGTGAGTTAATCGATTCCACTAAACATACCCTGTGGATTCAAAGTGAACGGTTTCAAGATCCGACAATTATCGAGCACCTGGTACGAGCTCGCCGCCGTGAAGTACAGATCCATATCATGACCAGAGCTCTGCACAAAGTGAAGAAAGACAAAGTTGCAGAAGCCGTGAGCGGCTTGCGAATTCTCGAAGACGTCGGCGCGAAGATTCACATGCTTAAGCACATAAAGCTCCACGGTAAATTATTGTTCTCAGACGAATCCCGAGCCATCATCGGCTCGATCAATCTAGCGCCGGGAAGTTTTGACAGCCGCCGAGAGCTTGCTATCGAGATCACTAAAAAGCACCTAATGGCAAGGATTCATGCAGTTCTGCATTCAGATTGGGCGGCTTCGCATTCGATGGATCTCTCCGATAAGAGTTTGCTCGATGAACTCAAGGTGTACGACCCGAACGTAAGAGAGGACCTTGGTCTGGCTCTTCGCTCCAAGCAGTAAATAGAAAAGATAACGCATAAGGAAAGATTTATGTCACGTACTGTAGCTATTATCGGCGCATCGGGAGCTGTAGGGTCAACTCTGGCAGCCCATCTCTTGCGCAGTCAGATGCTTGAACCTGGTGATCGGCTTCAATTGGTTGGCCACGGGCTGGAAACCAGCAGTGCGAGACTCCTGGCAACACGTATTGATCTGCTGGATGCGTTTGACGATAACCGTGTTGATGTCGAGATGGTCCCCGAAATAGCTGATGTTGATGCCGATATCGTGGTTGTGGCAACTGGCACCAGCATGTCCAGCACCTGTAGAGATCGGCGTGACATGGGTGCGCAGAATATTGAGATCTTCGAATACATCGCCGAGGTATGCGCAGCCCGGCTTCCTGATGCTTTCTATGTCGTAATCAGCAATCCGGTAGAACTGGCGGTTCGCATTCTTTGTAAAAAGCTGGATCGCAAACGGGTAATCGGTATGGGTGCGCAACAGGATTCAATGCGCTTTGGTCGGGCGATCGCAAAGGATATTGGTATCAGTCGACATCAAGTCCACGCAGCTGTGCTAGGCGAGCATGGTCAAGCAATGGTGCCGCTTTGGAGCAGTATTGAAATTGCGAAAGCTAGCAAAGAGAACCAGCAGGCCTTCGATGCACTGAGCCAGCTAGCTGCAGAAATCCCGCTTCCTCAAAGAGTAAGGTCTTTACAGTCGGAAGTTACGGATCTACTGGCAGCGTCGCACATCCCGGAAGCATACGATGCGGCCAGGCGGGCACTTCCGGATGCGCGCATTTTCGTCGAACCTTTCATCACGGCATTTTGTGTGCACTCCACACCCAACGCCACGGCAAATGCAACCCTCGTTCTACTTCAGGCGTTAATGGCTTGCGATTATCGCAAAGTGTATGGCCAGGTTCTGCTCGATGGAGAATTTCTGGGTATTCGAGGGATTTGTGGTGTTCCACTGGCGCTGGATTCCGATCAATGGATTCCTCACGTCTCGATCTCATTGACTGATGATGAGAAGTCCTCTGTCTTCGATTCCGTTCGCTCCATCGAAATGTTTATGAGTGAGACACTGGAGGCATCGTCAGCGTGTTAGACGTTGTTTGCGACATCATCATCATCGTATCCGTAGTAATAGCTGCCAATCTGGTCAGCTGGATCGTCGATAGGACTTGGCATCCTTCGAAGAGACGCATACATAATGACCTGATCGCATGGCAGGTCGGCACACTCGGTACCATCTATGCGGTAATTATCGGTTTCATGCTGCTGACTGTGTGGACAAAGTACGATGCAGCGCAAGCGAATGCAGATCTTGAAGCTAATACGCTCGTTAGCATAAATCGAATTGCGGTGAATTTAAGTCCCTCGCAGAAAGATGAGATACAGAAAGCCGCAAGGGAATATGTAGATTTTATGATCAGGCGGGAATGGCCTGACATGGAACATCGACAGGCGGCTCACGACAGTGACCGATTGATGCGGCGCTTGAACAAGGCGATCTTAGCTGGTAAGCCGTCCGATCCTGCTCAAAATGTCTTGCTCGACCATGCCGTCACAGAGTTAAGCACGATGACAGAATGCCGACGGATGCGACAAACTCAATGCAACGCAGAGCTTCCTGTAGTTCTTTGGTTCATTCTGGTGCTCGGGGGTACAGTGACAATTCTTATTTCGTGCCTGCTTGGAACGGAAAGCAAATGTTTACATGTTTTGCTTATCTCTGCACTGTCTTTCATGATTACGCTGAGCATAGTCGCGATAGCCGACATTAATCAGCCATTTCAGGGCGCAACGCATGTCGCGCCGACTGGATTTATTCGTGCCAGCCAGACCCTTCAAGAAGAGAATGGCAGTTAGCGTATGGCGAACAAAGATCAGCACGTATCATGGACACTCATACGGCAGCTTCTGTCGCCGTATCCGACTTCGCTGGCGGCGATTTTGGCAGCCATGATCGTAGAAACCATGGCAAGCCTTGCAGCTCCCTGGCCGCTGAAGGTCATTATCGATGACGTGGCTGGACGCGACCACCCAAGCCCCGCGCTATCGCATATTGAGGCAGGTGTTTCCGGCATTCAAAAGATGCATCTTGCGGCATTAATGGCGCTCTTGTTTATGGTCATCGCGGTAATAGGTGCTATCGCCAGCTATATTGATAACTACATCACGGAAAGTGTCGGACAGCGCGTAGCGCATAACCTGCGGATGCGTACCTACCATCATCTTCAGCGTCTCTCGCTGGCTTATTACAATACACATGCCACCGGCGGCATTCTGAGTACGATTACAACGGACATTCAGACAATTCAGTCGTTTGCGTCATCTTCCACTCTGGACATTCTCGTTGATCTGCTTACCATTGTCGGCATGCTGGGCCTTATGTTCTGGCTGAATTGGGATTTCACTCTCATCGCCCTGGGCGTAACCCCTCTGCTGCTGATAGTGGTTTTTCGTTTTAAGAAGGCTGTCAAAAAGGCGACCCGTCAGGTTCGTAAACAGCAAAGCGAGATCCTGGCGGTCGTTCAGCAGGATCTCATGTCTATGGAGGTGATCCAGGCATTCGGTCTCCAAGACCACCAGGAAATGGAACTCGGAATCGTAAGTCAGGAAGTCATCAACGCGGCCCTGAAAGCACGCCAAGTCAAATCGTTGCTTTCGCCCATCGTCTCTGTCATCGTAGCCGCATGCACTGCTGTTGTGCTTTGGCGAGGCGCATGGCTGACAACGCATAAGGCAATGACAATAGGAACTCTCACGGTTTTTATCGCGTACCTCACCAAATTTTTTAAGCCGGTTAAGGATCTAGCGACATCGACGAATGCGATCGCGCAAGTAGCAGTAGCGTTAGATCGGATCGAAGAACTGCTCGAAACCGACACCGTGGTGGTAGAGCGAGATGATCCAGTGAAAATGGATAGTGTGGCTGGCGAGATCGAATTCGCAGATGTCTCATTTGCGTATAACCCGGAGATGCAAATTTTGAGAGATGTAAATTTCAAAATAAACGCTGGACAGTTCATTGGTGTCGTTGGGCCAACCGGGGCAGGGAAATCTACGATCGCCAGCCTGATCCCTCGTTTCTATGATCCTGTCTCGGGGTCAATCAAGATCGATGGTATCGATGTACGTGATATGAAGCTAAGTTCGCTAAGAGATCAGATTGGTTATGTAATGCAGGATACAGTCCTGTTTCGGGGTACGATTGCGGAAAATATTGCCTTCGGGAAGCCGGAAGCCTCGGACGCAGAGATAGTACAGGCTGCAAGACTCGCAAATGCGCATGATTTCATTATGCAAATGCCAGGCGCCTACAATGCAATGGTTGGGGAACGCGGCGCGACACTTTCTGGCGGCCAGCGACAGCGTATCGGAATCGCCAGAGTGATGATCAGAAATACACCAATTCTTCTCCTCGATGAGCCAACGGCTGCACTCGATACGGAGTCTGAACGACTCGTTGTGGATGCGCTTGAGCGGCTCATGAAAGGAAAAACAGTCATTGCGATTGCTCATCGTTTGAGCACGATCCGCGACGCAGATCAGATTATAGTTATCGATCACGGAACTGTGGCAGAGATGGGCAGCCACGAAGAGCTTATGGAAGCCGGCCAATTGTATGCGGAACTATATGCGACGCAGTTCAGAGTTGACTTATCGAATCAGAGGCACGAGGCGGAGAAGATCACCCCTTCATGTTAGTCTTTACCATTTCTGCTTATTGTTATTTCTTGTGTTGTCAGGAGTCTTGTTCGTAGCGGTCGAAGCCAGCCCAAACGATTTGCTTCCAATAATATCCGCCGATTCAGGCCACTTAGCCACAGAGTCACCAATTCAAACGAGTGTTGAATTCAAGCTCGATGCTCTGGCCTAATACGCCTGAGATTCGGGAGCAAACTCTCGTGCCGATCACGAGATAGAAAAGACCTGTCCGTCGCCGGAGAAGTTGGCAAAAAAATCGTACGCGATCGCAACCAGTACCGCGCTCAGGATATGCCAACCGGAGTGGGATTGCAGCGCAGCCTTTGGACAACAAAGGTTTGGGAAGAAAAGGAAATGATTACCTTTACCATCGGAGAATTTGAAAATGAGCGTCGGAATACCTACCGCAACAATCTGAACAATGGTGACCACGATGGCACCGGCATTCCCCCCCGGGAGTCCCGCAAAAATCAACCCGGCTATGAGTAGAGCGGCCACCACACCGACCAGAACCGAAGTTGTCCGAGTCGATTCAAAAGAGAGAACTTCCATGAGAATGCCCAACGCGATAACGACTGTGCAAATCCCAAGCGCAATGAACACAGGTGCCGTAAAGGTGGGATATGCTGTATCCTCAGGAAATTCTGCAAAGAGAGAAACTTTGCGGGAAAGCAAACTTTGAATTCCATACGCGATCAACGATAGAAGCAAGACATAGATCCAGGCTACATCTATAGTCTGAAATCCCGAAGTCAATTTCGAGTGATAGAGGCTGCTAAACAGGAATTCAAATTCAAGGTTTAATCCTACCATCGCCCCAAGCAGAGTACGGCTGCGGTACAAAATTACCGCTCCGACTACAAGATACGCGAAATTCGACCAGGTATTCTGGGGTTCAAGTACAGCCGCCCCGGGATCACTGGTAGATGCCAAAAGTTCGCACTGATCTTCCCGCTGAGGACTCGGGTTACCAGATAATCCCTTTGAAAGAACAAGTCCAAAGAAACCAACGACAAAGAAAAGAGCAAGAACTCCTACTGTTAGGACTCGTGGCCAACCTGTCATAGACCTAGCCTCCGCGTATTAAGACCGAATGGATTCAATCTCAGCATTTGCTCGCGAGCTGCCCAAGCAAGAAGAAGATAACTCCCCCGACGACAATTTCAGTAAGGCGCACGAAATTGGCAGGCGTTTCGTCGAGATTTGTTACAGTGATCAGTAGCCCGCGTCGGAAAGCCCCGTCGGACACCAGGAATACCCCGAATAGCAATATCACGAGAGGAAAGAGCATAATACTTACACTCCTTGGCAAGATGAACTACGCATGCCAACTGCGTGCCGGAGAGCACTCCAGAATGCTTGCGTTCCACTTCGGACATGTCCCCCAGCGCTTGCACGCCCCAGCCTACGACAGAAAGCACCTTAATGCTACGACAATAATTCCCCAAACTAAACGCTTGGCGAAGACGAAACGCAGCAATTAGCAACTGTGATCTGATCGATGACTCTGGAGTTCCAGACGCATAGCCGCAGGTTCACTCCGAATCTGTATGCACTCATGAAATTAAACTTAGTCAACTCGCAGAACAAAAGGCTTCCAATCCCGACGTAAAAGCTTTTGTCACAAGATGGTAGCCGAACACAACAAAATAAGTATGAGCATGCAGCCGTTCGTTCAGTCGTGGGGTATCACCATCGCGACAGAATTATCGCCTTTCACGCTGTAAGCCGACGAATGCAGAACTATCAAAGTGCAGTAGTAGATCTGCTGGATCCTGATAGACTTCGATACATCCCGCATTGCTCAAATCGTCACGGGTTCCCTATTCAGTTCATGAGGGCCGGGATATTGATGTTGCTGTGGGCGACAAGCTGCTTTTGATGAGCAACCGGAAAGAAGATGGCTTCCGCGCCACGAATGGCGAACTTGTGACAGTTCGCAACACGGAGCGCGGTAATATCGGCTTGGAAGACGGGCGCTCACTTCCAATCAACTACCGCGAATTCACGCACGGCTATGCTGTAACAGCGCATCGCAGCCAAGGCAAGACGGTCGATAAGGTCATCATTTCGGCGGATGCAATGAAGCAGGAGTTGTTCTATGTCGCAGCCTCGCGTGGCCGCGAGGACATTGCCATCGTCACTTCCGATGCGAACCGGCTTGGCGAGTCTCTTGGGGTGTCTATGGCGCGACCGTCGGCGATGGAGTTGGCAAGCCAGATCGCTCAATCTGTTCAAGCGCCCGAACAAGGCATGGCGCAAGCTTTGGGTCCGAGTATGCAGCCGTCAACACCGAAGTTTGAGATTAGCCCAGAACACGGTTTTGGACTTAGTCTGTGAAACGAGCAGCCAGAATGAACCGGCAATCAAACCGGCAATAGGCATCGCCATATTTCACTAAAATGCAGTCAGGAGTATGATTTTAGCTGAATATGAAACCGGCAAAAAAGAGCGATCTTCTTGCCATCTCCTGGATGGAGCCGATGCTCCCCTCAGACGGGAGTAAAGCGTCCGAAGACCTTGCGTTTGACATAATCGCCAATGCGAACGCTCTTACCGGTCAGCTCCACCCCATCGTGACTGAATCAGTCGGCGACCTAGTCCGCTCGATGAATTGCTACTACTCAAATCTCATCGAAGGGCACGACACGCATCCTCGCGATATTGATCGGGCGCTCCATAAAGATTACTCCGCAGAGCCGCAGCAGCGCGCGCTGCAACTGGAAGCAGTCACTCATATTGAAGTTCAACGGGCGATTGATAAAGGTGATGATCTCGCAGATTTTCCGGCTTCATCTGCTTATGCTGTTTGGCTGCATCGGGAGTTCTGCCGTCGTCTGCCAGATGATCTTGTGGGTAGAAGATCCAGAGCAGTCTCGTAAGATCAGGCTTATCCCCGGCGCACTGCGCGAAGGCGAAGTTGTAGTGGGCCGTCATCTTCCACCGCCAGCGGAAGCTCTAACAGCTTTTCTTCAGCGCTTCGAACGGGCTTATAGCCCGGAGAACCTCTCGAAAGTGCGTCAAGTCATCGCGGTAGCGGCAGCGCATCATCGTTTCCTTTGGATTCATCCTTTCTACGACTGGAATGGCCGCGTTGCTCGTCTGATGTCTCATGCGCTCTTGCGCCGCCTAGGCGTGGGAAACAGTCTATGGTCTGTGGCGCGCGGGCTTGCTCGTAACGTCGGCGACTACAAATCGCTCTTGATGGCTGCGGATGCCCCGCGTCGCGGTGATCTTGATGGACGCGGCAATCTCTCGCAGTCCGCGCTCGATGACTTCAGTCGATTCTTTTTGCGTGTATCGAACGACCAAGTCACCTATATGAGTTCGATCTTGCAGCCCTCAGAACTTCTTCGCCGAATGGAAATCTACGTCGAGGATGAGACGCGAGCGGGACGGCTCCCGAAGGGGAGCTTTCCGCTTCTACGCGAGGCTCTCCTCGCAGGAGAGTTTGAACGTGGGCAGGCTCCTGCGCTTACGGCGTACAAAGAACGCATGGCTAGAAGTGTCGTTTTCGAAGTTGCTAGATGTCGCCTTCTCAGTTCGCCGAGCCATGTAGCCCGCCTAAAGCTTGGATTTCCGATTGCTGTCGTCGAACGGTGGTTCCCGGCACTGTATCCAGCAAGCAGCTACGTCAAGAGCTGAAGGGGAAGTTCGGAACGCTGAAATGAGCAATTCACTTTCATGCCATCGAAAGCGAGCTGTTCCCAAGAGTTCCTTTAAAAGACACTCCAGGACACTGTAGTCATCCAGTGCAACTCTATGCAGCTCTGCCGGTTCGATAAGGCAAAGCACCCAAAATCAGCAGCTATAGACATATGCCAGCCTTCGTTTCATTGTGAGTTCAGGAGGCGTACGAGCCATGTCCGAACTCACCTTAGCTGCTGAACCGTTCTTGGATAGCGACCAAGCTGCCGCTATCCTTCGCATCCACTCGAAAACTCTGCAGCGCCTGGCGCGACACGGCCAAGTCATCGGCTACCGTGTCGGCAAGCTGTGGCGCTTTCACGCCTCCGACCTCGAAGGCCGCAACGATGGCTTCGCTTCCACACTCGACGCCGACACAGCCCAGCGGTACGCTTTAAGTACCACTCGTGCCCGCAACTAACTAGGAGGAATCCATGTTTGTTCGGACACGGTTTCAATATGGCAGTCTGCGGCTGAGACAGCGCGAACGAGGTCCTGGCGTGTGGGAGTTTCGGTACTACGAGACCAACCCGGATGGTCATCGGATCAGGCAGAGCGTAATCCTTGGGGATCAAGCTCTGTACAAAACTGAGGCTGATGCACGGAAGGCAACGCAAGCTCTTCTCATGCGGCTCAACGAAGAAGCACACCGCTCGGAAGTTGAAGCACCGACATTCGGAGCCTTGCTTGATCGCTACATCGAGCATGAGCTACCAGAGCGCCACTCCACACGGAGTTCGCATCTGTCGAATATTCGGAGGCACATTCGACCGCGTTGGGGCGATCAACCAATCAACCGGCTGAAGTCAATGGCGATGGAGCAGTGGCTACGCGATATGCCGCTTGCTCCAAAGACAAAGGTTCACATCCGGAGCCTGATGCACTGGGTCTTGAAGTGTGGAGAGCGATGGGGCGTTATCGAAATGGGCAAGAATCCCGTCACTCTCGTTCGCATCAAGAACGCGAGCAAGCGCATGAAGCGGCCACAAATCCTTGAGGTGTCGCAGTTCTTCGAACTGCTCAAGCATCTCGCGGAGCCTTACCGCACGATGATGATGGTGGCTCAGTGCACGGGACTTCGCATCAGCGAGATCCTCGGCTGCCAGTGGGGTGACTTTGATTTTGAGAAGCACACCTTTTCTGGTTCAGCGCAGCTCGGTAGGGGGACGGATCGACGAAGTGAAGACGGAGTATTCGAAGGACTATGTGCCGCTCGATCTTCGTCTGGAAGAACTGCTGCTGCGGTGGCGGAGCTTCAGCACCTTTGCGAAGGATACGGATTGGGTTTTCGCCAATCCGCAGACCGGCAAACCGTACCACCAGGAGAGCCTGAAGAAACGTCAGCTTCGCAGGGTCGCCGAACTCATCGGTCTCCCTGAGGGAATCGGTTGGCACACATTCCGCCATACCTATCGCTCTTGGCTCGATGAGACGGGAGCGCCGATGAAGGTGCAACAGGAACTCATGCGTCACGCTTCGATCCAGACGACGATGAACATCTATGGACGAACGATGACGGACTCCAAGCGCAAGGCAAACAGCCAAGTTGTTGGGCTTGTCTTTGGGGAACCATTGATGTTGGAAAGGGGGACGTAAAAACACGAAAGACCTTCAAGAGTGAAGGTCTTCTGGGAGCCATTTCCGATTGGGGGATAATGGGGTCTTGCTTGGGATTTCGGTGCTTCTAACTTATTGATTCTTTGGTTGCGGGGGTAGGATTTGAACCTACGACCTTTGGGTTATGAGCCCAACGAGCTACCAGGCTGCTCCACCCCGCAATCTGATATTAACAATCCATCGCGGGTAGGTCAAACGGTGCAAGTTATGAGCCAACCGTGTTGAAGTGGTTCCTTGTGATTACCATAGACCCCCATTTCGGGAAGGCGGTTCTGGTGGCGCTTATGTGCTTTCAATTCAGGACCAATCGCCCATCACCGGCATAATCGTCGACGGGTTAATAAATTGGTTTTGGGACTGGATCATATGCGCTACCGAATTTGTTGTCGTGGTTAGCGAGAGCGGTTATCGGGATTTTTATTTGTCCCAGATCAACGGGCCGGCCAGATAAATGCACATTTTTATTCAACCCGTTGAGAATCGATGAAGGTACGCTTTCGATCCAAACGTGCAAACGGTAATCACCGGCCGGAATGTCGCGAAGCACAAACGCATCGTTCGCAGCCGCGATTGCAAAAAAGGGAGTAGATAGCGTCAAAACGACAGCGCTCATTTCCGGATGAATGTTGCAGAAGATATATGAAATACCTTCACGCGGGAAAACGACCGACTTACTCGAACCCGCTTCATAAAGCCCGAGATCAAAACGCTTGCCGTCAAAAAGTGAGAAAACATTGTGAAAGTAAGGATCGTCGTTGGGAAACTCGACACTGCTGCCCGCAGGGATAACCTGAAGGTGTGGAATAAACGTACGGTTTTTCTGCTGAAGGGTGTAATGTCCATGAGGAGGAAACGGGGGTGAATCTGTTCCCGCCAATGGTTCGAGCCAAATTACCGCAGGTACAAAGCGCTGCTTTCCGGCTGTAGAGGGAATAATACGCAGGCGTAATTCTGAAGTTGTTTCGGCAGCGCGAATCTGCATACATAGCATCTGCAACGCCAGAGCCGCGACGCAGAATAGCCATTTGCCAAATCGCCTTCTGCTCATCAGAATTTGTATCCTGCTCCCAAACCGATGACATTACTTTCAGCGGGAAGTCCCGTGACAGGGGAACTTGTCAGATGCCGGTACTCGAGAGAGAAGAGCAGATATGCGCTTGGACTGTAAATTATATTGCTGGTATATGTGCGATTTCGAGCCAGATTCATGTACATAGAGCCTCCGGGAACCGTATAACGCCGCAGTTCCCCTGCGAATACGTTGTCCAAACCAAAGGCTTGGTTTACCTGGATTTGTTCGCTGAACTTCTCCTTAAGTTGCACCCATCCGCCAACATCATCGAGTGGCCGGATGTAGTAAACGCCTGATTCCGGATCTGCGCGATATGCGAAATCTTTGTATGCGCCGCCTCCGAGGCCGCCGAGCGCCATTCCGCGGTAAGCACTCGCCGTCAATTGAAAATGGGTTGACAGGGCCAGCCGCGAATCGAGCGTACCTGCCCAGGAATCGAAGCTGTGCCCTAGAGCGCTGCGATGAGGTGCGAAATATCCGCCGGCGCCAAAACTACTGGCTTGTTCGTCGGAACCGAGCAAGGCGATGTGAGTCTCGACCCCGGGCCATCGGCTCTGTTCCGCACTGTTGGCGATCGATGCCTGAGATGCGGTCATAGAAGGAGATATCGAAGGAGTTAAAGGCGCATCGCTTACATCGACCAGCGCGGCTTCCAATTGCAGGCTACGTGAGCCGGCAAGCCTCAGGTCCTGCGTTACACCTGCTTGTGGGTTCCAAGTCCATAGATTGCCCGACCATGCGAGAGGAGGGACGGAAACCGCTGTCAATGAAGTCGGAACATCGGGGCTGAAGATCGGACGATCAAGTGAGAAATAGGCTTTGGTGCGGTCCCATTCTAGAAATGCATGAGCCGTGCGGAGTCGCAGTATCATGCTGCTCGCGCTGTAATATCCCGAATAGCCTGCAACTTGACTGTCGGATTGCGAGCTTCCATCGAAGTCAACACGCAGATCAGCATAGCTGCGTGCTCCAAAGAGATGCGGGCCGCGCGCATCGAACCCAAGTACTGTCTGCCTCACGGAGGCGCCTGTGCTGCCCCCGCCCGGAATGGCCAGTGTCGGCGTTGCCGCTACATCGACCGCGCTCGTATTGACAAAGGCATTCAATAGCAAAAGGCCGGTGATCTTCACTGGAAACTTCGACTCACTCTCCACTTTGGTTTGTTCGTGAGTTGCAATCTGCGAGGCCTGCATCGCCTGGCGTTCACGAATGTCTTCGATCGCTTCCGCCGTAGTAGCAGGCGCGACCGATGGTGCTTCCTGTGGCCGAGCTGAAGATGGTGGACTCGTACTCGATCCACTGTTTGCGATTTGGCCTTGTAAAGCAGTCAGCTGCTGCCGCATTTCATCCAGTTGATGTTGAGATTGCTCAAGTTGCGTCTGCGTGCGTGTCATCGCTTCAATTAGATTTTGAATCTGCTGGTGCAAACTTGTTTGATCTACAGTTTGTGCGAGGATACTGTTCACCCGAAAGCAGTGCAATATCAGGACAAGGAATAACACTCCACTCACGCGAAGACGGCAACCATATTGATACCCTCGTCTAAATCTGTACATTTTCATGTGCAGCCACCTGATCGCGATGTTTTGATTCAGCTACTGTCATGTCTTGCTCAGGAAGGTTGCGTGCTACCTTCATTTGAAAAATTGTTTCTCCGGGACGACTGCTAAACAGAATGACCTCTCCTCCATGTTCCGCAGCAATGCAATGAGCGAGCGTGAGGCCTAGTCCGGTCCCTTTTTGCTTGCCTTCACTCACGAATGGTTCAAAAAGGGTATTCCGAATGTTTTCGGGAACGCCTGCCCCATTGTCAATTATCTTGATGAACACATAATCCGCTTCCGTCTGCAAAACTATCGCAACTTTCGCCGCATCTTCCGATGCACGAACAGATTGGCACGCATTGATTAGCAGGTTGAAAATGGCGCGCTCAATCTGCTTTCCGTCCACGACGGCTGCGGTATCTGTGGGCTCACCGTATTGTGCTTCCATCACAACGCCTTCCGCATCTGGATGTTGACGTGCTAGCGAAGTTGCTCGCTCCAGCAGCGTAGCCATCAATTCCGGGGACCGTCTGGTACCTTTACCTGATCGGCTGAAGATAAGTAGGGATTCGATCATGTCGGTTGTGCCATGAACGGCAGCACGGATATCCGCAAATATTTCCGATCGCTCTTTTGATAAGAGCCGGTCAGAGGCAAGGAACTCCGCATTAGCGTATATAGCTGCTAGATAGTGGCGAAGGTCGTGAGATACCGAGCTAGCCATGCGGCCAATCGTTGCCAGTCGTTCGGATTCCAGGAGTGCGCGGTTCACTTGCTGGATTTCATCTCGCATGCGAGCAAACGCCGAGCTTAGCTGCCGCACCTCCTGAGTGCCATGCTGCGGGATGAGGTATTCCCTGTTGCCGATGCCAAATGCCCGTACGCTCTTTGAGAGTTCCTCAAGAGGGCGGGTCACAAATCGCGAAAGACCAATCATTAGCACAGTGCCTAGAAGCAATGCCAGCAAGCCCGCTATGACAATTGTGCGATCGACGCGACTAATCCAGCGTTCTGCTGGTCCAAATGATTTCAGAACAACCAGTTGTAATGGCGATGTTGCGGTAGCAGAGAGGTCTTCCGAAAAGGCGAGAAAACGTGTATCTCCAAGCTGCACAGACGCGGGCGTGCGGAGCATTTTAGAAATCAGCGGAGATTTTTGAGCCAGCTCCGACTGAATGGACGACGGAAGGGTACTGGCGACAATCTGACCGCGGCTGAGAAATGTCGCTTCGACCGCGGTGGGTTGGCTCATCTGTCGCACTGTGCGATCGGTGGACGACCCACTGACGACGTATCCCAGGAGCGTACCTTCCTCGTCGCTTCCGAAGTAAAACGGTCGAACGGAACAAGCGTATAGCGACTCGCCATCAATAAGATAGTGCTTTTCCGGGTGGGCCAATAAGGTTTTCAGCTCCTGCCGAAGCTTTGTGTCAGCGGAGGGGACTTTCGTATATGCCGCGACGATCCGACCAGTTGCATCGGCGAGAGCAAACAGATCAGCACCGCTAAGTTGCCAAAATTCAACTGCGCCATCTTGAATCGTAAGGTCATCGCCACTGGTCATCAATGCCTTCAGGGGGGGCAGATCAGCGAGCAGTGCGTTTTCGCGCTCCAGTGCTTCCAGACGTTCGGCCTGCAGACTTTGAAAAGTAACGACAGAGTGGTTCAGATCCTGCGACAGATTGTCCGTTATCTGTGTACGGAGATCCTGGCGAATGAGAAAGAGGCTGAGACTGGTGATACTCACAATAACCAGTGCCATTGCAAAGACAAGCAGTACGTGTGTGCGTGCGCCCTGCCTCTCGTTCCTGCCTGTGGCCATGTTTGGTCCGTTTTCGGACGGAAGGACGGCTTGGCCATTAAGGGACAAATTTATACCCTGCACCGTAAATGGTAAGTAGATGCCTTGGATTCGCCGGATCATGTTCCAGCTTCTGGCGCAGTTTCAGTATCTGATTATCTACGGTTCGTGTAGTTGGATAAAAATTATATCCCCATACCTCATTGAGCAAGATATCGCGAGTAAGTACCCGCTCTGCATTTTCGGTGAAAAACTTCAATAATTTGAATTCATGCGCGGTCAGCATCACTGTACTGCCGGAACGTGCGGCTGTCATTTTCTTAAAATCGATCTCGCAATCTGCAAAACGATAGATTTCCTGGGAAGTTGGTTTGCGCTGTCGACGAATTGCAGCCTGAACACGCGCCGTAAGTTCGCGGGGACTGAAGGGCTTGGTGACGTAATCATCGGCGCCTAGTTCAAGAAGAAGTACTTTATCGACAACTTCGGTAATTGCGCTGAGGACGATGACGGGGATGTTGCTAGAGAGGTTCTTAAAGGTCTGACAAAGTTCGCGACCGGACAGGTGCGGCAGAATGAGGTCGAGCACGACGGCCAAAGGCCGCTCACTGCGAAACATTTCGAGGCCCGTTTGACCGTCTCCTGCAACCAGGACGGAGTAGTGCTCTTCTGTAAAGATACGACGGAGCACCTTCTGCATGCGTGGATCGTCTTCGATGACGAGAATTGTGCCGAGAGTCATTAGCGGAGCTGTGTCTTCTGCCATTTCTGTCACGAATTCCATGTCCTTAGTCATGATTCAGACCTCTCCTGCTCTATTCTGAACCACGGAAATCTAGTTCAGGCGCCCGTTACGTTAGAAATGACAATGGGATGACAATTTTGCTGCTCTACAGCTAGGTCTAACAACAGGTTCATAGTAACGAATGCCCATAACGGCAGTGACCGGTTGAATGGCTCGGTATCACCTAAACCGCGCATAAGTATAAAGATAAGAAAAGCAGGGAACAGCGTTTTTGTGTGCCCTGCAGGTAGTTTTCGTATCTGCAGATACATACTGCCGTAAATTCCCAGGAATATGCAAACACCGATTAAACCATAAGCATAGAACTGCTGTATCAATTCGTTATGTGCAAGAAACGGCTGCCGGAAGTGATGCTGCGTAGTTCCATAAGAGGCTGCATCCAGAAACTGCGAGGAACATGAAGGCCAGCGCGCGGGTGGCTCATGCAGCATCCTTCATAGCGCATACTGCACTTTGCCAAGGGAATGAAATGCAGTGGCAACCAGGAACAAGACGTTCAGAACGAGGCTGATCTCAACGCCGGTCTGAGGCTCTGTCCTAGGGTACGCACGGAAAGAAGCATAATGAAGAGACGGAAAAAAAAGAAAAAACCGACGCAAACGGCAGCCCCATGGTTGAAGCTTGGATAGTGAAATCGCTCGTAAGGGCGTTGGCCTTGGAAGACAAGCTATGCCCGTTTTGCATGGATATGCCTTAGTGCGTATACATTTCTGGAGCGCCCTGACTACCGGCCGGAGGCAGGTGGCGCAGAAAAATTACGATCGACCATAGCTCATCATCGCTGAGAATCCCTTTAGAGCCGGGCATTCCAGATAGTCGGATGCCATAGTCGAGAATCCACTTTAGCTGGCCATCAGTGTATTGCTGCACCTCCCATGAAGAAAGTGAAGGAATAGGAGGTGAAATATGATCAGCGAATGGTACACCCGTATTCTGGCCGTCGATGCCATGGCAGGCAACACAGTAATGCGAAAACGCCTCTTTCCCGTCGGCGATGGTCGCCGGACTTTCTAGTAAAGGGTTCGTCTGCTTTCTATTGCCAATGAAAAGATGATGTTTGGCAGTGGTAACGATCTTGGTCTCAAGCTTGCCGGGGGGACTAGCCTTGCAAGCGATCAAACTCAGCATAATGGCAGCGGCAGTTGTCACTATAAGACAACGCATCTAATCCACCACGTGCAAGGTCAGCTTCATCGAACCGTGACCGGAGCCGCAAAATACAGAACAGTGCCCGACGAAGTCTCCTGTTTTTTCCGGTGTGAACTGCGCTTGTGCCGGAGTGCCTGAACGGGCCCTCAAGTCAACGCTCAGTTCACGAAAGCGCAGTCCATGGGCAACATCCGCGCTTTTGAGCACAAGGATCACGGGTTGGCCTTTCTTCAGTGTGATATCAGCCGGATCAAAGCCAAACTTTTTAGCGTTGATTTCAATAGTTCGAGGCCCGCTCTGGGCACGGATTATTCCTGGTGAACAGGCCATAGGTATCAGAACCGCAAATATTAAGGCCAGCCGTATGCTCCTACCTTTCATACTGTCTCCTCGACTCGTGATGACGGCCCAATGCAGCGGCCATGTTCTATCTCACCTTATCGATTGAGCGGTTGCAGAGTTGTCATGTGGCGGTTAATCAATTGTCATGATTTTGTCGCCTGTTCTTTGCGTTGCAGATCGGGACAAGAAAGTGACAAATCAATAACAACTCGTCGTCGTGGCCATTTCATACTCTGCTTCGATACCAGGCGAATCTGTCGAGGAACACCCGATGAGTGACGAGCTATGAAAACCCATTTACTGCGAAGGTATTTTGTTGTTTCCGCGATTCTATTTCACTTGCTCGTGAACGTAGCCATGGGCCAGACCCCCGGAACAGGCGCGATCTCAGGCATTGTGTACGATCCGTCGGACAGGGTCGTGGCAGATGCAGAAGTGCGGGTCGTGAATAATGCAACTCAGATATCTCGCTCAGTAAGGACAACTCAGGAGGGAGTGTTTCGGGTGCTACTGCTATCCCCCGGAACGTATGAGCTTAAGGTAAGCTCCCCAGGATTTGCCCCCTATACTCTCCATGCGATTCAAGTGACGGTAAGCGAGACTAGCTCCGTAAGTGTGAAACTTTTCGTCGCTGGTGCGAATACAAGCGTACATGCGGACAGCGCCCCGAAAAATGTAGATCTAGAAAGCTCGACCTTGGGTGGGCTGGTGAATCAAGCGGCGATTCAGTCGCTTCCTTTGTCAAATCGCAACTATACGCAGATACTCGGGCTTTCGCCCGGTGTTGTAGTCGATCTTCCAAATGCGACGGCACTGGGGAGTGGAACTCAGAACGTTGCGTCTGATGGCGCAACACCGCTGGCGAACAACATCCAGTTCAATGGCATCGATGCGAACAACCTCTCAGAAAATTCGGCAGCCAACGCTGAAACCGATGCGGGAACGGCTATTCCCGCGCCGGATACGATCGAGGAATTTCGGGTGCAAACTGCGAACTTCGATGCTGCGTATGGACGCGGATCAGGAGCGAACGTCGACTTGGTGAGCAGAAGCGGGACAAACAAATTTCATGGTAGCGCATGGGAGTTTGTGCGTAATACAGCATTGAATGCAAATGACTTTTTCTCTAAGCTCGACGGGCAGCCACGTGCAGACCTGAAACATAATCAGTTTGGCGTAGCTTTGGGTGGCCCAATTCTGCGGGGCCGAACATTTTTCTTCACTTCTTATCAGGGTCTAACGGAAGTGAACGGCCTTGGTGACGAGCAGCATCCGATTTTGCCCCTACTCACCGCAGACCGCTCGGCCGCAACACTAGGCGCGCAGTTTTGTCCGGCAGGGCATTTGGACAGTGGAGGAGGTCCCGCAACTGGTTATTTAACACAAGCAGGTGGTGTACAGGTCGCATGTGATGGATCGAACATTAATCCAGTAGCGCTAGCCATCCTCAACGCGAAGTTGTCAAATGGGCAGTTTGTGGTGCCGAGCCCGCAAGTCATACTTCCTGCAACCGGGCAGGATGCTTCGGACCAAGTGCCAATGGGACAGTCCACTTATGCGATGCCTGCTCATTTTCGGGAAGACCAGTTCACCGTCGATATCGACCAAGTGCTGAGTCAAAAGAATACCCTTTCGGGAAAGTTTTTTTACTCGCGTGCTCCTACCGCACAACCGTTCTCCCCAAATGCGGCGAATGTTCCGGGTTGGGGAACTGACAAGCTGAATCGAAATACGATGTTCGTGCTGGCTGATACGCACGTCTTCAATGCCAGACTGGTGAACATCGCCCGTTTCGGATACATGCGCTACGACGGGCTTTCAACTGTGCAGAATCCGCTTACGGCTGCGTCGCTTGGTCAAGGTACGCCAACAGGTGTCGCGAGTCTTACGGCGAATGCTCCAGGGCTGACTGTTGGTGGCTTCACGATCGGTGATGCGGGCACGCCTTCGATGTGGCAGGTGACGAATTCATTTATCTGGCAGGATACCGTCGCGATCACGAGTGGCCGACATTATTTTCGCTTTGGTGCGGAATTCAAGCGGCACCAAGTTGATCAGGATTTCCCGGAAGAAACCGATGGACTGCTGCAGATCGGCACGTTCAATGATTTTCTGCTTGGACAGAGTGCAACACAGAATGGCAGCCCATCTGGCCTAAGCAACGTGAGCACAAGCTTTGCAGGGGCGGGCAATTTTCGCGCTAACGAGCGATATACAGATTCAGCTATTTTTATGCAGGACGATGTAAAGCTGACGCGGCGACTGACCATCAACGCAGGCCTGCGCTATGAGGTATTCGGAGCGCCGATTGAGATCAATGGGAGGTTGTCAAATTTCAATCCGAACATCGCCACTGTCGGACCGATTCCTACTACCGGGACCCTCAAAGGATTTACGCTAGCCTCGAATTTTAAAGGCTCTATACCGCCAGATGTGGTTAGAACGTCATACCCCAGTCTTTACAGAACGCCATACAGCGACATTTCGCCGCGGTTGGGTTTCGCATGGCAGGTAATGAATACACCGACTCTCCTATTGCGTGGTGGATACGGAATCTATTATGACCGGCATTCAGCTACGGTTGCTGAACAGATCATTAATGACCAGCCTTTCACACTTTCGCAGATTGTTTCCGGTGCTCCAAATGGTGGCGCAACGCTACAGAGCCCTTTCGTTCCGCTGGTTCCATCTAGTTCCGCCTTTCCGGTATTCATACCTCTCACGCCCACTTCGACGCCGTTTATAGAGGCCACCAACCCGAATCTGAGGGATGGAAAGACTCAGGAGTACAACCTCAACGTGCAATATGACATGGGCCACGGGTATTTGCTGGAGGTGAGATACGTAGGAACAAGATCGGCGCAACGCCCTGGGCAAGTCGAATTCGATCAGGCTCTCCTTGCCAGCCCTCAGCATTCAGTGAACGGGGAAACAACAAATTCAATCAGTAACGTGAATGCCAGAATGCCGATTCAAGGCATAAGTCAAGGATCGCTCTATACCGACTCGTCGTTCATTGCAAACTATAACGCACTCCAGGCGAGCATTACGAAACGGATGACCCGCAGCTTTCAGCTTCAGGCAAGCTATACATGGTCAAAGAATCTCGACGAAGTGAATGGTGAAGTCGGTACCGACTTCTTCGAACTGCAATTACCGACGAACAATCAGCGCGATTTGCGGCATTCATCCTACGGTCCGGCGGGCACCGACCGTGACCAGAGAGTCGTCGCGAACTTCGTTTGGTCGGTGCCTAAATTCTCTTCAGCTCCTATGCTGGCCCGGTACGCCCTCGCAAATTGGGAATTCTCCGGCATTGCGGTGCTTCAATCAGGCGTACCCCTCAGCATCTTTGACGGCAACGCAGGTTCTGTTTATGGGCTGATTCCCGGCGAAGTGAGAGGCGAGCGCACAGGAGCCGAGTCCAGGACGCACGGCTCGTTGTTTTCGCGTGTCATCAATGGCTATATTGATCCGAAGGCATTTACACGCGCCCCAATGGCCCCGTTTGGGACGAGTCTCGCTGACCAGGATTTTGGCAATAGTGGCGTGGGTATTATGCGAGGGCCTGGGCAGCACAATCTGGATCTGGCAGTTGAACGCTCCTTTCCAATAAAGGAAGCGATCAGCTTTCGCTTCCGGACTGAGTTTTTCAATTTCACGAATACCCCGCAATTCGGAAATCCAAACACAAGTTTGGGTTATACCGATCCGACACTTTTAAATCCATCGGCTAGTTCAACCTTCGGTAGGATCACGAGCACAGTTGCCAATCCGCGCATCATCCAGTTCGCGGGAAAACTTGTTTTCTAAACGCGATGGAGATGAACGATGCTAACGATTGAACAGATAGAGTCTGCCTGCGATGCTTCTCTGCAGTTCGATTTTTCCCGGCACGAGATTGAAGCGCCGGAACTTAAATTGTGCTGCACGTATTATCCATACGGCTTTCCGGTTGAAGTGAAAACGAATTCGAATGAGGTGCTGGAACAATTCAGTCAGCTCTGGGGAAGATTCACCAAGATGCATGACACAAAACCGCTCTGCACGGACGTGCATGTGGTGGACAACGACGCAACCGATTGCCCGCCAGCGCCGAGTTACCGAATCATGCTTCCTCTGTTGATATGTGTCGCAGATGTCGACAATTATGGCATTATCGACCTAAATAGTTGCCGCGGAAAGATCACTGTTTCACGCGCGGCACTGCGTTATCCGCTCTATAGCCAGTATTTCCTTTTATCGATGGCAGCGTCCGGTATCGCGACACGGTACGCAACGCCCATCCATGCTGGCTGCGTGGCGTTGGACGGTCGAGGTGTCCTATTATGCGGTGATTCGGGGGCCGGCAAATCGACATTGTCATATGCCTGCGCGAGCGCCGGCTGGACATATCTAAGCGACGACGCAACTTTTCTTATGAATGGTGGAACAGATCGTTTGGTGACGGGAAACTGTCACCAAGTTCGCTTTCGACCATCCGCTGTGGAGATCTTTCCTGAACTTCAAGGGCTTGAAGTTACCCCGCGTGCTGCTGGCAAGCCCTCGATCGAACTGTCTACCGCACCAATGAAATACATCGAGCGAGCAGACACGGTGCGAGCGGATTTCATAGTCTTTTTGAAGCGGCGGGATGGAGCTCAGGCGCGACTTGCCCCTTATCGCAAAGATGTGGCGCGACAGTTCATGCGGCAGGCGCTATATGGCCTGACGGAATCACTAGCCCTACAGTATGCAGCCATTGAGCGACTATTGGCTGCTGACGTTTTCGAGCTTACTTACAGCAGTCTGGATGCGGCCATTGACCACTTGCAATGCCTGGTGCGGAAAGGGCAGTGATGGAAGGGCTGTTGAATTCAGCTCAATGTGTCGCGAAAGCAGTTTCCTTTTGGAAAAATCCTTACGCTTGGTTGCTGGACAAGAGGCTTAGTCGCGGTTACTGGGTATTTTTTTCGGCCGCTTTCTTCTTCGATGCGGGTTTTGCTGTGTATTTCTTCCTATTCAACCTTTATCTGCTGGATTGCGGCTTCAATGAGCGTTCGATGGGTTGGATCGGCGGTGCGATGACGCTTGGGTCGCTAGCTGCGACGTTGCCAGTCGGCGCACTCGGGCGAAGGATCGGCGTGCGGCCTCTGCTGATCATTCTTTTTATTAGTGCTCCGCTAACAAATGCCGTGCGCGCTATATGGGTTTGGGAGCCCGCGCAGATTGCTTTCGCGTTTCTTACCGGTGTCGCCATGAGCAGTTGGGGTGTGTGTTTTCTTCCAGCCGTCGCTCGACTCACGAATGAGAGAAACCGGACTTCAGGATTCAGTCTGATCTTCTCCGTGAGCGTCGGGACCAGTATGCTGGGCGGCATCGTGTGTGGCTATCTTGGCAAGTGGCTCGGTTTGGCCGGGTTCATGATTCAGCCTCTCGCGGTGAAAAGGCTGATCTTGCTAGCTGCCTGTGTGATAGCCCTTGTAGGGCTGTTTCCGGTGTTGCGTCTGCATGTGCCATCGCAACAGGATGCGTTTATCACGGAGCACGGACATAGAAAATGGTTGAAAGCAGGAAAGTCAAACCCATTTTTGATACGCTTCCTCCTCTGTATGGCGTTGTGGTCTGGAATCCTGGCCGCATTCACTCCCTTTGCCAATGTGTATCTGACGAAAGACCTGCATATCTCGATGACGAAGATTGGACTGATTTTTTCGAGCGTGCAGGTAGTGCAGTTATGTATGGGGCTATTGGCCCCAGTTCTCTTTCGTGCGTTGGGATTGGTGAATGGAATCGCCATTACCCAGATTTCTGCAGGAATTGTATTAGTCCTTCTATCCAAAGCAGCAAATGAGAGAGTGGCCATAGTCTTGTATCTGATTTATTCGGCTGCTCAGTGGATGAGTTCTCCGGGACTCTATAACTTGTTGATGAGTAAGACTCCAGACGAAGATCGAAGCAATGCTGCTGCCGCAACGATGTTCTGCAATTCCCTGGTTGCTTCCTTAGCGACAGCAGGAGCCGGAATTCTTTTTGCACGGTTTGGCTATTCGCCTGTGCTAATGCTTCTTGGGGCAGGAGCGTTGTTAATCGCTCTTTTATTTCATTCTCTTATTTCGCCTTTGCAAAACGGCGCGGACTAAGGGCGGCGGTTAGGACTTCAACTGGCTAGGAAAAAGCATGTTTAAGAGCATCTTTCAGGCGCTGTTGCCATTGTTATTTTCCCAAACTATTTACGCGTTCATGGCCCCAGGAGGCGTGCAGCTACTTTGTCACCGAACGGCGAACATGGATGTCCTGAAAACACTCTGGAATCTCTCGATCAGGCCGCGCTATTGGGGTGTAATGTCGTGGAGATCGACTTACGGCGAACGTTAGATGGAAAAATTGTGTTCAACCATGACGGCATTCTGGAGCGCCTGACCGATGGGGATGGTGAAGTTGAGAAAAGCTATTATGACGACCTCGAACTGCGGGATGCAGGGTCGTGGATGGGTGAGCGATTTGTCGGAATGCGCATCGCTTTATTTGAAGATGCGTTACGGCTTGCTCGTGCTCATGATATCCGGCTGGTGTTGGATCTTAAGACGAAAGGAATTGGAGCGGACGTTCTACAGATTCTGCAACGTGAAGACATGCTGCAGCGCGTTCAGTTCAATGGTGAGTGGGAGGACGTGAAAAGGTTGTATCCGGCTGCGACCGATCCCGGTAGCAACCCGGAGTGGGTGAAGCCCGACGTAGCAGCTGAGCAGGTGAAGGAGTATCACAGCCACGGAAAGACCGTAATTGCGAACTTCTCAGCCAATGCACATGAGATGGACCTCGCCGGAATGAAAGCAGCAGTCATGGCTGGCGTAGACGCAATCAATGTTGACTATCCCCGCCTGGGTGCGGACGCGGTGGGCCGACCGGTGGAAGGAAAGCTCCACGACCTAATTCTGAAAGCCAATTCCGGTCCTAGCGAAGCTCGTGCGGAGGCAATTCTGCAACTCGGGCGTTATAGCGGATTTACGCTACAGAGCTTCTTCATGCAGTGGCTACAGGATGCAGACGATCACGTTTCACGGGCCGCGGCCGTCGCCGCGGTGAAGACACGTCCACGAACCCCACCGGCTGCCTTCTCGGTTGCTCTACAGTCGCGTAACGCAATTGCGCGTGCAAACGCAGCATGGGCCTTAGGTGTTAAACGTTCCCGTAGGATTTCTGATGCCTTTGCTGCACGATGACGATGTGCACGTATTGCAGGAAGCGTTGCTGGCGGTGGGTCGTTCAACGGGAGAAGTAAGCGCAGCTATATTACTCCCACTCCTGTCTCATGATAGTCCCGCAGTGCGTGGGGCGGCGGCGGTAGCGCTTGCCCGGTACCAGCCGGCTGTTGCTATCAAAGCTATTTCAGCACAACTTCATCGTGAAATCGTATCCGAACGAGTTCTCTACGACAATCATCAAAAGAATGGAGGCTCTCCGTTGTTCACCCAGGCGGAAATCGTTGCCATTATGTCGTCTTTCAAATGTCAGATGGAGATGGTCCGTGCAATTTCCATGTTAAAGGGAGTCGACGCCACGAGAGAGATGACAGTGCTGGCCTTTCAGCCGGACAAATATTTCTCGCAATACGACGGTATCATTGCTGGATTTCAATTGTGGGATCGTATCGGTGAGAATGTAGTAGTTGCGGTGCAGGCGCTAGGATCAAACGATGAACAGGTCGCCGACCGCGCGGAGTGGATGCTGGTGAAAGCCGGAGCAGACGTTTTGCCTGAGGTTCGCAAAGCTCTTGATAGCACGAGCAAAACTGTCCGCGAACGGGCTATCAGGATTGTGGCCTGGCATGGCGACAGGGCCTCTTTAGAAAGGTTGAGGGCCATGAGTGCTGAAAAATCAGACCTCGCTATCTGGGCCATCGCAAAGATAGAAACCATGAGTCCAAACTAGCAGACAGCTACAGGAGTCTTGGGACAAGCGCCGGAAATGTTATGGATTGAAGAAGCGCAATAATTCCTGCTCGTCGTGCTGACTGAGAGAAGCGCGTACACGCATGTGACGCACGACGGTAGCTGAAATATTGGGAGAAAAACCTTCGGGCGCCGTGTGACAGCGCGAGCAATGCGTCTCAAAAAGGCGTTGACCTTCATCCTCATGTGGCTGAGGTTTGTTCGATATGGGTGAGCGCTTATCTGTTGAATTCGTGGGGGCTTGCTCAGTCTTCTGTGACCTGACCTCGGGCAGGGGCAGTGCAAGTGCCCCCAAAATGATGGCCAGAAAATATTTCTTATTCATTTCATTCTTCCTTTCCAGGTGGGGAAAAGAAACCGGTAAACAATTCCCGTTTCCCAAATGTTCGTATCGCCGGCCGACGAGAACTGCCGCGCATAGCTGGTAAGAATTCTCGTGTTGTGCGGCAGGTTATAATCCAATCCGAAATCGGCGCGCTGTACGTTCGTCAGCGGTAGGCCATCGCTCGCAACGTTGTCACGGCGGAATGTTTGCTGCATACGAAATAGAGGTTCGAAACGGCCGATCCAACTATTAAGGCCTCCGAACGCCTGCGTTCTGTAGTCAGCTTCGATCCAATAGCCCTGCGCATGACGACCACGCGCGAACTCCGAACGCAGCCGAAATGCGGTGTCTTTTGGTTCCCACCATAGATGTGCCCCGTAGAAGTTTTCTTGTGTATCCTGCAGTTGTCGGTCATACGACAGGCCCAGTTCAAGACGGCTACCAGGCAGATAGAGGCTGGCGCGCCCGCCGAATGAACGTTTCGCGTTGAATTGTTCATTATCACTGCGAGCAGAGAACCATGTAGCGTAATCAATGGAGTACTTGCGGCGTGACACTGCGGAACCGCGTAACATTCCACCTAATCCTGAACCGCTCGATAACAGCCCTAGACTGGCGATAAGCGGGCCATCTTGAAAATTGCCGATCCAGACTGGGGATAACCTCTCGTTATAGGTGTTAAACGGAAGCAGAAAGCTGCCGCCGACCAGAGTGAAATGCGGAGAAACAATGTAGTCGCCTTGTAGGTAAGTGAATCCGGCGAAATGAGTATGATCGTATCCGTTGCTGTCAGGAGAAAAGGTTTCAAGTATCGTCGCCCGTGACTCTATGAGTAAATGCTTGCCGATCGGCGCAGCCAGCAAAGGCTCGATCAATGGTTGATAGGTGGTATTACCCCCATTCGTGCTGGTAAGAAACGCAACACCTCCGGAGATGAGGGGCGTGTCCTGCGCGACTCCACAGCGGGCACAGAAAACGAGGGCCAACGAAAAAATGGCGCCCATCGTCATTTTCAAATATCGATATCTCAGAATCAGGTGGGGCATGCTGTCACATTAGCGGGAACGGCGGAGCGGCGTGTCTCGGCATCGTCTGGCCTTTGTCAATTGATTGTCACTTGCGTTCGGTATCCGTCGTAACAAAGCGGTGACAAATCGCATGGCTCTGATACGAAACCTTAACCGTCGGAGACTGAGTAAGACCAGAGAATCCTGGATGTTCTCTACGCTTGAAGATGCGCCAACTTGATGTCCATGCGGGAAGGCAATTTGCACTCGCGACATTCAAAGTAAAGGATGGGGATCGTGTTCGGTTCAGAACGGTATTGCCTTATAGCCAGCACGCCATCTATCTCGAAGGTCATGTCGTACGCTGTGCCGCGTCGCGACGGGTTGCGTTCCGGGGATTGTGTTGCACAGCTAAACATAGGGGCTTTCCAGTGAGCCGCCTCGATACCATCCGTCGCGCTTGCGAAGGATGGTATCGAGGTTGGACGATTAGATAGATTGGTTCAGGACCCGGTTGAGGCGTTGAACGAAGATCGCCGGGTCTTTAATTGGCACGCCTTCGAGCAGCAGGGCCTGGTCGAAGAGCAGCCACGCGGCATCCTGTGCGGTGCCATCGTCGCTCTGGGCGAGTAGTTTTTTGATGATCTCGTGGTCGGGATTGATCTCGAGGATCGGCTTTAGCTCGGGCATATCCGTCTGACCCATGGCCCGCATCATCTGGCGCATGCGTGCAGAGGGCTCGTCTTCATCTGAAACAATGCACGAGGGGCTGTCGGCGAGGCGTGTTGAGGCGCGAACGTCCTTGACGTTGTCACCCAGCGTGGTCTTGAGTTTTTCCAGCAGCGGCTTTAGAGTCTCGACATTTTCGGGCTGAGCTTCGTCCTTGAGTTCTTCGCCAGCCGCGGACTTATTGACGGCTTTTAGGTCGATATCGCCGTACTTCTCAACGGTGGAGAAGACAATCTCATCGATGTCGTCATCGAAGATTAAAACCTCGATGTCCTTCTTCTTGTAAATCTCAAGTAGTGGGGAGGTGCGCAGCAGAGCTTCAGTTCCGCCGGTGATGTAGTAGATGCTCTTTTGTTCAGGCTGCATGCGCGCCTTTGCATCTGCGAGGCTGGTCAGTCCATCAACCTTAGTCGACTTGAAACGAATGAGATCAATTAGCGTCTCGCGGTTGGCATAATCGCCATAGAGACCTTCCTTGAGTGGACGGTTATACTCGGCGATAAACTTCGCATATTTCTCAGGGTCGTTTGCGGCGATGCCCTTCAGTTCTGAGAGGATCTTTTTGACGCTTGCGGTCTTGATGCTGGTGAGGATCTTATTCTGTTGCAAGATCTCGCGGCTGACGTTGAGCGGGAGGTCTTCGCTGTCGATGACACCGCGGACGAAGCGGAGATATTGTGGCAGCAACTCCTTAGAGTCATCCATGATGAAGACGCGCTTAACGTAGAGTTTGACACCGGTCTTGTAGTCCGCCTGATAAAGATCGAGGGGTGCCTTGGCGGGAATGTAAAAAAGCGTGGTGTACTCGAGTGAACCTTCGGCGCGTGTGTGGAACCAGAATAGTGGGTCTTCCCAGTCGCCGGTCAGGGACTTGTAAAGTTCCTTATAATCCTCATCCTTAAGTTCGTTCTTAGATCGGCGCCACATTGCGCTGGCTACATTGACCTGTTCGGTGACGCGAGTCTTGATAGACTCCTTCTTCTCGGCGTTCCAGTCGCTTTTGTCGTAGGTAAGAAAGATGGGGAAGGCGATGTGGTTCGAGTACTTCTTAACGATCTCTTGCAAGCGCCAGCTGTTGGCGTACTGCGCTCCCTCTTCGTTGAGGTGAAGAAGAATGGTAGTTCCGGCGACGGCGCGCTCCGCGGGTTCGATTTCGAAGCTGGTCTTTCCGTCGGAGACCCAACGCCAGGCCTTGTCTTCCCCGGCCTTGCGAGAGAGAACTTCAACCTTGTCGGCGACCATGAAGGCAGAGTAGAAGCCGACACCGAACTGTCCAATGAGATTGGAGTCTTTACGTGCGTCGCCAGAGAGCTGCGACAGGAAGTTTTTGGTTCCGGAGCGAGCGATGGTGCCGAGGTGCGAAACAAGGTCCTCCTCGTTCATGCCGATGCCGGTATCGGAGATCGTGAGAGTCTTGTGCTCCTCGTCGAGTTCAAGGTCGATGCGGGGATCGAAGGGAAGCGATTTATAGGCTTCGTCAACGAGTGTAAGGTGGCGCAGCTTATCGAGGGCATCGGAGGAGTTGGAGATCAGCTCGCGAAGGAAGATTTCAGGATGCGAGTAGAGTGAATGCACGATGAGCTGGAGAAGCTGGCTTACTTCTGTTTGAAATTCACGCTTGGACATAAGTAATTCATTATCGCCAAAAACAGGGAAGTTTGCAGTCGGAGTAATGGGGCGATATATCGTCACACGAAGGTCTTCCTAGCACCGGCCCTTCTCATTCGCGGATATGCGCATGCCTTGCTTATTCGGCTGTTAGGGATTCGCTTTTTCGCTTGCAATCGATGTTCAGATCAGTCGTACAAAGCGTGTGGAGCAACCGTGTCTCAACGAGTGCCTTGGCGACCTGGGTTAGGTTGACGCTCAACCGAGGTGATCGGCCCCTAAAAAATGATGTAGAAGTGGCATAAGCTGCTAAGTGGCCTCAGAGGTCCAAGCTTCCAGAGAAGTGGTCGGTCAAACCGCGCGGTAGCAAGAAAAGTGATTGTTCGGAGACATGATTGGATCTCGGCATCTCCAGCTGTATCCTTGAAATGTCATAAAGCCACCAAACCGCTGATTTTATTTGGTTTAGTGGCGGGGACGACGGGGTTCGAACCCGCGACCTCTGCCGTGACAGGGCAGCGTTCTAACCAACTGAACTACATCCCCACATGTGTATAGCGACGAGTGATCATCGCTATACTGTAAGTAAATTGTAGCAAACAATTCCATATTACAAGATGAGAGACTCCAGAAATTTTGAGCCGGATACTCAGTGAGTTCGTCGGGAGAATCTATAGAACCGCGCACGTAGTCTTTCATCTAATTTGTTTTGCTCAATCTTCAATCGAGTATTCCTCTTTCGCTCGATCATTCCATCAGCAATAAGATAGTGCCGGACCGTTTGAAGGTTGCTCATAAGGCATTCGTTAACAAAATCTCCATTCTCTATGCTGCACGCTCGCCTCACCTGTTAGATGAATGTTGACGCAGACAAATGCTACGCTAGCAGTATTCATGGAAAATTCAGGCCATCAACTTCGTTGCACCGGCTGTGCGCGTGTCATACAACAGCACGAGTTAAAAGAAGACTTTCGCTGCGAAGCTTGCGGTGACCTTCATGAAGTCGTCTATCCTTCCTGGAGCGCGGGCATGGCCGAGATTCGAAAGCCCAATGCTAGTGCCATGCGCTGGTTATGGAAGGAGCGTTGCTGCTCAAATGTCGAAGCGGATCAGAGTGGTGTCTGGCGATTTCGCGAGTTGTTGCACATCCTTCGTGACGAAGCAAACATTGTTTCGCTGCGCGAGGGAAATACTCCACTCTACCATTTAAAAGGAACCGCTCAATCGACGGGCATTGAGCAGCTGTTCGCCAAGCATCAGGGCCTGAATCCAACGGGTTCCTTCAAAGACGCCGGAATGACAACGGCCCTCTCCGTCGCGCACGAACTCGGTTTCGAGTGGGTTGCCTGCGCATCAACGGGCAACACTTCGGCTGCTATGGCAGCTTACGCGGCACGGGCCGGAATGCGGAGTCTGGTGCTCATTCCAGAGGGAAAGATTGCATGGGGCAAGCTATCACAAGCTATGGACTATGGCGCAGTCACGCTTCAGCTGCGTACTGATTTCGATGGCTGTGTCCGGATATTGTCAGACGTAGTAAAACGCGCACCTATGTATCTGTTGAATTCCGTCAATCCATATCGGTTGGAAGGGCAGAAGACGCCTGCCCTTGAAATCGCAGAGGCGTTCGATTGGGAGGTTCCCGATCATCTGATTGTTCCTGGCGGCAATCTGGCTAACAGTTCTGCATTAGGGAAAGCCTTCCTGGAGATGCAGCACCTGGGCCTGACCACAAAGACGCCGAAGATTTCTGTGATACAAGCCGACGGCGCTAGTCCGCTCTATCGTAGTCTGCAGGACTACGCCGGAGAAACCTTGCATCCTGTAGAGGCTCAGACTCGCGCCACCGCGATTCGTATCGGCAATCCAGCATCATGGAAAAAAGCAGTGCGCGTCATTCAGCAGACAGGCGGCTGGTGTGAGCAGGTGAGCGAAGCCGAGATTGCTCTGGCGAAAGCTGAACTTGGCGCGGAAGGCATCGGCTGCGAGCCGGCCTCCGCCGTTACGCTTGCCGGCTTAAAAAAGCTGGTGCAACAGGAGAAGGTGTTATCGCACGAACGTGTTGTGTTGCTGCTTACAGGGCACACGTTGAAAGATTCTGACTACACCATCGCTTATCATCGCGGAGAACTATTACGTCCGGATGAGATGCAAGGTCTCGCTCCCGAAATCGAAGCGACGCGCAAGAATGCTGCGGAGCTCGACGCGTCCGCTGATCTGGTGCTGCGTGAATTAGAGAAAGCAACAATCCAATGAGTCAGCAGCGACTTTATCTGCGATTGCCTGCGACGTCAGCAAACCTCGGCCCCGGCTTCGATGCGCTTGCGCTGGCCTTGTCATTGCATCTCGAGATAGAAGCTACCCCTGCGAAGGTCTACTCCATTCACGCCACAGGCCGTAATAGGGATATATGCGGCGCTCTCGAGCAAAACCTTCTGCTGCATACCTATAAATCCGTTCTTGAGGCGAATAGGGTTATCCCACCTCCCCTGGCACTCGAAGTAAATAATGGTATTCCGCTTGGAATGGGCTGCGGCTCCTCCGCCGCCACTCGGCTGGCAGGTGTTGCGTTGGCTGCGCATTTCGGCGGACTAGACTGGAATCGAAGCCAGGTTTTGACCGAGGCTTCTCGTCTTGAGGGGCATCCGGACAATACATCAGCGTGCTGGCTCGGCGGGTTTACCGTAGCATGCGAGCGCGATAACGAAGTTGAGGCTATATCTCTAACTCCTCGGAGCTTATGGCAGGCGCTCGTCGTTATGCCTATGAATCCCTTGCCGACAACGCTTTCGCGAAGAGTGGTCCCCGCGTCGTTCACGCGCTCTGATGTCGTTTTCAATCTGCAGCGGGTCGCTCTATTGACGGCCGCATTTGCTACGGGACATGGGGAACTTTTACAGACAGCAGTCGAAGATCGAATTCATCAGCCTTATCGCGTGGATGTATGTCCGCTGCTGAAAAAACTTCTTCCAATTTCGGGAGTGGAAGACATTTTGAGCGTGACATTGAGCGGAGCGGGACCATCCGTTCTTGTGTTGGTGCAGGCTGGCGTCAATACTGCCGCGGCCAAGGAATTGGTACGAGCACACGCGGGGGACGAAAAAATCGAGATACTCGACTGCCACCTGGAAATGAATCCGGCGCTCTGCCGGGCCGAGCCAATTTCCGCAAGCCGCTGATTCGAGGTTACTTTGGATTACCTAAGTTTTCTTTACAGCGGATACGTAAATGTTTAAGTTCGCATCCGTGGGCAGTTCTGGGGGAGGGCTGCTCTAAAGCGCCCGCGACTCGCAAGGTGAGTCCGGGCGCTTTTTTTGGCGCTTGGACTCGGTTATTGCCCGAGTGCGACTTTTTTAGACCATTATCATCCAATAGAATGATCTTGTAGACTCGAAACGAGTCGGAATGGAACAAAGGAGGAGCATGGCGGGTCTGGCAGTAGTAGAGGTAAATGACGCGAGCTTTGAGCAGGAGGTGCTGCAGTCGGATCAGCCGGTCCTGGTTGATTTCTGGGCAGGATGGTGTGGTCCCTGTAAAGCGCTGGCTCCTATCGTGGACGAGGTTGCTTCTGAGTTCAGTGGCAAACTGAAGGTCATGAAGATGGATGTGGACCGGAATCAGGCCACACCGATGCGTTATGGCATTCGCGGAATTCCTGCCTTACTGATTTTCAAAGGCGGCAAAGTGGCAGACCAGATCGTTGGCTATGTGCCGAAAGATACGATTGCGCGCAGCATCGCGCGAGTGATTGAGTAAGCTGCAATTGAAACTAGAAAAAAGCCCGGCGCGATGCCGGGCTTTTTTTCATGCATATTTGCGCAAAATACCCAGTGCACGGCCTTGGATGGAGACATTCGTAGCCGGAACAAAGATCGGGTCCATCTCGATATTTGAGGGCTGCAGCCTGATCATCGAACCTTCCATGTAATAGCGCTTCAGCGTGGTTTCGGCTCCGTTTACAAGCGCGACGACGATTTCACCTTCACGCGCCGTTCGTGCGCGCTCAATCAGCACATAATCCCCATCGAGAATATGTTCGTCACGCATGGAATCTCCACGCACCTGAAGCACAAACACATCCTTGCTTCCGATGATATCTGTGAGCGAAATGCTCTCAGCATTCTCCGTAGCCTCAACAGGAAGGCCTGCGGCAATCCGGCCCAGCAGCGGCAAACGATCTGTCATGCGTGTCTTGCTGCGTGCCGGCATCACATCAATCGAGCGGCTGCGGTTATGCGCCCGCTGCAGCAATCCCTTATTTTGCAGATTGGTGATGTGCTTATGCACAGTTGCTAGGGATTTGAGGTCGAGGCCGCGTGCGATCTCTTCAAACGAAGGTG